>Ga0307513_10011466_pt1 | contig 11016 bp, 16 predicted proteins | sample 15_EM_MG_FD_202174 | JGI IMG/M metagenome (GOLD analysis project Ga0307513, IMG submission 202174) | Populus trichocarpa ectomycorrhiza microbial communities from riparian zone in the Pacific Northwest, United States - 15_EM | ecosystem: Host-associated > Plants > Roots > Unclassified | place... | reverse complement strand
CAATGCGCTTGACGTCTACTACTCTATGGTTACCACCTCCTCGGGTACTCATTTAGAACACAAGGGACGGGCGGTAGAGCCCAAACCCTGGCGTATGGAGCGTTGTTCGATCTGCGACGTACAAACAGAGGAAACCTTGGACGATGGACTGGCTGTATTCTTCAAAGGTATGCCTCGTCGCTCTCATTCTCGTGGCCGTCTCTTCTCCACCTTATGTCCCTTCCGTTTTCACAGGGCCAAAATCATTCACATCGGAAGATGTCCTTGAGCTGCATATTCACTCCTCGCGCGCGGTTATCTCCTCTGTACTGCGCGCCCTCTCGTACATACCAGGATGCAGACCTGCCGAGCGTGGCGAGTTCACGCGGAGAGCGTTTCAAGTGGGTCGAATGGACCTCACACAAGTCGAGGCCTTGGGGGACCTGATCGATGCGGAGACGAATGAGCAGAGAAGGTTAGCGCGGATGGGTGTTGAGGTGCCTGTGATTTCCTTAGGGGATGGAGGGGGATACTGAAAGGGCTGCACTCGCTGGATAGGGTAGAACCCGTCAACGGTTCGAAGACCTCCGGAATAGAATCATTGAATGCTTAGCGATGGTCGAAGCCCTGATTGATTTCGAAGAGGATGAGGATTTAGGCGGGGGGGTATGGGAGCATGGTGAGCATTTACATTCCTCCTCGACATAGGATTCAAACTAATTGAACACAGCCCAACAGGCGGCCTTAGACCTCTTGGGAAAAATTCGCGAAATCCTCAATGACGGCAAACGCGGTGAGATTATCCGGCAGGGCATCAGACTCGCTATTTTCGGCCCACCCAATGCAGGAAAGAGCACCTTACTCAATTATTTTGGTATGATTTCTATCCCACCTCTCTCAATTAGTGGGCACCACTTATACAAATTGTGAAGCGCAGCGTGAGGCCGCAATCGTCACCGCAATACCGGGCACGACGCGCGATGTCCTTGAAATTTCCCTGGAGATTGAGGGTCTCCCGGTCGTTATGGCCGACACGGCAGGTCTGCGAGCGGCGGACGATGTGGTAGAACGAATCGGTATTCAGCGTGCCGCTGAAGCGTATGTCTTCTATTCTGGCCCTGTGTTTATCTTCTTCTCATACAAGTGGCTGTGCGAATTTGCACAGAGTCAGGGACTCTGACGTCTCACTGTGTGTCCTCTCTTTATTGGACATAAAGGGAGGCGTGAGTCTCCCACAGGAAGTCGTGCAATTGGTCACTCCAAATACGGTCTTCCTGCTGAACAAAGCGGATCTCGTCCCCGACTCGTCAGTGGAGAACGCCAAATTGGCAATAGTGGTGGGACAAGCAAATTCTTGGAGAGTGAGCGCAGCCACAGGCGATGGAATGAGAGACTTCCTGGATGGGCTTGGCAAGCTTCTTCATGCTCGGTGAGTGGCCAAGAGGGACGTGACTGGACAGTGTGCACCGGCTTGGATATCTGATCCTGTGACTGACAAATAACCGACAGGTTCGATACGTCCTCGAGTGAAATTCTGATTACACGCGCGCGCCATCGAGCGCACATGGTGGCTGCGGCCATGCATCTTGAGGCGTTTTTACTCACTGGTACGTCACCGCATACGAGCTGGTTGCTTGTACTTGTGCTCATACAACACCGCCTGATGTAGATCGAAGCGATGTAGTTGTCGGCGCCGAGGAGCTGCGATACGCTGCGGGGGAGATTGGGAAAATCGGAGGGCATGTCGGGGTGGAGGACATCTTGGATGTCGTGTTCAGTCGGTTCTGCATCGGCAAGTAACGTGGGACGGGAAGTGTGAGTAGTCTGTTGCGGGAACCAGCCGGGATGAGGGTTGCTGCGTCTTGGTACATCTTGGTGCGTCTTGGATAATAGTAGCGACGAGTAGCGACGAATAGGATAAGCGACCTCGGACTCTTGTATTCAATATGCCCGGAATGACGCAACGAACGACGAAGACCCGTCCAGCCCGGTCCACGACGCATGGCTTCGCGCATCGCAACTTTCGCCTCTTAGACCCATTTGGCTCTCCTTTCCCCTGCTCTCTGCTGCCGCTCGCCACAGCACACCGTACATGGGATTTCTCCACACCCTCCTCAACCAGCCCTCCAGATCCTATTCCCTCTCAGAGAGCGCTGCGCCCGCCGAGCAACCTGAGCAAGACGAGCGAGTCGCCCGCAAGTCGCAGTATTACAGCGCGGCCGCAGACCCAAATCTACGCAGAGAATGGGAACGAATCCTCCAAAATGATCCGGCCAGAGCCCGCGCCACTCCCTCGCTAAGAGTCCGTGCTCGCAGTATCCCCAGCTCCCCGCTCAGACACCAGGCATTCGTTGTAAGCATTAGCTAGTATACTCCATGTCGTGCTGCTTACAGCCCTCTTACATTAGCTTCCGCTCCCCCCTGCTCCAGAAATTGACGAAGACAGATTCTTTACCCCGAATACCTCGCCCTCAACTTCTCCAAAGCGGTGCACAGGATCGCCTTCGACGTCCCCTGTGTCCGACAAAACCGCCCGTGCTGTTGCGTCCTCGCCCCGCTCCGAAAAGCACGTCGTTCTTGCCTCAGTAGCGTCCTCGGCGACGTCACAGGCGTCTGACGACGAATATACCAACTACTCGTGGTCCGCATCTGGTTCCTGCTCCGATGACACTCACATCACGATTGCCTCCTCCACGAATCACTCCAAGCCACCCGCCACCCCTCCGCCTCCCGACTGGGCCAAGGACGTGCGGTGGATCGTCCCAGCGGAGAGCACGCGCTACAAGCGCACTTTGGTACGCGCCAATACCACCACCACCTGTCTCTCGAGTGCATCCTCTTCTTCCTCTTCTTCCAAGCGCAGCGTTGGACACTGCAGGGTTGCGTCCCACCCACGCCCCAGGAGGCGCATGAGCATGGTTCGGGAGGAAGACGATGGCGTGGAAGGGAGTGAATACTCCTCTACTGCAAATTCACAAACGGAAGGCTCCAGTACAGTCCTTGATAGCGGCTCGCTGGAGCCTGCACCGCCTCTCCCTAAAAATGTACATGCATGCAAGGAACAGCTACAACCGAGACGCTGGAAGAGTGTTAGCAGTACTCGTTCATCCATCTCTAGCGCCTCATCCACTGCCTCAAGACAAACAGTTGACCTGCCGCCGATGCTTCCGCATTCACAGTCAAGCGGGTACAGCACGCTCCTCATGCCCCGCACTGTATACACCCCATCAAAACATCCCGAGCGCGTGAATAGCTTCGTGGACCTTGCCAAGACAGGGGTAATAGGATCGACCATGTCGACGATATCTGTCACCCGGCACGGTGCGGAGACGATCGCAAGGAGAGGGAGGAGAATGGCTCTTCCGCACATACTCAAGCCCGGTAGTGGATCGAAGAGCTTCGACTTGCCAGAGCACTTACAGGGAAACTCGCCCAACCCGGTCAGCTTTTCCAATATCACTCCCCCTCCTACCAAGGTACAAAGTCACCAAGTACTCGTCCAAGTTTGGTGTGTTGCTTTGGAGGGGTTGGACGTGCTTCTCACCCGGGACCGAGTCAAGACTCCGGACGGCTATGGGTTTGTTCCTGGACGTGGGTTCCTGGGAAAGGCGATAGAGTGCGGGAGTTCTGTATCTAGTGTCAGGAGGGGAGATTGGGTAATGGGCGTGTTGGACGTCGGCAAGGTGCGCTACGAACGTTTGTGGTCAATGACCTTTCTAACTGGGTACATCTTCTCACAGTGCGGTGCTCTCTCGGAGTTCCTTGTGGTCGATAAGAAACGACTCACTCGATCGCCAACATCAACTGCACTGAGTCTGGAGCAGTTCGCCATCCTTGCGGTCTCCGGTTTCGCCGCTCACAGAGCGGTATCGACAATTCCGAGACAAATGCACGGTTGTCGCGTGTTGGTACTACAAGGGCACGATGGTGTTGGAGCACTCATTTGTCAGGAATTGGTAGCGGGGAAGGCGACGGTCACTGCACAAATCCCTGATACGCCCGATGCTCTAGAGAGTGCAAAGCGACTCAAAGTTAGCGCCATCAAGATTGGGGGGCCCCTGCAGGTTATTGAGAGTCTCGAGGATAGGTCATTTGATCTTGTTATAGATACTGTTGGCGGGCGAGATATCTGGCAAGCTTGTCGGCGACTATTCACCCAGGACGGTCAGGTACGGGTCTGAGAAAGGTATTCACAACCCCCAGCTAATTGTCTAATCACAGTTCACGACTCTCGTCGGAGATTCGCCAGAAGAAGTCAGATCTGTTCATGCCCACGTTAAGAGCAACATGCGTTCATTGCGCTCTGCGTTCCGGAAGAGCGACAGCAAGCATATTGGCTACGAGTGGGTGTCGCCTTCCATCGAAGTTGACCAGCAAGGCCGAGACATCGCCCGGACGCTGGAAGAGATTGCCGACCTCGCAAGACAGGGTGTATTGAAACCCCAATGTTCTCGTATTGTGGCGTTCGAACGGGCTCCCGAACTCTTGGACGACCATGGTGATTCGAAGCTGCTCTTGCAGGGGGGAATCGCCGTTGTCAGAGTCATCGAATGATCTATTCCGTTCCTACATCTTCTCATAGACCACCTCCACCTTTATGCCTCCCGGTATTGCATATATGTCGCTTATATATATGATCCTCCACATGCCCAGCTCCTGTATATTACCCTCACCTACCCCATTTCTCATGCAGTGTTGGATTTATTTCTCCAACTTCCATTCTCCACTATCCCCCTAACGAACACATAGACAATGGGCATTCTTGATTGGACACTTGCCCGGTTTGATCATTCTGATGGGACATTCGCATAGTTTGTCGGAAATACTATGATTGTATTTTGATACTGCAGCATACCCACAACCGTAGACACGACGTGACATGACCCCCCTCCAGAATACACAGCTTATTATCACAGTGCACACGCATTGGGCGGCCACGACTAATTGCACCCAGACATTTTAGTAACCATTCTGACACATGGATCACGATACATGAAACAAGTGATCTATGCCGAAATTTACAGGAATTCGGCTGCAATGAGCTCACGCGAAGCGTAACGTTACTTGGGGGGGAGTGTCCGGTTGATTGGTAGAAGTGGGGGCATTATCATTCGCGCCAGCTGGAGCTTCGGGTGAAGGAGATCGCCCGCCCAGATCTTCAGTTTGTTCGCCTTCATGGACGGGAAGAACCGACATGGGCTCGTCGCCATCTGGGGCAGCACCGGCGGCGCCTTGGTTGTGTTGTTTTCCGTCTCGTGAGGTGGTCACCCCCGCCGCGAGCATAGCAGCACGCGCCTCGCGCACCTGCCGGTCCATCTCGTCCCGCTTCTTCTTCTCCTTACGATCCTCTTCGTACTGGATCTTCACCTAATACAAAGACAAGTCAGAGAGACGAGACGAAAAGGATTCCCTTCGAGGATGCAATGGAGTTCCCGGACGAAGAAGGGACCTACGCAATACACACCTTCAGAGCGACCTCTCTAGCCACCGCCTTGGGGTCGACTCGGTTCAGTTTCGCCTGTTCACGCGCTTTCTCCAGCTTTTCCAGTGTCTCCTCAAGCACCGAGGCGGCTATTCGGAGATTGGCGAGCTTCTTGGGCGACGAGTGGAACGCATAGTAGGGTTGGAAGTTTTCAACTTCCGCCCGGAACCCCATCTGCAGGTTGCCAGAGGTGTACGATTCAGAGACATGATACACGACCGGCGAATAAGGAGATGACGCACCTCGACCGCGTACTCCAAACCGCCTTTTACATCAACGATATTCTTGCATATTTGGCCATTGGTAGGCTTGAACCGGTGGTACTTTTCGTTTTCTGGCTCTCGTAAGATATTTGAGGCCAGTTTCAAAAGCATCTGCCGGTAGCTTAGGCATTTTCAGACACAATCCAAATAGGATTGCAATATACCTGTAGTGTAGCCTCGTATTGTGTTGGTTGTGCTCCCCGTGCAATGCCTGGGTCGACTAGACGCCGAAAGTAGACACGCCTCTCACGTTCCTGAGCGTACTGGGTTTCTTCCAGATTCTCATGAGGATTGGTTGGAGCTCGTTCAGCAATAGCCCTTGCTATGGCTTCCCTGGCGGCAGTGGGTTCCACAGTCGTCGGAGTAGGCGAGGACATGGTGGGTGGCAAAAAAGATGAACCAAACAGATGTCCATTGAGCAGGGCGAATGGGTACAAAAGCTAACGAAATACGTATAACGAGGGAAAGGTCAAATTACATTCGAATGTGTGAGCTGGCCGGTAGGACGTGGACTTTTGGTAACAATAGTGGAGAGATGGCTGCCTGTAGGACACAAGGTCGTTTCTCGAAGGTGTAGAGGCTTAGACGCGCCTTTCGCGTGGCATCGGGGAATTCTGACCAGGAGTGGCCACCATCAGACTCAACACCAAAGAATGCCCTACTCAAGCGTAGGTAGTTTCTCGCTTGCGATACTCACCGGGATTCGCCTCAGCTGAATTCGTCAAATCTGAGTTCAGTCGAGGGCGACTTCATTACACAGGTTGGATGCGGGTTGACTTGGACTGGTAACTGTTCTGAGATGGGGACCGGGTACTGGAGAAATACGGCATCCACCCGAACACTAAGACGTTGCGTTGTAGTTCAAAGTTCAGCAACGCTGCCAGGGGCACAGTCGCAAGAAAGAGGTGTCGAAGTACCTGAGGAGAGCATAGGAAGTTGACCAGTATGACAATATATACACTGCCAATGCAGGTTTTCCCAGCGTGTTGGTTCTTAGGAAACAGAGAGTGAAGCCAATGAAGATTTGATTCATAGGAACGCTCTAAGGTTGTCAGTGTTAATTACTATAAACGGTGCTAATAAAGGCCCACACTCACCGGAGAGCGAGGACCGTAAACTTACGCGATTACAGGCCATGCCTTTCCGTGTTGCTACCCCGCAGTTGGGACGCCGCATCGACTTGTCCTTGAGCCATTTGCGATTTTCCTCTTGCCAGGCACGCGCCGTTCGTCCCAGGTTGACTTTGCTGCCAAATCGCTGCTCCGCTGCTTTCCGTCCAAGAACCCCCCTCGGGGTGGGCAAGATATTCTAGCAAGAGCCGAGAGGTAGGGGATGTGGGACAGCGCGAGGCCGTGCCACGACCGCTGGCAAAGGTCGCAAAAGGAAAATGAACACGAAGGACACGTCCCAAGGGAGTTGTAACGAGTAGGTTCTGAGCTCGCGAGATTTGCCTTTTGAGCACCGGTGGCAGGGACCGGGGCTTGGCAAATCGCGATGGGACAATACACGAGCGTTATCCCGTTCTAGCTCACTTGTCCTCTTCAGAGCTTTCCATCGCGCTACTTCAATGTCCGATACTTCCCGCCTCACGTCCTCACGCGTGCTGCCAGTGTACTCGTTCGTATCCTGCCGCTTCGGTTCCTCCTTGACACATTCTGGATCGGCCCAAGTCACTTTGTCGACACCTCCTTCTCGTATGTGTAATGACCGAAAGTTAGTGAGACACCCACGGCAGAGAAAGCCGAGAGGCGGATGAATTTAGAGCCTTTCGTTCTGAAATGCATATATCACACGTGAAGGTGATGCTTGCAAATGTCTTATCGAGGGCAGACGAGTTGTGGGCTGCAAGGCGTCGTAGAAGCAAGGCCGGGGCTGGATGAGGAATTTCTAGAGATTTCAAGTGAGGAAAGTACGCAGGATTGCCAAAAACCGCACCGAATAACACCGTCCTGTAGCAGATCGACGTTTGTCAAGAACTCGCCGCTTTGAATCCAATCGCAGGTCCTCCAAAGCACGCCTGAACCTTCAACATCCACGTCCCAAATATCCTGAAGGCGTTCGACCATCGGTTCAACCGTGGAGCCGGGTAGCCAGTCATTGGTTGCACGCATAGTTTTTAATATGGGCGGTTGTCGCATTGGATACTCGATAGGAAGGACAAGGGTCAGAAGGGGAGGCGATAGACTTTCCAATTGATCCAGTGCCGGTTCTTCCAGTACTTCAGCTGAGTCATCTTCAATCAATGGTCGGATTGCAGGCTCTCCATTGGCCATAGGATGGCAGACTGCGCAGAAGAATTGAATTTCATGCTCTCCCATTTCTACAGGTATATCGAGCTTGGTGACGGCTTCTTGTGGTGACAACGGGTGTGGTCGTTCAGACGAAGTAAGGCATTTCTGGATAAATCGACTAGAAAGTGGGTGGGTAAGTGGTTGTTAGTGTGTAAGGGGAGGCCTATACTAGTTACATAGAGGACATCCCATTCTTCATCGCGCATCTGGACCCATTAGGCGATTTCTCCAGCATTTATTCGTAAGTCGGTAGGTGTTAAGGGCCAGATAGAAGGTTGCAATATAAGACTTTGTTTCAAGGCCTCATAGATGGTTGGGACGCCCGTCGGTGAAACGGCTGCAAGCGGGTGCGTCCAAAGTTTGACTTGAGTGAGTCAAGAGTCGGTTCATAGGCTCGCTTATGCTCCTCCCAGCGCAGTACGACACGCCGAGTGAACCCAATAAGATACCGGGACTCCAGGCTCCCGAGCTGTGCTACTTCCTGATGCGTATACGCATTCGACGTGCCGGCAAGTACGGAGATGCACACACGTTCTCTATCCAATCATAGAACCTCTGACTCGACGGCTGTCAATCTCATCTGGGGGCGTGCCGTGTCCGCGCCAATCCCACGAGGATCGTCCCTCTCTTACATGGACCTCTCAATCTCCGCAAGTGACCAAGCCATGGCGACTCAGCAACCCAAGAAAGAGATCCTGTGAGCACCCTTGACGGCTATAGCGTACCCTGGCTGATAATACCCCAAGCCTGTCCCTAGACCGTGCGGCGCTTCATTTTAATTCAGGCCATACCACTTAATTTCGGGCAACACACAGAAATTACACTGCAAGACATTCCAAAACTCAAGCTTACGCCGAGATTGTTTGTGGAAAATGAGGAGAGCGAAATAGAGCAGAAAGACAAATGGACTTGGGCACCAGTACAACGCCCGTATGTCACTTGTTTTCTCATTGCATGCAATCCCTGAAGCATGAGCGTATGTAGAGATCTTTCTCCGACATCCCAGATGCGCGTGGACATTCAAATGAAGGGCGGGCATCTATCTGGACAAGGAAGAAACAGGCTAGCGAAGAGATCAACCTTCAAGAACTTTACGATCATTATTGGAGTTCCAATGCGCACAAATTCGCATTAGAACGTAAGTCGTTATCCGACCCAGTCCTCATATCTGATGGAGAAGCGCAGGGGTCGTTGCTGTTGGAAAGCATCGTTTCTCTCTAGAATTACAATTCTCTGCAGAAGCCACCGTTCGTCTCTTTGCAACCGCCCATTCCAGCCAGCTAATAATGTTCACATAGGCGGAATCTCTACGCTCATCGCTCCAGAAACTTGAAGAACTATTAAAGGATTACTCCCCACTTATGAAAGAATCAACAGAGAAGGCCTTGGAGAAGGTCTTTCAATTCGGGGCTGCATTCGCAGAGGTCAGTTCTCCCATATGGAACTTGCGAGGCGTTAACGACATTGCAAAGGCTGCGTTCAGCGTTGCCGAAGTCACGTTTGAGGTTCGTGCTCATCATTAGTATATCAGAAGCAGAGGTAACGCCCGACTGTTTGGCTCCTGCCAAGTTCGACCAGATGCCGGTGGGCCTTCTGGACCGGTTGCGGCGGATTTCCTTTTTTGCAAACAAGGTCGCAGATGAAATCGCCTATGAACAGACTGAAATCTTGAGAAAACCATCCCTCGAATGTTCAAAGTGATGCAATGGGTCGCGAATTTTTCGGTGACTATGTCTGACGTGCGCGTTTTGGTAGGCAGTCACCTGGTCTAGATTGTGCAGTTGCTGGTGATCGCAGAGAGGACGTTGGGTGGGCCGGTCCGCCCGGAGAAGATTGAAGAAATGGACGAGGAGCTGACCAAGGACATTGAAGATTTCGACCGCGCTGTGAATATTGAAGCTCTGCGTCTAGCCAAGGAGACTAGTAAGCAAACCTTGTTCTCAAATCTGCGATAACCAAATCTCAATCGTTTCATGTGGAGCTAGTCCAGCAAGACCTATGGCTTAAGGGGCGACTTAAACCTGTCGAGACCAGCTACGACCTGGACCTCTGCTGTATGGGAGGTACGCGGGATCTATCCTCAATCAAATCACCGCCTGGGTAACCAATGGACCAGGCCAGGAGGATGTTCTCCAGAGGACTCCATACTGGATCTACGGCTTACCCGGAATCGGCAAAACATCATTAGCTCATTCAATCTGCGAAGAACTTGATGGACGAAGGCAGTTTGCTGGAGCCTTTTTCTGTCGGAGAAATGACACGAATTCGAGCGATCCCAGAAATATCCTTCCGACTCTCATCTACCAGCTTGCCAAAACCTCCCCCCCTTTTCGATCGATTGTAACAGAACACCTTCATAAAAACCAACACATGACACCACGGTCAATGCGGGTCACTCTCTTCCTTGAGTTCATTCGCTCCATTCCTTGCCACTCGAATCCGGATACACTCGTTGTTGTCATTGATGCACTCGACGAGTGTGGGAGTACTCAGAGTCGTGCAGACATCCTGAAGGTTCTGATTGATGCGGCCGCACTGGCTTCGTGGCTCAGGATTATCATCACCAGTAGACCCGAAGTCGATATTACCCGTTCTTTGGGTACCGCAGCAAAATATGATTTGGGTACAGATCAAGCAACCACTTCTGATTTGCGAACCTTTGCTCAATACCAGTTAGATTTGGTTGCATCAAGGTGGAGCCTCCCTACCCCTTGGCCGGCCGAATTCCTCTTGAATAGAGTTGTTTTGCGAGCGAACGGTCTTTTCATTCTCATTAAAACTCTTGTTCTTGCCCTTAAGAAATGCAATGACCCCGACGAGTTCCTGAAAAAAGCCTTGCAAAGCTCAGCCAGCGCTGGCTCGGAATCTCTGTACAACTTGAAGCTAATGACCCTCGAAAAAAACAGGGGAATTGACAGGTTTGACAGGTCCGCTGGCAGTTTGACAGGCGCCGAGTGGCAGCTGACCGAGACGTGTGTGACGGTGTGACAGTCATCGCGTC
>Ga0307513_10011465_pt1 | contig 11018 bp, 4 predicted proteins | sample 15_EM_MG_FD_202174 | JGI IMG/M metagenome (GOLD analysis project Ga0307513, IMG submission 202174) | Populus trichocarpa ectomycorrhiza microbial communities from riparian zone in the Pacific Northwest, United States - 15_EM | ecosystem: Host-associated > Plants > Roots > Unclassified | place... | reverse complement strand
AGATTTGTATTAATATATTTTCAATGTATTAATATATTTTCTTTTTATGACTTTTTATTTGTTTTTACAATATGTAACATGTACAATGTTTCGATGACATTAATTTGTCATGACAACAAAGCTCTTAAACATAGTTTTGAAATCTGGTCCGGCCCGGCGGGACGACCTGGGACCCGACTGATCCGGGGCTAGAACTGGACCGAGTTGAAGAAAAAATAGGGGAAGAAAAGATCCGGCGAGACCCGGTTGACTCGGCAAGTTGACCCGGCAAGACCTAGTAAAAAACCCGGTTGCGACCCGTTGACTTTTGTTTTTACTAAAACGACGTCGTTTTGATTAAAAAAAGAATTGACCCGGACGACCCGGTCAAAACCCGGGACCGAAGCCTTGAACCGGGCCGGATCTAAAAACTATTAATAATGATACTGTGAGGCCTTTTTTAATAATGGGAAACACTATTTAATTACCTCATGGACTCACTTTATTTGGTTGCTTTAATTAGAAATCAATTTCGTATCATAATGTAAACCATAATTAAACATAATTACATTCATGATTATGGTAAGTTTTAGGTTGAAATAGGCTACCCTTTCAAGGGTCAAAGCACTTGCTATCAAGTTTTCAAGATCCACTTCTTAAGCAAATCATTTTCAAATCCAAAATTCTGCAGTACTATTTCATTCTGTCTTGCATTGTTGCATTTTCAATTCCACAAGTGCAATTTAGGTATAATGCTGTGAGCTATAATAAATCAAATTCAAAATTACAATTACAATATCTATAAACCATGCAGCAACTCACTCAAATAAAATTATAAGTTTTATGAGAATCTTAACAATTTGTTTTTCAATTGTTATGTACCTAATATGCAAAATAATAATAATATTAAAAAAATAAATTTCTCATGAATATTTAATGAAAATAAAATTTAATTCTTAAATCTTTTAATAGATTCTTAATATTATTTTATTATATTTATTAAGTTTTTTTTTTCCTTCTTTCAATTATATACAAAATATTAAAATATTATTTTAATATATTCTTTTAAAACTTGTTTTTGAGATCATGATATGTTTTTATTTAAAAAATAGTGCTTATAATTGAAAAGCATGCTTTCGTTATAACAATAAAGATATGCAATTATAAGAAAATAAAATTTCTATTAAAGAAATGCATTTTTTCTATTTATTTTAAATGATTAAAATTTTTAAAAAACTTTTATTTTAATTGTGATTGCCCTTTACTCAAAAAACTGCTCTTGATAAAAAACAATTATGCCATTGTTTTTAGAATAATTTGCTTATTAATATTGAATGGGATAAAATATGTATTCTTAATTTTTTTAATTGTAAAGTTTGATACAATTTTTTGAAATTAGATATTCTTATTTTTTAAGATAGTTGCACAGAGACAATGGATTCATGATTTTTTATTTTGTTTAATTAAAGCTTTCTTTAATGATTATGGTGAGTTTTTGCTTTTAAAAGAAATGCTCCTCGTAAAACATGTTTTTTTTTAAAATAAAAAAATATACACTAATAAGAAAATTAGTTTTTAAAAATTAAAATACACTCCCTTTCTTTTTATTTCAAATCTTTATAGCTAGTTTTGTTTTTATTATTCTCACTTTTCATTCAGTGATCTATGCTGCTAATAAAAAAATAATTTTTGTTATTAAAATAAAAAAAAAATTACAAGAATAAAAAAGATAGTTTTGATAAAAAATTACATTTCTTTTTAATATTTTTTTATATAAATATCTATTTTTATAATTATTTAATTAAATAAAAAGAATTATAGAAAGTATGATGGTTAAACCGGGACCATAACCCAGTTCACATTATGGACTTGATTAACCCGGTTCGACCGGCTCGCTTACAATTTCTGACAAATTCAACTGTGGAAGTTGAAAAGGCGATATTTGTGATCTGTGCTGTAAAGGGCTATATCAGTCACCATTGGCTTTGATTTGACGCACGGGCTATGCCGAACTTATTTTCTGACATTTGGTAGGCTCAGAATCTGCTATGTGAACAAATATTCATCTTCAAGGCAAAGGAAAAACCATGCTAAGCTAGGCCCAGCAAATGAAACGACATAGTATCAAAGATAATAGCATTAATTCTTGTTGTGCCTGTAATTCTTATCAAATTTGATATATATATATATATATGTATGTATATATATATATGTATATATATATATATATATGTATGTATCACTTTTTAGAGTTTATTTATTCGATATCACATATATTCTTTAACACTGCAACCTATTTTGTAGACTCTCTCAAATACACTAGACTATACGATTCTTGCTCAATTATTAGATCTCTAATACCATATATTATTCGATACCATATATTATTTGATATGTTCACTAATATAAAATATTCTCATTAACACTCTACTTATTTGGAGCCCAACTTTAAATTTTTCAAGTGATTCTAGATTCCAGTATCTTTACTAAACCCCTGGACCTCTTATTTCATATAGAATTTGGGTATTGTCACACGAAAACACAAAGAGAATTAAATGTGGGAAGAAATAACATAATGTATTTGTTACTCGATAATTAAAGAAAACTAAATTTTTTAAAATAGACACCGGTTTTAAGAGATTTAAGTATTGTTTTAGTTATATTTAAGTAAAAAAAAGTACCACATTTACCATGTCCTTTCAGATGAAAGGTTATATTTGCTTTGTGTTTTTCTAAATTTATTCTAGATATTATTTTATTAAATACCATTTAATTTTTAAATTTATTTTTAAATAAGATTATAACAGTCTTTTTATAATATTAACAAGTTTTTTTTTTACATCCCATCATTATTTTTTAAAAGTTTTATATGGTTACTTTTCTGACAACGTATATTTTTATTATCATATAATTAATTATAAATTGTTTTAGAAAAAATATGTTATTAAACTAATTGGATCCATGATCTGAGTTGCGAGCTTGACGAGTTGGCTCGAGTGGATTGAAGATGACAGTCTTAATATTTAAAAAATGATTTACTTTGTATACATAAAATATGAGTTTATAATCAAAATTTTATTCTAGATATTATTTTATTAAATATCATTCAATTTTTGAATTTGTTTTAAAATAAGATTATAACAGTCTTTTTATAATATTAACAAGCTTTTTTTTTTTTACAACCAATCATTATTTTTTAAAACTTTTATATGGTTACTTTTCTAACAACGTATATTTTTATTATCATATAATTAAATACAAATTGTTTTAGAAAAAAGATGTTATTAAGCTAATTGGAACCATGATCTGAGTTGCGAACTTGATAAGTTGGCTCGAATGGATTGAAGAAGACATAGTCTTAATATTTTAAAAAAGATTTACTTTATATACATCAAATATTAAGTTTATAATCAAAATTTTACTTGTAGATAAAAAAGATATTAGCAATGCAAGCATTTTTTTTATGTAAAAATAAACAATTGGTTTAACCCATAACAAAGCACTATTAGCCACTAAAAAGTAGATATTTTTAGTTTTTAATCCATTCAAATACAAAATAAAACATATAAAAAAATTGAACTCATTTTGAAAAAAAAGTGAATGTCCTGAAATAAATACAATATTCTCTACTGATTCACACATATTTTATGCTTCTCACATTACAAGCCCACTTCCATTTATATTACAAAAGGCACTCAAGTTATAGATTTCTAAATCCTTCATAAAAAATTTATAGATCTTTGCGTCATCTGATTATAGCATAAAACAAACTTCATTTTGCCATCATATTTCATTGATTAATTAAATTAATTACTTAATGATAAGGTCCCAAAAATCCAACTAGCCTAGAAATAAAGCTCCCGGGTTGGAGAATCGATTAATTAATTTGTCCTAGCAATATTATTCATTCTCCTTAGCCAATGTTATTTGTGGCTAGTACATGTAAAATGCCCCTTTTAGTAAACGTGAGGACTCTTCGATGCTAAATAGGTATCTTTTTAGAGAGAGAAAAAAACAATAATATTCTAGAGAGAGATGCTTTGAATATATATATATATATATATATACAGTAAAGAATGAAGATTGTGAACCTTTGTTTTGAAGGTCTCATAGTCTATTTATAGATAATGAATCTTGTCCTTTTATGAAGAAAAGGGTCTGCAATGTAATTACCATGATAATATTTAATTAGGGATAAATATCCTTTATATCTATATTAAGAAGAGGTCCTTTGAGGACTTTTGTACATCTAAAAGGTGTAATCTTACTCTAATAACATTTAATGAGAGATAAATATCTCTTACATCTATACTACTATTCTATGAGAATATGGTGGGTTCTTAGAAGACTTTTATACAACTAAAAAGTATAAGGAGATTAGGATCCAAGACATCAAATGTAATTAAGCCCATGAAGGCTAAGTTTTTCCCCGAGGTTAGACGTAGAGAGATTGGTGATTTCCTTAGGCGTGCCAAGGGATGATGGTTGTTACCATAGACTTGGCTAACTACCATGTCCAAGTGCCTTGGGTCTGACATGTTTGCTAGTCCCAAGTTATCTTGAACTTAAAATACTACAAAGTCCAAGTTCCTTAGGTTTGACATGTTTGTCAGACCCAAGTTTAAGAGCCTTAGATCTAGCATTTTTACCAGACCCACAATACCTCATTTCCTTTAGCAAGCTAAAAAAGGATGATCATTCTCTTAGGTGTTTCAAGGGAGAATGTGTATTCTCATGGGCATGCTAGAGGCTTGGCTTATTACCAAGCCTAGTCCAATCGCAGTTGGGTATGGCTAGCACCAGACCCAGCGTTCCTAAGGCTTGGCACACTATAAAACCCAATCACATCTAGGTCTGGTTAGTGCCAGACCCAGCACACTTCGAGTTTGGCAAATTGTCAAGCCCTTACTCGAGACATGCTCATTTCTTTGGGTACCCAAGGGAGGATGGTCATAAAGGTTTTTTAGACCTTTTAAAAATAGGTTTATCAATAGCCCCCAAATCTTTGTGATATTGATACGCAATGACTTGTAAAAATACTCGGTTACCATGAGGAGTTCATTGAATTTTCATCGTGTGAAAAAAAGGGGTGGAAACCTTAGGTGATATACTGAAGAGCCCGTGTGGAGGTGTATGAAGAAAATCATACTTCAAAAATTTTCTTGAAGGGTTGGCGAAAAAATAGGGAAGGAGCCTGTATTTAGAAATATTTCTAAGTGGTTTGGGGAACCCATCGGAGGAAATCAACTCACTTTGAAGGAATTCCTATCTCTAAACTCATCGAGTGTGGAGCCCATACTTAGAGAATTTCTAAGTGGCTAGTGAGAACCCAAAAAGGGTGAACCTATGCTTAGAAATTTCTAAGTGATTATAGGTTCTTTGGAGAGCAGAAACTTATAGCTTTCCCAACATTGTCATGGGGCTTAAAAGACCCCCCACTAAAAATGGTGATTACATGATGTTGTTATTTGTATTATGGAGACCAAGTCTATCCCTTGAAAAGTGATACATATAACATTGGGAAGACTACATCCATCCCTTGGAGATTGGATAAGCTTCTATTTGGTAAAACATAAACTTTTCTCCAGAGGGCATGATCCTTTTGCTCCTCTTATTAAAGGCTTCTAAGGCTATTGGCTCAATCAATTCTTCCACCTTGAGCATCTCTGGCTCAATCAATTCTTCCACCTTGAGCATCTCTGCGTTGGATCTCCTCAAATATACCTGTGTAGACTCACCCTCTTGTTGGGTAACACTGAAAAGCTCTATGAAGGTTTTCTTGGTGGGTATGCTAATGCTAAAACGTGCCACTAACTTGGCATATAAGTCACTGAAACCTTTAATGGAGTTTGGTTCCAGGTTGTTATACCAAGCATATTAAGTCATGGTCTTGGATGATCAACTCCAAGTTACTGCGCATATTTTGCACATGTTTCCTTGGGTCGACCAAGCCATCATAGTTTTCCAAACTCATATTCATGGAAAAAAAAGTCATAAAGGAGTCGAGTGTTCAATATGTGTTTGGACAAATGAGAAACCCTCCACTGATGGGGACTATAAACATTCTCCTAGGTATGCTCATGCACAGACTGTCTCCTAGCTTTTTTCTATTGGGCTCTTAGGAGCTCGGAGAGCTTGGCGTAGAATGATGGTTACGGTGACTGGTGTTCATCCTATAGTAACTAGGGGGAGTTCATTCAGAGTATTTCTCTGTACATGGGTGTGACAATGATGAGAATGATCCCTTGAGGAACTTTCATAAATGTTATTATGTTTAGTCTCCTCTAGGTAGTGTAATCGTCTACGAGCTCTTGGTGCAGCTTGTGGCCTTAGCGCTAAGATATTGTGTGTTGTCAAGGGTGTTAAGATTTGTTGAGGTGACAAGGTTTGATTTTGCCATCGGGTTGTCAACATGGTCTAAGTGAAGAGTTGCACCTGACTAGTGAGTTGTTGAAGCTCTTGCTAGGTAGGAGTGACCGTGGCAACAAGTTGATTTGTCTCGCATCCTAGCCCAGGTTGGGCATTGGTTGTGTGCCATGAAATGCCCTAGAAATGCTAAAAACAAATGGTTTTTTTTATTAGTTTCTCATAGATAACGCCACTGTGAGGTTCCAAAAATCCAACTAGCCTAGAAATAAGGCGCCTGGGTTAGTTACTCGGTTAATCAGTTGGTCCTAGCAATCTCATTTATTCTCTTTAACCAAGGTGATTTGCGGTTAGTATTTGCAAAAGGTCCCCTTCGGTAGAGGTGAAGACTCTCTGATGCTTAAATAAGTATAATTTTAGAGAGAGAAAAATACAATAATACTCTAGAGAGAGATGCTCTCAAAATATATATGCAGTAGAGAATGAAGATTGTGAACCTTTGTTTTGAAAGTCTCATGGTGTATTTATAGCTCATGAGTCTTGTTTTTTTATGAAGAGAAGAGCCTGCAGTGTAATTACCCTGATAACATTTAATGAGAGATAAATATCTCTTATATCTGTATTAATATTTGATGAGAATATGGTGGATCTTTGGGGAACTTTTATACACCTAAAAGGTGTAATATTACCTTGATAGCATTTAATGAGGGATAAATATCCCTTACATCTATACTAATATTCTATGGGAATATGGTAGATCCTTAAAGAACTTTTATACACCTAAAAGGTGTATGGAGATTAGGGTCCAAGATGTCAAATGTAGCTAAACCCATGAAGGCTGAGTTCTTACCCGAGGTTAGACCCAAGGGAGGTTGGTCATTCCTTTAGGCGTGCCAAGAGAAGATGATCGTTACCTTGGACTTGGCTAACCGTCAAGTCCAAATTTCTTGGGTTTGACATGTTTGCTAGTCTCACATTGTCTTAAACTTGGTTGTCTGCCATGTCCAAATATGTTGGGTTTGATATGTTTGCTAGACCCATGTTTAACCAAATCCACGTGTCTTGGGTCTGGCATGTTTGGCAGACCCACGTTACCTTGAACTTGACGGAATGCCAAGTCGAAGCGTCTTAGGTCTGATATTTTTGCCAGACCCACATTACCTCATTCTCTTGGGCGTGCCAATGAAGGATGATTATTATTTTGGGCGTTCCAAGAAAAGATACGCATTCCCATGGGCATGCCAGGGGCTTGGCTTACTGCCAAGCTTAATGTGCCTGAGGCTTAACACACTATTAAACCCAAAAGCATTTGGGTTTTGGTTGGCTCCAAACCCAGCATGCTGGGGCCTGGCACACTAGCAAACCTTCACTTGGAACATACTTATTCCCTTGGGCGTGCCTAAAAATAAATATAGAGGTTTTTAAAACCCATTAAAAATAGATTTATCACTTAAACAACACAATCAATAATAAAACTAATCGAATATATATTTTTCAATTTGTTTTGGCAAGAAATCAATAACTGCGCAGACTAAATGAAAATTCTATTTATTATCTGAATTAAGCATTTAAAGATATTCTGTGATTTTTACTTGATACTCATGCCTTACTAGTACCAAAAGTCAATATGTCACAAATATGAAAAGACCAACTAGTACATTGTTTTCTTTTTTGGACAAAAATATCAAAGTCATAATGCATTATTCTTCATATGAGAATGCATATCGTAAACGAGGGGCACCTTTTAGACTAAAACATATATGTTTTCCATTCATATGTCTAGCAAGAGACCATTTTTTTCCTTTTCCTTCAGTATAAGAAGGCAAATATGGCGCCTTATATTGATTTTTACCTTTTCCTTCAGTATAAGAAGACAAATAGAATTCACAAGGCCGAGCTATAAAATCTAGCAAGAGACCATTTTTTGTTTTTTCATAGACGAGATAATAATTTGTTTTGATTCCTTTATAGTTGTAATCCAATTAATTAGATAAAAAAAATCACAATTACCAAAAAAAATTCTAAAAGAGACGGAGAAAATATTGTAGCTTCTCTCATAAAATATTATGAATTGCAATAATATTTTATAAATTTTTTTTTTTTGCTTTGGCTGTCAAACTTTTTTTTTTAATTTTGTTCTTTGATATTTGATTGATTGGAAATTAAGCTTAATAATTTATTTTGATTTGCTTATGGTATCAAAAAAGCATCCTAATATTGGATTGATGCTTGATTTTACAAAAAAATAAATTCAGTTCTATTGCTTACAAAAATATTGACAATGAGGTAAAAATACAGGTTTTTTATTAAACTATTCATGACATGCACTTTTACAAATTTTGGCCTTTAGAGTTTTTTTGTTTTCACTTTTGGTTCTTTTAATTTGAAACTTTTATGTTTTGGTCTAAAATTTTTTTTTGTTTACTTTTTAGTTCTCAAGTTTGAGAGAAGAGAGAGTTGTTGGAACATGACAAAAGAGAGATAAAGTGATTGGCTAGCTAGATTTTGTGAACAATAAAAGGAAATTTTGATGTTGATGTGTTTTTGACCTTCTATATAGCTGGAAAAAAAGGAGATTAATATTGAAAAGGATTTTTTTTAGTTTAATTTGATGTTTTTGAATCGATTTAGGGATGTTTTAAGTTAAGAAATTAGTTTATTGAGATTCTAATGGTGTTATTAGGTTTTTTTTTATGTGAAAATAGACTAAAAATGATCTTTTGAATAAAAAAAACTCTACTTTGATTTTCCAACACTGCTTTAATGGATGAAATTTAGAAAAGCAAACAACGTGTTTTCCACCAAAGCCCATAATAAATAAAATAAAAGAATGAATAAGACATCTTTGAGGAAAAAAAAGAAAAGACCAAGCGCATGATCTTGACCTAATATACCTATGCATGCATGCCAAATCTTTTTTCTTTGTTAGAACACATACAAAGACTCATCTCCTTGGCCCAAACACATGGCCACTTTTCATATTTATTTTTTAATTTTGTTTTAGATTTTTATTGAAATGAACTATTAAAAAAAATTACTGCTCAATTTCTCATTGTTCTCAAGAAATTCATTGTGTCAATATTCTTGTTGAAACCAATGTTAATTTTAAATTTTTTAAAATCAAATAAAATTTTACCCGGGTTAACCAAATAATAATTGCATCTCCCAAGTTAGTTAAACTACACCGAATCAACTCCCTCGTGAATTATTTTAAAATCTAGCTGGATTTCATAACCAAATGAACTCCCAGCTTGACGGAATTTAATCACATTTTCAAAAACTTTTCTATGTCAGCGCATGCAAGGGGCTAGTATTTTACGAGTCATCAATAACAAATTTGGTTCACTGAAGCACCGACATGCATGGTGATAGGCTTGCATGTTCAAGCCCTTCCTGAGTGCTAAAGGTCCTACATAGAAAACTGTCTTTGAAATGAAGTGCACTCATGCTTTTTGTTAATTTGAGAGTAGTTGTTGACTTTCCTGTACAAAAACAAATTAAATATAATTCAAGATCGAGCTCAAATAAAACCAACTGTTCTATGTTGGACCAAACATGTCCACATGTGACGAATTTGTTTGACAAGATGCTGCAAGCTTAGCTTTCAACCTTCAGCTTGGAGCACAAACAAATTAAGCATTATTGTTTTCTGGGATGTATCTTGCCCTTACAAGCTTCCTCGTCTTTGCTTGTACGCGTGGAGAGAGCCCATTTGTTCAACTGCATTGGTCATGAAGATTAATGAGGTATGGAACTAATAAATTAATTTCTATTAACAATAATAGGGCCTTGGCCCTTTTTTCAATAAAAAAGAAGAAGAAATAATAGAGTTTGTGTCTGTGTTGTAATTAAAAAATAAAACATGGAATTCAAACTTCATCCCTCTTGTACCTATTTTACCGTAAAAAACCTACTGGATTGGTAAAGAGCATTGAAGCTTAACTTATGCTAAAATGCATGATAACCTTGTAGTAGTGTGTGCTCACTTCTACTTCAATAGTATATTACTAGGCATGAGCACTCCTACACCGCGGGTTCTTATATATATATATATATATATATATATATGTATGTATATTGTATTGTAATAAATGATGTTTAGGTGAAAGTATGTTTTAAAGAAAAAAAAAACTCTGCGCCACAAGTTATACTCCCGACTTGTCAAATAAACTGGTTTTATTTTAATCAAATAATAATAAAAAGATGATAATAATAAACAAACAAGAATTTAAAAAAAATCATGAAAACTTTGGAAATAAACCTTTTTTCAAGAGCAGAAAAATGAAGTAGTTTAATTTTAAGTCAATTAAATATGAAAGGAAAAAATTTAGTAAATAAAAGGATGAAAAATCTGTCCGAGTTAACCGAGTTATCATAATAAACATGTAATCTGGAAAATAAAGATCGAGTTAGCCCTGATTAACCCGCCAAACACATATCCAAGGTCATAAGATCGAGATAACCTGATAGAAAAGAAATTAAAGAAATCCATAAAAGAAAATAAGCCAAGAAAAAAAAATATCAACTCTCATTAACTTTTCAAACCTGTGACTTGGGTCATTAGACCAAAATCAGGGCTAGTATGAAAATTAAAATAAAAAATAAATTAGAAGGCAACTATAATTTTTTTTTATTGGAGGGTGGAATTTAAAAGAAAAATAACTCTAACAAAA
>Ga0307513_10011464_pt1 | contig 11018 bp, 4 predicted proteins | sample 15_EM_MG_FD_202174 | JGI IMG/M metagenome (GOLD analysis project Ga0307513, IMG submission 202174) | Populus trichocarpa ectomycorrhiza microbial communities from riparian zone in the Pacific Northwest, United States - 15_EM | ecosystem: Host-associated > Plants > Roots > Unclassified | place... | reverse complement strand
GAGGTGGAAAAACAAGGGGGGGGAGGGAAAAGAGGAGAAGAATTAGATGCCAAAGGATATAATAGTATGGGAGTCGTACCATGAGCATCTACTCGTGATAGACAACTTTGAAAAATCGATCTGGATTATTTTCACCTTTGAATAATACCCTAACAATGCAAAAATTCACTTTGTGTGATGGGAGTAACTTTCAAACTGTTGTTGGATGCTAATATTTGACATGAAAAGGTATTGAATTTATAAAAAAAAATTAGTATTTTTATATGATATATTTTGATGTATTAATATCAAAAAAAATTAGTATTTTTATATGATATATTTTGATGTATTAATATCAAAAAAAATTAAAAAAAACTTATTTTAAAGTATTTTCAAGCCAAAAACTATTTTGAAAAGTATTATTTTTTGTTTATAAAAATAAAAAATATTATAAATAAAGCGTTCTTATTAAGAAGATGGAGGCTACAAGATAAGAAAAATTACTGGGAGATTTTGAAAAATATTATGTACAACAATTTCAAATATATATTCAGATATTTTTTATTTTACAATTCACTATTTGATATTTTTTTTCTTCAATTGAAGATAAATTATAATATAAAAATTAATTGAAATTTTAAAAAAATTTCTCTTTAATTGAAGACATATTAATTATTGAATTCAGAATTAATAGTGAAATAAATAGAACATGAACGGTCATATTTCCTTCTAAACATGAGAATGGAAATCCAGTAATCAAACTCTATGTATCGATGAAAAGTTATCCTCCAACGACTTAGCTTCAATTTAAAAATATTTTGTTTTTTTTTATTTTATTTTTTCATTGAAGGATGTTTCAAAATTAATATTTATCTATTTTTAAAATGAAGCATCTTAAAAGATATGGTTTTCCAATTTTATCCCCAGTTATTTAATCAAATACAATACTATTTCAAAATCTAATTAAGGATGTCTAGAAAAAGCAATGAATATTTTTTTGATAAATAGTTAAGAATCAATAATGGACAAACAAATTAAATGAGATAGAGATACTCAACCTCTGAATTTTCTCACATGAAAGTTCTCTTTTTTCTTTTAGGATTAGAAAAGTTCTAAATTTTTGTTTATTTGTTTAATAAAAATCCAGTAGAAATAAGATGTAGGTTTGATGATCATTTTGTGTGTAGATCTAGATTAGTATCTAGATCTTTGTTTAATAGGTGTTTATTTTGTGTATTTATCCCTCTTGTTGGGGTCTTTTATTCCAACTTATTAGGGTTTTAGTCACTTTGAATAAATATTTTTTTGATTGTTCTAATTAATAATTAGAGAATTTTGATACTATAGTTTGTGGATATTAATCTTTCATTCATATAACATACAGTGTAATATGTTTTCTCATTTCACATATTACCATTTAAATTCATGTATAAACATATGATGCAATAAATCCTTGTAAGGATAATCCCAGTTTATGAGTTTTAAAAAAATTAGCTTGGATGAAAATATAAACTACTACTTTGCATATGAGACTTCATTATTCATGTTTCCAACAATATTGTTATTAAATACTTTTCAAATAATAAAATTCATTTTTTATCCTTTTTTTTTTACTACTATAATTAAAAAATATGTGAATAATTTTCAGTTTTCTTTTACTTATAAATAGTTTTTAAACTGATTCAGGTTGATCAAGAGCAAGTGTTGAATTACGGTTCAAGTGAGTTACCGCAAGTTAATTTAAGTTAATTCTGTTTTTTTATTTTATAAAACAATAAAATTAATATTATATTAAAAAATAAAAAAAATCAAAGATTTTTTTTATCAAATTTAGACTAAATGTTTTTTCAAACTAACCAAATCACAAGTCAATCTTATTTTTTAACCAGATAAATTATGTTACTATTTTCTCTTTTTTTTAAAGAAAAAAACTTAGCCATGCCTTTCAGCATCAGATGCCAAAGGATATAATAGCATGCGAGTCGTACAGTAAAAGCATCTAATCGTGATTGACAACTTTGAAAAATCGATGGATCATCTGGATTTTTTTCCCCTTTGAATAATACCCTAACAATGCAAAAATTCACATTGTTCAGACAAAGACGTTTTTTATTCTTCAATTAACTATTTGATTTTTTTTTCTTGAATTGCAGATAAATTATGATATCAATGATCACAATTACTATACTATTTGATTTATTTATTTTTGTTCTTAATGGAAGACAAATTATTGAATTCAAAATTGATAGTAATGAATGTGTTTGGGAACGCAATGCAAACCGTGTTCTATCAAAAAAAAATTTGTTAAAAATTATTATTATTATAAATTTTAAATTGTTTTGATGCGCTAATCTCAAAAATAATTTTTAAAAAATAAAAAAATATTATTTTAATATATTTCAGCACGAAAAGCACTTTAAAAAATAACCGCAACCGCACTTTCAAACAGAAATATCAACGATCATATATATTTCCTTTTCAACATGATAATGGAAATCCAATAATCAAACTCTATATATCTATGAAAAGTTATTCTCCAATGACTTTGCTCTAACAAATTGATGGGATTTGATTTGTGTCTAGCGGCTACATCTGTAGTATTCTATATATCTTCCCACTTTTTATTATTGTTTTTCATTGAAGGATGTTTCGAATTATTTATCTATTTTCAAAATGAATCACTTTAAAAGATATGGTTTTTCACCTTTATCCTCAGTTGTTTAATCAAATACAATATTATTTCCAGATTTCAGGATGTCTACATTTTCCAGTACATTATTAACAAAATATTAAAACATGCATGTGGGGAAAGGTTCCCCCACCACTATTTACCAAATGATGGACAATTTAAGTTGATTTGTTAGAAAATTGTAAGATTAAAACATAGGGTATTAAAGTGAAAAAAATGACAAAAATGATTAGCTTTTTAGAACTTTTGGAAAAATATTAATTGCAGTCCTCAGACTTTCTGACTTGTGAATATTGGGTCCCTCTAATTTTTTTAAATTTTAAAAAAATCAATTTTAATCCAAAACTTTATTTTATTTTTATTTTTCAATCCCTATTTTAAAAGAAGGAAGAGAAAGTCATCGGATTTTGATGTTAGAAAGAGAAAATCCTTGTTTACACTGATTTTGACCATCAAAATGGTTGATGGTGATGTCAAAATGTTCTATTTAGTGAAAAGAATTTCATTTAGATATTAATTTTTTACCTTTAAATAGTCTAAAAACATATATAAGCTCGGGAAAATATTTTATTTTGGATTTATTTTGAATTTTTGTGTGGTTTTTGAGTTTTTGTAGTGCATGTATATGGGCTTATCATAGTATCTATGGTGTTTTCATGGTGTTTTTGGTGTGTGTGTGTGTGTAAGACCTGATTTTCTAGTGACCCTTGATCACTGGAAACTAGACTAATAGACGATGCGTCATCCACCCCCTACCATTAACAAAATAAAAAGCCTAACATACAAGCTAGGCTATTTTATGGGTCAAACACGTGGGTAGGCCCACACACCTAGCTTGTTTCATCATTATCATCATCATTTAATGTGTTGTTAACCCCTTAAAATAATAATAATAAAAAAAGATACACCATTTCATCGTTTATTTTTTAAAAATATTTTTTTTATTTGACTTGATTTTTTTTTAAGAAAACATAAAAAACAATTAGGGTTATTTTTTATTTTAATCCCACACGCAACCCTTTTTATGTAAAAGAGAAAATTGTTGTTTGATAAAAAAAAAAATGGCATGCACCTTGTTGGCATATAATTAAATGAAACATAATTTTAAAAACAAAAATAAATTAAGTTCCATGAGGAGCATGATCTAAATTATAGGTTTGGTAGGTTAACCTTTGTTAATTAGTATCTTTTTTATTTTTTAAATTGAATATTTTCATTTCTAATTTTATTCTCTAACTTCTTTTTTTCATTTATAATTAAAAAATGCTTGGAAAGAGCCCACCTATTTTTTTTAAAAAAAACCGAAAACAAATACTAAACTTGCGATTAAATGCATGCAGATCAAATGGCTAGCTAGTAGTTTTGATAACGTTCGTATAATAGACAAAGGAATAAATAATTTGTTGATAAATAATGATAAAATGATCAATAATGGACAAACAAATTAAATAAGATAGAGGGAGTCAACCTCTGAATTTTCTCACATGTAAGTTCTTATCCTCGCTAACAAAAAAATTAGACAACTTTTCTTTTATGAATATATAATAATTAACAACATGTTAAAAAATAAACTGAAATTAAGCTACAACACTCTCCCCTTCTTTTCTTCAAAGCCTTGAAATTTCTGTAGCACGCCTATCTCTAAAAAAAGCCCACCATAAGATTCAATCCCCTTTCCTTCTTCTTTTTTTTTTTTTTCTCTCTTGGGATTAGAAAAGTTCTAAATTTTTGTTTAGTTGTTTAATAAAAGTCAAATATGATCTAGGTTATCCTTAATTTTATATGTAGATATAGATTACTATCTAGATCTATGTTTAATAGTGTTTATTTTGTGTATTTTTTTTATCGGGTCTAATTGTATTCCAACTTAATTATTAGGGTTTTAGTCACTTTAAATAAATATTTTTTTTTATTGTTTTAGTTGATAAGAGAATTTTAATACTAGTTTGTGGATATTAATTTTTCATCCATATAACATAATATAACATGATTGTGTCATATGTTTTCTCATTTCACATATTACTATTTAAATTCATGTATAAATTAACATATGATGCAATAAATCCCTGTAAGGATAATCCAAGTTTATGAGTTTTAAAAAACCTAGTTTATCATATAAACTGATGACAGTATTGTTTGAGAATAATATAAATTATATCTTGGAACCTTATCTAACAGCTTAAACTTTTAAGTTGAGATGGTTTTTTAACATGGTATTAAAGTCTTGATAACCAAGCGGTTACGAGTTTGAATCTCACCATCCCTATTTATTTGATAAAAATTAAGCACAACGTAATGTAGATCTGTGCAAGTTTCAAACACAAAGGGTTTTCACTTGAGAGAGTGTGTTAGAAAATAATATAAATCATATCTTGAAAACTTACATAACAGTTTTAGCTTTTAGGTTGAGATGGTTCTTTGACAAGTATAAATACTACTTTACATATAACTAGTACTTTACATATGAGATTTCATTATTGATGTTTCCAACAGCATTGTTATTAAATACTTTTCAAAAAATAAGATTCAACTTTTATCTTATTTGATGGAATATAATTTTTCCTTTCACTTGTGATCATAATTTTTAAATTTAATATGGAGGTTGATTTATGGTAAATCTTAATTCACAGTATAACAAAATTAATTTAGATTAACTCGAATTAACTCAATATTTTTTATTTTATAAAAAAATAACATCTTGTTGGAAGAAAAAAATTAAAAAAAAATAACAAAGTTTTAATAAAGTTTTAACTAAATTTTTTATATTAACCTGATTCGGTTCAATTCAAAATTATAATCAAGTCCAATCGAAATAAGATCTAGGTTTGATGATCATTTTGTGTGTAGATCTAGATTACTATCTAGATCTATGTTTAATCCATGTTTAATGGTGTTTATTTTGTGTATTTATTTCTTTTATCGGGGTCTAATTGTATTCCAACTTATTAGGGTTTTAGTCACTTTAAATAAACATTTTTTTTTATTGTTCTTGTTGATTAGAGAATTTTAATACTAGTTTGTGGATATTAATCTTTCATCCATATAACATTATAGTGTAATATGTTTTCTCGTTTCATGTGTTACCATTTAAATTCATGTATAAATTAACATATAATGCAATAAATCCCTATAAGGATAATCCAAGTTTATGAGTTTTAAAAAACCTAGTTTATCATATAAACTGATGACAGTATTGTTTGAGAATAATATAAATCATATCTTGAAACCTTACCTAACAGCTTAAGCGTTTAGGTTGAAATGGTTTTTTGACATGGTTTTTCCACGAGTTCGAATCTCACCATCTTCATTTATTTGATAAAAATTAAGCACAAGGTAATGTGAGACTGTGCAAGTTTCAAGCCCAAAGAATTTTCACTTAAAGGGGTGTGATAGAGAATAATATAAATCATATCTTAAAACCTTACCTAACAGCTTAAACTTTTAGATTTAGATGGTTCTTTGACAAGTATCAACTACTATTTACATATAACTACTACTTTATATATGAGATTTCATTATTGATGTTTCCAACAGCATTGTTATTAAATACTTTTCAAATAATAAGATTCAACTTTTATCCTATTTGTTGTACTATTATAATATGAAAACAATGAGGTATTTGAATATTTTTGGAATATAATTTTTCATTTCACTTATGATCATAATATTTAAATTTAATATGGGGTTGATTTATGGTAAATCTTAATTCACGGTATAAAAAATTTAATTTAGATCAACTTAATATTTTTTATTTTATAAAAAAATAACATCATGTTGAAAGAAAAAAAATAAAAAGAAAAAAAATATCAAAGTTTTAATAAAGTTTAACTGAATTTTTTATATTAACCTAATTCGGTTCAATTCAAAATTATAATCAAGTCACACTCCCTATTATTTTGAAAAGGGGCCTAGTTAACGGGTACGTACCCGCCTAAAATAATGGTTATGATAAGTTAATTAATTGAAGAATTTGTTTTTAGCCAAACAATTGGTGGCAACATCATTAATTTCTCGCAGCATGGTTGCATATTTGAGAATCCCATAAAAAAACTAATGGCGTGACCACCGCAGATTTTACAACAATCAACAGATCAGCTGGCCTTTCAACATGGATAAACGATACTAATTAATTCCTTGTTTTGCATATAAATTTCTTGTTTTTTTTACATATATATTTTTTTATTTTCAATTTTATTTGTTTATATTAATTGGATTGAAAATTAAATTTAATATTTTTTTATATATGTTTTCTATATAGTTATCGAGATCTTATAATCTCGGTAGCGAATTTGATAAGTGAACTTGAGTTTGTTTAAGTCAATTTAATATATTGTCATTTTAATACTTAAAAGTACATGTTATCTTGATTTTTTTAGTCATATTTATTTATAAAAGTTATTTTTAGACTTATTAAGTAGATCATATAAAATCAATTCCAAAATAGTTTAAGAGTTTTATACTAAAAACTATATTAATAAATATTTGTATATTTTTTTTATACAAAAAAAAATCTGATCAGTCATGATGCTCTACGAGAAAGGATTTCATAAGTACAATCTTGGAAAAAACATGCACTTAGCTCTCCTCTTAATGGTGACCATGTTTAACACCTTTTTACTATAATTTTGGAGTTGATTTCCAAATTTTTCTATATAAATTTCTTTATATGGAAAATATGATTAATTGCAACCATGTTAACACCTTTTTACTGTTTTACATTAAAAAAATCTGAAACAAGGCCGTGGAAGGAAGAGTATATATATGTATACTGCACATATACAGCGACAAGTACCGTACAAGGAATCGAGTATATAGTTTTTAAGCTATAGCTTAAAACTTAATTAGCCTTCACTAGTATTCTGATAAGGAATAAAAAAAAAATGAAGAATGTGGTCCTCACACAAAGTTCTTCTCCTTTTTCCACCTTATTTATCAAGGTCTTGTAGCTTCTTGTTTGCTTCATATCTTTTGTTTTCTTCTTTTTAGCTACCCTTCTATTTGTTTCTGAATATGGAAACAAGCAGAGCTGAAGGAAAGAGGAGCTTGAAGGAAATAGAAGATGAAGAGGAAGAAGAGGATGATGAAGATATTGCTGGAGGGCTAGGGTTTGTAGATGATGACAAGATCAAGAAGAAAGGAAAGAAAGGATCTAGTGGTGGTGGGTCGTCGTCAATGCTGCTGGTTTCTTGTCAAGCAGATAATTGCACCTCTGATCTGGCTGATGCCAAGCGATACCATAGACGCCATAAGGTTTGTGAGTTCCATGCCAAAGCTCCCTTTGCTCCCGTCAATGGACTGCAGCAACGCTTTTGCCAGCAATGTAGCAGGTGAAACCCTAATTTTCCTCGTTATTTCCAACACTTCAAATCAACTGCACAAATTATTTTTTCTATCCTTCCAAGAGTGGTACAAAAGAAACAAAGTTTTAATCCCAATTAGCTCTACCTATCTATCTATCTATCTATATTAAAAAAAAAAACTAATTTCTCAAGCTAGTTTTTTTTTTTGTGAAATTAACGCTATTTTCCATTATTTATTGTGGCTCAAATACATGACTGTTTGTCTTGGTTATGAAGATTTAAACTTAAATTTAGACTTTTAAAGGAAATCTAGTATCCCATTAATTAGCATGAAAACAAGCCCAAAATCGAGATATTCTCATAGCTAAATGGGGGTAGAGATCTGTGACATAATTCCTCAAATTATAATTTAGAACTTTCTATTATTTAGTTGTGATGTTGAAATTAGATTTTAAATGAATGTAGGGATTATAAAATATATTCATAAAAAAGAAATTATTCATTGCATCCAAATGAATATCATGAGGAAGTAATTTCTCCTGAAGAATTTCTCTTTAATTCCCCAAAAAGAGAAGAAGAAAAAGAAGAAATCCCCCCTTCCTACATAATATGAAGAAATTAAAGAGAAAAATATATATGTTTTTATATGATGAGTTTACCCCTGAAAATAAAAGATCAAATATTAACCTAAATATTACCAAAAACATCTCCCCATAAAAGAAATATAGTATTAAAATCCTTGTGTCTTTTTATATTTATGCTTGGACCCTGACCCTATTTCCCCTGAAGACTAAAGAGGAGGTTGGAAGCTAAAACTCCTCTCCCGTAACTAAGAAGGAGGAAGAAAAAAGGAAAGAAGAGATAAATTTAGATTTGACTATTTCAAATATGTTAAAGTCTTGGCCTCCTTATTATCCTTAGGAAAATAAAGAAAAATAAAAAAAAAAGAGCATTAATTTTAATTTTTCACTAAATAATTAATTGGATATGATGAAGCTTTCATTCATTAAGGTTTTTTTTTTTTTTCCAAAATATACTTGCATGATGCTACACGAACATTAAGGAAAAACACCAAAAAATACGTTAGGTAATATATTTGAGGAATTATTTTAGTGAGATTTACTATTGGGTTTCTCATTAAAATCACAATTCAATGGCTCATAATTTTAGAAAAGTCATTTTCTTGTTATTTATTTTTTATCCGTGATAAAATTGTATACTTTGTAGGTGTTTTTTTTCTGAAAAATAAATATTTTGTTCAATTTACTCTTGAAATTAACACTATATTAAACATTTGATTTATTTTTGGAAAAAAATGTTATTAATGTATAATGGATTTGTGGTTGTTGACTCTTTAAACTCGTGTGTAGTTTTGTATTTGAAAATGAATCTTAAAATTCATGTTGAACAATTAAGTTATTGGTTGATATTGTGTAGTAGGGTATTTTTTAAAAGAGTTTTTTTTTAATTAAAAATATATTAAAATGATTTTATTTTAAATATCAACTCATTAAAATTATCAAAATTATTCAGAAACACCTGAAAAAACATAATTTGATGATTTTTAAGATAAAAAAAATTAAAAAACATTTTAAAAAATAGACTGTAAAGCAAAAATTAGGAACTGGATTGCTTTTAAATATTCAAACCTAAGTACGTACCTAACTCTCTTTGTTCACAAGTCACGCATGACAATAGAGTGGCCAAAGGATAGGTATGTGAGCTGGAGATCACAAAACTACCATAAGTCATTAGAGAAAGATTAATAAAGGGGCACACCACAAAACCCCACTCCCATTAATGTCTGTCCATTCTTAATATTACTCTTAATATCCGTGTTAATGATCTAATTAATAACCTTAATTAGTCAATATAGTAATTAATTATTCCTAATTTGACAAAGTGTCTGTGAGTCGCCTTGATAGCATCTCAATTTGTCCACTTGACGATTGTGTTTTTCTTCTGTTGCGAGTAGAGAGTTCTGGCTAGATTTATACTCAATAATTGCTCACAGACCACTGCAAAATTAGCATCTAACTTTATGAATAACAAGCTACAATTAATGGGGTGGGGGTGCAGCAGCTGTGTCCTTTGAAAATCACCATTGCACAAATTTGCATTCAATATCGAAGTCGTATACAACATCGAAAGATGAGTTGAAATAGACAACTCACTTGTATTCGTACACTTTCTTACTCACACACTTGTTTAATTTTCAGCATCAAGATTGAGTATTTGAAGAGGTGTATAATATAATATAGTATAGTATAGTATAGTATAGTATAGTATAGTATAGTATAGATAGAAGCTCGAGTTTTCATGATCTAAAGTTATAGATATAAGCTATAAAGAAATATAGTGAAAATCTAAATCTAGAGAGAACCCTTTATGTTTTATAAAATCTGAATAAAAATAAAATTAGATATTTTTATTTATATTAGTTTTAAAATTTTATTATGCATAGTAATTTTCAAGTCTTGGTTGAAAAGTCTTTTTAATTTTTTATCATCATGAAATTTTTAATTCGATAGAAAATCTATTTTTAAATTTTGGCACGATTTAATAATTTAATTAAAAATTATGTTTGATTTATTAAATTATATTTTAGATTTTTTAAAAAAACTTTTTTAAACATAAGAACCTTAGTCATTAATGAAATAATATAATGAATATTATTATGCCAAGAGTATGAAAGAAATTTATCCACATTCGTATTCAAGAAAAATCTATTAATATGTAATTATCTATTACACAATTTTTTAATCATATATTTTTATTTAAAAATAATTTAAAGTAATCTTTAGTTTGTCCCTCTTATCTAAAATATCACTCTATTAATTATTTTCGATCATTGACATAACACGTAAATATATAAATCATGTCAATAGAAACTAACAAAAATATATTCTAAGTTGTTGAATGTTTTGCAAATTAGTTTTAATTGGACTAATTAACATAGATATATCATAGAACAGTAATAAACTAAAGGTTAGATCGATTTTCTGTATTTTATACAGTAATCGAATGGTGTGAGGTAGTTTAGCCAAGAA
>Ga0307513_10011463_pt1 | contig 11018 bp, 8 predicted proteins | sample 15_EM_MG_FD_202174 | JGI IMG/M metagenome (GOLD analysis project Ga0307513, IMG submission 202174) | Populus trichocarpa ectomycorrhiza microbial communities from riparian zone in the Pacific Northwest, United States - 15_EM | ecosystem: Host-associated > Plants > Roots > Unclassified | place... | reverse complement strand
GTCCTAATCCAGCTGGTTCGCTTGCTTTCCTTCAATGTACTGGTGAGATCTTCACCTCTCCGAGTTTCTCATCTGGCAGATTAGCGCACGACGCTTGCTTCCCGGTCAGATGTAACACCTTGACAGCGCACCACATCACATTTGTGCCAGTCTTGGTACTTGGGTACGTGGTGTGAAGGGTGTGATGAACCTTCATTGCAATTGGTTTGGCATTAGACGCCCCATGCCATTGCGTATGTGATAAAATTATTTCATCCATTGTTCGCCGAAATGAGCCCGAGGTCCCCTTCTCCCACCCTCCAGGGTTAGACAGGTTCCCGGGTCCTTCTCGCTTCGCGGCACGTTACGTCGATTACGATTCCGATCGCCTCAAGAGGGGAAGCGCGCGATTTTGAGTTGTTACTGTTAACCCAGCTCACTTAGGGTTTCAGGGATCTATAGGATCTCTCTGCGGCGCTTAAATAATGTACTGTTTGGAGTAATCATATTTTTTGATCGACGTGAGAGGGCACATTCGCTTCACCCTCGATTTTTTTTTTTCTGCAAATGGGATCGTCACCGAGTCTCTTATTTGTTGGATTCGGGAACGTGTTCCGTCCTTCTGTTAGGCGCTCGAATCGTTAAACCATCAGCCTCGCTCGCTATTGTTTTTTTTACGGGAAGTTTCCGCTCATTTTTCGTTTGGTGGCACGTTAGACAGACTACGATCACATCAAGGTAGGAGGCACTCGTTAAGTTGTTGTTAAACGAGCTCGCTTAACTCAGTTTATTCTGGTGCCGTTCGGAACCCCTTTTCTCAATACCACGTTTGTGTACATAAAATTTTAACCGTCAATCGTACTACCAAGGCGCTAGTTTCGACTCCCCCTTCTCTCTCTTGTGTATTTTCGGCCCAATCCTCTCGAATAATTCCCCCCTGATAGGTTTCGGTCCTTGAACAACGAATGCGAATGGTGACAAACCAGCATTGGTCTCGTATTAGACGCCCGATGATCACCGATTTCGGTGGCTTCGGCCATCCATATTAAGAGCGCTGTGGGGCGCTTATGACATGGCACACTTCAGCTCGGAAAAATTTGCAAATTGCGAGTCTCGCACTTATTGGGCTTGAGAAGATGTTCCATACTTTGGTTAGGCGATATAGTGATGAGTTCTGGGTAAACTGAAGTTGCTTCGCTGCGGCAAGGGACATGCTGCGCAGGAGACCGACCAGACAATGTGTACCAACGTGTGCATTGAATGATATGGTGCATAGAAGGATGAGTACATGTCGATTTAATATTTATGGTCGAGTCTTTGTGGGTTAGATTCGTTTTGAAACCAGCTCGCTTGCTATTGCCCTTGGCCGGTCGATATCATTCATCTCGCATCTACCCGTGGTACTAGGTTTAATATTCTGAACTTCACCTTAAACTGTATGTGATGGGTTCTCGACACCCCAGGTTTTTTAGTTTCCGCTTTACACTGCGGCGACGGAAATTTGAGACTAGATACCCTAAACAACATGGTGCCTCGCTTCTACCTGTCTCCGAAAATATGGCGCGTAGGAATGAATACGTGTTGACTCATGTCTTAGGAGGTCAGATCGTTAAGCCAGCTCGCTCGCCATTGCTCTTTGGTCGATATCATTCATTTTCCCATCCATGTGGCATGTGGTACTAGGTTTAATACCATGAGCTTCACCTTATCTGTAACCATTTCTCGATGCCGCAGGTTCTTTTAGTTTCCGCTTTACATTTCGGTACCAGGAAGCTTGATCGCCTCGCGGACTTTAATTCCGTCCAGTCCTCCCAAAACATACCCCTGGGTTCACACTATATCATGATGTAACTGCTTCTCGATACCCTATCTCGCTACGCAGAAAGCTCGATCGCCTCGCGGACTTGATTTCCCTCAAGTCTTCCCAACACCTACCCCTTTTCGGGTTTAACCTTTCATCTCCTTGATCGCCCGACGATCCCCGATTTCGGGGATTCATGGATAGGTGCCGTCTGTGAAGTGCTGGAGTTTTGAATTGCAGTGATCACATTTGATCTGTACGTAGAGTCGAACTCGGTATTTTGCAATGAAATCCGACACACCACTTCATGCACTTGTTAGACCTGGGATGGTCATGGCCGCGGGCTTTCTTTTAGGCGCGCCAGGCGTTTTATCAATTGTTCCAGTGCAGCAGCCTCGTGGACATACATACTTACCAGACAGTTTTCAGCCGAACTTTGGACACTGACAAGTGATGGAAACCTCATAAACCGTGAAGTGACTGATCTAAGTTCTGTGTATAGATCTATATTATGAGTGTTGAACGTTCAACGTTCAAGCTTAGGAGTGCAACAGCCCGGCTGGATTTTTCCGAGTTCTGCATTTCCCACTTACCCGAAATCTGAAAATAGCTAACGACCCATTTAAACTGTAAAAGATGTCTACTTTTTAAGTGATGGATTTCTAGGGGACAATAAGCGCCCAATGAGGCCCATGTTGATAAAGGGGAAACGTAAACGCATACTCGAGTAAATAGATTCCATCGTGGGCAATTTGATGAATTTACTTTGATGTCCACCCTCCCCCTATTCTCGACCTTGACGTTAACCTTTATTGAAATGACTACATATACTTTGTACCCATCATACTTACCGTGATACCCGTTTATTTACCTTGGCCGATACCTTGGTGAGCGGCCCTTTTTATACTAAGGGCTGCCTGGACAACGGAGGTTTGAATCGGGATTCTGGACTGCATATTTTGTTCGAGTGTACAGGCATCGCTCCAATGGTGGCTTTAAATTTGCTTGGGGCAGTCGACGCACAGCCTGAAGTGGGGAATGACGGAGATCATAGGGGATGAGGGGCTGTACTTAGGTACTTGTGGTTCTTGTACCTCCGAAATATTGCATTCTATGTTATCTACTGTACTTGCACCGTGGGGTGGGATTGTATATCCCAGAGTAGTGGTTGAACGTTGAATGTTGAATTTTCTATCAATAGATAAGTGGAGTATCCAGCCAGATAAGATAAGATAACCCAAGTCAAGCCAAGGAAGCGAAGGTGTAGTCGGATAGCGAGTTGTCGTCTAATAAATTATTATCAGAAATAAAATAGAGGGTAGATATTGCGAACTTTGCGTTACCGCAGGCACACGAAGAAGGGGTTCAAGTTGTATGTCCTTTCCCACAGTCTATCATTATCCAAGCCATTACCTGTCCCGCAGCAACTTACCTTTCACATTTCACGGCTCTCGACAACTGGATTACCCATTCACTGCCAGCTGTGTTCCCGGCGAAACTCCGCGTACAAACACCAGGGGCTGATGGATCTACAATCATCTGATTCCTCACGAGGGGCCTCGTCTTTTGACTGGAGCCTTGAACTCCCCTGGCTCGGGGTGAAGATCAGAGTACGTCCTGACATCTCCTTTTGGATCATTTCGTGTCTAAAGTACCGATACAGTTCATTGCGTTGCTGTCGACCTCGCTATAAACGAGCCACCATGAACGCATGATCCGCCTATTGAGCGATTCGACACCGGTCCATCTTTGGACGTTTGATTACACTCCCCGAATGACGTGCATATTAATCGATGATGTGTAGGTGGTATGTGGAAGGGTCATATCTACCTATTTTCAGTGAAAGGCGCCAGCGGTCATTGCTGGACTAGGCTGGTTGACTCGGAGCACCGCCTTGTCCAGGATCTCCAAGATTGCAGACAATTTCTCAGCCCGAGCCAATGGCGCTACATATTGAAATCAAAGATTTTCACCTACTTGCTCTCAACAGCTGGAGACCTCAATTTCGCAGATGTGCAGTGACTGATGGTCCTATCACCACTCTTCCAGAAAACAAAGAAGCAGTGGGTTGCACTTGCTATCTCTGAATCATGGCTCTTACCGGCACGTACTTATTGGTGACTACCCCAATTGGGTCTATACTATCGTTGGATAGGCATCAGTAAAAAGTCCTGATGTGTCGGGTACAATCCAGTTCTTTTATTTTCTGGTCAATAGAGGTGAGCTAATACAACGGATCATGGAAAAATATGTGTGTCCGGAGACATGGAAAGGGAATAATGTACAGCACAGAATAAGAATATATCGTGCATTACGAAGAAAGAAACAAAAGAGTAAATGGAGAGAGACGAAATAATGTCCGTAAAATGACTTACCAAATATGGCAGCCTACACGAGTGAGCCATGCGGCTTGTAGACTTGGCGCGTATCGCGTTTGCCGGTGAAAACCGATATTCCAATACATTTGGATCCAAATGCGAGTCAAACCTACTGAGCGACGGTCATGCAATGTTGCGAGCAATGTCCGTCACATTGATTAGCTGAATATTGGAGGTAAGGAAGCAAAAAGTGAACAAGGAGGGAAGGGGAGCGTACCAGCTGGGTCAGTGCGTTTATTACGATAAATGGCAATGAACATGAAGAGACCCCATAGAACAGAGGCCACGCTCAGAGTCGCAGCCAAGTTTGAAACTATAGCAGAGCCAAGGCGCTTGCGCTTCTGGAACCGGCAGGTATAAACCACCTAAATTTGTGCAGGTCCCGACACATTAAGCGGAAGATATCCCTGAAAGTCGGGGTTTTGATTACTCAATAAGTAATAAAGCGAAGAAGTCGTGGAGCGCTGGTCTTGATTGAACGGGGTGACTGGAAATTTCTCAGCGATGGTGGCATTAAGGGCTGATGGGTTAAGAACGAAGTTATTAAGGCTCGGATTTCCAAGGTCCACGCGAATAGCAGCATACAAGGCTTGTAAAAGATTGTAAGTTGGCTGCTCCCAATCAACACCCACGACATGTGCCAGATTGTTGTTCACTGGATCTGCTGGGTAGTCTTTGTCGAATCGGTGAATGGTGGCATTGGCATACACGGCAGCAGCATAACGTATCGAAAATTTTGGTGGTGAATTGGAGCAGGGAGCGTCTATGCCGAGGGACATGGGGCAGAAGTCGGCAAAGTCTGCACGGAGTGATATAATTGTCGGCGTTGTGTAATTGGACCGTACGAAAGCTTTATATGATCTTACACCAACGTCCTCACCAGCGTAACGAATGCTAATTTCCGAGGTCAGCTGTTAAGAACAATGCCCACACGAACTTAGTACGCACATTTGATACACAATGTTGTCTCTAATACCATCAGTACTATCGTTCAAACGCTTTCCTATTCCTGCATAGCGACCAGGAAGAAAAGTCACGGAGAAGGATGTCCTGGCAGTGAATCTGAACATGTCATCCTGTCTGCATGTCAAAATTACACTGAAGTCAAGGCTCCAGGAATGAAGGTCTCCCTCAGCGTAGATAGATGTGACATCGCAGAACGTAAGTGGAATCCCATTATAAGAGATGACCGAATCGCCAGCATTGGCCTCGATGACAGAATCGATGGTCCAGTCAAAGATGGTATAATTCGTTGTGAATGCCTCTCCAGCTTTGTAGGTACGAGTGTCACAAAGAGACCCAGGCTTGGGTCTGAGAAATGGCATAGGCTTATGGAACCAATGGGGGTCCGTTACACTGAAGTTATTATTGAAAGTGGTGACCGTTTCATAGCAAGTCAGGGGTACTAGTAAGAGGTACGGCCGTTAAAGTTGATAGTATGCTATTCCGAGGCTGAGGCTTACTGTTGATGAATACAAGCGAAGCAACTACAAAACCGGCACACAACAAGGCTATAACACCAAACCAACGCCCTTTAAAGGTGCGGGTTATGGGATATTCAAGGGTTGGTGGCCACAACGTCATTTGTCGGATGAGATGTATTACAGCGCTGCCGAGAGCTTGAGAATCGAGGAGAAGAGTGAAGGGAAAATCCCTGTCCGTTGGAGTGCCTATATTATATACCGCAGATGACTACCTGTAGTGTTCACCAAAACATCCAAAGAGTGAAAATTTTCAAATCAAATAACCACACAACGTTTGAAACGAGGCACTGTGCATCGCCTGAAGGCGTGGTAATTTAAGTTGCCTAAAAGAAGACGCTTGGGTTCTCTTGGCTTTCAAATCTTCACTTTTGTTCATCCCCGTTTTGTTTCCCGAACCACTCTTTCTCTCCAATATTGTCTAGCACTCGTATGGGGCATTTCGTCCCAGCAATTTATTATTGAACAATTTTAGCATCTGCGACGCATCATTCCCCAGAGTTAGGGAATGGCTTTGTGGCGTTTTTTGTGTCAATATTGTAGTTCTTTGCAAAATGCTTCAAGTGTTGCAAAGACAAAAAACAATGCCCTCACCTTGAGTCTGGTCAATTACGACTAAGTCCACTTTTTTCTCCATCGAATACCAGAACTGGCTTTCCCCTTTTGGTACTTTCAAAGTGCACGTTCGCCAAGGAGGAGTAAGTGGAGTAAGTGTATTAGTGGCTTTCGGACCGGGACATTTGGTGCGCGGCTGTGTTGAGTACAACCCTGTGACGTAAGGAGCGATGGTTATTGTGGCGTGCAAAATTTTTCCCGTCTGCCAACTGTGAGGACCCGGGAAGCTCCTAACGTTTCTTGTCTGCGATTTCGGGGATTTGAGGCCCCAAAATCACCAAATCTATCTATTTTCTTTGCGGATTTGAGGTCCGAAATTTTGAAATTCTTTCCGCTTTTTTGCGGATTTGAGGGCCAGTTCCTGCCCACCTACCTACCTCAGGGGGGCGCAGCTGATCGCATTGGAGTACATGCATGCAGCCACCGACCATTTGATTTTGAAAAAAAAAATATGAGCGCAGGTTTATCTGGCAATATGATATAAGTATCAGATCTATGTTACGAGTCTTACGTTATAGTAAGCTCGTTCTTATACCGACCTTCAAGTGTCCCCGTTTCATGGAAGTATATATGGGTGTGCAACTGTCAGTGATTTCCCCGTTTGTCGCGTTTCTGTCTTACACCATTAGTCATAAGGTAAACAGATAGCTACACTGCATGGGTATTTCGCTGCCGAAGAGATGGGCTCCCTGGGACTACTTCCTAATTTACTCCCCCTCGAATCTCCGACCCACAACACTTCATTTTACCTCGTTATGCAATTTCACTGAGCCCCTGCCCCCAATGCTCCAGTCAATATAATCTATGGCTTCCGGAAAGCTTCTTACTTTGGTACACGTTCTAGATATGGATGCACCATTTTTTTTTTCTGCTATTTTATACTCTAATCGGTGCGTCTGTCTATCTGACGTGGCATTTTCACTTTCCCGCCTTCATGCCACCCTCATGTTACGTTGCGTCTTTCTTCGGGCCTTGTGTGCATGTTGTTGAACTTTTGAAACTGACGATGCAGAATGATCGCGGGCCTTTCTTCTGACAAGACGACCAGCAGACCATTCATTGGGGTCGAGCGCCATACCCAATAATATCACGGGCAAGGGGGGCCCGGGATGTTAAAAATTATACGGGGTCGGTAAATTTTTTTAAGGTGCTGGGCCTTCCCCCCCTCCCCCCAAAAAAAGGATATGTCAGGAAATTTCCATAAAAAAACATATCTCCAATAGTGATTAAAAACAAAAATTTCGGAAGCTTACTATTGAATTTGGAGTTTAATATGACTATAACATCTATTTATGAGATGTTCCTTCAAGTCTGAGGGACTTAAGATGACGCTGTGGGCCCATAATCCTCCAATTACATCTCATTACCACTTGTGAGTCACGAAAACACACCACTTCTTTGGTTAGTACCCATGTCAAGCTTAATTTTGATACTAACTGCACAGAAGAAGTTCCAACACTGTGATTCAGGTCAAAAAATGGGTATCATATGTAAAAAAACTTTTTTTTAGCCCTTCGGGCTCGACCCCCTACACGGAACAACGGGCCGGGCCCCCTTGGGAGGGTTCTGCTTCTGGAGGGAAAGGCACTCGATTCGTCCACTCCAATTTTTTCATTCTTCGGTCCAGGAGCTTTCAGTGTTTTGATATTAACCCAAACCCTGCATCAAGCTCCCGAAGTGAACAACGACGAGAAAAGCCTATATTGACCCGTATTTCGTTATGTTTTATTTTTTGACGCACCTTTGACGCACCTGATCTCTTGCAACCTCTAGAAACCGAGAAAGGCCGAGGACTTTTCTTCTGACTAGGCGACCACAAGGCGACCAGAATGGGCCATTCAACTGCCACAATAGATCATGGGAGGCTCCGCTTCTGGAAAGATGATGAGTTTGTCCACTTTCATCATTTTTCGGTCCAGGAAATTCAAAGCTTCAACCCCCAGAATCAAGCTCCCGAACTAAGTAAATGTTCGTCCTTCCCTTCTTGTCATGTATTGGATAAGAGGCCTGCATCAGATCCTGCAGAACGAAACCTTCATTATAGAACTCAGTGTTCTCGTGCTAGAAACCAGAAACATGGCCGATATATTAGTGAACATCGCGAGGAATGCCCCATGGAGGTGTGAGGAATATGAATTCCTGCAGTTCGTGGTTCAGATTCATCCGCCCGTCTCTTTGTTTCCTCCGTTTTGGTGTTTTCTTTCATTGTTACTGTTCTGCAATTGCACTTTTTGCTTTTGCCGATGACTCGAATAATGCGCAAGCCTTTGTTGAAAGGCTCTGCACAAAAATGATATGGTTGAACGTCTCTCCTATATAATGACCCTCAATGCCACTCGCGTTATTACCAACTGTTCTTTTCTGGAATCTCGAAACACCCACTGACAGTCCTCTGTCTACTGCTTAGACATGCCCCATGTCCATTCGTCATCCTTCTCTCTTTCTGTTGTAGCCGTGGGCTTTGGGCCCATACGATTTGGCTGTGCACGTCCTCAGCGTGTGCCAGCGCGTCGTGTCTGTACAGACATCATCCTTGCCTACGACGCGATACCGTACGGCCTCGCCTGACGCGATCTCACCGCGCAGACCCCACCACTGGCCAGTTCTGCCGGTTCCACCGTCCTGCCTTGAATCTTCTCTATCAACCATTATTTGGGATCTGCATTGCTTCTTTGTTGCTTCTACGCTTGTTCCTTGTTATTCCTAAACATCTCTGACTACTTGAACTTAGTGGCTGGCACCAGAATCATATCTGACATTTACATACCTCTCTCGGACGATACGACACTCCATCCGCCCAACCACTATGGTCGCTCTCATCTGGACTGGACTCAGCGGAAACGAGTGACCTGGGATCGGTAAGATCAAATCTACGACAACCCCTCTTCGACCTTGCTATCGATATCCACATGATGATCAAGGATGCAAGGTTGAGGATGGTCATTGGCATCAAAAACCCGATATGCACCGGCTGCGCGACCCAGCCAATTACCTCAGCGCTCAACGTTCCCTTCACTGTGCGAATACAAGATGCAGGCGGCGGCGAGTTGAAGTTGTTCGCAGGGGCCATCGAATATAAGAACCGCATGTATGTAACCTATGGAACGACCATGAGTATTGAAGGATGTGAGGAATTACTCGCAGTACATACGTCGTCCACCAAGATACCTTGTATCATCGCTCCGTATAACGGCAGGTATTTGTGATTTTTTTCATATGGTCCAAACCCAGCTTGGATCCCGAGGACTTTTGCGGATTCGGCTAGCAAATTCACTCCTGCAGTCTGAGCTTGCTGTACCTCAATACCTAATATGGATATCGCTTGCTCGATGAAGAGTGAGAAAGCAATCGCAGGTGCGGAGGTTGTAGTGGTTTCCTGTGTCGAGGAATCCTGTGTCGAGAAAATATGTGTGCTGGACTGATACGTCACTGGGAATATGGTGGGTTGTGCTGGAGAAAGAATGCAAGTGATATTACCAATATTCTTCTCATAAATCTCGCCGCGTCCGCGTAAATAGATGTGATAAACTGGGCTTTGCTCTGAAGTCGGTAGGGACTTACATGCCCCAAAAGTTAGGGTCTGGTTGGTGTCGTGGGTCAAAAACACACTGCCTGGAATCCTGGGAACATCGGCGAGTCCGGTCTCATTGCAATAGGTTTGAGCGTTGAGAGAAGAGGTGTTGGATACTTCCGAAAATCTGATAGGACTTTGTGTGCTGTAGCTACAGCTGATATTAGTTGCGAGGCCTTGATGACGGATGGTGTAATTGTATGAAAGTATCGCAGCATTTGTCTCTGCATCTGAGAGTGGAGAGGGCTGGAGTGTACTTATGAGCGGGGGGGCCGGGAGTCTGCCAAAGCCATGAATGCCATTGGGACCGATAGGTAAAACGCCGCGAGGAGGTCCTGAGAAACGGAGAGAATAATTTGCACCAAGCCGTCCTAAAATGAGACTTTCTGAATTCTTTGAAAACAACGAATGGATCTGTACAGATGGAATCATCAAACGAGGTCAATTATGGACGATTTTAAGTTTTCGACTGACACTGCTGCGACCCGATTGTAGTAAATCGACCTGCTGATCGATCCCATCACACTCTTTATATTTCAGACCCTCGGAGCCGAAGACCTGAAGGTCACAGATGTTTGGTAAATTCCCCGGGTCCCGGAACCAGCCAACGCAGTCAGCCGCGTTTGATGAGAAGTCGAGCTCAGTCCCTGTGAGAGGCCACGTTCGATTGAATGAGACTGGAGTTATGAGACTCGTCACGCCCGATGGTACCAGCGCAAAAGCAGCTATACATGCTCCTGCCAACACCACAGGCAACCACCTGTTTCGGTTGAGTAGATATTTATGGTCTTTTATTCCCCAGGGCCAGCTCTGATTGCTAAACGCTGATATCAATGAAACGTCGAAGACTGTGACATGGTCTTTATTTGTGGCCCATTCCTGGGAAAAACGAAGAACCGCAGCGGAAAAGGTGATGCTGACGATGATGCTGACGATATTGCCGAGGAGCGTTATGAAGAAGCTAATCCACTGGGGGTGGTTTTTTACAACCTTTGCGACGTGGTCGCTCATCTGTACACCACGCCGAGCCCAAATTATGGCGAGGAATATCCAAGGCCACAACAACATGACGAAGATGCCAGTCGGGGAGCACACGTCGTTGGCTCTGGAGCCAAAGGTTATTACTCCTCCCGTATCGGGAACTAGTCAGTAATAGCGCATAAATAAGCAACGCCATGGATATCGAGGAAAAC
>Ga0307513_10011462_pt1 | contig 11019 bp, 12 predicted proteins | sample 15_EM_MG_FD_202174 | JGI IMG/M metagenome (GOLD analysis project Ga0307513, IMG submission 202174) | Populus trichocarpa ectomycorrhiza microbial communities from riparian zone in the Pacific Northwest, United States - 15_EM | ecosystem: Host-associated > Plants > Roots > Unclassified | place... | reverse complement strand
TTCTCTCTTGTGGTGTGATTTATATGGCAAGGATGCACTGCCTATTTATAGGCAAGCATCCTTGCCTTTGTCTTGCAAAAGACAAAGCAAGGCAAGTGGCACAAGTTTGGTGCCTACAATTTGTGACAAAAGAAGGATGGCTTCACCACCATTGTTGACTCCCACCATTGTTGACTTAGGTGGCTGGACTTAGGTGGCTGGCTTCACAGGTTGGCCATGAGAGAAGCTCTTAAATCTGGTCCAGTTTCAGAGTTTGGGGAGAAGCTCAGTTCTATTGTGGAAAACTATCTTTGTCAGTAAGTTACATCCTGCTCTATTTTAGAAAGCTATTCGTTCTGCATGTATCTTTTGCTTTTGCCGCTCATGCTTCTTAAAGATTTTGAATTTTTTTTTTATTTTTTTAGATTGTTTTAACGTTCTAATATTAAAAATAAATTTTAAAAAATAAAAAAAATATCTTATTTTGATTATTTTTAAGCAAAAAATACTCTGTAAAATTGTATGTTATTACATGGGTCTTATTCCAAGTTTCCTCGATTACAGTAGCTTTCTTCCACACGACAGTACACTTCTTGCTCGACTTAATTTCGAATCTCTGGGCTAAATTGTATCCAATGCGCTGAATTATTCGTTCAACTTAATTCCTTAACAAAAAACTTATAACAGGAACTAATGACAATTCAACTAATTGTTTAGGAAGGCTGGATATAATTCAGCTGAATCTCTAATTATATTAATTACTTACTGACTCTGCAATATTGCTTTTTCAATAGATATGACATGGAGGCCATCGATTATGAAGAAAGTATTAGAAATGACATACGGCAAAAGTTGGAGACTAAAGCACTAAAAGTAAGGCCTTAATGTGTGGACATCTTCGTTTGCTTCTGTAATTGGGCGCTACCTCCCCAGCAATGCCTGCAATATTTTTCTATTTTGACTCAAGACACGAGTCTACTGTTTCCGGTGACTAAGTTTCTGGTCTGTTATGTAGGTTGTATACCCAGCTTATGCTGACATGCTGCGACATCTACGTTTCGGGGCACTTAAGAGTCTTAAGACTAGGTTGGAAAAGGCGGTGAAGGAGGCGTCTGGAGATGGATTTGAGGCCTTTGTTGAGTCCTGTGGTCAGTCCAGCATGCTCGAATTTGAAAGACGATGTGAAGGTACTGCAGCGTTATCGAGAATAGCACTATTAAAAAAATCATTTAAATTATCTGATGAAATTTAATAAATATAGTTTCCTTTATATTAATATACTCTAATTTCTATATATATCAGAGGCAACCATAAGACAGGTTAACGACTGGGTTTATTTAGAGGTAAATGTCAGGGAAAGACTTCGCCGGGACATAGAGACACTTAAATCCGATAAGAAAGCCGAATATGAGGTAATTTCCTTGGTTCATATATTAAAATCCATACCAGCTTTCTCTTGTAGCTTGGTGCCTAATGCATATCCAAGTTTGGCCAATGGGCACTTGTACGCCTAGTCCAGGCCGGCATAGGCTTTGATAATTTTCTTTCTTATCTTCCTCTTTTTTATTTTATTTTGTGCCCAGTTAGTTATTTATTTTTTTAAAAATCTTGTTAAAATTTATGTTGCCTACTAATTAAATTCTTGCATACTGAGATAAATTTAGAAAATTATGAGATTCTTAATTTCATACTAAATATATTCAAATAAAACATTATATATTTTTTTGAAATATTCTACATAATAGTCACGTAAGACTTGGTGTTTTCTTATATATGAAGGCTGAAAAGAAGACAATCAAGAAAGAAAAAATTTATAAAGGAGTAACTACGAGTGTGGGGGTCGTGACGGGGGTAACGGTGGGGACGGCAATGATGTTGGTGGGTGATCCAATCACGGCAACTGGAACAGGGATGGAGGCATCGGCTGCAATAATACAGCTAATTGATGGTGCGAGAGATCTTTTACATAGACGTGTTGATGTAAATCATAATATTTAATTTACCAAATCTTATGGATTGCTGGTGTTGATTTCCAACTTTGTTTAATTAAGTTTTTATGTTATATTATTTAAACATATGATTATATAACTGTTATTTTTTTTTAATTAAGTGTTCTTGCTGATATTTTCACCATGCTGATATTTTCACCTAGTGAACATTTTACTCTATTTCTAATCAAGTCTTTATATTTTTTTATTTTTTTTTCTATTTGAATGCATATACTTTAAATTATTAAACTATATAATGATCCTTTTAATTTTGGTAAAGTTCTAATGAATTTTATAAACTTATTATAAAGTTTAAAAATAAAAAAAATATTATATATATATACTTTTTTAAAAAAATACTATAAAATTAATGCTAAAACTTGCATAAATTTCTAGATTTTTGTTGTTGCATGAAAAGTTTTTTGATGCAATATATCACAATGATGTTTTAGTACTTTAGCACATGCAAACGAAAAGTTACAGCCGTACCGGGTCCAAACAAAGACATCTTCTTATTTTTGGTGTGCATGAATTAATGCATAATAATAAAAGACCGATGGTTAATTATAAATGCGTCGTGTTAAGTTGGCTTTCATTTCAAAGCCAACACTTGCAAAAAACAGCTTATCAGTTGCAACGATGAAGATCTGGTGATAATTTGATAACCAAAGCTACGTGGCGAAAACTTTCTTGATGGCTTAATCAAGTTGAAATCCAGAGGCAGAATACCCAAAGCCGGTATAATGGTAGTTTAATGGATACTTCATTGAACAAAGCGATTGGCTGAGATAAACAGAATAAAAAAGTAATTTAGTGGACAAAATGTAACACAATGACTACAACTTTTTAAGATGTTGCTATTATTGCTCATCCTTCTGTGATTAAAATTGTGTTCATATGATTGGTGAGCATCTTTCATCTACTAACTCATTTTTCTAGATTTGGCAAGTTACCTTTAATATTGTGCTCTTTCAGATGCTGCCTCTCAACAGAGTGAGTGGAATGCTTCAAAATTCCGTGAAAAACTTATTTGTGATATGTTGTCAGAAATGATGGCAAAGTACAAGGTATTTCCTTCACTGATATCACAATCCGTTAGCGTTCTTGGTTCTATGTATGTCACTCTACTTAATCAAATTATCAAATCTTGTTATGTTACTCCTCCATAGAAACAAATAACGCATGCGCTTGCCAAAAGAGTAGAATCTTATTGGAAGCTGGTGAAAGAGATACATGGGCATCAATAAGAAATCTTTTTGAGTGCAACACTGAGGCTGCTGTATCAGAGTTTTCAGATGTTGCTGTTAGTTTCAATTTGAACAGTTCTGAAATCGACACTAAATGACAACATTTGAGGGAGCATGCCAGAAATTTATTGGAGATGAAGGCAAGAGAAGCAGCAGATGCAGTGAGAGTTCTGAAGCGCATAATGGATAGGTACATCACTTAATTGCAGCTCTTTTCTTTTTCCCTTTTGTTTTTTTTATTAAGGCTTTGGAGCGTATTCTAGGTTTTCACAGGTCCTCAGTCATTATGAAAACTCAATGTCATGGTATAATTGGACTACGGAAAGAAACCTCGATGAAGTTGAAAGGGACGCTCTCTAAGAGGTAACATTGCCTAGATTTTGTATAATTAATGGATGCTGGGATTGATTATATATATATAAAAAAGGCTGCTGGGATGTTAATTGGTTAAACTTTGAGTTGCCTCTGAATGTCTCCCAATTATTTTATTATAGTCTTTGATAATACTATCAATCATGGCGGCCATACGCTTCGATAAAATGTCTGATGGTTAGAAAATCATATAAATCATATTTTAAGACCTCTTCTAATAGCTTAAGTTATTGGGTTGAGATGGTTTTTTGACATGGTATCAGAGTCTTGCTGATCAAGTGGTCACGAGTTCGAATCTCATCATCTCCATTTATTTGATAAAAATTAAACACAAGGTAACATAAACCTGTGCAAGTTTCAAGCCTAAAAGGCTTTCACTTGAGAGAGTGTGTTAAAGAATAATATAAATCATATCTTAGGACCTCACTTAACAGCTTAAGCTATTGTGTTTAGATGATTTTTTGACACTGATCATATTAAGAAGATACTCTATTACTCTCTTATGGATAGAACTGTTCCTGATCCGTCTTTGCAAAATATGTTCATGGGAGCTACACTGGACACCCTTGCCTCAGACACATGGGAAGAGGTAACAATTGGTGAATGTGTGCTAAGTTATATTTATGCATGCATATTGGTATGCGAATGTAATGCATTTAGTTTTACACGTCTCTGTGCCAAACTGGTTTCACATAATAATCAAATATGAGCATGTTTCTCCAAAAGCTACCACTCTACTTAAACCAGAGGACTGCAAATCATTGGATGAATTTCATAGAACAGATAAATCCTATGGTGACCGGAGCTAGATCCCGCCAAGTGTATTTTACTCTGGTATCACATTACATGTTCATTTGGTAATTTGATTACATTCACAATATCTGTTTGAATGTATTTTCTACTAAAAACAAAAACTTTAAAATTAATTTATTAGAACATTCTTGTTTCATCATATGCCATTTTCAATTTATATACCAATTGAAGTTCCTATACTTCTAAACTTAAGCACTGAAACCAAGAAAATACTTTAAGCCAATTAAAGTTTTTATGACTAGAAATTTAAGCATCACTCGAATGTAATACTTGGTGTCTCCTTCAAGATGGTCGCAGGAGAGCTCGAAGCTATGCTGCTGCTACGGCTACGGGGGTGGGGGCTGTGGTGGCAGGGCCTGCTGCAGTGGTAAATGCAGGGGTTGTGATTTTCACAGAGCGATGAGGCGGTGACAACAGTAATGATGACAAATCCACACTTGGACAATTTATATTTGTGTGTCCAACTATAATCCTGCTTTTATACACATTACATGTAATTAATAACAGAATCCTAGATTTTAGGAATCAAATCATCTCAACCATTCATCAATTGAGGGCTACGATTCTTACACATGTAAGAAACGGTTTGTAACAGAAATTAACAGAAAAAACAATTATAACTGCTATAACTGTTTTAACTACCTTTAACTGTTTTTAACTGCTGTAACTGCTTTTAACAAAAACTTCTTCCATTTCTTCATTCTTCACTCTTCTCGTTATAACCTCAGGATTTACTTCTGAAGCTTTAAAAACAAGTAACCAGCTTAACTTTCAACAACCTCTTCTAAGCTGCTTACTGGTTTAACTCCAAGATTCAATCTTAGTTGCTTGAATCTGTCTTTAGGCAATGCTTTCGTGAAGATGTTTGCAAGTTGCTCTTCACTTCTGCAGAATTGCATATTTATCACTCCCTCTTGCAGAGCGAAGTCTTATGAAATGATACTTCCTGTTTATGTGTCTGGTTCTTTAATGAAAAACAGGATTCTTAGCCATTGAAATTGCTGACATGTTATCACAGAACAAAGGTGTTGCTTCAGCTTGCATTTCACCAAAATCGTCAAGAACAAATCTTAACCAAATTGCCTGAGCTGTTGCTTCAGATGCTGAGACATACTCAGCTTCTGCAGTTGATAATGCCACTGTGTTCTATTTCACAGAAGCCCAAGAGAATGCTCCACTTCCAAAACTGAATGCATAACCAGAGGTGCTTCTGCTGTCATCTTCACTTCCTGCCCAATCTGCATCATAAAATCCAATAAGAGTTGCTGACTGGTCTCTCACATATTCAATGTCATAGCTGAGAGTTCCTTGCACATATCTTAGAACCCTTTTTGCAGCTCCCATATGAATTTTGGTAGGTCCATTCATAAACCGAGACAACAAACTGGTAGCATACATCAGATCAGGTCTTGTTGCTGTCAAATATAGTAAGCTTCCTACTATTTTTCTGTAAAGACCTTCATCAGCCATCTCACTCCCATCCACCTTCTTCAGTTTCTCACCAGTGGCCAAAGGAATAGAGACTGGTTTGCAGTCCTCAAGTCCAAACTTGCTAAGCAAGGATTTGGCATACTTGCTTTGATGAATGAATACTCCTTAATCGGTTTGCAGTATTCTCATGCCAAGAAAATGATGTAGAAGTCCAAGATCAGACATCTCATATCTTTGCATCATTTCTCTTTTAAATTCACTAAGCATCCTTTCACTGCTGCCAGTATAAACAATGTCATCAACATATATTGAAACAATGATCAAGTTACCTTCCTGAACAGACCTTGTATACAAAGTAACTTCACTTGTGCTCCTTTTGAATTTGCACATAGAGAGATATGCATCAATCTCACTATACCAGGCCTTTGGTTCTTGCTTTAATCCATATAAAGCTTTTCTTAATTTGTAGATTTTGTGCCCTGCATCCTTTACTTCAAACCCCTCAGGCTGCTCAACATATACATCTTCTTCAAGCACACCATTTAGGAATGCTGACTTAACATCCAACTGGAACAACTTCCACCCCTTTTGTGCTGCAAGTGCAATAAGAGTTAGAATTGTATCTAACCTTGCTACTGGTGCAAAGGTTTCATTGTAATCAATTCCAGATTTCTGTGCATATCCTTTTGCCACAAGTCGAGCCTTGTGTTTTTGTATTGTTCCATCAAGATAAAGCTTGGTTTTGTACACCCATTTCACTCCTATAACAGGTTTGTCAATCGATCTCTTCACCAATTCCCAAGTATTATTCTTCTCTATCATTTCTAGCTCTTCCTTCATAGCTTCTTGCCAGGCTTTATCTCTAGCTACTTCTTGGTAATTCTCAGGTTCTATGATGCACATGTGACACCTTGCATATATATCTTTCAAGGTTTTTAATTTTACTAGAGTAGAGCTAGGTCAGAATGTTGGTTGCTATCATTGCCAATGTTCTCGGTTAACTCACCAGCTGTAGAGTTTGGATAAAAACATTCAACATTATCGGGTTGGATTGCAGCAGAATGTTCTTCAGGATTTTCACCTTCAGCTTCATCTCCTTCAAGGTTGAGAGGCATTTACATTTGATTCATCTGCTTTCTTCTCCAATTCCATGACTTATCCTCACTAAAGATCACACTTCTTGAGGGAACAATCTTCTCATATTTCAGATCATACACTCTATATCCCTTTTCACAACTGCCATATCCAACAAAGACTCCCTTTCCAGCTTTGCTATCCCATTTATGCCTTAGGGATGATGGGATGTGTGTGTAGCACAAACAACCGAACACTTTTAGGTGCTTGACTCCTGGCTTTCTTCCTGTGAAGGCTTCAAATGTAGTTTTTTCACTAACTGATGTTGTGTAACATCTGTTTTGAAGATACATGGCTGTACTCACAACTTCTGCCCAAAAAATCACTAGCATTTCTTTCTCTGTCAACATGGACCTCGCCATCTCGCAGATTGTTCTGTTTCTCCTCTCTGCAACTCCATTCTGTTGAGGAGAGTATGCAACTGTCAGCTGCCTCTCCATTCCTTGTTTTACACAGAATTTTTGGAACTCATTTGAGGTATATTCACCATCTCTATCACTCCTCAGCTTCTTCAATTTATACCGACTTTGCAATTCAACAAATGCTTTAAATTTCTTGAACATATTAAGTGTATCAGATTTATTCCTGAGGAAGTATACGCAGCACATTCTTGAATAGTCATCAATGAATGTGATGAAGTATCTGTTCCCCCTAACTGATTCGTTCTGTATTGGTCCACACAGGTCTGTGTGTATCAGCTCCAGTGGATAGCTTGCTCTCCATGTTTGTTCTTTGTCAAATTTCTCCCTGTGGTGTTTTCCTGAAACACAACCTGCACACACATCTTCCACTTCTGTCAATACAGGAAGTCCACATACCATCTTCTTCTACTGCATCTTCTTCATGCTAGCAAAGTTTAAGTGTCCCAGCCTTCTATGCCATATCCAGGAATCCTCAATCACTGATGCTTTTCTTGTTGCAGGTGTCATGGACTCAAATGAAAGGGGAAAGCATCGATTTCCTCCCATGACCACTATTGCTACAATATTGTTGAGGCTTTCATCATCAAATATCACTGCTTTGTTACCTCCAAACAGGATATAATAACCATGCTCCATCATCTGGCCTACACTAAATAGGTTTTCATCCAATCCCAGAACAAGCAGCACCTCTTGTATGTATCTCTTCCCATGCTGAGTCTCCACCACCAATGTGCCTTTTCCAGTTGCTTGCATAAGGTCTCCAGAGCCTATCTTTACTTTGCAGGTTACAGTTCTATCAATGTTGATTAATTCAGATTCTTGAGATGTCATATGGTTGCTGCAGGCACTGTCCATGAACTATATATTTCTGTCTTGCAGACTTGCAGAATGACAAGCATAGAACATGGTTCCTGTGGTTACTCCTTCTTCCTTTGCATAGTTGGCTAATTGTTTGTGACTGTGACTATTACAGTCCTTTGCAATATGGCCAAATCGATTGCATCTTCCACATCTTGGTTTTCCTTTGTGCCTGCACAATCCAAAATGATGCTTTTGGCAGACCTGACACTGTGGTTTTACACCTGCTTGACTGCTCCCCCCAGCAGTGTTATTCCAGCTTGAATTGTTGTAGCTATTCAGGTTTCTGTTTGGAGTTCAATTTGATCCCCTCCTGTTTTGTGATTGCCATTTTTTAGTAGATCTGCCTTGGAACCCCTTATGTGAGCTGTAGGCTTGATTGTTTCCAACCTTTAAACTGCTAAAGGCTTTTTCTGTTCCTGTTAACTTGTCCCTTTCATCATGCAGATCCTCCCTCTTATCATAGACTTTGACAGACGCAATGACCTCTTCTACTCTTAGAACATCAAGGTCTCGTGTCTCTTCAATGATAGACACGATGGACTTATATCTTCTGCTTAAACTCATTAGCAGTTTTTGCACAATTATGGTTTCTGATACATCTTCTCCTAATGATTTCAGGTTACTCACAGTTGCAAAGAATTTAGCTAGATATACATCTAAGCTTTCACCTTCTAACATTCTCATGTATTCAAAGTCTGCTCTAACTGCTTGAAGTTTCATAGCTCTAACCTTTTTATCTCCTCTGAATTCTCTGCTCAAAATGTCCCAAGCTCCTTTTGCAGTCTTCTTGTTTTTGCAGTCTTCTTGTTTTTTATGCATGGGAAAAGGTCATCTGTTAATGCTCCTTGTATGAAGCTTAATGCCTTTGCATTCTTAATTTTGATTTCTCTGGAGGTAGTGGATGTTTGCAAAGTAGTTTGCTCAGCTTCACTCTCTTCATCGCTTGATCCATCTGCAACCTCAGGTGATTGTTGAGGTTGTATTCCAGCTTCTATTACGTCCCATAGATCGAATGCTATGAGGATTGTCTCTATTTTTACAGCCCAAAAATCATAATTTGTCCCATTGAACTGTGGAGTTCTTAGATCTCCTCCAGCAGAGCTTGATCCTACCATTTTTGAGTAAGCAACAGTTTAATCAATCTGTTTTTCATAGTTTACGCCCCTCTCAGGAATCGGTTTTATAGCTCTGATACCATGTTCAAATTTCAGGTTTCTAAAGAAGAGTTTGTAGAAGAGTTTTGCAGAGAAGATGAGAAGAAATTCTTGTATTCTATTCTACTTCTTTTCCAGTGCATGAATCCTGATTTTATACACATTACATGTAATTAATAACAGAATCCTAGATTTTAGGAATCAAATCATCTCAACCATTCATCAATTGAGGGCTACGATTCTTACACATGTAAGAAACGGTTTGTAACAGAAATTAACAGAAAAAACAACTATAACTGTTATAACTGCTTTAACTGCCTTTAACTGTTTTCAACTGCTGTAACTACTTTTAACAAAAACTTCTTCCATTTCTTCATTCTTCACTCTTCTCGTTATAACCTCAGGATTTACTTCTGAAGCTTTAAAAACAAGTAACCAGCTTAACTTTCAACATAAGCTGCATGGTGAATCTTATGAAAGAAGTTTGTTTGTAATTTGATAAGCCGTACTAGTAAAAATATCATCAGTTTCTACAAATGGTAATCAACAATGGTAAATTTTTTTTTAAAATAATACATTTACTTTTGTATTTAAGTTAACTTAAGTATATTTAGAATAAACAGGTTAATGAGAATTTTAAATTTTTTTTTATTTATATTTATTTTGTGTTAATCCATATAACAATTTTTTGTTTCTACAAATGGTAATCTTGCAAATCTCTCATTGTAGAATCGAATTTGGTATTGTAGAGTTGTAATCAATGGATGAAAGAAGTTTGTTTGTAATTTGATAAGCCGTACTAGTAAAACTATTATCAGTTTGGTATTGTAGAGAATAATCAATGGAGGTAGAAGGAGGATGTCACTACCCTAACCGGAAAGAGGAAACTTTTAATATGATATTTTCGGTAAATAATTAATCTCCAACTTTCTTTGTATCTTGGTAATAAAATCATAACTCTTGTGAACAGAAAAGTTCCTGATCCATCTTTGCAAGATACGCACATGGGAGCTATATCCTCGACCCAAGAACAACTGGCAAAACGGATTTTAATATTGTGAAGATTAAACCAAGTCTTTGGCTGAAATCTACCCAGAAAAAACCAAAGAGAAAGACACGCCATGTTCATCCTCTACCAAACCAATTTATCATAACCACGCTAACTTAACTACCTATACAATTTGTATATAAATTGACTTACAAGGTTTCAGTCGCGGAGTCACATTTTCCTCCAACACTTTATTCACACGCGGTTGGCAAACAAATCTCTCGCCAATATAAGAATGAACAAGTGCCAATCTATCAGCTGGCACTAAATTAAGAAAGCCACTAGTTGTTGTATAAAAGAGCCCGCGGCCTTTAAACAGTCAATGCAATGAAGGGCAAACTCTGAGGTGTCAAAGGCTGATCTCTGGAGAGGCCATGTCTGGTTTTGTTGTTCGGTTAAGTTGAGGAAAGATGGCAATATTTTGTTTAACTCAAATCTGGTTCAAGTTGGAAGTTTACTTGGCAATTCATCTTGGTGTGTGGCACCAAATCTGCATCTTTTAGCTGCTATTTTGTTATTTTGGAATCAAATTTGCTTCTCTTAGCTGCTATTTGTATTTTTGGTTTCTTG
>Ga0307513_10011461_pt1 | contig 11019 bp, 6 predicted proteins | sample 15_EM_MG_FD_202174 | JGI IMG/M metagenome (GOLD analysis project Ga0307513, IMG submission 202174) | Populus trichocarpa ectomycorrhiza microbial communities from riparian zone in the Pacific Northwest, United States - 15_EM | ecosystem: Host-associated > Plants > Roots > Unclassified | place... | reverse complement strand
CGTTACGAAAGAGAGTACAATAATGGCCGACAAAAAGACATTGAAACAAATTGACATTGGAAAAGGAGAAGAGAAGGACAAAACCGGCGAGACTCATCATCAAATCATCAAATACAAACTTTACCAGCTTTGTCTAATGTCCTTCTGCTGCACAACGAACCAAGTCATAATGCCAGAAAGACAAGGGAAAGTTGATAAATATTACGTGAAAAAAAGGGAAAGAAAAAGAAAGAAAAGACAAAACACAGGCTGTTTGGAATCAATTTTTTATGCTAAAATTGAAATCAATTGATAGGATGAATTGAATTCTCTTTTATACAACTATAATTTCAAATCATTTTGTTTTATATTCTACCCTCTTGCATATCATCTTCTTCATTAATTGTTCTCTTCATCTCCCTATAAATCCCATTACCATCCTATGAGTCAAATATTTAATTAAAATTTTTATAAATAAAATGGATTTGACACGTATGTAAAACCCAAAAAACTAGATAGTACGAGTCTAATAAACATATCAAACCCAATGAATTTGGACTTGGTAGTTAGTCAAGTCTAAAGTAGCGTGAGTTGACAAATATGTCAGACCCAAAATGCCAAACCCAAGGTACCCGGCGTGTGACAAATATGTCAGACCCAATGAACTTGAACTTGATAATAAGTCAAGTCCAAATTAGCATGGGTCTGTGGCAAACATGTCAGACCTAGAGCGCCAAGCCCAGGATAGCAGGGTCTAACAAACATACCAAACCCAAAGCATTTGGGTTTGATAGTTAGTCAAGCTCAAAAAAATATGAGTTTGACAAACATATCAAACCCAAAGCATTTAGATTCAACTATTACCAAGTTCTAAGGTTATATGTCTAATCCTAGATAATCTCCTAAAATAAAATTATGGAAGACATGATAAACTGTTATGTCTTTCCATCTAGAATAATCATTTATATTAATGTAATGATTTTTCTATACTCATAGATATATACAAAGTCTGAAAACAACAAGGTCCAGGGGGTATATACCCCCTGCAACATCCACGTAAGGGTTTAGAACTTTTTATCTCTTAAGGTAAATTCATATAGATTTCATAGCATTAACCCACTTAAAACTTAAGAACATGCTCTTTTAAGTCATTTATTATCTTAAGAAATTTATTGTATTTTTCATAAATATACTGACTTTATAATTTGAGGGTCTTTAAAACCTCATGATTAGGACTGTTTTTGTAGGCACTCAAGCTTTTACCATAATCTTGGAGTTCTTTAGACTAAAGAGAAGAAATTCAATTACTTGAATATATTGATTAACTATTATCTCAAATACTAAATAACTCATTATTTACATATCTTGGATGTAAGGACATCATCAGTGGCCCCGTCTGTGGGGAATACTTACAAAAAGTCATAAATAACTTTATTGTTTAATTATTTTTCCCTAATTATCATTATCAATGATAGATAATCATGACACTCCTGGAATATAACAAGTTACCAATATCCCTGCCACAACAAATACTCCAACTCCCGTACAACCAATCCTTCAATAACTTATGATGCAGATACAACTCCTTACATAGGCAATGCTGAGAAATTAATAAGCGAGAGAAAATACATGAGTGATGATTGAAGAGCCCCTATTAGAGATTATTTGTAGACATGAGAGCTACCTTTAAATAGAAATAAAGTCATTCACCTTACAGGACAAGCATCAGGGTATTGCATGATTGACAACGTTTTATATAGAAGATCTACCTCAGCTCTGTGACTAAAATGTTTGTCCCTACAAGAGAGCTCTTATGTTTTACAAGAAATATATGAAGGCATATATAGCCTATATACAGGCTCTAGGGCTCTTATAGCTCAAGCAACATGGGAATGATTTTATTGGCCAATCATACTCCAAGATGCCACGAGCCTAGTGAAGAGATGTGATAAGTGTCAAAGATTTACTTTAGTTCCCCGACAACCATCTATAGAAATAACCACTATAACTTCCCTTTGGTTGTTTGCACAATAAGGAATGGATATCTTAGGTCCATTTCCTAAGGCCATATGCAAGAGACAATTTATCCTAGTGATCGTGAACTATTTTACTAAGTGGGTTTAAACAGAAGCTTTAGCAGAGATAACTATCAACAAAGTGCTTTCATTTTTTCTAGAAGAATATCATATGTTTCTTTGGGCTCCCTAAAGTCTTGATCACAGACAATGAAACATAGTTTGATAATTATAAGATGAGAGAACATTACCATAAGTTTCATATTTAACATTGTTTCTCCTTAGTATTGCATCTTTAGATGAATGGTCAAGTTGAGTTGACTAACATAATTTTGCTTAATGGACTTAAGAAAAAGATAAAAGAAACTAAGTCAGAATGGGCAGAATTGTTGAATGAAATTTTATGGGCCTATAAAACAACCCAAAAAACATTTACTAGTGAAACATCATTCCTTCTCATATATGGGACAAAGATATGATCCAAATTGAAATCGGATGTCCAAGCCACCAAGTAGTTAACTATATCTCAGAAGGCAATGAACAAGGTCTTAGGACCAATCTTAATTTCCTAGAAAAATCTCATTTACTGTCTGCAATTAGAAATGAAGCCTATAGGCTCAGAACTACCTATATCACAATGTCAAGGTCAAGAATAAAAGATTCAACTTTAGAGACTTGATACTCAGAAAGCTAGATGCTACTGGCAACAGAGAGAGTATCGACAAACTAGCTCCAAAATGGTATAGTTCCTTCAAAGTTAAGTCTGAGCTCCCATCTGCGTACTTCAAAATTGTTAACATGATACTACTCAATAGCCTTCTCTATAACCCTTCTCTTCTCATCCCATATATTCTTGGAGTGAACGTATATCATAAAGGTCTAAACAACAAAAGAGATAAGGTAAGTTATCCTTCAAAATAACATAATAAAATGGAAAAAGAAAAAAAATTATAGTTTGATATCTTACCTAAAAAGCCATATATCTAGTAATGGCCAAATGATATTGGAAGCCTGGGTTAATCAATCCTTCCACATCAAAAGGAAATATGATGAATTTTTCCAATGTCTATATCACAACCAACCCACCAAGTCCCCGTGTGGACCTACCTTGGAGAATGGTCTCTATTATCCTCCTCTTTTCCTCGCTTAGAGTGGGGAAACAGATAGGGGCGTGGTCCAATTTAAGATTAGAGAAGATATTCTCCACCCTAAAGGGTAGAGGAGCTTGACTGGACTTATAGGAGCATGAACATTATATGAAGAAGGAACAATCTCCACATCAGAATCTAAAAGGTTGGAGACTCTCCTTCTTTTCCATTAGAAAGCGGCCTCCAGAATGACCAAAGTTGGTGTTAGGACCCTAGGGCCCTCCAATAAGGGAGAGCGAGACTCTTTACTGCCTTTTGACACACCTCATCAGCAGGAAGGCTAGTTATAGGGGTGTCTTCAAGGATATCCTTAACTTGAACTGTGACAATCTCCTCAATGTTTATTTGAATGGAAAACTTAACCCTTCATCTTTATATCAATGGTTAACTGTCTTTAGAAGAGGAGCTGCTATTAGGAAAAAAGGTGTAAACACGTGACTAGGCATAGAAAGGGTAAACCCACTGAATTCAGATATAACGGTCTCAGAAAAAGACCCTGGACAAAGAAATAGTCAGGGAATAAAAGGTATTAAAATAAAAAAAAATATGAAAACAAGATTAACTATAACACCATATAGCTTTTTAGCCATACAACTGATGTCGAGATTACCTGTAACACCATATAACCCTTTAACCATACAACTGATATCATATTCAGTATAAAGGTTGTTCAACCTACCAAGGGATTAATGTTACTAATCATGGTATAATAGTGTCTAAATACCCTGACTATAGGCTCCACATTCAAAATCCTCAGTAATTTCAAATAAGGATAGAAATGATCAGACCAGATAGGTGCAAAGAGTTTGGCTGCTTTCCTAGTCATTGAAACACAAGTTGGAGACATATTGATGGTCAATTCATTAAGATGAATCTGAGTAGGATTGAGGTTGTAATACCTCAAAACATCATTTACAAATTCCTGTAAAGAAAACAAGTATCCAAACTCGTATAAATATAGGGGTTAGTAGTGATAATATTACCCCTACCATATTTTCTAGTGACCTAAGAAATATGATCACTAGTTTCAAGAACTATCATTGTGTAATCTCCTGGCGAACTAACATTGGCTAGGGTTACTTGGTCCCAAGTTACCAAACTTCATGTGTTATCCACATGAATCCTAGGCAACCTCAGTTGTCCTTTCAGGTTTGAAACCTCCTAAGGAACATCCTCATCTTTTCCTTCAGTAGAAAAAGGTTGAGCATTGTCCCTCTCAGATTTAGGGCCAGTCTTTATGGCCGGAGATCTTCGACGAGTGATTTCAGTTTCATATATGAAATTAAAATCACTTTCATGAGATATGTTTCCTTTAATTTTTCTTGAAGTCATAACGATATAGGGAAGAAAAGATTGAAATAGGTTTTACGTAAACACAAAGAAAGAAAATCTAGTTTACCTAGCCAAAGAAACCCTCTCTACTGTAAACTTGCTCTCTTCTTATGAAAAATTAAAAATTCCTAAGACAGGGAATACTGGAAAAAAGGTTTAGCAAAAGTAATAGAAGGGAGGAAAGATATGAAAGAAAGATAGATGACACCTCATATATAACCCAAGAGGGCCAAAAGCCTGCAATATTTATTGTGCGTTGTCAAGTGGTCTTCCCAAAATATTTTCTGCTTCCTTTTCCCATGAAAATCTTTTAGATAAATCAATAGTGCTTAAATCCCTATTCAAAAAAAAAAAAAAAAAAAACAAGACATGTACTGATCAATTGTCTCCCTAAAAATCTCTTAAGATGCAAGATTATGCATTAAACATTTGGGGGGGGGACTTGTGAGTCAAATATTTGGTTAAGATTCTAGCATAAAAAAACTTGGGCTTCAAAGTTAGCCAAGCTAAAGATAATATGAGTTTGACAAACATGTCAAATCTAAAGAACTTGGACTTGATGGTTAATTAAGTCTAAAATAACATGGATCTAACAGATATGTCAGACCCAAAGAACTTGAACTTCGTAGTCAACCAAGTCCAAGGTAGCATAGGTATGGCGAACATGCCAGACTTAATGAACTTGGACTTGATAGTCAATAAAATCCAAAGTAGTTTGGAAAATATACCAAGCCTAAATCACTTGAGGTTAGCAGTCAACCAAGTCCAAAGTAGCATGGGTCTGACACCAAAAACCTTGGGTCTGACAAACATGTTAGACTTAAAGAACTTGGACTTGGCAGTAAGCCAAGTCCAAGGTATCACGAGTTTGACAAACATGTTAGACCAGCCAAGCTTAAGGAAACATGAGTTTGACAAACATACCAAATCCAAAGCATTTGGATTCAACCATTGCCTAGTTCTAAGGCTATATGTCTGATCCTATATGATCTCCTAAAATAAAAGTATTGAAGACATGATAAACCATCATGCCTCTCCATCTGGAATAATAATTCATATTGATGTAATGATTTTCTATATTCATAGGTGTATGCCATGTCTTTTAAGGGACCTATCATGCTCATTGTCTCATTAATGATATGTATAAGTTATTTATCTCTCATTAATGCCAGCAAAAATAGAGGACTTTCCAGTTGTTCCTTTCTCTGAAAACAACAAAGTTCAAAAGATATAAATATCCCCTGAATGATCCAGGTAAGGGTTCAAAACTTTTTATCTCTTAAGATAAATTCATATAGATTTGAGAGCAAAAATAAAGTTTTGTTTTTAAAAAAACTATTAACTGGTTTTTTTATAACTAAAATTTCAAGAACAAATTTTATTGAAATTTATGTAAAATAGTGTAGGTTGATTTTCCAACTAAATTTTATACTGGTCGTCACACTAGTAAGCGCTTGAAGTCTATCTAAATTCCATTTTTCAAGTTGTTTTAGGGGTCCACTAGTCCATTGGCCCGTGCTTCATCGCGGGTCAAACTAATTTTTTAAAATGCAAAAAGAATTTTAAGAGCACGAAGAATTTTTTGGTTGTGTTATTAAACCTAACTTAATGGGTTAATCTTGAAACCTTGCAACCCATTTGCCTAAATCAAGTTTTTAACTAAATCGTGTAGGATCTAACCCGAATTAAATTGATTGATTTCATAGGTCCAAATGCAATCTTGATAGCTGGTAAAAACATGGCTTGCCTTTTAAAAAACTTCAAGATGACAATTGTTTTAAAAAAATATAGAGACAATGACAAATTGAATCGATCTTAGTTCCTCAGTAACCCGTGCCATGGACTTCATTGAGTTTAATAATTTTTTATAAACTATTTTTTAATTATATGATCAAAATAAATGGTCACAAAATTGAGCACCAACCTAAAAATAAAAACTTGTTTTAGATAGTGATAACCCTATAGAAAGTAAACAAAAATAAATCATGCAGTTTATATTACAACGAATTCAATATTAAATGATAAAATTAAGAAGAAAAATTAAAAATAATTAAATGAAAAAAAAATATTCGGCCAGTAGCTGAACTCGTCAAACTTATGAACCGAGTAACCCAGGCTAGTATGCCAAACTTGTGAATCGGGTTTTAGACTCTAGTGAGATTATAATTTGTTTTTTTTTTCAAAACTATTTTTTATTTAACTATATGATTTAAAAAATACAAGATTACAAAATCAAACACCAACTCACTACTGAGATTTTAAAAAAATAATACAAAAAGAAAAAAGAGTTAAACTCGTTAGATCTTCGAACTAAGTCAACCATCCAAACCTATGAACATGTTCATGGATCACATAAAGTTTAATAAATGACTTTTCTCTTAAATATTTTTTTACAATATGAGAAAAAATAGACGAGAAAAAAAAAATCAAGTTCAATAATAATAAAAAAAGATACCCTAACAAACCCATTTTGGCTTCAAGATATTTAATATTGCGATATGAATCATTTACGTGGTTGTTTTTAATGAATTTATTTATTAAAATCTATTTGAAATAGAAATCGACACACACATAAGATTTATTGAATAAAATAAAAAGAAAAAACATAGTATACAAGACTACATATATTAAAAAGATATTTTTAAAGGATCTCCCTAGAATAGTCTTATATTTTCTCTTTTTAAAAAGATACTTATTTAAGTATTGAACAGTCCCTACCTCCACCAAAAAGAACATTTTGCAAGTACTAATCACAAGCCACCTTGACCTACCAAGCACCAAGTATATGTTATCAAACACCTTGGCTAGGAAGAATAGTTGAGATTGCTAGGACCAATTGACTAACTAATTATCCAACTTGGAACCCTATGCTACTTGGATTTTTTGGGACTTCATCAGAATTCATAAAGTGAAGTGAATATTCTAACTTCGTGTTTCCCCCATTCTTGTATCGATCAACAAACCTTATATCATAGGGTGAATGCATGTTATCTGCCTATCTAAAAGGGTGTAACTAAAGACGAACAACTACATTTGGATGGAGAGATGTGTACGAGGTTTGTAGCTCCTTCCACAGGAGATGGACCAAACTAAAACCTTTCTCTTTGCTTTTCCAAGAATATCATAAACCAATTAGCAAACTCTATTGGCCAAGTCATGAAATTCAAGAAGCAACTCCTTTAATTTTTAAAAATACTTTATTTTTCTATAAAATATTAAGATTCTCTCATATTTTTTTTTCTTTTATGCAGTTATTAATTTAAGTATCAGAAAGTCTTTTATTTTATTGTTTTTCAGGCATATTTGTTAAGCCCATCATCAACCAGTAAACTCAAACACAAAGCCCACGTTAAGCTTCTTGGGTCAGGACTGCGAAAAACTTTTTTTCTACATGAAGTCATTTCATTACTTCATCAACATGAAATGTATAGCTAAATGACAATTTTATGTTAACTTTCTCTATTTCAAAGTAGAAAAAGAAGTGTTCAAGATTCCTTAATTAATTCTTGAATATTGATCCAGTCAAGTAATTCTGAGTGATACGTAATGATGATGGATAAATGATGTTGAAGTTCTACCTATGCAACGATAAGCAAGACCAAATTCAACAATCATAAAAAAAAATAAAAAAAATTAGACTTTGTAATTCTTATTGGGCCACCTCATGCATTAGATCCATTAAGAGATCAAGACCGAAGACTCAATAGAAACCACATGTGAAGTTCTTTGAAAATGGCAGCTACCGAAAATTCAACCCATCTTGTATAGTTGCTTTAAAGCCAGGCCCCAGGCGGCCAGGCCCCTCTCGCCCAACAGCAATCTTTACTCCCCATTTTAACTTACTAAGGCTATGTTTGGAATGTGTTCCAAATGTTATTTCACGGAAAAGAACAAAAAAATTTAAATCGTTTTGATATTATGGTATCAAAAATAATTTTTTTAAAATAAAAAAATATTATTTTAATATATTTATAAAAAAAAAACACTTTAAAAAACAACCACTACAACACTCCTAAACATTCTGTAAATCTTCTTCACATTATTTTTGTTATCATAGACACTTAACCTTACAATTTGTGAAGGGTACATAAAAAGTTGCTTTTATATTAATAATCTTTTGTCTTTGCTTCGGTAATATTCCTCAAAATTACATATGAATTGGGATATAGTTGTAGTAATTGTTTTTTAATTTTTTTTATTTAAAAATATATTAAAATATTTTTTTAAAAAATATCTTTAACATATCACATCAAAACAATCTAAAAATACTAAAAAAATATTTAAAATAAAAATTTTTAAATTTTTTAAAAATTCTATTTCAAACATTATCCAACCAAAACAGACGCTAGTTTCTAGCAAAGATGATATTTCTGCAATATCATATTTGTTTGTATTCACTAGCTACAAGATATAGTTTGCTTTTTTACTATTATATATTAATATTTTCTAGTTTTAAAATTTAAAAGTAAATATTATAATGTATAACAAATATTAGATATTAATATTTTCTAGTTTTCCATTACCGAGCATACCCTAATCTTTATTTTCTATATGCTGTTCATATAAAAACAAAATTACATATATAAAATTAACATGTTTACTTCTTGGATTAAGCTGTCTAGAAAAGATTTGCTCGAAATTAAATGGTAGAAAATTTGTATATATTCTCCGATTAGAATGTGTTTGACAATTAAGTGAACAATAAAAAATTAATGAAATTTTAAAAAATTAAAACATAATTTTAGTAATAATTTTAGAAACACAGTTGAAACTGTGTTTTCTAAAAATTTAAATTTAAATAATAAAATTAAAATATTAATAAAATAATAAAATATTAATAAAATAAAATAAAATAGTACTGTTTATATAAGACACAATTGAAAACCTCAATATTATAAATTGTCCACGACAACTCATGATGTTGTGATTTTGAATTGCGACAACTTGTGAAGAACCTTAATTTAACTTTTTTAAATGTTGTGATTGTTATGACAAATGTGAAATTTAACACAAAATTGAAATAGAGATCAAAACAAAAATAATAAATCCAAAAAAATCAAGAAAAATAACAAAAATAATCTAAATAATAATTTCTGAATCTAATTTATATCTAACAAATTAACCAGTAAATAACGCAATGCTTCCCACAAGAAAACTTCATGTAAAATCATCTGAGAATATTTAAGCTCGATCCAACAGTTAGGTCTCCTGTCATCTTCGTTTTAAAATCAATATATACTATTTCATAAATTTGATCAAACCTGTTTTTTTGAGAAAATAATTCTTGTTTCTGATTGGCTAACTATTACTGGACAATCTTTCCGCATCTATAAATAAGTGGTCACTTCTTTATAGGGTCGAAGTACTCAAATTCTTTACATGCAAAGCATTTTCATTCGAATATAGTTATCGAATATGAAGGTATACAAACTTCTTTCTCCTGCCTCAAACTACATTCCATAATTTCTATTCCCATTTTCTTTTTTTTTATTATTTTAAAATTTTTGTGCCCATTGAAGTTGCTATCCTACCTTCAGAGATGTGTATAATTTATATGTTTTGTTCTAAATTCTGCAGCAAAAAATAGTGATCAAAGTGCATATGCATTGCGAGAAATGTAGAACCAAAGCCAAGAAGATTGCTGCCACGGCATGTGGTTAGTATGCATCACGTTCCACCATAATTTCATGACTTAATTACCTAGCTCTATATATATACCTTGCCATGTCAAGAAACTAAACCCAATATTATTATCTTAATTACAAAACATATTAAGTTGAGATAAACATCTCAAGCTGTTCTCCTGCGTTTCTAGGTGTAACTTCGGTGGCGCTGGAGGCAGCCAAAGATCAGATAGTGGTGATCGGAGAGGAAGTGGATTCGGTTAAGCTGGCAAAGTCACTAAGAAAAAAGGTTGGCCATGCCGTTTTGATGAGCGTGCAAGAAGAGAAAGAGAAAGAGAAAGAGAAAGAGAAAGAGAAAGATAAAGATAAAGATAAAGATAAAGATGAGAAGAAAGGAGCTCTATATTGTTATCCACAGCCAGCTCTACCGTATGCAGTGGTTTGTGAATCAAACCCTGACAATTGCACCGTATTGTGAGAGCCAAATCCCCTTCTCTGAGCCTAGCAAGATTCGTATATTTCCTGGACGTTGTCTAGTCTAGGGCTTCTCTGGTGTCACCTGATTGTACCCTTTATTTGGTTTTCCCGAAGAGGAATTCTAGCAATTGCATTAAACAATGTTTTCTATTTGTGAAATTAATATATGCATGCTTTACAAGGAGGATTTCATCGATCTCAGTACTGTATGTTCGTGAAGACAACGTTCATGCATGAGGTCTTCTTTTTCTTTTTTTCCCCTTCACTTCAAGAGATTCTAAGGTACAACATTAATTTAATGATTATAAATAATTTGAATTAACTTTTATCAATCTCCTCGAAAAGTTTTCAAATACAGAAGACAGAAGACTATTCTAAAATATCTCATCACATTGATGATCATAAAATGGGATGTATTGACTAGAAAATAGAAGAGGAAGAAGA
>Ga0307513_10011460_pt1 | contig 11020 bp, 11 predicted proteins | sample 15_EM_MG_FD_202174 | JGI IMG/M metagenome (GOLD analysis project Ga0307513, IMG submission 202174) | Populus trichocarpa ectomycorrhiza microbial communities from riparian zone in the Pacific Northwest, United States - 15_EM | ecosystem: Host-associated > Plants > Roots > Unclassified | place... | reverse complement strand
ATGGCGATGGTGGAAAGGCCCATGGTTAGCAACGCTGCCACCAGCGTGGCCTTGCGTCCCACTCGATCGCCGAAATGGCCGAACAGCGCCGACCCCACCGGCCGCGCGAAGAACGCAAGGGCGAAGGTGATCAGGGACTTAAGGGTGGCGGTGGCCGGATCGCTTTCGGGGAAGAACAGCTGCGGGAACACGATCACCGCGGCAGTGGCGTAGATATAGAAATCGAAGAATTCGATGGTGGTGCCGATCAGACTGGCGAACAGCACTCGGCGGGGGGAGTTGGCAACGGTCGGGACTGCTGTCGTCATCGTCTAAGATCTGGCTTGGCTGGCCCGATTCTGGCAGATTCCCTTGCGGCCAGCGTAGCCCTCACAGTAGGAGGCATGCCGTGGACGAAGACCTTGATCGACTGACCCAGGCGGAACTGGTCGCCGAAGTGCGCAAATTGCGCGCCGCCATCCGCAAACATCGCGACTCCACCCTGCACGAGCTTTGCTGGCACCATCCGGACCTGTGGAGTCTGTTACCGGAGAAGACCGATCCCCTGCCCACGGTTCCGGAGTGGCCGCAATTCATGCGCGGCTGCATCCACTACCGCCAGTCTTTGGACAGGCAATTGGCCGATGCCGAGCGTTCCAGCGTCGAGTTCAAGAAATCCGACAGATCGTAGAAGGTCTTTGGCTCGTAGGAGCGACGTGAGTCGCGAATGGAGATACCGCGAAATTTCCATTCGCGACTCACGTCGCTCCTACGCCAGCTCATGCCGCATGGAGTTGCTTCAATCCCAGTCGTCCTTGTAGACGAACTTCGGCATTTCCCAGTGGTACCGGATCGCCAGCATACGCACGGTGAAGCCCGTCACCATCGCGGCCACCAAGCCCACGTCGTGATCGATGCCCACATGCGGTGCGGTCATATAGATCGCACCGACCAGTAGCGAGACGCTGGCGTACAGCTCCTTGCGGAACAATAGCGGCACCTGCGTGCAAAGCACATCCCGCAACACACCGCCGAAGGTTCCGGTGATCATTCCGCTGACCAGGATGATCAGCCAGTGCAGATGCAACCCCTTGGCGATATCGCAGCCGACCACGGTGAATACAACCAGACCGAGCCCGTCCAGCACCAGGAAACTGGTACGCAGGCGCTTCATCATCGGCGCCACCAGGATCGTTACCAGTGCGGAAACCAGCACTATCACCAGATAGCTGGGATGCTCGATCCAACTCAGCGGGTGGCGCCCCAGCAGCACGTCGCGTAGCGTGCCACCACCGAGTGCGGTGACCACGGCGATCACGCACACGCCCAGCCAATCCATCTGCCGCCGGCCCGCCACCAACGCCGCGCTCATTGCCTCCACCGCGATGCCGATCAGGAAAAGGACATGTAGAAGCATCTTTCCTCCTTCGCCTCCGGCGGCGATGCGCGGATCAGCCGCCCAGATTGATCCAGGTCGCCTTTATCTCGGTGTACTTGTCGAAGGCGTGCAGCGACTTGTCGCGGCCATTGCCGGATTGTTTGTAACCGCCGAACGGCGCGGTCATGTCGCCGCCGTCCCAATAATTCACCCACACGCTGCCGGCGCGCAGTTTGCGCGCCACGCGGTGGGCGCGGCTGATGTCCTGGGTCCACACGCCTGCCGCCAGGCCATACTCGGTGTCGTTGGCCATGCGCAACGCCTGCTCTTCGGTATCGAAGGCGATCACCGACAGCACCGGTCCAAAGATTTCCTCGCGCGCGATGGTGTGTTCGTGCGCCACCTCGTCGAACACGGTCGGTTCGATGTAGCTGCCGCCAGGCACCGTGTCGGCGCGCTTGCCGCCCAGCACCAATTTGGCGCCTTCGGCCACGCCTTTTTCGATATAGCCCAGTACCCGGGAGGTCTGCGTCTCGTCGACCATCGCCCCCATCGGGGCGCCTGGCTCGAAAGGATGGCGCGGCTGCATCTTGCGTCCGGCTTCGACCACACGGGCCACGAACTCGTCCTTGATCGACCGCTCCACCAGCAGGCGCGACGCCGCGGTGCAGACTTCGCCCTGGTTGTAGAAGATGCCGCTGGCCGCCGCTTCGGCCGCCTTATCCAGATCGTGAGCATCGGCGAAGATCAGGTTAGGGCTCTTGCCGCCGCATTCCATATAGGCGCGTTTGAGGTTGGAGCGCCCCGCGCATTGCAGCAACTGCTTGCCGACCGCAGTCGAGCCGGTGAATACCAGCCCATCCACGTCCATGTGCAGGGCCAGTGGTTCGCCCGCTTCCTTGCCGAAGCCGGGGACCACGTTGAAGACGCCTGCGGGGATGCCGGCCTCCATCGCGATCCCGGCCAAGCGGATCGCGCTGAGCGGCGATTTCTCGGAAGGCTTCAACACCACCGAATTGCCCATCGCCAAAGCCGGCGCCAGTTTCCAGGCGGCCATCAGTAGCGGAAAATTCCAGGGCACGATGGCGCCGACTACGCCTAGCGGTTCGCGCGTCACCAGTCCGAGTTCGTCCGGGCCGGTCGCCGCGACTTCGCCATAGACTTTGTCCAGCGCCTCGCCGGTCCATGCCATGCAGCGGATCGTCGCCGCCACGTCGACCGCACGCGCATCGCTGACCGGTTTGCCCATGTCCAGCGATTCCAGCAGGGCGAGTTCGTCGCCGTACTGCTCGATCAGTTGCGCGAACTTGAGCAGCACTTTTTTTCGATAGGTGGGCTTGGCTTCGGACCACGCGCCGGAATCGAAACTGCGGCGCGATGCGATGACGGCGCGTTCGATGTCCTCGGCACCGCATTCGGCCACGCGGCCCAGCGAACGCCCATCGATAGGGCTGATGCAATCGAAACTCTTGCCGCTGGCCGCGTCGACGTACTTGCCATCGATGAAAGCCTGGGTGCGAATCTGCAAGCCGTCGGCAAGGGTTTGCCAGCTGTCACGGGTGCGGGGGGCGTTCATGGGTTGCTCCTAATTGTTCCCTTCTCCCACCGGGAGAAGGTGCCCGTAGGGCGGATGAGGGAATGGACTTTCAGTTCGACGGATGGTTTCAGTGGGTTGGAATTTCCCCTCCCTCATCCGTCGCTGCGCGCCACCCCGTATCAAGTACGGGGCAGGCTCTTCTCCCGGTGGGAGAAGGATCAAAATCAAAAGGTCGCCGGCGTATTGGCACTGAAAATCACCGCATCCACCTCGCCCACATTACGGAACCGATGCGGAATCTTGCTCTCGAAATAATAAGCCTCGCCGGCGCACAGGATCCGCACTTGATCGCCAACGGTCACTTCGACTTCACCTGCCACCACCACACCCCCCTCTTCGCCTTCATGCAGCAGCATGCTGTCACCGGTGTCGGTGCCTGGCGGCATCACCTCGCGCAGAATGCACATCTGGCGTTGCGGACGGTGCTGGCCGATCAGGAAATACTGGATGCCGTTGCTACCGACATCCGGCAACTCGTCGGCCGTGTAGAACGGGCTATCGGGCAGGCCGGCTTCCAGATCCAGGGTGAAGAAATCGGCCAGCGAGATGGGGATGCCATCCAGCACCTTCTTCAACGAACTAACTGAGGGACTGACCTTGTTCTGTTCGATCAGCGAGATCGTGCTGTTGGTCACGCCCACCCGCTTGGCCAGCTCGCGCTGGCTGAGATCCTTGGATTTGCGAACCAGCTGCAGGCGCGCGCCGATGTCCATCCCCGCCCTTGTCTCTGAACCCGTGCTGCGACGGTGTTGCCGGATACTTTACACGGCATGGCGATACCGTCAATTTTCCGCCATAAAATCCCACTGTTGTAAAGTTTTTTCAACGCGCTAAGCTGACTGCCTTTCCCTTCCGCGACCTCACGGAGCCTGCCGAATGAGCGCCGATTCCACTCCCGATCAAGCCGCCCTGGCCGACCATTACGCGATCCAGGCGACTGCCGCCCCGGCGTCCATGGATGCCTTTTGGATGCCGTTTACCGCCAACAAGCAGTTCAAGGCCTCGCCGCGCCTGCTCGCCAGTGCCTTGGGCATGTACTACAAGACCGTGGACGGGCGCGAAATCCTCGACGCCACCGCCGGCCTGTGGTGCTGCAACGCGGGACATTCGCGGCCGCGCATCGTGGAAGCGGTAAAGACCCAGATCGAGACCCTGGATTTCGCCCCCAATTTCTCCATGAGCTCGCCATTGCCATTCGTGCTGGCCGAGCGTCTGGCCGAACTGGCCCCGGGCAACCTCAATCATGTGTTCTATACCAACTCCGGGTCCGAGTCGGTGGACAGCGCGTTGAAGATGGCCATCGCCTATCACCGCGCCCGCGGCGAGGGCCAGCGCACACGATTGATCGGACGCGAAAAGGGTTATCACGGCGTCGGCTTCGGCGGCATTTCCGTCGGCGGCCTGCCCAACAACCGCAAGTGGTTCGGCCTGGGTCTGCCGGGAGTGGACCATATGCGCCACACTCTGGATATAGGCCGCAACGCCTTCTCCAAAGGATTGCCCGAATACGGCATCGAACTGGCCGAAGATCTGGAGCGAATGGTCGCGCTGCACGATGCGTCCACCATCGCCGCGGTGATCATCGAACCGATCTCCGGTTCTGCAGGCGTGGTGATTCCGCCGGATGGCTACCTGAAACGCATCCGCGAGCTCTGCACCAAGCACGGCATCCTGCTGATCTTCGACGAAGTGATCACCGGTTTCGGCCGCGTCGGCAATGCCTTCGCTGCGCAGCGCTTCAATGTGCAGCCCGACATGATCACCGCCGCCAAGGGCATCACCAACGGCTGCGTGCCGATGGGCGTGGTGATGGTGTCCGACGATGTGCACGACGCGTTCACCCAAGGGCCGGACAACGCCATCGATCTTTTCCATGGCTACACCTACTCCGGACACCCCCTCGCCTGCGCGGCGGCCATCGCAACGCTGGACACCTACGCGGAGGAAAACCTGTTCGACAAGGCCATCGAACTGGGCGACTACTGGCAAGAAGGCATTCATTCCCTCAAGGGGCTGCCCAATGTCATCGATATCCGCAACTACGGGCTAATAGGCGCTATCGAATTGGCACCGCGTCCGGGCGCGCCCGGCACGCGTGCCTACGACGCCTTCACCCATGCCTTCCACAAGGGCAGTCTGCTGACGCGAGTTACTGGGGACGTAATCGCTCTTTCGCCGCCGTTGATCCTGGAGAAGTCGCATATCGACGATATCGTCAGCCGGTTGGCCGACTCGATTAGGGAAACAGCCTGATACAAGCCCGTTACAATGGGCAACCAGTCATTGGCTATCTAGCTCGCTCCGTCATCACCGTCAACCATCAGGTAAACACATGCCTACGCTCTATCTGAAAGACAGCAATCAGCTCCTTACCGAGATCAGCGATGCGGATCTTTCGCACATGGTCAATGTGATGGAAGAGGAAAGCTCCACCGACAAGGATTATTTCATCGATCTCAATACAGTCGATCTGCTTAAGAACGCTGGCGCTTCCGAACAAGTGACCTCGGCGCTTGAGTCGGCTATTTCGGGTTCGGAAGGCATCGACGTCGTTTGGCGATAAGCGCCCCAACTCGAACAGACAACCCAGAGCATTCAAGCACCAGCCCCGGGAGGGCAAAATCATGCTGATCGGCGTCCCCAAGGAAATCAAGAACCACGAATACCGCATCGGCCTCACGCCGGCCGGTGCCCGCGAACTCATCGCCAACGGCCACAGCGTCCTGATCCAGCGCGATGGCGGTAAGTCCATCGGCCTGACCGATGAGATGTACGTGCGCGCCGGCGCGGAAATCGTGGAAAGCGCCGAGGAAATCTTCAAACGCGCCGACATGATCATCAAGGTCAAGGAACCGCAGCCGGTGGAGTGCGCGATGCTGCGCCCCGGCCAGGTGCTCTACACCTACCTGCATCTTGCGCCCGATCCGGAACAGACCAAGGCGCTGGTGAAATCGGGCGCCACCTGCATCGCCTACGAAACCGTCACCGACCGCAAGGGCGGCCTGCCGTTGCTGGCGCCGATGAGCGAAGTGGCCGGACGCATGTCGATCCAGGCCGGCGCGCACGCGCTGGAGAAGGCGCAGGGCGGTTCCGGCGTGTTGCTCGGTGGCGTACCGGGCGTGAAGCCGGCCGAGGTACTGGTGATCGGCGGCGGCGTGGTTGGCATCAATGCGGCGCGGATGGCCATGGGCCTTAATGCCCAAGTCACCATCCTGGACCGCTCGCTGGACCGCCTGAAATATCTCGACGAGGTCTACGGCGACAGGCTGACCACGATCTATTCCACGCATGATGCGATCGAAGAACGCCTGCCGGATACCGACCTGGTGATTGGCGCGGTGTTGATTCCCGGCGCCGCCGCTCCCAAGCTGATTTCGCGCGCGCAGCTGAAGCTGATGCGTCCCGGCTCGGTGCTGGTGGACGTGGCCATCGACCAGGGCGGCTGTTTCGAGACCAGCAAGGCCACTACCCACCAGAATCCGACCTACGAAGTGGACGGCATCGTCCATTACTGCGTCGCCAACATGCCCGGCGGCGTCGCCCGCACGTCGACCTTCGCACTGACCAACGCCACCTTGCCCTTCGCCGTGCAACTGGCCAACAAGGGCGCGCGCCAGGCGATGTTGGACGACGAACACCTGCTCAACGGCCTGAACGTGCACGACGGCAAGATTACCTACAAGGCGGTCGCCGACGACCTGGGCTACGAGTACGTGCCTTCGACCAAGGCGTTGGGCTGATCCGGCAGTAACCCCTGTAGGAGCGGGCCCTGCCCGCGATGAAGCCTTACCTGTAAAGCCCGTCGCGGGCAGGGCCCGCTCCTACAGGATCAAACATCAAAGGCGCATCAGGCGCCAGCAACGATGGATGCGCGCATTGCGCTCGAAATCCGGCGGAATGGTCTGCGCGGAGATGTCCTCGCATTGCGCGAACTCCGCGACCGCTTCCGCATCCAGCTTGAAGCGCCGGAAGTTGTTGGAGAAATACAACACGCCTTCGGTGGTCAGGCGATCCACGCAGGCGCGCAGCAGGCGGACGTGTTCGCGCTGAATATCGAAGTCATCGGCGCGCGCGGAGTTGGAGAAGGTCGGCGGGTCGCAGAAGATCACGTCGTAGCGGTTCTTCTCCGCTTCCAGCCAGCGCAAGGCGTCGGCCTGCACCAGGCGATGCTGGGCGCCGGCGAAACCGTTCAACGACAGATTGGCAGCGCACCATTCCAGGTAAGTGCCGGACAAGTCTACGTTGGTCGTCGAATCCGCACCGGCCACCGCCGCCTGCACCGAGGCGACGCCGGTGTAGCAAAACAGGTTGAGGAAGCGCTTGCCGCGCGCCTCCATCGCCATGTGCCGACGCAACGGGCGATGGTCCAGGAATAGGCCTGTGTCGAGATAGTCGAACAGGTTTACTTGCAACAAGGCGCCGTTCTCGCGCACCTGGAGCAGTTCGCCGCGCTGCTCGAATTTTCCGTACTTGCTGCCGCCCTTGCCGCGCTCGCGGGATTTCATCGCCACCTGTTCGGCCGGCACCGCGAACACCTCGCGCGCAGCCGCCAGCAACTCGTTGCGACGGCGGCGCACATCGGCCTCGGGGATCTCTTCCGGCGCAGCGTATTCCTGCACATGCAGGAAGGTGCGCATGTCGCCCTGTACTTCCCTGTAGACATCGATAGCCGCCGAGTACTCGGGCAGATCCGCATCGTAGACGCGGAAACAGCTCACCTCTTCGCGCGAGCTCCATGACTTCAGCTTGCGCAGGTTCTTGCGCAAGCGGTTGGCGACCATTACCGCGCCTTCAGAAAGCTCCCGCGGCACGCTGCTTTCCTGCTTCTGCACACCGACCGGATCGCAGACGATCAGGGCGCATTCGATGGCGCCATTGAAAATCTGGTACTTCTTGCTGGCGCGCAGGCCGGTGGCGTAAGCCAGCTCGGCATTGCCGCATAGCAGGCTGGCGCGCCACTGCGGCACGGTGCGTTTGAGCGCATCGCCCAGTTTGCGGTAGAGCGCGTTATCGGCGGCCAGGCGTTCGTCGTAAGGCGGGTTGCAGACCACAGTGCCGCGCTCGAACGGCGGCGCCTGCAGATCGCCGACCTCGCGCGTGCCGAACCAGATATCGTCGGCGACACCGGCCACTTCCGCGTTCTCGCGCGCGGCGCGTATGGCGTGCGGATCGACGTCGCTGCCGAACATCGCCTGCTTCAGGTTCGACCGCCCGGTTTCCTCGCGCTGCTTCGCTTCTTCGACCAGCTGTTTCCAGCCCTCGGCGTCGAATCCGAGCCAGCGGCTGGGCAGACTGCGTCCATGCCTCTGCAACCCTGGGGCCACGTCCGCCGCCATCAACGCGCCTTCGATCAGCAAGGTTCCGCTGCCGCACATCGGGTCCAGCAATGCGCCGCCCTCGTGATACATCTTGGGCCAGCCGCCGCGCATCAATACGGCAGCGGCAAGATTTTCCTTCAACGGCGCATCGTTCTGCACGTTGCGCCAGCCGCGGCGATGCATCGGTCCGCCACCCAGGTCGATGGAGATCGTGGCCCTGCCCTTGCGTAACGACAGGTTGATGCGCACGTCGGGATGGTCCACATCCACCGACGGACGCTCCTGCCCCTGCGCGCGCAGGGTGTCGACCACCGCGTCCTTGACCCGCTGCGCCGCGTAGCGCGCATGGGTGATGGCGTCGCCGGAGACGTGGGCGTCGACCGACAGCGTGTGATCGGAACGCAGATGCTCCTGCCAGGGAATGGCTGCAACGCCGTCGTAGAGCGCCAACTCGTTCGGACATTCGAATTCGGCGATCGGCCACAGCACACGGCTGGCTAGGCGCGACCACAACACTGCGCGTTGCGCATCGGCGAGCTCGCCTTCGGTGTTGGCGCCAGAAACGGTGGCAGTGGCCTTGGCGACGCCCAGAGCAAGAAGCTCGTCGACGAGCAGATATTCCAGGCCTTTGCCGCAGGAAACGAAGAATTTCAAAGTCATTCCTAGAAAATTTGAAAGTCGTCATCCCAGCGAACGCTGGGATCTATTTTTATCTTCGCAATGACGTAAGGTTGCAAGAAAAGATCAAGACCAAGATGGATCCCAGCTTTCGCTGGGATGACGTCGATCATTTTAGCGACTGCAATAAGGCAGCGAACGCTTCTGCAGAAGCCTCCACGTGCTCCGACAACCGATGCGTATCGTTGACCAGCAGCAGACGTGCGCGGCGCGCATGCGCCCAGTCGACCACCTGTTGCGCAGGTATCAGTTCGTCATCCCAGCCGTGGATGATCGAAATCGGCACCGATGCCGCATCGAGATTCGGCAGGCGCCCCATCGTGGTCGGCGGCGCCATCAGAAATAAGCCCAGCACAGGAACTTGCAGCGAAACGCGGGCGGAGATGTAGGCGCCCAGGCTGGAACCGGCCAGCACCAGCGGCCCACGGCTCGCGGCGACGGTCGCCAGCGCCAGCAGGTGCGCCTGGCGCGCTTCCACGTCGCCCAATTCGCTGAGGTCGCGCCGTCCGTCGAAACTAGTGTAATCCGGACGCTCATGGGTCCAGCCCAAACGTTCGGCGGCGATGGCCAACGCCGCGACTTTGGTGGCATCCGGACCGCTTTCGAAGCCGTGCGAAAGAATGCAATGACCCCTTCCGGCAGAGGGCCGGCTCACAGCGCGACCACTTCGTCGCCCACGCGGAAATTTCCTCCGGACACGATGCGCGCGCAAAGTCCGCCCATGCCGCGCATGGCGTTGTAGCCGCCGGCGCCCAATGCGGTTTCCATCCGCGAACACGGATCGCAGGATTCGGTGCCTTGCAGCACCACTTCGCCGATGCGGAACTGGCGGTCCTTCAGCGCGATCAAGGGAATGCCCGACACGACCACATTTCGCCGCAACAAGGCCGGCTCAATTCCGCGTCCAGCCAGCGCCGCGATCGCGGGGAGGTGTTCGGCTTGGATCAGAGTGATGCCGCGCTTGCCGCTGCCGCCTTTGTAACGGTCGCCGCGCAGCCCGCCCTCGGTCACGGCTTCGACCGACTCGACTGCGTCCATCCACTCATCGCGCGCCGGACGCAAGCCTATCCACTGCACCACGCCGACCTGCGGCAACGTGGCCATCAGCTTAGCGAGTTCGGAGTCGGGGTTGAGGGGCATCGGCGTCTTCCTGCGACGGACAGGCGTCCGCGCGAACCGCCAGTTTACTTGACCGCGCCTGCCCGGGCCGCTGCGCCTGGGTCTCGCAAGCCGGGTGCTAGCATTCCGGACATGCTCCCAGACCCGCCGCCCGTGATCCAGTCGCCCCTGCCCTACGAATTGCTGCTGGACGAACGCCCGCGCAGCTGGATCGACCTGGTGGTGATCCACTGCACCGAACTGCCCGACCTGGCCGCCGCGCGCGGGTTCGGCGAACGGGCGCTGTACGACTCAGGCACGGGCAACAGCGGGCACTACTACATAGACCGCGACGGCAGCGTGCATCAGTACGTGCGGGTGGAGCGCGTCGCCCACCATGTGCGCGGCTACAACCCGCGCGCCATCGGCATAGAACTGGTCAACATCGGCCGCTATCCGGACTGGCTGGCAGCCGGCAACCAGTCGATGCATGAGGCTTATACGGATGAACAGATCGTCGCGCTGGTGGATTTACTGCGATACCTGCAACAGGAAGTGCCCACGCTGAAGTTCATCGCCGGTCATGAGGAACTGGATACCGCCGAGGTCCTCGCCAGCGATAACGAGAGCGTGCTGGTCCATCGGAAACTGGATCCCGGTCCGCTGTTCCCGTGGGATCGCGTGATGCAGAAAATAGATCTCCAGCGTCTACACCCCGATCTGTAGGAGCGGGCCCTGCCCGCGACAAGCATTGCCGGGAGTGCCCGGTCGCGGGCAGGGCCCGCTCCTACAGGGCCGGTATAATTTACCAATCGCACTCCACCGGAATTTCTCTTGTCCCCCAGCCCCGAACCAGTCGTCAGCGAACTAATCGAGCTGCTCTCGCTGGAGCGCCTGGAAGACAACCTGTTCCGTGGCCAGAGCCGCGATATCGGCACCAAGTACGTGTTCGGCGGCCAGGTGCTGGGCCAG
>Ga0307513_10011459_pt1 | contig 11020 bp, 13 predicted proteins | sample 15_EM_MG_FD_202174 | JGI IMG/M metagenome (GOLD analysis project Ga0307513, IMG submission 202174) | Populus trichocarpa ectomycorrhiza microbial communities from riparian zone in the Pacific Northwest, United States - 15_EM | ecosystem: Host-associated > Plants > Roots > Unclassified | place... | reverse complement strand
TCCTGCCGACGTTCGGGCTCGTGGGCTGGCTCGCGCCGGTCCTGCTGTTGCTCGCGCGCATCGGTCAGGGCATGTCGCTGGGAGGGGAGGTCTCCAACGCCTCGGCCTACCTGGCCGAGATCGCACCGCCGGAGCGGCGCGGCCGCTACTCGGCGTTCTTCTACATCTCCACCGGGTCCGCGGTGCTGATCGCGTCGCTGCTCGGGGCTCTCCTCACCGCGGTGCTCAGCCGCGAGGAGCTGGCCGCGTACGGCTGGCGGATCCCGTTCATCCTCGGCGGCGTGCTCGGGATCGTCGGGTTGTGGCTGCGGCGGGCGATGCCGGAGACCGATCAGTTCGAGGAGAACAAGGCCAAGGCCCAGGAGCTGCGTCACCCCCTGCTGATGACGCTGCGCGACCACCCGAAGGCCGTCGGCCAGCTCGTCGCGTTCACGCTGCTCTCGACGCTCTGCTACTACACCTTCTTCTCCGCGCTCACCCCGTTCGCGGTGAGCTCGCGGGGGGCCGACCCCAGCCAGGTGTTCGCGGCGCTGTCGATCGCCACCGCGGTGTTCGTGGCGCTGCAGTACCCGATGGGTGCGCTGTCGGACCGGTTCGGCCGCAAGCCGCAGCTCCTGGCCTGGTCCGCGGCCACCGCCGTGCTGATCGTGCCGCTGTCAGCGCTGATCGGGCCCGGGTTCTGGAACATGCTCGTCGTCTTCGGTGTGGGGCTCGGGCTCTACACGGCGATGACCTCGATCGCGCCTGCGATCATGAGCGAGCTGTTCCCCACCGAGCTGCGCGGCTTGGGCATCGGCGCCTGGTACAACCTCACCGTCGCGATGTTCGGCGGCACGGCCCCGCTCGTGATCCAGACGCTGTCCGCCGCGGGCTACGCGCAGGCCTTCTTCTGGTACGTCACCGCAGGCGCCGTGATCGCCTTCCTCGTGATCCTCACGCTGCCCGAGACGCGGGGGCAGGTGCTGCGATGATCGTCGGCAACCCGATCATCACCGACGTGTTCACGTCAGATCCTGCGGTGCTGGTGCACGACGGCACCGCCTACCTCTACACCGGGCACGACGAGGCCGAGCCCGGGTCGCACGCGTACCTGATGCGCGACTGGCTGCTGTTCTCCTCGACCGATCTGCGCGGATGGCACGCGCACGGCTCGCCGTTGGCCCTGACCGACTTCGCGTGGGCGGCGGACACCGGCGCCAAGGCCGGGGCCGTGATCGAGCGGGACGGCCGGTTCTTCTGGTACGTCGCTGTCAACCGGCCCGACCGGCCGGGCGGGGCGATCGGGGTCGCGGTGGCCGAGTACCCGACCGGCCCGTTCCGCGACGCCCGCGGCTCTGCGTTGCTGACCGACGAGCAGCCGTTCCCGACGGAGTCGGACCACACGATCGACCCGGCCGTGATCGTCGTCGACGGGCAGGCGCACCTGTTCTGGGGCAAGCTCCGCTGCTTCCATGCGCTGCTCGACGACTCGATGACGGAGCTGGCCGGCCCGATCACCGAGATCGAGCTGCCCGGCTTCCAGGAGGGTGCGCACGTGCACCACCGGGACGGCTGGTTCTACCTGTCGTACGGCTACCTGCACCCGCAGCGCGTCGGCTACGCCCGTAGCCGCTCCGTCACGGGGCCGTGGGAGTTCGCCGGGATCCTCAACGAGGTGGCCGGCAACTGCGAGACCAACCGCCCTTGCCCGGTCGAGTTCGCTGGCGAGTGGATCTTCTTCTACCACAACGGGGCGCTGCCGGGCGGCCGCAGCCATCGCCGCTCGGTGTGCGCGGACCGGCTGCACCACCGCCCCGACGGGCTGATCGAGCGGGTGCGGATGACGACCGAGGGGCTAGCGGTCCGGTAGGCCCAGCACCTCGGCCAGGTCGAACGACACCGGCTGCTCCAGCTGCTCGTAGGTGCAGCTCTCCGGTTCGCGATCGGGACGCCAGCGCACGAACTGGGCGGTGTGCCGGAACCGCACGCCCTCCATGTAGTCGTAGCGCACCTCGACCACCCGCTCGGGCCGCAGCGGGACGAACGACAGGTCCTTGCCGTTGTTCCAGCGGCTGCCCTCGCCCTTGCGCGGGGTGCGCTCGCCCTCCTCCTGCTTCGCCCACGCCCACGGGTGCTCGTCGAACGTGGTGACGAGCTCCTGCATCTCCTCGAACAGCTCCCTCCGCCGCTCCATCGGGAAGGCGCCGATCACGCCCACCGACGCGAGCACCCCGCGATCGTCGTAGAGACCCAGCAGCAGCGAGCCGATGACGTCGTCGCCGGACTTGTGCACCCGGTAGCCGGCCACCACGGCGTCGCACGTCCGCTCGTGCTTGATCTTGGTCATGACGCGCTTGTCCGGCTGGTAGGTGACCGCCGGGTCCTTCGCGATGAGCCCGTCGAGTCCCGCGCCCTCGAACTGCTCGAACCACTGCTGTGCCAGGTCGTGGTCGTCGGTCAGCGGGGTGACGTGCACCGGGGGAGCGGCCTTCGCCAGCGCCTCCTCCAGCCGCGCCCGCCGCTCCGCGAACGGGCGCTCGGTGAGGTCCTCGTCGCCGAGAGCCAGCAGATCGAACGCCACGAAGCTCGCCGGCGTCTCCTGCGACAGCTTCGTCACCCGGCTCGCCGCCGGATGGATGCGCTGCTGCAGCACCTCGAAGTCGAGGGAGTTGTTCTCGCGGTCGAGCACCACGATCTCCCCGTCGATCACGGCGCGCTCGGGGAAGTTGGCCAGCACCGCCTCGACGACCTCGGGGAAGTAGCGGGTCATCGGCCGCTCGTTGCGGCTGCCGATCTCCACCTCGTCGCCGTCGCGGAAGATGATCGAGCGGAAGCCGTCCCACTTGGGCTCGTACAGCTTGCCGGGCGGGATCTTCGGCTGCGGCTTGGCCAGCATCGGCTTCACCGGGGGCATCACGGGCAGGTCCACGCACGTCATCCTGCCCGGCCGCGCAACCTCTGTGCGTTCACGGCCGGGGGAGTGCCGCGACGAACCGGGTGAGGAGTTCGGCGAACGTCGCCTGCTCGGCCTCGCTCCAGCCGGCCATCGCGGTGGCGAACACCTCGCGCCGGAACGCGTGCACGTGGGCCAGCCGCTCGACACCGGCGTCGGTGAGCACCAGCTGGGCGCGCCGGCCATCCGCCTGATCGGCCTCGCGGCGCAGCAGACCCGCCGTGACGGCCGCGGCGACGAGCTTGCTCGCGCGGGGCTGGTCGACGCCGATCGCCTCGGCGATCTCACCCACGCCGACCGGACCGTCCGCGGCTTCGACGGCGTCGATGACCGGTTGGAGGGTGTCGTCGGCCGCGCCCGCCACCCGAGCGAGGGTGCGGCGGGTCTGCCGGCGCCGGATCGCGACCATGGCGGCCTCGACGGCAGCAAGTGTATGTTCTTTCGCATGTACATGTCTGATGACAACAAGCCTATCGGATGGTGGCTCAAGCAGGTCGACCGCCTCCTCGAGGAGTCCTTCGCCGGCGCGCTCGCCGCCGAGGGCGTCGACCGCAGGCAGTGGCAGCTGCTCAACGCCGTCGCCGCGGACGGCTCCGCCGATGTCCTCACGCCGTTCCTGCCGGAGCAGGCCGACCGCGACCGCGCGATCTCGGCCCTCGTCGGGCGCGGCTGGGTCGAGCGCCGCGGCGACGAACTCGCGCTGACGGCCGCGGGCTCGTCCCTGCGCGCCCGGCTGACCGTGCTCGTCGCCGCGCAGCGCCGCCGCACCACCGACGGCATCAGCGACGCCGAGTACGTCGCGACCGTCGACGTCCTGAAGCGCATGGCGGGAAACCTCGCCACCCGGTGAGATGGGACCCATGCTGCCCAGTGCCCGTGAGGTGCTCGCCGATCTGGCCGCCCGCCGTGTCTCCGCCCGCGAACTGCTCGACGCCCGCCTGGCCCGCCACGAAGCCGTCCACCCGGTGCTCAACGCCGTCGTGCAGACCGACCTCGAACGGGCTCGACGCGAAGCCGCCGACCTCGACGAGGCGCGGGCCCATGGCACCGAGCTGGGGCCGCTGGCCGGGCTGCCGATCACGGTGAAGGACTGCTTCGACGTCGCCGGCATGCCCGCGGTCTCGGGCAACCCGGCGTTCGTCGGGCGCGGGGAGTGCGCCGACGCGGCGACGGTCGCGATCGCCCGCGCCGCCGGCGCGATCGTGTGGGGCAAGACCAACACCCCGCTCAACCTCGGCGACATCCAGAGCTACAACGAGGTCTTCGGCACCACCACCAATCCGTACGACGCCGGGCGTACCCCGGGCGGCTCGTCGGGCGGCTCGGCAGCAGCGCTCGCCGCGGGCGTCTCGGACCTGGAGATCGGCACCGACATCGGCGGCTCGCTGCGGCACCCGGCCAACTACTGCGGGGTCTACGCGCTGAAGCCGACGTGGGACCGGCTGCCGCTGCGCGGGGTGGTGCCGCCGCTGCCGGAGAACTGGATGCCGCCGGACCTCTCGGTCGCCGGCCCGATGGCCCGCACCGCCGACGATCTTGCGCTGCTCTGGGAGGTGCTGTCCGCGCGGCCCGCGCAGCCTCGCGATGTGGCGGGCATGCGGGTGGCGCTCTGGGTCGACGAGCCCGGCTACCCGCTCGCCGCCGATGTCCGCGCGGCCGTGGAGCGGGCCGGCGACGTGTTGCGTGCGCAGGGTGCAAAGGTCGAGATCGCCACCCCGCCGTTCGGCGACGGGACGGGCGCCGGCAACGACGTCTACCAGGCGTTGCTGCTGGCCGTCCTGGGCGCGCGCAACCTCACCACGGAGCAGTGGGCGGCGTTCGCCGCGAACCGGCCGGCCGAGCCGGGGCCGCGCTACCGGTTCGGGTCGTTCGCCTTCCACGCCACCGCGAGCTATCGCGACTACGCCGTCGCGGCCGTGGCCCGGCAGCGGCTGAAGGATCGGCTCGCCGAGTGGTTCACCTCCTGGGACGCGATCCTCTGCCCGGTCGGGCCGGTGCCCGCCTTCCCACACCAGCACGAGGGCACGGTGTTCGACCGCGATCTCGACGTCGACGGCACCCCCGTGCCGTACGGCCACCTGTTCGACTGGATCGCGCTCGCCACCGCCTGTCACGCCCCGGCGATCGCGGCTCCGGCAGGCGCCACCGCGGCCGGGCTGCCGCTCGGGGTGCAGCTCGTCGGGCGTTGGGACGAGGAGCACCGGCTGCTCGATCTCGCACGGGCGCTGGAGGCCGGGATCGGGCGGCCCGCGCCGCCCGCATAGGGTCGCGGGGTGCCCCGGTTCAGCCGTACCGAGCTGGAGGCGGCCCGCTCACTCGTGGTGCCCGACCTGCTGCCCGGCCCCGACGATCCGCCGATGCGGGTGCTGTTCTGCGGCATCAACCCGGGGCTGGTCACCGCGATCACGGGGCACCACTTCGGCCGGCCGGGCAACCGATTCTGGCCGGCGCTGCACGGCTCCGGCTTCACTCCGCGCCTGTTCTCGCCGGCCGAGCAGGGCGAGCTGCGCGGGCTCGGGCTGGGCATCACCAACGTGGTCGCGCGCACGACGGCCCGCGCCGACGAGCTCTCCGACGGAGAGCTGCGCGCAGGTGGAGAGCACCTGCGGGCCCTCGTGGAGCGGACGCGGCCCCGGTGGCTGGCCATCGCCGGCGTCGGTGCCTACCGGACGGCGTTCGCCCGGCCGAAGGCGGCGATCGGGCCGCAGGACGAGCCGCTGGGGGAGACCCGGGTGTGGGTGCTGCCCAACCCGAGCGGCCTCAACGCGCATTGGCAACTGCCGGCCATGATCGAGGAGTACGCGCGGCTGCGGGCCGCAGTCAGCTCACGATGACCACCTTCGCGCCGAGCGCCTCGTAGGTGCTGCGCGCCCGCGCATCGCGCGTGGCCAGTATTGCGCCGTGCTCGACGGCAGCCAACGCGACCAGACCGTCGTAGACCGCTCCGCCCGAGATGCCGGCCTCGGCGAGCACGGCGACGACCCCGTTGGCGCGGTCAGGTCCGAGGACGACCGGAGCCTCGAACTGTGCGAGCAGTCTCGCGGCTGTCGCAGGCGCAACACGCATGTCGCCCGGCAGGCGGGTGAGCGCCGAGTAGGTCTCGGCCAGCGCGTGTCCAGCCAGCGCACATCTCCGTCCGGCGAGCCAGCCGACGACACGGTCGCGATGTGGGTGCGTGCCGACCAGTAAAGGCACTGCGACGCTCGTGTCGAGAGCGAGGACCACGGTCATCGACGTCCGTCGTCGATCAGTCGGAAGACCGTCTCATCGTCGATGACCGTGTCGCCCGTGGCGACCAGCCACCCGTCCCGCTCGACCACCCGGGCTGTCCGCCCGCCCGGCGCGAGATGCAGGCCGTCGCCGTAGCGGCTGATGTCGACCGTGCTTCCGGCGTGCAGTCCCAACTCGTCACGCAGTTGCTTCGGTACGACGATGCGGCCTACAGCATCGATGGTGACCTCCATGGGAAGAGGCTACCAAGCGATTCCCAATCGGATCAGCCGTCCAGCTCCTGGGCCTCCGGCTCGGGGGGCTCCTCGGCACCGTCGCGGGCGTCGCGGTCGGCCCACTCCAGCAGCTCGTCCAGCACGAAGACGTGCTCGTCGATACCCGCGTGCAGATCGCCCAGGTCGGCGAAGCGTGGCGGCACGGTCACGATGGTGAAATCGGCAGGCTCGGCGTCGTCGATCTCGTCCCACCGGATCGGGGTCGACACCACGGCCTCGTGCACTCCGCGCACCGAGTAGGCGCTGCGGATGGTGTGGTCGCGGGCGTTCTGGTTGTAGTCGACGAACACCGAGTCGGGGTTGCGGTCCTTGCGCCACCACGTCAGGTCGACGAGATCGCAGCGCCGGCCCACCTCGCGGGCGAACGCATGCGCCGCGCGCCGCACGTCCTGGAACCCCCAGCGCGGCTCGATCCGCACGTAGACGTGCATGCCCTTGCCGCCGGACGTCTTGGGGTAGCCGGTGGCGCCCAGCTCGTCGAGCACCTCGTGCGCGACGTGCGCGACCCGCCGCACGTCGGCGTAGGACGCGCCGGGCATCGGGTCGAGGTCGATGCGCCACTCGTCGGGCTGCTCGACGTGGCCGCGCCGGGAGTTCCACGGGTGGAACTCCACGGTGGACATCTGTACGGCCCACACGACGTCGGCGACGTGCTGCACGCACAGCTCGTCGGCGGTGCGGTTCCAGCGCGGGAAGTGCACCCGGACGGTCTCGACCCAGTCGGGCGCGCCGCGCGGCAACCGCTTCTGGTGCACCTTCTCGCCGGTCACCCCGGTGGGGAAGCGGTGCAGCATGCAGGGGCGATCGCGCAGCGCCCGCACGATCCCGTCGCCGACCGCGATGTAGTAGTTCGCGAGATCGAGCTTGGTCTCCCCGCGGGTGGGGAAGTACACGCGATCGGGGTTGGAGATCCGCACGGTGCGGTCGCCGACCTCCAGCTCGATCGCGGGCCCGGACATCCGAGGGAGGTCTCAGCGCCGCCAGGAGTTGCGCTTGTTGCGCACCGAGATGACCAGGCCGAGCACGAGCAGCAGGGCGATGCCGACGAGGTAGAGGTCCTCGATCTTGCCGGTGTGGTTGCCGATCAGCATGGTCAGCAGCGCGATGATGGAGAAGACGCCGGCGATCGTGCCGCCGCGCGGGAAGGACCCGTTCCAGCCCCACTCGCTGGTGGGGTCCGGCACGTCCTCGTCCACGATGGCAGGGCCCTTCCGGGCCACTTCGCGGGAGTTGCTCGCCACTGCCGTCCTCCTGATCAACCGATCTGCGGCCACATCCTCGCACAACATCCGGGCGAGCATGATGGGCGGCGATGCCTGAGATGACGACCGCGACGAGATCCGTCACCGTCCTGGGTTCGACCGGCTCGGTCGGCACCCAGGCCCTCGACCTGATCACCCGGCATCCGGACGGATACCGGGTCGCCGGCCTGGCTGCGGGCGGCAGCGACGTCGAGCTGCTGGTGGCGCAGGCCCGCGCGCACCGTGTCCCGCGGGTGGCGGTCGCGCGCGCCGAGGCCGCCGCGGCAGTACGCGACGCGTTGCCGGGCGTAGAGGTCCTCGCCGGGCCGGACGCAGCCACCGAGCTGGCCGCCGCCGCCGGCGTCGGCATCGTGCTCAACGGCATCACCGGGTCCGTCGGACTGGGGCCCACGCTGGCTGCACTGGGCGCGGGTGCCCGGCTCGCACTGGCCAACAAGGAGTCGCTGATCGCGGGCGGTCCGCTGGTGCTGGCCGCTGCCGCGCCGGGGCAGATCGTGCCCGTCGACTCCGAGCACTCCGCACTCGCGCAGTGCCTGCGCGGTGGCCGTGCCGTCGAGGTGGAGCGCCTCGTGGTGACGGCGTCGGGCGGGCCCTTCCGTGGCCGCACCCGCGCCGAGCTGGCCGACGTCACCGTCGCCGACGCGCTGGCCCACCCGACCTGGGACATGGGCCCCGTCATCACCATCAACTCGGCCACACTGGTCAACAAGGGCCTCGAGGTCATCGAGGCCCGACTGCTGTTCGACGTGCCCTACGAGCGGATCGACGTGGTGGTGCACCCGCAGTCGATCGTGCACTCGATGGTCACGTTCACCGACGGCTCCACGCTCGCGCAGGCCAGCCCGCCCGACATGGTGCTGCCCATCTCGCTGGCCCTCGGTTGGCCCGACCGGATTCCCGGTGCCGCCGCGGCCTGCCGGTGGGACACCGCGCAGAGCTGGACGTTCGAGCCGCTCGACGAGGAGACCTTCGCCGGGGTGCGGCTGGCCCGCACCGCCGGTGCGGCGGGCGGGTGCGTGCCCGCCGTGTTCAACGCCGCCAACGAGGAGGCCGTGGCCGCGTTCGTCGCCGGTCGGATCGGGTTCACCGGCATCACCGACGTCGTCGAACGCGTCATCGGTGCCGCCGAAGGGTGGCGTGGCGATCCCGCTACCGTGGATGACGTGTTGGCCGCCGAGGACTGGGCGCGCGCACACGCCCGTGAGCTGGCCGGAGCAGGAGTGACCTCATGATGACCATCCTCGGGATCGTCCTGTTCTTCCTGGGGATCCTGATCTCGGTGGGCTGGCACGAGCTGGGCCACCTGCTGGCGGCGAAGCGGTTCGGCATCAAGGTGCCGGAGTTCTTCGTCGGGTTCGGCCGCACCCTGTGGTCGGTGAAGCGCGGTGAGACCGAGTACGGGGTCAAGATGATCCCGCTCGGCGGATACATCCGCATGATCGGCATGATCCCGCCCGCGAAGGGCGAGGGCATGCTGGGCACGAGCCGGCGCACCGGCCCGTTCCAGAGCCTGATCGACGACGTCCGACACCAGTCGCAGTCGGAGGTCTCGCCCGAGGACGTCGATCGGCAGTTCTGGACCCGCACCCCGTGGAAGCGGGTCGTGGTGATGTTCGCCGGCCCGTTCATGAACCTGATCCTCGCGGTCGGCATCTTCACGTTCTCGCTGATGGTGATCGGGGCGCCGACCGGCACCAACACCACGGTCAGCGCGGTCTCCAAGTGCGTGGTGCCGGCGACCGCGACCACTACGGTCTGCCCACCCGGCGCGCCGCTCACGCCGGCGGCGGCCGCCGATTTCCGGGCCGGTGACCGAATCGTGGCCTTCCAGGGCCAGCCCTACGGGCCCACGGACTGGTCCGCCCTGCAGAAGGCCATCCGCGCGGCGAGCGGCACGGTGACGGTCGTCGTGGACCGGGGCGGGCAGCAGGTCGAGCTGCACCCCACCCTGGTGACCACCGACCTGCCGGACCTGGACAACCCGACCGTCACGGTCAAGGGCAGCTTCCTCGGTCTGAGCCCGGTGTCGTTCTACGAGTCGCAGGGCTTCGGGGTGGTGATCGACCGGCTCGGGGACGTCATCGGGCGCACCGGCGAGGCGATCTGGGCGCTGCCGCAGCGCGTGCCCGGCCTCTTCGGGGCGGTGTTCCTCGGCGAGGAGCGCGACCGCGAAGGCCCGGTCGGCGTAGTCGGTGCCTCGCGCCTGGGCGGTCAGATCCTCGACCTGGACCTGCCGGTCAAGACGGAGATCTCGTTCTTCCTGAACCTGCTGGCGCTGGTGAACATCTCGCTGTTCCTGTTCAACCTGCTCCCGATCCCGCCGCTGGACGGCGGCCAGATCTTCCCCGCTCTCTGGGAGAGCGTCCGCCGCCGGATCGCCAAGCTGCGCGGCAAGCCCGATCCCGGCCCCGTCGACGTGGCGCGGCTGATGCCCGTCGCCTATGTGGTGGCGCTGGTGTTCGTGGCCTGGAGCGGGCTGCTGTTCGTCGCCGACATCATCAACCCGGTCAACCTGGTGCAGTAGCGGCCGATCTGTCCCTGGTCCGACCTGCGGTGCGGCGGTAGCTTCCGCGCGTGGACGAGGAGCTGGACGCTGCGTGGGACGCCCGCGAGGAGGCCTACGCAGCGGTTGTCGCCGCGAAGGCGGCGATGGTCCGCAACGCCGCATCCCCCTCGCCGATCGAGCAGGTGAACGCGGCGTACGAGCAGCGGCTGGTGCTGAAGGCGTACGCCGGCGTGGTCACGGCGTCGGAACGGCTCGTCGCCCTCGCGGAGGCCGCCGACGGCATCGACCCGGTGGTGCTTGCCGATCTCGTCGAACACCACCGGCTGCTCGTCCTCGAGGTCGACCGGCACAGCCACCAGTACAACGCGCTGCGACAGCAGGGCAGCCGGCGGACCGTGGAGGAACGGATCCGCCGGCAACCCCGGCGCGGCCGTCGGGACCGCTGACGAGCAGGTCACCGTGGAGTGCTTCTGACCACGGCTACGTCGGGCGGCTCGCCGCAGGGGGATACTGGGGGTCGTGAGCGTTTCCCTGGGCATGCCCACCCCACCCGCCCCGACCCTGTCCGCGCGCCGGCCGACCCGCCAGCTGCAGGTCGGGCCGGTCGGGGTCGGATCCGAGCACCCCATCTCGGTCCAGTCGATGACCACCACACTGACCTCCGACGTCAACGCCACGCTGCAGCAGATCGCCGAGCTGACCGCGGCCGGCTGCGACATCGTCCGCGTCGCCTGCCCCAGCCAGGACGACGCCGAGGCGCTGCCCGCGATCGCGGCCAAGTCGCAGATCCCGGTGATCGCCGACATCCACTTCC
>Ga0307513_10011458_pt1 | contig 11020 bp, 16 predicted proteins | sample 15_EM_MG_FD_202174 | JGI IMG/M metagenome (GOLD analysis project Ga0307513, IMG submission 202174) | Populus trichocarpa ectomycorrhiza microbial communities from riparian zone in the Pacific Northwest, United States - 15_EM | ecosystem: Host-associated > Plants > Roots > Unclassified | place... | reverse complement strand
GGGATAGAGGAGGGTAGCATGTATGTGGTGTGATATATCAAAAATGGTCTCCACTTAGATTGATTATTGTATCACAGTTGTGATCTAATTACATAGGTGTGATATATCATACTGCCAGTGAGTGGTGTAATGTTGGAGTCGTGGGCGACATGTGCAAGTTGCAACGCACATGGGGCGATCATTCAAGGGTCTTCTCTTCTTGTTCAACATAACCGCTAACAGCACGCACACGCCCACCGTCGTTGCCACTTGACGCACGCTCAATTAATGTGCTGCCCATCTTCCTACAGGCCTGGCATGGCCGCGCAAGTCACCCATCGATACCTCCGCCTTCCGCAGGACCACCAAAAGAATGCTGGTGTCAAATGCTGGCACTGCCCTTCTTGCTCAGCTTTTTAACAACAGCCCAGCACCTAGCCCTGCTCGACCAAGTCCTCGCCTTTACCACTACCCACCCTTGATGGAACTCGAGAAGGGTGGGATGGACACTGCCGAGAGAGAGAGAACAGCCTAACGAAATAGAGATGGACCAGACTTGGCCGTACGGAAAGGTGCCACCGCGTGAACATGCTCAGAAGCGGGCGCACCACCACCATGAGCTCCCGCCGCTGTCGTATCCGTATTTACCCGCTCTGTCTTCCTGGGCATCCCATTCTTCTTCCTGCGCGCACACCTCCCATCCTTCGTATTACCACTCGTCCTCATTGTACCCTCGCTAATTCGCCAGAGTGTTCGTCACCTAGCCCTCCAAGTCCAAATTCCACATCCTGCACCTCGCGCCTCCGCCGGGTATCCAAACCACGCATTTCTTCAAATCTCCGCTGCCTACCACCTTCTATGCTCGCGTTCGCCCCGGCACTCACCCTCAACCTTGCACTGACGCAGCACAACTAGGCCATGCTGGCTAGAGACTGACGTCGCACAGTAATTAAATAAGTTTAAGAATCCCAGTCTTGCTTGGTAGAAATCCAGTTAATCTCTCTCGTAACTCCCTCAGCTTTCGCTACAATAGCCTCCATGTTGATGTAAACTGTCGATATGAAGACCTTGATAAATGCAGAGTCGTGATGAAATCCTCCAGGAAGGGGGAAGCTGGTGCTCAGTTCCTTGCGCCCCATATCCAATTCCTAAGATCGATCTGTCCGTACCGCAACGAGTCGAAGGACCAAGATGGGTAAATGTGGTAATTACAAAGGCTTAAATACAGGTGTGTTAATTCCTCAAAGGAAATAACCAAAATTTGAATAGGTAACATATTCCCGGGGATCGAAGAAAAATACGACGGGAAGAAATCACTGGATGTGTGGTTCTCTATAGAGCTAACGCATAAATCCCTCTAGCACAGCGGTATCTGCCAGTACGTTTCTCGGCATGCACTGGTACATGGAAGATGTTATCGTCAACTGGAATTCCTATAAGACGTGGGGTCCAAGTCAAGCGTTGGACAGAAACGGGAAGAAGACCACGGCTATCCAAATCGCGATAGAGTTGTGTCGAATCATAGGACTTTTTGTGTTGATACAAGAAGAAAAGGAAACGGGCAGCCATGTCGAGGTAAAGGCGAGTGAATGTGTCAAGATGGGTGCTGACAACTAAAATTCACGATGTAAGTAAGATACACGACTTATATGACTGAATTCCTGACCCAGAGATATAGAAATATAAGACAAATAAATCCGAGACTGGAATATGAACACGGAGGAATAAATACAAATCCAGTGACAAGGAAAAGATGAAATAAATCTAATATAAGCGAGTAGCCAAAAGTAATCGAAAGAAGGTAGGCATCTATGTTGTAGGATGCCACCAGAAAGGCCGCTTCAAAGAGAAATAGCTGAAATCCGGGGGCGTCAAAGCCAAGCATAGAAGAAATAGGAATCCGAAAAGAGAGCACGTAGAATGACGGGGCGGCAACAATATATAGGAATAAGTTCGGAGGTGGTGATTGGCTGAGATAACAGTGTTCCGTAGAAGATTTTGTTCCGTAGATATGTTGATGAGAGTATCTAAGCCTAAAGGTGGGTGTAGAGTGAGCGAGGACGATGTGGAGTGTTTTTAGATTGGAACGGGGGATAGAATGTGACGCCGATCGGTTGGAAGAAAGCAATTAACTTAGGTGAAGGGCGAGGTCAAATATTTCGATGGGGTTCGGGAAATCGAGAAAAGATACCAGAATACGGCGAGAAATAAATTGGGACGGAAATGACAATGACGAGCCAGGAGATTCGGTCGAAAAGACCATGAGAGGAGCCAAAGACAAAAGTCCCAGAACTTGAGATGAAATCCGAGATGAAGAAAGAAACAGATGGAAAAGATAAGGCAGGGGATAGAATTCGAGACAGACGAATCGATAAAAGGAGACTCCAAAATCAATAAAAAAGAGAAGGACCGGAGACGTCATATTGAGAACGGGGCTCGGAGGACCCGATGTTGCGCAGCGACGGGAGATCCAAGTTGTGGAGGCAAGCATTCAAGCGAAAAGTTCCGTGAATGTACTATGCACCTGTTGAACTGCTGGGCTCATGGGAAACCCGTCGGAAAGTAGTCCTCACAGGGGCCGAATCGCCTACGGCCAAGTGACGCATCGAAATAATTCGTCACGGCAGCTGCAAAGGTTGAAGGCCAGAGATTCGCCTGGGTTGAACACGGAGCGACTGCGTCAATAGAAGCCGTTGTCAGCGTGAAGGAAGACCAGCGCATGCGACAGCGTCGTCTACAGATACTGGGAAAGGAACTTAAGATAATGAAAGGACGTGCTTCGATATGCCGCCAAAGATTCCGAGACGGCGATTTAAATGCTTACGGCTACGCTCCAAGCCGTTCCCGGATAACGCTTCGAATTCGTCGGATTCATTGCCGACAGAGGTCGGCGAAGTGGAATCAGAAACAGGAGAGCCAGCCAGAAGCCCAGGCGAAAGCTTTTCATGGACATGTTTCGCGACAAGACCACCATAGATCCCGTGGCGACGGTTGGATTGCTTATGAATAGCCTTCAAGGTGGTTGGGGATGGTGCTTCGAAATCAACAATGCCGCAGACGGACACTGTACCTAACCTCAGTGCCTATTGGCAAATTTATTGGTGGTAAGAGAATGAGCATCTTACTCACTGGCAGAGGACAAAGATGTGGCGAACAAAAGAGCTTAGAGATACATACAAAGCATGATGCATTAGCCTAGAAAACGAATCGACACTAAGAGCTGCTGACACAGCCTTCAGTGATCACTTAGCACCCTTGACAGCCCAACGGGACCAATGACCACTGTCATCTGCAGCTCCTGGATTCATGGATCTACGCAGGTCTTTCGCTACATCCGTTTCTGCTTTATAAATCGCCTTCCATCCATAGGACGCTTGCAGGAGGGCCTTCCAGATGTCATTATTCGGGGTAATCGGGCTTAGAAACTTGGAGGAAAGGCCCGCGCTCCAAATGTCATAAATGATCGCATTGTATGTAGATGTTGGGGGATGCCTGGTGACATGAAGACTTGGAGTCTTGGCAGCAAGGGCAAAAAAGATTCGAATGATAGGAATGGGTTTATCCTCGGGTGCCAGAATTTTAAGGTCATATGGATTCATGGAAGCAAAGAGCTTGGGTTCCGGTTTGTCGTTGTAGACAGCGTTGTTCTTAATCTGGTAAAGGATTGCTCCAAGGTTATCAGTGCGAAATTCTGTGCCAGAAATCAGGAAAACATTGACGGCATCGATCGAAGCTTGGCTATTGTCACACACCGCGCCAGCACCGCGGGTCATCAGAAGCAGAAGGGATTCCTTGTTGATAAACCTGAAGTCATGCAGTTTGATGAAATGGTTAAAGTGCATTTTCGCATCAGGGAAATCTTGCTCCAACGTTTTCAATGCTGTGATCGTTTGCGATGTTAAGCCTGCTCGTGATGTGGATGCCACTTTGAACAGATTGCTATGTAAAAAGGACGGAAAGCGAAAGAACCGGTGTTCTGGGTGCCCACTTTTAACCGGAACGCCAACAGCCTGATCGCGAGCCAAAGTAAGCAACAACAATGCGAGAAACTCTCCGCGATCGCCTTGGTGGATAGGAAAGCTTTCTAGTATAGATTTGAACGCTTCCAGTGGTTTAAAGGATTTCCGCGCCATGATAACATAGGCGGCCTCAGAGAGAAGTGGCTCGGAGGATGATACTGTCTCCATGCTCTCCAGGGAGGCACTAACCTTGAGGCAGACTCGCAGGTGCTCCTCTACCTGCGTCATCTGTGCAGGGTGAGAGATTGAATTGAATTGGATGGGGAGGCGTTGAGATAGGCAAGCGAGCTTCTGGTGTTGGGTGAACTCTTGCGTATAGGGATCGGCATTAAGGAGCTTTCTAACAGCAAACAACACGATGTCTTCTTGAATACTACGATCCCCAGCATCGTAACGTGACCCAAATCTTAAGATGTGTCTACATCAGATTGAAGTTATGGAAGTGAGGAATGCAGCAATACTTACAAGGGGCGCCCCAAGTGAACAATGTGTGAATCAGCCGTTACGCGCTCCAAATTCCAATGGTCATCCAAGGAAACCTTTGTGGCCAAAGTATCGAAACCGAGGTCTGTGAATGGTTCAATTAAGCTGAAGCCACCAACGATGATTCTGTTCGAGGTATCACCAAATGGTGATGTGAATTGTGACATCCGAGTCGTGCCCCTCGTAGACAGAAAAAGGGTGAATAAGGGGAAGTGAGACAAATCGCACAACACAGCTGTCAGAGCACTGAGGTCTGACCAGTTTCTATTTTCTTGTTCTCGACTGGTCAAGGTATGGGCCTCATCAACAGCCAGAATGATAAGAGGTGTTTCCCTAGAAACCTGTGACAGTGATGAGGGCTCTTTCCTGGCCTTCAAGGATTCGGCGAGCTCGTGACAGGAGGCAGCGGGAGGGAAAATATAACTTGGGGTGCCCTTCGGTGAAGTATAACCTGTGATATCCTTTGGTAGAAGGGACAACATAAAATTTGGTCCACCGCCATTCCCTCTGTGATCAAAGAAGACATACCTCTTTTGCTCCAAATTTTTCTTTCGCAATTCGAACCACTTCCCTATAAAATACCCTCCTAAACTCATTGTGTTCATTCATTTTTTGACCCATCGTCATACAAGTTCTGAATTGATGAACCACCTCCTCTATTCGCCACCGAGAATTGAACGTTTTCAATATATCGTTAGTATGGTAAAACAAAGCGTCGATAAAACAGCAGGCCCGGCGATATGATTCAGCCTCTGTTCTACTCATCGTCAAAAAGTCTCTGACTGTGTGGTCAGCAGGAGGATACCCTGAAAAGATCCATTATTAGTCATGGTGAAACTGATCATCAACAAAAACAATACCAGGAGACTGTGCACCCCGAAGGTTAATAGGTATGCAGAATTGGGTTTTCCCGAGTTCATCCGCGGTTCTTGACTTCCCTGTCCCAGTGGATTGGACCACTGAACAAAATGGGGCATAAACCCTATTGCTGGTGGGACTGTAGTGGTTCTTGATATGTTCCCACAAGGCTTCCGCCGCTTGGCCAAGATATACGTGTCCCCAAGAAACCTCGGTGACTGTGGGGCGTAGTCAGTAATGAGAAAGTGTAACTTTGAAATGTCCGTACCTTTTGCCTGTTCATACGAACCAGGTAGCTTAACAGCTACCTTCGGGATTTGGAGTTTCGCTGTGGTGATAATTAAGTGCGATACCTGTTAATCAAAAATATACGCACGATGTACAAGTAGGATACTCCAGTCATCCTTTTCTATACCATTCTCCACGCCGTCTTTCCACTGTACCAACTGCTCTTCATTGAAACTTTCAAAAAGGTTCCTTGCCTCTCGTAAGGTCGGGTGTGGGATAACAAAACTTTCCATGTCTGTGGCTCTCAATTGCCATATGAGCTCCATCAAAATATGCGAATGTGTTTGCCACCAAATCACGTCGTTATCCTTGGCTTCCTCGGCTTCCTTAACCCTTGTTCGCCAGTTCATCAAATCCGACATGTGTTTCATATGGTTTCTCAACGCATCAAGTTGAGCATCGGGCAAAGGAACCCTAGCACGTTTCTCTGGAAGAGAGGAGGGCGGAGGGGAGGGTGCAGCACGTTTACTATTCGATGTGGGTGGGTCGTCCATCTACTATTAGTGGAAGGATCAGGAGCACAGCCACAGCAATGACGTTGAGGAAAACACACATTCACGCCAAATTCACGCTTGCGTGACATTAAAACTTGGCAATCGTCTTTACTAACTACTCTATGTCCATGTACATGAATAATTTTTTTTCTGCTGTAACGAAGCCATAAATGAATGCTCCAAAGTGTCCACACTGATAAATATTAAACTGCCGCAGATATCTTGAATGACCAGTAGGAATAAAAGTTGACAGCCAACGTTTGAGTTCATGCACTTCGAATTTTCAACCGAAAATATTGTCATACTCTGCTGACCGAGTAGCGGAATCGGTACAACAGCAAGGCTTCATTCGACGAGGTTGAAATCTAGTCCTTCAACCATTTGCATTTCTTTGGTTGTCGTACTTAGATATCCGGGCCGACACACAAATACTCGGAAGCGGTGTACGAAGCCTGCCCGCGTTCCTTCTGCGCCCTCCCAATAGCCGCGCTGGTCGATGAAAAGTTCTTCTGTGTGCATGGTGGGCGGTCCGCAACTGGTCAACCGGTCACGCTCGGCGATTTTATTTCGGTGTGTCTCTCTTTTCTATAACCCCCTGGCGACATCATTTTGAACCACATCGATTTCAGCGTGCAGGTGAATAGACAGCAAGAACCCGGCCTTCATGGTCTCCTTTGCGATCTCCTTTAGTCCGACCCGATACCCAATTTCGGGCATGAGACCAAGCCAACCGCCAGTGGACCGGGTGTGGATCGGGAGACTAAGTTCACGCATAATGCGACATGGGGTGTTCGTATTTCTATACGTGAGTGCTCTTGGTGGATTTATACTGGTGGAAGGTCAGGCGTGGAACTGACGCTTCTGGGTTGCTTTTTTCGAAGGTATGACGCCGTCTGCCAGTTCCTGGATCGGAATTGGCTGTTCACTCTCATCCATGGACACGAACCACAAGATGAAGGATGTGTTGCCCCTTCTACCATTTTATGAAACCAAACCACTGATTCTCGCATCAAATTCAAATACGTCATGTACCGCAAAGCACCCAAGCACCCAAACGCGACGTTCATTCTGTTATCACCATTTTCTTCGCACTGAACTATCTGGATGTGTACCACAACCGCGGTGCTATTCCGAAATATGCAAACAAGAATATCACAATTAGGCAACAATTCGACGGTTGCCTAAATTTATGAACGCGTTTACGTGGAGTTTTCCGTTCGTGGGGCAGAAGAGTGCGTTCATTTTCTTCTCGTTCTTGCTTGTTCTGTTCGCCCCACCCCTGTTGATTTTCGTTGATTTTTTTTGTTGCATTTTTTTTTCCGGCCGACCCAACTGCACACTTACCAAATACTTTTATGATCCAGCGAAGGAGATGTTGCTTGCGATTCTGAGCATATGTAATCAGAAAGAGCCCGTCGATGCTGATGCGGAGAGTGATGAGATGGACACAGCGGACACGACTGAGGATCTGGCGGTGAGGAGGCAGATTATCAAGAATAAGAACTTGGCTGTGGGCAGGTGCGGAAGGTATTCCAGCACGCGGTACGTGTTTTTTGTTTATCCTGATTTTTCCCTTTGAGCTTTTCCTTTTCTTTTCGTCTATCACCAATGACTCTTCGCCATTTGTTCCATCTTCTCCTGAATCACGCTCCTTTTTTTTCCCGGTTCGCTGTGGCCACGAGAATTGGTCATTGGTCATTGACTGATAATTTGTTTGAACAGAGATAAAGTGGAGCATGCCAGCGAGTTGAAAGGCATTGCTGGGTCGTCGACTGCGGTCAGTAGACCTGGGATGGACGCGCTTGGTGTACAGGGTGCAAGGATCAATGGCATGTTTTTATCAACCGATCTCCAAACGGCTGGCTTATCTCGACTTTACAGTCACCTTGGGAAAGGCGTTGGACTGAACGCGTATACCGCACCGGTCCCCTCAGACATCGCAATCGGCGAAAGAAGGTTTGTTGAATTTTGTAAACGCAACCCGTTTGTTTGGCCGATCTCAGACATCTCGCCGCGACTTGAGCTAAGTATCTCGCCTCTTCCTCGTTCCTCTTCACTTCTCCCTTAACCTCGAATATATTCCATCGTCTCCAACCATGGCGTGGTTTAAAGAAGTCTTTGTCTGGGCCCTCGCCTCCTACTGCGTGCTGTATAACCACATCACCGGGGTTATTTGTGCCCTCGTTGTCATCTTCAAGGCTTCCCAAACCGAGCCCATCCTCCCCATCGCGGTGACTCGCAACTCCTTCAATAACGAGTTCAACCCTGTGTCCGTACGTGTCTTAGCTATTTGACTAGTACGCATTCTGATAACCCCACCCCAGCCATACCGTGGGTTCAATTCAACCCAACCCCGCCGTTATGAGGCGTTGCTCGCAAAAGGCGCGATGTGCCACCCCCCAATACGGAACCTACCCTCCATCCAACCTCATACCAGACCATGATGCGTCTGCCCTCAACGTCGTCCTCGACAACAATGCTTCTTCACCATCTCAAATTAACACACCATCCCCCGATGGGTCCTCGGAGACCTCGCCCCTTGCCACCAACAACGCCTTGGTCATATGTTCCTCAGCAGTTGTATCGCCCGCCGTGTCAACCAAGCTCCCGCCTTCGGCCCCTGCTACCATCTCTACTGCCACTGAGATGGAACAGGCGGCTGATTTTTTCAAAGGCGAGGCCACTAGTGACATCAAGCATGCCGACAGCATGGGTCTCGCAATGGTCCGCTACCAACCTGTCCTTGGTACCTCTCATCCGGGCATGGCGGAGCCGCTGATATTTACGCCGTCGCCTCTTCCTCGACCTCCGAGAATAAAGACATCATCATGAAACGCGTCCCTAGCGTACCCGTCCGCGCTGCCGTCGAACACAAGAGTATCGAACGCCAACCTATGTTAAATATCTCGGCTTTCATGTCCCCTCAACTCGAATTTGAGTCTGTATTCAAGACCTTCATCCCTGATGTTGACTCCGATGACAACCGACTCTCCGTAATCCTGGACCAAGCTCTGGAATTTCTAGATGGGGTGCCTATACCTCACTCCGCTATGGTGCTCGGGATGGACGCTCAGTTTAGGCGCAAAGCCTACGGAGCCATCATCAAGGCTCTGGTCCAAACGGCGGGCGAGGATTCTCTAGACGATCTCGTGTTGGAACCTCGAGAGGTTCAGAAACACTCCCTCTCTTACACTTACGGAAAAGTGTCTGGCTATTTCAATTTCGGTGCGATCCTCTTCTATCATCCAAGAAGAAATTGTATCTGGTGAGTTCATCATTCCTAAATCTTCATTTCGGTGATTGACGAGTTCATTTGGAAGAATCTAGCCAATCTTTACTCAACGGCTCTGAATCTTTCCTCTCCGATCTTCCTCTCAACCCGTCCTCGGCTGACCGCACTGGTATGCAGCCTCTCTCAGGCACTCGTTCTTCCCTAGATTCTGTTTCCGTTGGGAGGCCTTCTGTGGCGCCCGAAGATTCTTCAGCTTTTGCAATGGCTTCAAGTCTTGGGTGACTTGCGTCGGATTGGGGACGAGGATGACCCTACTTACGACCCTCGGCTCCGCTTCGAGAAAAAGACTCGGATACTGTGAATGAGGGCGATGAGGCGATGGTGAAATTTTTTCGACTTCGTCTGGAATTGACTGCACGGTTCCTGATTATTTGCCCGCGCGCAACTTTGATAACATCGTCAACGATGACTTTGACTCGTGGTTCGAAGATTCTCCAATCTCTTGGATCGACTCTCCTACTTCTGAATCGACTTCGTCTACTTCAGAGGAAGATGGACCTGAAGAGCTACATATTACAAGGGTGTTGGGCTATATATTGCTATTACGCTGGTTCACTCACGGTTTTTCTTAGGCTTTTAAAACATTTTTCATGGGCTATTTGTGGAGGGTAGATTGGCTGTATTACTTCTTTAACGATATATTTATTATGAATTAATGTCGATTTTCTGTAGAAATCGCTATGCCGATCTTCGCTGGATATCTTTGGCTGGATGGGTCTCCTGCTGGATTGCTGCCGGAAATTAAAACATTGTTGGATGGGAGCTTTACTGGGACAAGAAATGCTGACAATTGGGTTTTGAAATGGCGCATCCTCATGCACGGGCCATTGGGCCATGATAGTGTGGGATGAGTTTAAATATGCAGGTGGAAACGGCACTGAGGGATTCAATTTTGAAGAGATAAACGGTGTGTGCACTTAGTGTAATATATCAGGTCCGCGGCACTATGTATATATGTTTGGACAGGCACGGCGATTATGCGGCACCTATTTGGGTAATGTTGGTCCATAGGGTAATGTTGTAAACTGGGCGAAACTCTGTACGTAGTATATTGTAAATATTAAATGAGGATATAACCTATAACAATCATACTTGAAATCCAATGCTTGGGGTGAGATGTCAAGAAATATCTGATGAAATGGGGAATGCCCAAGCTACCGAGCATTCAGGGTTTTCCAAATAGCATGGGGCTGAGTGCTCAGGCAGAGACACTGAAGGTTATGTTCTCCTGCACATACAGAAGAGTGAAAGTTGCCAGGGAATGGTCACCCTCAAGTCACCCTTGTACATTATCTACATGTTTTTTTTTTTTTGATGTTGATTCTCATCCCTTATGGTCAGTTCTGTGGCTGTGCTGTTGACTTCTTGACCTGAACGAGCTGCATGAAATGGATGTCGAACCCATATCGCCTAGTAAACGTGCTGTACCCTCCCCTGCACCCCTTCCAGAAAAGCGTCATAGGATTTCATCAGGAAAACGCATTTTGATCCTGACTAAACTTAGGTAAACACAACAATGCCAAAGCTCGGGCATCACACCTAGGACGCATCAGGACGCATCACAACGCTTTGAGAGTCTTTGGGAGTCTTTGGAAGTCGTTTATCCT
>Ga0307513_10011457_pt1 | contig 11021 bp, 11 predicted proteins | sample 15_EM_MG_FD_202174 | JGI IMG/M metagenome (GOLD analysis project Ga0307513, IMG submission 202174) | Populus trichocarpa ectomycorrhiza microbial communities from riparian zone in the Pacific Northwest, United States - 15_EM | ecosystem: Host-associated > Plants > Roots > Unclassified | place... | reverse complement strand
CGGTTCGCCAGCTCGGTGGCCGCCGGCCGCGCGTCCAGCACCGCGCCGATCGCCTCGATCCGGGCCGCCGCCGCCTCGGGCGTCATCGCCGGCGGGATGATCGCGACCGTGAGCCCCGCCGAGCGCAGCTGCGCGAGCGCCGCGGGCGGGCCGGCCTCGGCCGTCGCGATCACCAGGTCGGGCGCCAGCGCGAGCACGGTCTCGGCCGCGATGGTCCGCTGGTAGCCGACCTGCGGCAGCCGCGTGACCTCGACGGGGTACACGCTCGACGTGTCGACCGCGATGACCTGCGCGCCGGCGCCGAGCGCGAACACCGTCTCGGTGACCGCGCCGCCGATCGTGATGATCCGGCGGCCGGCGGCCCTGGGTGGCTCGCTGCGCGTGCAGGTCACCACGCCGCACGCGACGAACGCGGCGATCGCGAGCGCGCGCAGCCAGCGCCCCGAGCGTGGATCCGGCGTCATCGCGCCGGCAGCCCGTCGAGCAGGTCGCGCCACGCCGGGTCCTCGGCGCGCTCGCGATCGTCGCGCTTGCGGAACACCATCGCGATCGTGTCGCCGCTGGCGTCGAACAGCTCGAGCGACGACACCACGCCGGCCCGGGTTGGCTTGCCGACCACCCAGCTCGACGCGATCCGATCGGTGCGGAGGTGCAGGTTGAACCCCGGGTCGAGCACGTTGATCCACGGCCCGGTGCGGACGATCTTGGCGACCGCGCCGGAGAACACCTGGAGGCAGCCGCGGTTGCCGACGAAGATCATGATCTTGTCGCCGCCCGCCGCGGCGCGGTGCAGCAGCTGCTCGAGCGCCGCGCCGTCGACCTGGCGCGCGCGCGGGGGGCCGGCCAGCCGCAGCGCCTGCGTCCGCGTCGCGCCGCGCTCGGCGAGCAGCTGGAAGAACTCGTGGGTGTCCTGCATCGCGTCCCAGCCTGCGATCAGGGCGTCGCGATCGATCGCCGCGTCGGGCTGCTCGTCGCGCCGCGCCGGCGCCGGCTCGAGGACCAGCGGCGCGCGGGTCGCCCGCGTCGCGACCACCGCGTCCCACGTCCGCGGATCGACCTCGGGCTCGAGGTAGATCTTGTGGACCGCGGTGCCGGCGCGGTCGAACACGTGGATGCTGCGGCGGCGCTCGCCGGGGCGCTGCGGGTGCGGCTCGTCGATCGCGAACAGGTTGCACCAGTGCGCGAGGAACACGCGCAGATCGATGTGCTCGCCGACGACCTGGCCGGCGTGCGCGCCGAGCTCGATGCCGCCGTAGGTCCCGCGGACCTCGCTGACCGCGTGCTCGTTGCGGGTCAGCGCCATGCAGCGGCCGACCGAGGTCAGCGCGTGCAGCAGGTCGGCCGGCTCGGTCACCAGCCGGGTCGCGCCGTCGTCGACCAGCGTCGCGATCAGCTCGGCCTCGCTGACGCCCAGGGTCGCGGCCGCGTCGCGCGTGCGCACGGCGGGCTGCGCTGCGCGCAGGGTCTTCCACTTCGTGGCGATCTCCGACGTCTGCATCGTCATAGCGTCCCCCAGTGCAGCGTGAGCCAGCCGGAGGTGCCGGCGGCGTCGTAGTAGCTCAGGATCTCGAGCTTGATCTGCGCGCCACCGTCGGTCTTGACGACCCAGACGATCGGCCGCGGCATGAGCACGTGCGTGCCGACGTCGTACGCGTACCAGGTGTCGCCCTGATCGAGCACGTAGTCCGGCAGGCCGTCGCCATCGCCGTCGGCGACGTCGCTGGCGAACCCGGTCGCCGGCGCGGTCACGGCCGCGAACGCCACGCCGGTGACCGGCGCGACCTCGACGCCGCCGGCGCCGGACACGCCGCCGTTGGCCGAGACGTGGAAGCGCTGGAACCGCAGGTCCCACGGCCCGGTCGCGGCGATCTCGCCGCGGGTCTCGAAGTCGGCGTAGGTCCAGTCGGTCATCGACTGCGCGTCGACCACGGTGGTGTAGCTGCCATCGCCGTTCGGCGTGGTCGTGAGCTTGCCGGACGTCGCCGGCGCGTCATCGACCACCGCGGCGTCTTCGCGCACGTGATCGATCGGATCGGCGCAGGCGGAGGCCAGCGCCACGAGGACAAGGCGGTACATCGCAGCTCCTTTACAGGTGCATCTCGAGGCCGGCGTAGAACGTGCGAGGCGGGATGCGGTCGAGGGTGGCGTCGCCGGCGTCGAACAGGTTGTCGACGCCGAGGAAGCCGCCGAGGCCGTTGCGGAACCGCTTGGCGACGCGGGCGCGGAGCTCGGTCCGGCGGTCGGACAGCGTCGCCATCTGCGGATCGGCGGACAGGTAGAACGGACGGTGGCCGGTGAACACCAGCGCGGCGAACGCATCGAAGCCCTGCGCGGCGTCGCGCCAGCGCGCGGTGACGGTCACGCGCTGCGCCGGCACGCCCTCGAGCGGGCGCTCCTCGTCGAGGTCGCGCGTGCGGGTCAGCGCGTAGCCGAGCTCGACGCCGACCCGGCCGTGCGTGAGCATCGCGGCGGTCTCGAGGCCGGCGGTGCGCGCGCGGCCGATGTTGCCGTAGCTGAAGCGCAGCGTGCCGGAGCCGTCGTCGGGCTCGGTGACCGCGGCGATCAGATCGTGCAGGCCATTGTAGAACCCGCTGGCCGACAGCCACAGCCACGGCCGGGGCTGCCACTCGACGCCGCCCTGGGCGTTGCGCGAGGTCTCGGGCTGGAGGTCGGGGTTGCCGTCGACGACGTAGCCCACGCTCGCGTTCTCGAAGTGCAGCAGCAGCTCCTTGAAGCTCGGCGCGCGGTAACCGGCGCCGACGCTGCCGCGCACGACGAAGCCGGCCGCGGCCTGCCAGCGCACCGCGAGGCGCGGCGTCAGGTGGCTGCCGAACTGGCTGTCGAGGTCGACGCGCGCGGCCGGCACGGCGATCAGCTGATCGGTGCCGGTGAGCCGCCACTCGTCCTGGGCGTAGATCGCGCCGCGCGTCCGGCCGCCGGACTCCGACAGCCGGTCGGAGTCGAGCCCCTCGTGGAGCAGCTCGCCGCCCACGGACGCGCGGTGGCGGCCGAGCTGGCGCGCGACCTGGGCCGCGCCTTCGACCAGCTGCTCGTCGGTGACCTCGTAGGTATCGAGCGCATCGGACGCGCGCTGGTCGTGGGCGTACTGGTCGCGGTACACGCTGGCGCCGGCGGACAGCTGCACGGCGGTGAGGTCGTCGGCGTACTGCGCCGCGCCGCGCGCCGACGCGGTCTCGATCAGGTTGCGGCGATCGAACACCGCGCCGGCCGCCTCGGCGTCGACGCCGCGCAGGTCGCGATAGAGGTACGCCGCCGAGCCGTCGAGGCGCCAGTGCTCGCCTTGCCGGGCGGTCACGCGGCCTTCCACGTGGCGGTCGTGATACGAGTCGAGCGTGGTCGCGACGGTGTCCGGGTCGCGCCGGATCGCGGGGCCCTCGCGGAGCTCGCCGCTGAGCGAGCCGGCGAGCGCGCCGCGGCCGGCCGAGATCCGCGCGCGGGTCTCGCTCGCCATGCGTCCGTCGAGCTGGCCGGCGAGGTCGAGCGCGAAGCCGGACCTGGGCTTGCGCGTGATGAGGTTGACGACGCCGCCGAGCGCGTCGGCGCCGTACAGCGCCGAGGTCGGGCCGCGCACGATCTCGATCTGCTCGAGGTCGGCGACGCTGAAGCGGTCGAGGTCGAGGTAGCCGTCGGTCCGGCCGATCTGGCGGGCGCCGTCGACGAGGATCATCGAGTACTGCGGGCCCAGGCCCTGGATCGTCACGCCGGTCGTGCCGGCGACGCCGCGGTCGATGAACAGGCCGGGGCGCAGCGCCAGCGCCTCGGAGACTGTCCGGACGCCGGACTCCTCGAGCCGCTTGCGGTCGATCACCTCGGTGACCACGGGAGTGGCGGCGAGCGGGGTCTCCGAGCGCGTGCCGGTGACGACGATGACCTCTTCGTCGCCGGTGGCTGCGGGCGCGTCGGGCGCGGGCGCGGGCTCGTCGGCGCGCGCGGGCATGGCGGTCGTCGCGGTGAGCACGCTCGTGGCGATCGCGAGCGCGCCGAAGAAGATGCCCGTCACTCCACAGCTGCGCGACTGGGGAGGCAGTTCCAGAGCGCTGTCGGGGCAGGGACGCTGGGAGCGACGGGCGAGAGACATCTAGCAACGATATTGAAAGTCATTTTCAATTCTGCGTCAACCCCGAAACCGCGCTGACCAGCGAACTGCCACGAATCACTTCACGATCGGCGCGCGATTTTTCTGCGCGCGCGGCCGGTCCACACCGCCTGTCGCGAAGTGGCAAGGCCAGACCGCGCGTCGCGTGCGCGCCTGATCGCGCGCGGTGCGCCTGGCACAGCTCACGGCAAGCTGGTGGTCAACACGTGACGTGCACGTGCCACGTCCACGTGCACGAGAGGATCACGTCCGTCCACGCGGCGACCTACCGTGCAAACGTTGCCCACCACCGAGCGAGCTCGCTCGTTACGTATGCGCAGGACCTCCGGTCGTGTAGGTGACGCGCCGTAATCCAACGGGCCGTCGCGGAAAATTCCGCGTCGATGGTGAGCCCATCACTACGTTACTGACTGATAAACACCAGCGCTTGACGGAGACGTTGTGCCGAGCGCATCGTCGAATTGGTCGTCACAGGCAGGTGAAACAATGCAAGGCTTGGTCGTCGGTGATCTCCGGATCGAGGCACTGGAAGATGAGTCCTCCGCAGTCATGCAGCTGCTGTGGAAGGGCAAGAGCAACAACCGTCATCCCGGCGAAGCCCTCGCGCCGTACTTCCGCGAAGTGCTCGCCGCGGCGGGCACGCGCAAGCTGCCCGTCGAGCTCCACTTCGAGAAACTCGAACACTTCAACTCGTCCACCATCACGTCGATCATCCAGTTGATCCAGGACTCGCGCGCGCGCCAGATCAAGCTGGTGCTGGTCTACGACCAGGCGCTCAAGTGGCAGAAGCTCAGCTTCGACGCCCTGCGCGTGTTCGCCAAGGACGACCTGCTCGAGCTGAGGGCGGCATAGCCATGGGCAACTTCAATTTTTCCATCGATCTCCCGGTGCGCAGCGAGTGGGCAAACGTCGATCTGCTGCGGACCTCCGTGCAGAACTGCTTCACCGCGATCTTCAGCGACATCGAGGGCTGCCACTCGCTCGCGATGGTGACCGGCGAGCTGATCGAGAACGCGATCAAGTACGGCGACTGGAGCGGCGCCGACGAGCAACGCTTCCGCCTGCGGGTGTGGGGCGAGGGCCGCTCGGCCCACGTCTCGGTCGAGAACCCGGTGCTGCGCACCGACGACAGCGCGCAGGAGGTCATGAAGACGCTGGGCTGGATGCGCGGCTTCTCGACCCCGCTCGACGCCTACCGCGCCAAGCTCCTCGAGGTCGCCGCGGCCGACCGCGACCCGGGCAACAGCAAGCTGGGCCTGGTCCGGATCGCGTACGAAGGCAACTGCACGCTGAGCGCCGAGATCACGCGCGGCGTGCTGCGCGTCCAGGCCGAGATGACGGTCTGAGGCGATGCCCGAAGCCCTGTCCGCGCACGAGCCGCCGAGGCCGCCCGCCGAGCCGGTGACGCCGCGCCAGCGCCGCGTGATCCACCTGCTCGAGGACCGCGCGCGGCGCACCGAGCTGGTCGCCGCGCTCGCGAGCGCCGGCGGCCTCGACGCCTCGCGCGCGGCGAGCATGCTGAGCGCCGAGCTCGGCGAGCTCGAGCGCAGCGCGACCGAGGTCGGCCTCGACGGCATGGGCGCGTTCGCCGCCGCGGCGCGCAAGGTCGTCGAGCACCTGGGCGCGGTCGCGGTCGCGCACTGGCGGCAGCGCGAGGTCGTCGTGCTCGACGACAACGAGATCACGCGCGACCTGATCACGCTGGCGCTGCAGGCCGAGGGCCACCGCGTGCGCTCGGCCGTCAACGTCGCCGAGCTGTCGTACCTGGTGCGCGAGCGCAAGCCGCACATCTTGCTCACCGAGGCGCGCATGCCGGACGCGCCGGGCGCGCGGTTCTGCAACTACCTGCGCCGCACGATGGCGCTCGAGAAGATCCCGATCGTGATCTTTTCGAGCGCGCGAGGCGACGAGCTCGCGATGCTCGCGCGCGAGGCCGGCGCCGATCTCTGCCTGTCGAAGGACCAGGGCATCGGCGATCTCATGCGCGAGGTCGCGCGGCTGTTCGAAGAGATCCTCTGGTAGCAGGTGGATCACGACGCGGTGGCGGCGTCGACCTCACCCACGTAGTGCAGCGCGAGCAGCGTCACGTCGTCGTCCTGCACCTTGCCGTGCGCGGCGAGCTTCTCGATGATCGCGTCGACGACCTGGACCGGGCCGTGCTCGGCGTTGGCCGCGAGCTCGGCGTGCACGCGGTCGAACCCGAACATCTCGGTCGGCCCGGGATACTCGACCACGCCGTCGGTGAGCAGCAGCATGGTGTCGCCGGGCGCGAGCTCGAAGTCGGTCTCGGGCACGAGGTCGGGCGTGATGTCCTCGATCACGCCGAGCCAGACCCCGGCGATCTCGATCTCCTCGACGGTGTGCTTGGCCGCGCGGTAGATCAGCGCCGGCAGGTGCGCGCCGACCGCGCGGAACTTGCCGCCGCCGTCGTGCTCGAACAGCGCGAACGTCATGTAGAGCCGCAGCTTCATGCGCTCGAGGTTGCGGCACAGGCAGCGGTTCATCGCCATGTAGAGCTCGGCGAGCGAGGCGTCGCGGCGCGACTCGAGCGTGCTGACCAGGCTGGCGCGCACCATCATCATCGTGAGGCCGGTCGTCACGCCGTGGCCCGACACGTCGCCGATCGCGACCAGCCGGCGGCCGCCCTCGGTCTCGATCACGTCGTAGTAGTCGCCGCCGACCTCCGACGCCGGGTTCATCAGGCCGCGCAGCACGTAGCCCGGCAGCGTGGGCTCGCTGGGCAGCAGCAGGGTCTGGATCTTCTGCGCGACCTCCATCTCGGCGAACAGCGCGTCGCGCGCGCCGCGCAGCTCGATGCGGGCACGGCGCTCGTCGAAGAACAGCTTGCACAGCACGCGATTGAGCACGACGCCGATGAACGTCAGCTCGAGGAAGTAGATCAGGTTCGAGACCAGCGCGGGGTCGTGGTGGAGCAGCGACGCCCCGGTGTAGCTCGCGACGATCGCGGCCGAGGTCACGACGATCCACAGCGCGTCGGCCGGGAACAGCGCGGTGAACGCGAAGTAGATCAGGAAGAACGCGAACAGGAAGCTGCCGCCGCTCGCCGAGGCCAGCGCCATCACCGCCGAGCCGGCCGGCCCGAACACGCCGCCGACCAGGACGAGCATCGCGAGGTGGTACCGGGTGTGGAACGCGCCGCGCGCCAGGGCGATGCGCAGGGCCAGCACCGCGGCGATCGCGCCGAGCACGATCCAGACCGCGAGGCCGAGGTGCTCGCGGGCGGTGAAGTACATGAACGACCAGATCGTGGTCGGCATGACGAACACCGAGATCCAGATCAGCACCACGGTGCGCTGCAGGATCACATCGCGCTGCGCGGCGCGCAGCTCGTCGTGAAACGGCCCACCGAGGTTCGAGCTCAGCGCGTCGCGGCCGATCCGCCGGGCCGCGGCGAGGCCCCCGGTGCGCGGGGCGGGCGTGGGCGCGGGCAGCGCGCCCGGTGCCTGCGACGCCGGCGTCGCCGCGATGGACTGGTTTGCCGGCATGTCCTGTGATTCACCATCTCATTCCGCTCCGGGCGGTCAAAGGTAGGCGCGCGAGAATCCGCCGTCGACGGTCACAATCTCGCCCGTCACATTGCGTGCCAGTGAGCTGCAGAGATAGCTCACGCAACTCGCGACGTCGTCGGCGTCGATCGCGCGCCCGGTCGCGCTGCGCTTGGCCTGCACCGCGCGGGTCGCGTGTGCGTTGGCGTCGCCGATCGCGCGCACCGCGCCATCGGTGGCGATCAGCGATGCGCTGACCGCATTGACCAGGATGCCGTCCCGGCCGAGCTGCATGGCCAGATACAGCACAGCAGATTCCAGTGCGGCTTTCGCAATTCCAGCAACGTGGTAATGCGGAGTCATCCGGCGGCTGCACGCCGAGGTCAGCGCGACGACGCGGGGCGCCGTACTCCGGACCAGCAGCGGCCGCGCGTGGCGACACGCCGCGATCAGCGACCAGGTCACCACCGACATCACGTGCTCGAAGTCGGCGCGCGCGAGGTCGAGCACCGAGCGGGTCAGCACGCCGGGCGGGATGTCGACGACGCCGTGGACCAGGAAGTCGAGCGCCGCGCCGCCGGCGCCCAGCGCCTCGATCGCGGCGGCCAGGCTGGCCTCGTCGTCGACGTCGACCGCGTGGACCTCGGCGCCGAGCGCGTCGGCGAGCGGCCGGACCTGCGCGAGCCGGCGCGGCCGGCAGGTGATCGCGACGCTGGCGCCGTGGCCGATCAGGGTGCGCGCGACGTGGTAGCCGATGCTGTTGGCGCCCGAGACGCCGAGCACGAGGCCGCGCCGCCCGGCGAGCAGCCCGGGGCCCGGGCGGTCGGCGGCGGTCGCGCGATCGCGGTCGGTCACGGCGCGCGCTCCGCGGCGGGGAACCACGCGTCGAGCGAGGCGAGCCCGCGCTGATCGTACTCGCCGATCGCCTTCTGGATGTGCGCCGCCGCCTCGGCCGCCGCGATCCCGCCGACCCACATCGCGAGCCGCGCGGTGGCCTCGAGCAGCTTGTCGCGCGACACGCCGAGGTGGCGCAGCGTCTTGGCGAACATCGCCGCGGGGCCGAAGTTGCGCTGCGCGCACAGCACGGTCATGCCGATCAGGTAGTTCTCCTCGACCGACAGGTGGCGGGTATCGGACTCGAGCACGTGATAGCCGTGCAGCGCCTCGCGCAGCGCCGGGTGGGCCAGGCGCTCGATGAACGCGCTGTGCCGGGCGCCGGCGCCCTCGCCGAACAGCTCGTCGAGGTAGCGCTCCGAGCGCTGCTTGTCGTCGGCGGTGAGCGTCATCGGCCTTGCCCCATCGGCAGGATCACGAGATCGGCGATCACGACGTGGGCGGGGCGCGTCGCGATCCACAGCATCGTGTCGGCGACGTCGTCGGCGCTGAGCCAGCGCGGGACCTGGCGGGTGATCTTGCTGCGGGTCTCGGCGAAGCCGTCGACCTTGTCGTACAGCGGGGTCTCGACGAGGCCGGGCGCGATCGTCGTGACGTGGATGCCGAGCGGGTCGAGCTCGAGCCGCAGCGCGTCGGTCGCGCGATCGAGCGCCGCCTTGGTCGCCGCGTAGGCCGCGAACCGCGCGTTGGGCGAGAACCGCGCGGTCACCGACGAGACGTTGATCAGGTGGCCGCCCGGCACGATGCGCGGCGCGAGCTCGACGGCGAGCTCGATCGCGGCGTGCAGGTTGATCTCGAACAGCGCGCGCCAGCCGGCCGCGCCGAGCTCGAGCGGCGAGCCGTACGCCGCCTCGCCGGCGTTGTTGATCACGAGATCGATGCGCGGCGCGAGCTCGGCGATCTCGGCGACCGCGCGGGCGCGGCCGGCGGGCTCCGCGAGGTCGGCGCACACCGGGATGAACGCGCCCTCGCTGCGCGCGGCCTCGGCGGCGAGCGTGTCGCCGCGCCGGCCGACGCCGATCACGCGGCCGCCCTCGACGCACAGCCGGCGGGTCACCGCTGCTCCGATCCCCGAGGTCGCGCCGGTGACGACAGCGAGCTTGCCTTTGAACACGCCTGGCATGATGTCCTTTCAGGAGGCCTTTTTCAGGAGGCTTTTCAGGAGGCCTCTCAGGAGGCCTTTCAGGAGTAATAAAGCGCGCCGGCGACGTTCATCCCGGCGCCGACGGCGAGCGACAGCACGAGGTCGCCCTTGGCGATCGTATGATCGGCGCGCCGGGCGCCCAGGGTCGCGGCGATGCTCGCGCTCGCCGCGTAGCCGGTGACGTCGCCCGACCACACCAGCTTGTGGCGCGGCAGCTCGAGGCCGTCGCACAGCGCCTCGACCGTGGCGACGTGGGTCTGCGCCGGCACCAGCCAGTCGATATCGCGCGGCGTCAGCCCGTTGCGCGCGAGCAGCCGGTGGCCGGCCTCGAGCATCAGCGCCAGCCCGGCGATCCCGGCGCGCGCGCCACGCACGACCAGCGAGCGGCCGTCGGGGCCCCAGCTGGTCAGCTCGGCCTTGCTGACCACGGTCTTGCCGAGCGTGTCGAGCAGGCCCGTGCGCGGCGCGGCCGCCCGCTTGCGCATCACCACGGCGCCGGCCGCGTCGCCGACCAGGAAGCAGAACGCCGAGCGGTTGGATTCGGCGGTCGCGAACCGGCCGCCCTCGTCGGTGGCGACCAGGAGCGCGGTGCGGTAGTCGGGGTTGTCGAGCATCGCGTCGACCAGCTCCATGCCGCGCAGGAAGCCGGCGCAGTAGCTGGCCTTGAGATCGATGCCGACGCCGTCGTCGCGGCCGAGCTCGGCGAGGATCAGCGGCGCGAGATCGGCGACCACCGGGTTGGCCGGATCGGGGTAGTTGACCATCGGGATGGTCGAGCACGACGACACCACGACGAGATCGATCTCGGCCGCGCTGACCGTGCCGGCCGCGAGCGCGCTGGCGACCGCCTCGCGCGCCATCGTCCAGGTGTTCTCGCCGGGGCCGCACCACGTGCGCTGCACCATGCGGGTCTCGGCGATCAGCGCGGCGCGATCGTCGGTGATCGGGAACTGGCAGCGCGCGAAGAACGCGTCGTTGTCGACCACGGTGTGCGGGTAGGCGAACCCGGTCGCGACGATCTCGCTGACCCGCGCGCGGGGCGGCCGCGGCGAGGTGTGCAGCCGCGTCACGCGCGGACCTCGGGCACGGTGTAGAGCGCCGCGGCGGCGTACCAGCCACCGCCGACCGCCGCCGACAGCACGACGTCGCCGGGCCGGACCTGTCCGCTGGCGACGAAGTGGTCGAGCGCGACCGGGATCGACGCCGACGACACGTTGCCGACCGACGCGTAGTTCGTCAGCACGCGGTCGGGCGAGACCTCGAGCCGGCGCACGATCGCGGCCTGCACGCCGGCGGTCCCCGAGTGCGGGATCACCCAGCGCACGTCGCGCAGCGTGAGCCCGTTGCGCGCGAGCAGGCG
>Ga0307513_10011456_pt1 | contig 11022 bp, 10 predicted proteins | sample 15_EM_MG_FD_202174 | JGI IMG/M metagenome (GOLD analysis project Ga0307513, IMG submission 202174) | Populus trichocarpa ectomycorrhiza microbial communities from riparian zone in the Pacific Northwest, United States - 15_EM | ecosystem: Host-associated > Plants > Roots > Unclassified | place... | reverse complement strand
GCTGTCGCCGCAGGAACTGGCGGCGCTGCTCGACGACCTGCATGACGGCGCACCGACACCGCGCCTCAGCCTGGCGCTGGATGTCGTCAGCCGGCGCCTGCCGGCCGAGCGCTGGCAGCGGCTGGCAGCTGCGCTGGGGCTCGGCGCGGCGTCGCAGCAACGGCCGCCGCTGCCGCTGGCCGCCTGACGGGCGGTGAAGCGCCGTCAGTCGGGCGGTCGGTCGCTCAGTCATGGCGGCGCCGGCTTCGGCCCGCGGTCGACGACGGTCGCGGCGCCGCTGGTCGAGCGTCGCACCTGGGCGCTGCCCCAGTATTCGATGCGGCCGACACCCGACACCGACAGCGTCAGGTCCTCGATCGCCCAGACCTTGACGTCGCCGACGCCGGCGATCGAGACGCGCGCCCGGCGGCTGGCCAGGTTCTCGCCGCGAAAGTCGCTGCGGCCGGCAATGCTGACGCCGAGTTCGCGCACCTGGCCGGCCACGTCGGCGTCGCCGCTGCCGGAGACGCTGAACACGAGGTGGTCGGCGGTCAACTGGTCGAAGCGCGCGACGCCGGCGCCGGAGATGCTGATGCCCAGCCGCCCGGCGCGCACCGGCGCCGGTGCCTGCACCGAGGCAGCGCCGGAGATCGTCAAGCGCGCGAGCTGGCGCGCCGTCACGACGACCTGCAGCCGGTTGGCGTTCCAGAACTTCCAGCCGCCGCCCGAGTCGATGCTGAGCACGTTGTTGCGCACCCGCAGCTCCACGCGCTGCTGGGCTTCGTCGCCGCCTTCGATGAACACCTGGTCGTTCGCACCCTGCTGGAAGCGAACGTCGGCCGCACCGGAAATCTCTATCGCGTCGAACGCGCCGGGCGTGTAGAGCCGGCCCTCGGGCGCCTGCGCATGCAGCGGCGGCGCCAGCAGCAGCGCGGCGGTTCCGATGGCAATGGCGATGGTTGCGAGGCGGCGCTTCATATCGATTGCGCCCGCAGGTTCTTCGAGACTTCGCGGCTGGCGGTGACGCGGGTGCCGTCGCGCAGCTTGACGATGAACTGCGAGCTCTCGTCGGGCGTCATCGCCTCCACGTAATCGAGGTTGACGATGCACGAGCGGTTGACCTTCAGGAAGCGCCCGGGCTCCAGCCGCTGCTCGAAGCTCGTGATCGGCAGCCGCACGAGATAGCTGTGGCCCTTGCTGACGATGGCGGTGTACTTGGTGTCGGAGCGCAGGTACTCGATCGCGTCGACGTGGAGCGGGAAGATCCGGCCCATGTCGCGCACCAGCACCCGCGTCAGAGGCGCCGACGCCGCCGCGCCGGCGCCCGGCTCGGCGGCGTCCAGCGCCGGCAGCAACTGCTCGCGCTCGCTGCGGTTGGCCAGCGCATGCGCCACCGCTTCGTTGAAGCGCTCCTGCGAGAAAGGCTTCAGCAGATAGTCGACTGCGTGCAGCTCGAACGCCGCCAGCGCGTGCTCGTCGTAGGCGGTCGTGAAGATCACCGCCGGCAGCGGGCCTTCGTCGGCGGCCAACGCGCGCAGCACCTGCAGCCCCGTCAGGCCGGGCATCTGGATGTCGAGCAGCACGAGCGCAGGCTTGAGTTCGCGGATCGCTTCCAGCGCGCTGGTGCCGTCGCCGCAAGTGGCCACCAGTTCGAGCTGCGGCAACTCGCGAACCCAGTCGGCGAGGCTGTCGCTGGCCAGCGGTTCGTCTTCGGCAATCAGGGTCGAGAATCGTTTCATCGGATGCTCGGTTTCAGCCAGGCGATTCAGTTGGGGATCAGGATCTCGACGCGAAAGCCAGCGCCCGGTGCGCTGTGCACCGCCAGCCGCGCGCGGCCGCCGTAGTCGAGTTCGAAGCGGCGGATCAAGGCGCTCAGGCCGACGCCGGGGCGCGCGCCTTTGGCCTGCTGCGCGGCCCAGTCGCAGCCGGCGCCATCGTCGGCGACACGAAGCGCCAGGCCGGCCGGCAACCGCTCGGACTCGATGCGGACGGTGCCGCCGCCGACGCGCGGCGCGATGCCGTGCACGATGCTGTTCTCGACCAGCGGCTGCAAGGTCAGCGGCGGGATCTCGTCGTCCAGGGTCGCCGGGTCGAGCTGCCATTCGACGCGCAACCGCGAACCCAGGCGCAGGCCTTCCAGCGCCAGGTAGTCGCGCAGGAACTCGAGCTCATCGGCGAGCGCCACCCGGTCGGCGGCACCGCGCTGGCTGTCGAGCACGTAGCGCATCAGGCGGGCGAAGCGCATCAGCGCCTGCTCGGCGGCCGCGGCGTCCTTGCGCGTCAGCGCGACCAGCGAATTGAGCGTGTTGAAGAGGAAGTGCGGGTTGAGCTTGCCGCTGATCGCCGCCAGCTCGGCGCGCACGCGCGCGGCATCGGCCTGCGCCGCAGCCAGCGCGCTGGCTTGCGCGCGCCGCGCATGCAACACGCCGCCGAAGCCGAGCACCAGCGCGCCATAGACGAACACGCCCCAGACCGCCCGCCACAGCACGCGTTGTTCGAACGAGGCCTGGGCGTGGTCGGGGCCGAAGAAGCGCCATGAGGCGATGAATTCCAGCGCCTGCCAGGCGGCGGCGAAGGCGAGCGCGGCGGCCGCGTGGAGCAGCGTGCGCAAGGTAGCCGGCCACTTGCGGCGCTGGAGCAGGCGAACCCAGGGGTAGGCCAGCGTGCCGAGCAGCATCGGCGCCCAGAGGTTCCAGGTCGCTTCGTAAGCCGCTTCCCACAGCCGCCAGCCGCCGCGCTGCCACTCGGCGCCGGCCATGCCGTAGAGCATCCAGCAGAGCAGGCACAGGCCGGCGTAGGCGAGCCACGGGCGGGGATCCGGTCGGGGCTTGGGCGAGGCGTACTCGGGCATGGCGGCATCGTAGGGCCGATGCCGGCGGCGATGCGGGGGTGGCGACGAAGTGCTGGAATGGGGAAGCGAATTGTGGTCTGCTTGGGTCGCGCCTCCCCTTCCAGCCGCAGAAGGACCAGCGCAGTGGTCATTCGCACACGCCTTCTGGCCGGGCCGCTTCAATCAACGCCCGATCGCGTCGCAACTCGGCTTGCAACTCATCTTCAGTCGGCAACACCGCACGGTATCGGCTGGCGAAAAGTTGCTGGCTGTCGGCCAGCAACGAATAGCGGGCCACCGCTTCATTGCGCTCGCTGGACAAGATCAGCCCCAGCGTCGGGTTGTCGCCAGCCTGCCGAAACTGCTCGTCGTAGACGCGCACGTACATGTCCATCTGGCCCACGTCCTGGTGGGCGAGCTTGCCGACCTTCAGTTCCACCAGTACGAAGCACTTCAGGATGTAGTTGTAGAACACGAGGTCAATGAAGCCGTCTTCCGTCTCGACGCGCAGATGCTTCTGGCGCGCGACGAACGCGAAGCCCTTGCCAAGTTCGAGCAGGAACTTCTGCAACTGATCGAGCAGGCCTTGTTCGATGTCCTTCTCGTAGAGCGACACGCCCGGTTGCGCGCCCAGGAACTCGAGCACGTACGGGTCGCGGATGAAGTCACGCGGGTCGGGTGGTGCGTCGCGCTGGATCAGTTGCGTGGCTTCGTGCTGCACGCCAGCCTTGTCCTGGCTGGACAGCAGGCGCTCGTAGTAAAGGGTGCTGATCTGGCGGTCGAGGGCGCGCACACTCCAGCCCTGGCTCGCGGCTTCGTCGGCATACCACCGGCGCGCGGCGTCGCCTTGCACGCGCATCAGCAGCTTGTAGTGCGACCAGCTCAATTCTCTCCACGCCGTGGAGAGAATCCCGAACTCCACGTAGAACTGGCGGAAGTTCCACAAGCTCTGCGCCGAGAAGCCTCTCCCGAACTCCGCCGTCAGGCGTTCGGCCAACAGCGGCAACGTGCGGCGCCCATAGGCCGCACGCGTCTTGCCGCCCTGCTCTTCTTCGACGATCAAGCGGCCGACGTGCCAGTAGGTCTGCACCATCGCATCGTTGACATGGCGGTGCACCTCCTGGCGGGCCGCAGCGAGCAACTCGCGAATCTGGCCGTAGAGCTCCTCCAAGGCCGCATCGGCGGGCGCGCCATCTGCCGCCGCCGGCACCACCGTTGCCTTGCTCACGCGGCAGCCGCCTGCCCCAGCGGCACGCTTTCCAGATAGAGCGAATCGGGATCGAGATCGATGCCATCCGGCCAACTCACGGTGCCGTGATCAGCCTGCACCCCCGCAAAAAACGCTGGCTCGCGCAGCCGTTCGAACACCACGTAGGCCAGGTACCGCCGCACATCCATGCGTCGCTGCTGGCCGTTGTTGAACTGCAGCAGCAGGATGTGGTCTTCCATTGGCGTGACGGCAGTAACGCGGGGATTCATGGCGGGCGAGCTTTCACTTCAAGGGGTCGATGGGGAATACCGGCTGGCCCTTCATCAGGACGCCGTAGAAGCTGCAGATGAGGGGCATGGGCTGTTCGGCAGAGCAAGTCCCACCATTGTCGCGCCAGCGCTTCGGCAAGCAAGCCTTTGAGCCCTGGTCGCGAAACCCCTGCGCGCCATGTACCGGGCAGCCCACTGTCCGCAGTGTCCGCGCGGCTGTCCGCGGACGCGGACCTGGCGTCCTGATTTCGCCAAGTCCTTGAACTGAAACGACTTTCTGCCACGTGACCGCCCGGCACGCCGGTTGCAATCCCAGCCGCATGATCCGCGACACCGCCGCCCAGGACCGCCCGCTGCAAACCCGATCCAGCCGCGCCCGCTGGCTGGTCTTCATCGCGCTGGGCGCCATCGCGCTGACCCTGCTCGCCGTCGCCGCCCCGCGCCTGCAGCGCCTGTTCTCGGCCGATGTCTCGATCAGCGCCGCGCGCCTGATGGTGGCCGACGTCGAACGCGGCCCTTTCGTTCGCGACATCGCCGCCGAAGGCAAGGTCGTCGCGGCCGTCAGCCCGACGCTGTACGCTGCCAACGCCGGCGCAGCCACGCTGAAGGTGCATGCCGGCGACACGGTGAAGAAGGGCCAGGTGCTGGTGGTGATCGAGAGCCCCGATCTGGCCGCCAAGCTGGCGCAGGAGCTGTCCAACGCCGACGCGATGCAGGCCGACCACCTGCGCGCGCAGGTCGACGCCCGCCAGCAGCGTGCTGCCTTGCAAAGCGCGTGGGACAACGCCCGCATCGACAAGACCACGGCCGAGAACGACCTCGCGCGGCAGCAGAAGGCCTTCGATGCCGGCGCCGTCCCGGGTATGCAGGTCGAACACGCCCGCGACACCTTGGCCAAGGCCGGCATCGCCTTCAGCCAGGCGGCAGCCGGCCTCGGGCTGAAGGAAGACAGCCTGAAGTTCGACATCCAGGCCAAGCAGCTCGCCCATGCGCGCCAGTTGCTGCTGGTCAAGGACCTGCAGCGCCAGGTCGCCGAGCTGGCGATCCGCTCGCCGGTCGACGGCCAGGTCGGCCAGCTCTTCATCGCCGAACATGCCAATGTCGCCAAGGACGCCCAGTTGCTGTCGGTCATCGACCTGTCGGCGCTCGAAGTCCAGATGCAGGTCGCCGAGAGCTTCGCGCGCGATCTCGGCATCGGCATGGCCGGCGAGATCAGCGGCAATGGCCAATCGTGGAAGGCGCTGGTCAGCGCGGTCTCGCCCGAGGTCGTCAACAACGAGGTCGCGGCACGGCTGCGTTTTGCCGGCGACACGCCCGGGCAGTTGCGGCAGAACCAGCGCCTGTCGGTGCGCGTGCTGCTGGACAAGCGCGACAACGTGCTGACGGTTCGCCGCGGCTCCTTCGTCGACGAGTCCGGCGGCGCCTACGCCTACGTCGTGCGCGACGGCATCGCGCAGAAGACGCCGATCCGGGTCGGCGCGCGCAGCATCGACAAGGTCGAGATCCTCGACGGGCTGGCCGTCGGCGACCGCATCGTGATCTCCGGCGCCGAGGCCTTCAAGGGCGCGGCGCAGGCGGCCATCAGCCGCTGAACAACATCGCACTCATCGCTCGAGGACCACCCATGCTCCAGATGACCGGCCTTTCCAAGGTCTACCGCACCGAAGTGATCGAAACCTACGCGTTGCGCGACTTCGACCTCGACGTGAAGGAAGGCGAGTTCGTCGCCGTCACCGGGCCGTCGGGATCGGGCAAGACGACGTTCCTGACGATCGCCGGCCTGCTCGAAGCCGCCACCGGCGGCAGCTACCGGCTCGACGGCGTCGAGGTCGGCCAGCTCGACGACAACGCACGTTCGCGGATCCGCAACCAGAAGATCGGCTTCATCTTCCAGGCCTTCAACCTGATCCCCGACCTCAACGTCTTCGACAACGTCGAGGTGCCGCTGCGCTACCGCGGCATGAAGGCCGACGAACGCCGCCGGCGCGTCCGCCAGGCGCTCGAAAGAGTCGGCCTGGGCTCGCGCGAACGCCACGTTCCGGCCGAGCTGTCCGGCGGCCAGCAGCAGCGCGTGGCGATCGCACGCGCCCTGGCCGGCAGCCCGCGCCTGCTGCTGGCCGATGAGCCGACCGGCAACCTCGACAGCCAGATGGCGCGCAGCGTGATGGCCTTGCTCGAAGACCTGCACCGAGAAGGCGCGACGATCGTGATGGTCACCCACGACCCGCAGCTCGCCGCGCGCGCTCAGCGCAACGTGCATGTCGTCGACGGCCAGGTCGTCGATGTTTCGGACGAGCTGCGGCTGGCCACGCCGTTGGCCGCGGTGGCCTGAAGCCGGGCATGTTTCGAACCGCGATCCTGGCTGCGCTGTTGGCCGCGGCGCCGATGGCCGGCCATGGCGAAGACCTGCTGCAGGCCTACCGCCAGGCGCGCGCCGCCGACCCGGTGCTGTCGGCCGCCGACGCGGCGCGGCGGGTCGTTCGCGAAGGCGTGGCGCAGGCGCGTGCGCCGCTGCTGCCGCAGGCATCGGCCGGCGCGGTCTTCGACCAGGCCGATGTAGCCGGCAGCGCCACCGGCCAGAACCGCTCGCGCGGCGTCTCGGCGAGCCTGAACCAGGTCATCGTCGATGTCAGCAAGCTCGCCCAGCTCGGCGCCGCCCGGGCCCAGGCCGATTCGCAGGACGCGACCTACCGCGCCGCCGAACAGGCGTTGTTCGTCCGCGTCGCCGGCGCGTACTTCGACGTGCTGACGGCCACCGATGCGCTGGCCAACGTGCAGGCCAACGAAGACGCGTTCCGCCAGCAGGTCGAACAGGCCGACCAGCGCTATCGCAACGGCTTGTCGGCAGCGGTCGATGTCGAACAGGCGCGGGCCTACCACGCCAGCGCGCGCTCGAACACGATCGCCGCGCGCAAGGCCCTGGCCGATGCGCGCGAGGCGCTCGCCGAGATCACCGCTGCTGCACCCGGCACGCTGCTGAGCCTGCGCGAGGCGCTACCGATGGACCCGCCGGTGCCCGCCGACCCGCAAGCCTGGGTCGATGCCGCGCTGGCCAACAACCCGCTGCTGCTGGCCCAGCGCGCGACCATCGCCGCCGCCGAGAAGAACATCGCCGCCGCCCGCGCCGGCCACCTGCCGAGCCTGAGCGCCGGTGTCGGCGTCGGCCGTTCTGCCGCCTGGCCGGTGGCGGCGAGCAGCAGCGACGGCCGCACGGTGACGACGCTCGGCCTGGTGCTCAGCGTGCCGCTGTTCAGCGGCGGCGCCACCGAATCGCTGCAGCGCCAGGCGGTGGCCCAACGCGACGGCGCACGCGACGAACTCGAAACCCGCCGCCGCCGCATCACCCGCGACGTGCTCGACCGCTACCGCAGCGTCGTCGCCGGCATCGGCCAGACCGAAGCGACCCACACCGCCGTCGACGCGGCGCGCAAGGCCTTGGCCTCGACCCGGGTCGGCCAGGGCCTGGGCACGCAATCGATGACCGACCTGCTGCTCGCGATCCAGACGCTGGCCTCGACGCAAAGCGCGTATTCGGTCGCGCGCCACCAGTTCATCCTGAGCCGGCTGCTGCTGCAGCAGGCCGCCGGCGCGGTCGACGAGGCCGACCTGGCCGCGATCAACGCGCTATTGCAATAGGAGGCTTCGATGTTCCGCTACTACCTCGATCTCGCACTGCGCAGCTTCCAGCGCAGCAAGGCCTTGACCGTCCTGATGGTGCTGGCGGTCGCGCTCGGCATCGGCGCCAGCATGACGACGCTGACGGTCTTCCACGTGCTCTCCGCAGACCCGATCCCGGGCAAGAGCGAGCGCCTGTTCTACGTGCAGCTCGACGCATCCGAACGCGGCGGCTTAGCCCCCGGTGCCGAGCCGCTGGAGCAGCTCTCGCGCTTCGACGCCGAGACGCTGCTGCGCGACAAGCGCGGCGCGCGCCAGGTGATGATGACCGGCGGCCGCGTCGCGCTGCAGCCGCCCGAACGCGACGCGAAGCCGTTCTTCGCGACCGCGCGCTACACCTCGGCCGACTTCTTCCCGATGTTCGACACCCCCTGGCGCTTCGGCCATGGCTGGGACGCGAACGACGACGAAGCCGCGGCCCGCGTCGCGGTGATCTCCGAAGAGATGAACCAGAAGCTGTTCGGCGGCGCCGACAGCACCGGCCGCATGCTGCGCGTCGGCGACAACGAACTGCGCATCGTCGGCGTGCTCGCCCACTGGCGGCCGGTACCGCATTTCTACGACCTGATCCAGGGCCGCTACAGCGACATCGAACAGGTCTACGTGCCCTTCACGACCTTGCTGGTGCTGAAGCTGCCGATCGTCGGATCTTTGAGCTGCTGGGGCAACGGCAACACGCCCGACCGCCGCGCGTTGAATGCGCCTTGCGCGTGGATCCAGTACTGGGTCGAGCTGGCGACACCCGCGCAGGCCGGCGCCTACCGCCAGTACCTCGTCGACCATTCCGAACAGCAGCGCGCGGCGGGCCGCTTCGAGCGGCCGAGCAACCCGCGGCTGCGCAACGTCGGCGACTGGCTGGCGTTCAAGAAGGTCGTGCCGGGCGACGTGCGGCTGCAGGTCTGGCTGGCATTCGGCTTCCTGCTCGTGTGCCTGACCAACACCGTCGGCCTGCTGCTCGCGAAGTGCCTGAAGCGGGCGCCGGAGATCGGCGTGCGGCGCGCGCTCGGCGCCACGCGGCGGGCGATCTTTGCCCAGTTCCTGGTCGAGGCGGGCGCGATCGGCATCGCCGGCGGCGTGCTCGGGCTCGGCCTGGCAGGGCTCGGCCTGTGGGGCGTGCGCCAGAACCCGGCCAGCTACGCCCAGCTCGCCCACCTGGACCTGCCGATGCTCGCGACGACGCTGCTGCTGGCGCTGGCGGCGAGCCTGGTCGCCGGGCTGTTGCCGGCCTGGCGCGCCTGCCAGGTGACGCCGGCGATCCAGCTCAAGTCCCAGTAAAGGAAACGACGATGGACATCCGCCCGATTCTTTCGACCTTGCGCCGCCACAAGACCGCCGCCGCGCTGATCGTCATCGAGATCGCGCTGACCTGCGCGATCGTCAGCAACGCGGTCTTCGTGATCGGCAACCGCGTCGAACGCATGGACACCCCCACCGGGATGGTCGAAGCCGAGCTGCTGCACCTGCGTGTGGCGAGCATCGCGCGGGTCGAGAACGCCGATGCGACGACGGCGCAGGACCTGGCCGTGCTGCGCGGCCTGCCCGGCGTGAAAAGCGCGGCGATCGTCAACCAGCTGCCGTTCGGCGCCAACTCGTCCGACACCAGCATCAACCTGCTGCCCAACCAGCCACAGCCGACCGTATCGGCCGCGTTCTACCTCACCGGCGAAGGCGCGCTCGAGACGATGGGGCTGCGCCTGCTCGAAGGCCGCCACTTCGCCGCCGAAGAGTTCCGGGCGCAGAGCGAGCTGGAACACGATGCTCAGGTGAAGCTGCCGATCGCGATGCTCGACCGGGCGACCGCGGCGCGGCTCTTTCCCGGCCAGTCGGCGGTCGGCCAGTCGATCTACCTGTTCGACGGGCCGACGCGCGTCGTCGGCATCGTCGAGCGCCTGGCGCCGCCGCAGCCGCTGCAGGCCGACGGCGACTATGGGGTCATCCTGCCGGTGCGGCCGTCGTACCGCCAGGGCAGCTACCTGCTGCGGGTCGACCCGGCGCAGCGCGACGAGTTGCTGAAGGCGGCGGCCACCGCGCTGGAAGGCGTCGACAGCCGGCGTGTCGTCACCGACAAGGACCGCTTCGACCAGATGCGCCACAGCTACTTCCAGCAAGACCGCTGGATGGCCGGGCTGCTGGTTGCCGTGTGCGTGCTGCTGCTCGTCGTCACCGCGTTCGGCATCGTCGGGCTGGCGAGCTTCTGGGTCCAGCAGCGCACGCGGATGATCGGCGTGCGGCGCGCCCTGGGCGCCTCGCGCGGGCAGATCCTGCGCTACTTCCAGACCGAGAACCTGCTGCTGACCAGCATCGGCATCGTGCTCGGCATGGCCGGCGCGTTCGCGATCAACCAGTTGCTGATGACGCACTACGAGCTGCCGCGGCTGCCGTGGGTGGTGCTACCGATCGGCGCGCTGGTGTTGTGGGGGCTCGGACAGGTCGCCGTGTTGGGGCCGGCGCTGCGCGCCGCCGCATTGCCACCCGTGGTCGTGATGCGGGGGGCTTAAGCTACCCGCATGCGCTGCGTCCTGATCATCGACGACAACCCGGCGGTCGGCGAGGCGCTGTCGCTGCTGCTGTCCTTGCGCGAGATCCGGCCGCTGGTGGCATTGAGCCCGGCCGAGGGCCTGGCGCTGCTGCAGCGGGAGCCGGTCGATGTCGTGATCCAGGACATGAACTTCAGCGCCGACACGACCTCAGGCGCCGATGGCGCTGCCCTGTTCCTGGCGATCCGCGAACGCCATGCCGACCTGCCGGTGATCCTGCTGACCGCGTGGACGCGGCTGGAGAGCGCGGTCGAGTTGGTCAAGGCCGGCGCCGCCGACTACCTGGCCAAACCGTGGGACGACGCGAAGCTGCTGACCACCGTCGAGAACCTGCTGGAGCTGGCCGAGTCGACCCGCGAAGTGGCGCAGCTCCGACACGAGCGGCGCGCCCGCCGGCAAGCGTTGGCGGTGCGTTTCGACCTCGGCGGGATCGTGTTCGCGTCGGAAGCGATGGAGCGCACCCTCGAACTCGCCTGCCAGGTTGCGCGTTCCGAACTGCCGCTGCTGATCAGCGGGCCGAAC
>Ga0307513_10011455_pt1 | contig 11022 bp, 12 predicted proteins | sample 15_EM_MG_FD_202174 | JGI IMG/M metagenome (GOLD analysis project Ga0307513, IMG submission 202174) | Populus trichocarpa ectomycorrhiza microbial communities from riparian zone in the Pacific Northwest, United States - 15_EM | ecosystem: Host-associated > Plants > Roots > Unclassified | place... | reverse complement strand
TTTCCCCTCCCAACCCCTTCCCCGCCCCAATTCCTATCCCCCCGCTCATCTTCGCCTTTGCACCGGCTCGAGCCCGCACAAGCACCGCACGGATCTCCTCCTCCGTCGGAAGACCATAATTTGTCTTCCCCTCCTCATCATGCCGATGTTGTTCAAATCCTCCCACAGCGCCTACCCCCACCCCTGCGCCCTTCTTCCTACTACTACCACTACTACCAACAGCACCGCCAACAATCGATAAATTGAGTTGGTCAGGTCTCCTACGCGCTTCGTATTCTGCCCACTCTCGGCTGTCCCGTGCCACAGCATCCCCAGCACCAGCAAGAGGCCCCGGCACAGGTACCGGCGTGTCTAACTCCGTATTGAAAAACTTTTCAATGATGGCCGCACGCGCGACTTCCTCTAGCCTACACGGGTTCCACCGCGGTTCCCGCTTGCTCACTAGCTGTGCATCGACCCCTTCTGCGAAATCCGTCGTTGCACCGCTCTGTTTGTATGTACCAGTTTTAATTTCGGTTTAATTTGTTTACGTGTCCGGTTCAGAGTGCGTCGCCGTAATTTTAGAATGATACGGTGCACCACGAATAGAGGGCACAACCACGTGGCACAGGTTTGCGTGCGTACCCGTAGGGGTTATCAACCCAGTGGGTATGGTACCCACCCAATTCACCCCGTCGGAATTCGCGGGCAGACCCATGGTGCAGATCAGAATCCATAAGTCGTTCGTTCCACAACCGGTGCCGAGCGCGGTAGAGAATGGAATCGGGTATAAACCCGTAACGAGTCGTCACCCAGAGTCGTCACCCGGAGCCGTCCGTTGGGATGCGAGGGTGAAATTCAATGTCAAGAGCGATTATAAACCCCGGGGATCGTCGTTGCAGAAGCCGGGAGGGCAGTAAGCAGCACCACAAGCCCCGGCCAGAGGGTGTGAGTGTCGATTCAAACCGGCCAATTGTTTGCAAGGGGAGATACGTGTAAGATGGTAAGACGGCGATCCAGGTTATCCAGTCGTCGTCGGGACGTGTCCAGTGGACAGGGTTTATCCCAGTCCATCGAAAGGGTGCACCAGCGCAGACGGCACGAAGGGTGTGGACAGGATCGGGATGTGGGATACCGCGTCGTCCATGGGGACACCGGGACCGACAGAGGTGCGTCCATACATGCCCAAATCAACGTCGACATTCGCCAGGTCGAAAGCGGATTACGCACGGGTATGAGTAATGTGTTCGAAGATAAGAAAAAGGAGCGTTTGGTCAGCATAATCCGCGTGGTTTGTCAGAGCAGAGAGCTAACGTGGCACTAACGGCTCCGATCTAAGCGCTCGTCACACCAAAGGCCCCGGCAGCCCGAGTACACTTTAAGGACGTATGGAAACACTATGACGAGACCCTATGACGTAGATTCTGCAAAATTTGCCTGCGGGACCGATAGTCCAGTCTCCGATAACCCAGTCTCCGACTGAGAACCGCCCTTTTTTTAACCTTATCCCATATATAGAGCGAGGCTGTACTTGCGGATTTCTCCTGAGCGCTCATACCAGCCTAGATCACGTTCCAGGGGTTTTCTCTTAGGAAAATCACAACAAAGCGACTCGAAGCCCACGGGAAGCGAAGAGAAAAACGACGAGGCCCGACTCACACAATAAGCCTTTGAGATCCTCATCTCCATTTCGAATACACTGCGCAAGGTCAGCTGCCGTCCTTTTCGGTTCGCTTCGTACGCCACGACCAGACTCGTCGGGCTACGGATGGCGAGCATACGGAGCGTCTCTTCTGCCCATCTCCCTCCGGGTTCCGTCGTACTCTCGCCTCCTGTCTTCTTTACAATTGTCTCGAGGCGCTCGACGATTTTTGGGACGGAATCTGCAGAAAATGCATAATCGAGCGCTTGTCGGACGCGTCCGACCAGTTTAGGAGGCGAAGCAACTGTATCCGGTGATGGTGCCTCGTAGAACTCTTCGATGGCCGTGTCGATAATAGAGTGGTTTGCATGTTCTAGCCTCGACAGTCTGTCGAGGAGCTGGGGAATCGACCGTGAAGGGACATAATGTGTTGCTATTCCCAGTTGGCTATAGCATGGCACCAGTGGCGTGTTTCGATTTCGGACGAGTTCATTTGCATGATCCGTGAACGGGAGGTGAATGAATAACGGTCGGAGACGGTAGTGAAGGTATCGAGGGTCCCGGACCGTAGTGTTAAAGGGTTGGGTCGTTTGCAGTGAATTATAGTGTGGTGCGAGAGTTGTAATAGACCGTCGCCATGAAATTAGGCCAGCCAGACGCGATTTTCGGTATCAACACCGAACGAGAAGTGGGAAGATACGCCCGCCGGCGGATCAGGAAGAGTTCGGTTCGACCAGGTGGAATAAGAAAAAAAAACCGGGTCCATGGAATGCGCGGAGGCCGCAACGCCACGGAAAGAACCAGGCCAATCCGTTTTCACAGTTGAGAATATGATAGTCGAACCATTGAACGGCGGAAATCGTGGTTCGGGTGCAAAGGACCCAGCCGAGTGGGTTTGTCGTGCGGTTGTCATCGCCATCAGGAGTACATTCAACGAAGCAGGAGTATGCCATCACAGTCAGGCACCCCCGAGATCGTCATTTAGAGTCGCGGGAACAATGATTGGCGATATTTATCGAAAGAAGATCGAGGAAATGATCGATTAGTCAGAGGCAAGCCGTGACCGAAATAATGGGCGTGTCAAGGCGACGGTGGTGTGAGGAAAGCGAATAGGGAAAAAGTATGATCAGCAATATGCGTAAAGGGGAAGACTAATTAGTAAATCCTCATCCTAAAGTGAACCATCAGGGAGAGATACAAGTCCTCAGAGCATAAATAGTGTCAACGGGACGACCAACCCCTGCTCTTGCGGGATGAACGAAGGCGATCGCCTTTCTGAGCCTTGGAAAAAAGAAGGGCAAAAGCGGCAGATGGCACCCATGTTGGCGGAGCCGAATCAAGGGGCATTGATTGATTTGTCTCTATAAGCTCCACGAGTGAGATGCGCTTTGACCCTGCAGGCCTGCAACCGCTGCTCCATGTAGAGTGCCCACCATACTCCTACCCCTGGTTGAGCCCTGCATAAAAGAAATTGATGTCCGTTTGGACAGAGGCTAACGCCGCCTCGTCCAATGTCAGCCCCTCGGATCAGCGACTCCCTGTCGCATAATAGAGAGGCGCGGGTGTGGTCATGAGGTTTCCCTGAAACCAGTACAGGCCATAGAGGTGCCTCCGCAAGAGGCTTGCTATGGTTGTTTCGGTCCACCGAAGTGCCTTGGTTGGGCCTTCGCCTCTTGTTCATATCCTAGAGGGTCGCAGAATACCAAACAGAGAGTACAAAAGAGCTTAGACTCACAAGACCTCACGTCCTTTTACTCGAACCCCTGTCATCCCAAGGTACAAGCCTGTTTCTCCATCCAAACGCGGCAAGAAGTAGCTTGCCCCGACATCGGGGAAATACCCGATCAATGTTTCTGGCATGGCGAACACTGTACGTTCCGTTGCGATCCTGAACGGTGCGAAAAGCGAGAGGCCAACGCCACCTCCCACTATTGAAAAAGCGTCAGCCTTGTGCATCATGCGCAAATGTGGGATTGAGGACATCATAGGGTTACATGTGGTAATCAATGCAAGAGGATCTGTCCCAATGATCTACAAATATTTTTGCATCCACCCAGAATTCGTCCTTGTACGATTTCGTACGACTTCAAAATCCCGGTGTAAGGATAAGAGATGGAATCGGGCTCTACCCGTGTTGTCCTTACGCCGAGGACAGCCCTGTCTGCAGGAATGGCGGTCGGGCACCTTCCATCCCTCGGCCTCGCCCGTGTCAAAAAAGGTGCCCCACGGCCTACCTAGGCAAACCATGGAAGCGTAGCTTATCGATTATAGGTTCTTTGAGAGTCATGTGTATGCCCTCCGAAGTGAAAACCGTATGTTTGAATGGCGCGAGAAGCGCCGTCCACTGAAACACGCCGGAGTGGGGTAGGGCTGGTCGTAAAATTTCGGGAAAAGCACGCACTGCACCAACCGTCCAACACGGCGACGTAAGGCTTCCGAAGCGTTGACAAACGATAATCGAGCTGGAACCTGAGTTGAGGTTAGCTGTTAGCTCGACTCCCTAATCGAACATCATCGACTATCACGCTGAACAATCACATCATAATCATCACCTCAAAATGGGATTGGGTGGAAATGTAGCTTCTTGCCTTAACACGGGAGACGCAGATCCGCACCTCCCGGTTGTAGACGCCACAGCCTAATCCAACGATCCACGAAGGTCGCATGCGTGTCGCACGAGACACATACGGGCATTCTCGGCGTCATGAATAGCCACGGCGTCGAACCGATGAGGTCACAAGTTCCCTCTGATTCCAGTCTCTTCGAACGCACCGCCGATTGCCTTCAGCCCACCGCGCGTTGGGTGGAGTTGGTCCACCATAGATCCAGCCGTCGAAGATCTAGCCGCAGCCAAGATGTCTAGATAGACTATGAGGCCCTCTGGGCATCTCCTCCCGGTCTAGCTATGCCGTGCAGCACGCCCTCCATGAGCAAGGCGGGGCGGTGCATTACCCCCTCAGGGAGACGGGACAAGATGATTGCTCCGGTATGATCGTAACCTGTATGACCGAGCCATATCAAACTGCGATGGACGTACTCATCCCTAAAAAACTTGATGGCCAAATCCCTGGTTCGTGGATCCGCAGCGTTCTGGACGATTTCTACCAGGAAGCACCAAAAGAGTGTATTAGAATATTATTTGCATTCTCTCGAGTTGATTATCGACACTGTACGTCACCCACGTCGCCGGACAGTGTCTGCCACGCGGAGACTTCCGAAGCGCGAAGGAGATACCCAAGACCAAGACTCACCTTTGACATCGCCTCCGGCACACCACGTGCCCTGTCCGGTACCGATGATAATTTTACACAAATCCTCCCTATCCCAGTCCTAGCAAATTGAACGTCACAAGGTAGTGTCAGTTACCATCCACGTTGAACCTTCGATACGGGCATTGAATGGAAAATAAATAAAATAAAAGTTAAAATTAGGGTCCACACAGGCTAGGTAACGCACCGCCGGAATAAGCGACATTCTGGCTGTGGCTGAGAGACAAATTCGACGCGAATGGACACAGCGGTAGATCGTAGTTCGGTATGGGCACTCTGAGAGCAATTGAGAGGGCTATGGTACGATAGTGCCTGTACGTTCGGCTAGCTCGGGTGGTTCTCTACACAATCCGAGAGAAAGGCCTACCACCGTTCAGAGAAGGTTCCGGGGACAGAGACATCACCGGTTCCACCTGAAGAATTTTTACCCCGCATCTGCAGCACGGTATGTTGTATAGCGGTTCTTCAAGATATGCACCCCTGTCCCGACATGACTGACGGCAATTCGGTCTGACCCGGACAAGTGGCGCCATACCAATATCGGTCAACGTATCCGGCCGGAACGTCAACCGTCGATCTCTCTCAAGCCCGTCAAGCCGCAGCAGCCATTTACAACGCCGAAGTTGGACCCGTATTTTGGCTAGCCATTTATATGGTTTCGCATATCCAATCGGGACGAAGAACAAATGAGAACGAAACTCACATCGACTTTTGCTTTGATCATCTTGATCATTTCGTGGTTAAGCGCATTGAGCGCACTAGGCCTATTCAATACGAATGTTCTCGCTGCGAATTCACTCTTGAACAAGACAGGTGGGCCAGAATCGACAGGTCTGGGCTGTTTTTCGGTGATGGGTTTTGGAGTCTCAGTCTGTTGAGTGAGCAGACTTAAACTTCTTCCGCTGTCCATATGACCAGAGGCCGAAGAAGGGGTGGTAGTGTCGGTCGAAAATGTCCTCGAACGTGCGGCTTCCAACTGCTGGTGCAGTTGACGCAACCGAGTGACGGGCTTGGTGCTCATTTGCTCAGAAGCGAGTTTAGTTACTTGTAGTAGACGCTTTACAGATGAAAGTGCTGGTATCCTAGAGAGGGACGAATGACGTTGGAGAGCAAACATCGGTTTCGGGTCCAGACCGTGCTAGTAGTCCCAGAGTGCAAGAGAGAGCTTTCTGCTGTTCAGGAAGGAGATGGGATTCGATGAAATGGAAGCGTCCTTGACAACGAAAACGGTCTGGAGGAAATGAAGACCCGTCAGCGACGTCATTCGACCGATTTAAAATAGTAAATACTCACTTTAGAGTACCTCTGGCTTCAATCAATCAGAATTTCCTTGGTAATATGCTCCGCGAGATTCCAGCTTGTAAAGTCCGTGGTTTGAGGGAGGGCCAAGCCTCGTGACATTAAACACCAAATTCGGCTAACGTGTCTCCAGCTTTTGTTATATTCCTCTAAACGATAGTAGTCGTAACCTCGATGAATGCATGTATATCTACGAGTCAACTACGGCCTACATGGCGCAAAAAATCATTCCCATATTTCACGAAACCAAACCACTCGAGCCATTTTTCTTGTGTGCGCTTGCGAAAGGGTGTGGATTAGTAACTGAGTACACACCCCATCAGTCAATGTGGGTGGCAATGAGAGCAGCGTCCTCACCGATAGCCATAACCATCTGCACCCCTCCTTCCATTATCGCCATACTGTCTCTCCCGGTCATCCTCATACCTTCTTGGAGGAGGTGGAGCGCTATAGCCTTGAGGGCTTCTTGCCCTTCCGCCACCGCCACCGCCGCTGCCACCGCCACCGCCACTGCCACCGCCGCCGCCAGCGCTGCCGCTGCCGCCGCCACGGTATTCTCTGTCGTCGTAGTATCCACCTCCACCGCGAGTGTGATAGTCGTCCCTTCCACTTCCACGAGGAGGCGGAGATCTCGATCTTCCACGGCTAAAATAGTATGGGTCACGTCCGCCACCATGGTATCCACGGTCGTCGTACCGTGGGGTATATTCCGGTACGCGCTAGAAGATCGAAAATAGCGTCAGGACCAACCTAACCAATACCTAGGACCAACGTACTCTCTCGGGAGCGTACTGCACCCTAACGGGACGTCCACGAATGTCGCGCGAATCCAAATGCCTCAGGGCTGTCTCCGCTTCTTCCCGAGTAACATACTCCAAGATTCTACTCAATTCATCAGCAATACACGCACATGGCCTTTAGAACACAGTTGCTCACCCGGTACCTGGATTGTCCCTATCGATGTCCGCAAAGTTGACTTGCACACCACCGGGCACGTCCCGGCCCCAATCCTTGAGATCCTACAAAAATTTCATCCATAGTTAAACACTGTCCAAGCATCCGGTGACGTCCACACGCGCGGGATGATGGCATTTCGTCCATGTCGAATTGGAAACTCCGTGTATATCCGTCCGTCGCTCGGCAGAACCACGGCGGTGAGATCAGGTACAGCATGGGTATGGCGCCACACTCCGCGATTTCACACCCCCGTAGATTAGACCTCCATCTGGCCAGGGCTGGTATTGGGAGTTGCCGTCCGGCGAGAGGCGCCCTGGACAATCCGGTGGGTGTAGCACCCAACCGGACTTGCACTTGTCATAACAGAACTTCCCCTTTGACTTGTTGACATTGCATTGGACACCAAGTCACCGCCAAATGCACAGTGCGGTATCCAAGAGACAGAGGACGGGAAGGGAATCGGCATATCGATATCATCCAAGCCTAAAGCTCGAGTCTTCAGGGGATATTGTCCACACTTTCGATGGCTTTTCGTCCGAATCCTTCCCGACCGCCGGTGTCCATCGGAACAGTCACCACCACACCCCTGGGACCGATACGGAGTAGTAACTCATCTCTAAACCACCATTATACTCCATTGTCCGGACAACGTTGCCCATTCCACGCCAGCTCACCATGCGACGGGAGAATACTACGATCGGACAAAGCGAGGATATTCAGCCGCTGACCCGTAGTCTATTTTGTTGGTGTGCTGCGGTCCACGATACGCCAGGTCCGCGCACCGAGCGTAAACCTTGTCGCCACCTTGCAAAACCCGTCCCCGGAACCACCGGATCTGCGACTCGGAAATAAAATGAGGGTGATAGTGGCAAAGCCACAAGATCCATTGGGAGTGTGCCGCTATTCAGTTTTTTTTTTCCTCGACCGTGCCTGAACCGCGCGCTTATGCGACATTTCCGCATCCTTTGGGAGCCCCAACAGGGAGATAGACAGGTTCTAAAGGTCCTCGGTGGGCGCTTGGACAGTTGCTCCCGGTCCGTCCATTCAGGATCCTGCGGCGTTCTGTCCAGGAAGTGAAGAAGTTGATCCTCAAGAACTTGTCTGCACATCCTCGTCCATGTATGGGATCACGCCTCGCATTTGAACCGTCTGCCAGAAACGTAAAGGAAGCCAACGTACTTGCCAGCTAACATCTCTCCCCAAGCCAGTTACGAGTAGTTGGATTCCAGGTGGACGGCGACTGCGAGACGAGAGGAATAAAATTATCAGTGTCTCGACGTAGAGAAATACCGACAGCGGCCTTGAAGGTTACAACGTACGAGCGATCCATATTGGGCTCGCGCCTCCTATTTTCCTTGGCAAACTCCACGAGGAGAGGACGTCCTTGAAAGTCGCGGCCGTGGAATGTATCGACGCAGTCATCTGCATCCTGTTGATCGAAAGCGCCTTAGACTGAGTGACGTAAAAAAAGACACCATGAAAAGACACCTTTTGGGCTTCATACTCGATGAAACCGTAGCCTTGTGAAGAAATGAACCCCTCAATGACCCGTATAACGAGCCTGAAGACAATGGGAGTACCTTTCATAACGCGACATTCCCGAATGGGGCCAACACTCTCGAAGAACCTCCTGACTTCGTCCGGGCGTGCGTCCTGGGGCAGTTCTGCGCAACTCGTCAGGTACTCATCCCTTGAGGTCCTTGGTGATTTACGTACTTCCCACGTAAATGCGCCGAGCCATGACTAACGTGGTCAAGTTCAACTTACTAAACCAAATGAGGCTGGAGACAAAGACCCTGGCTTACTTCTCGACACCAGCGATGTCGGTCCGAATTCCGAGCCCAGGTGATAGGATCAGCGTAAACGGAGCATACGGAACTGTGCTCTATGTTGGGAGTGTGCAAGGCACTAAAGGGACCTGGCTCGGTGTCGATTGGGACGACGTCACTAGAGGCAAACACGATGGATCGAAGGATAGAGTAAAGTATTTCATGGCAAGGTAATCACAAATAACATAAATGAACAGTATGTGATTACTGAGACTGGACAGATCGAGTACTTCAGGTTCCTTTATTCGTCCAACGCTACACGGTCTCTCCCAAGGGCGTTCCTTGCTTGAGGCGCTCTATGAAAAGTATACGGATCGACCTCAGATACAGAAGGACGCTGTGTCAAACAGACAACTGGGACAACCGGAAATGATAACGCTTGGATCGAGTAATGGTACTATTCAGGTGGAAGCTGTCGATCTCGCGAAGGTCAGGCGCAAGTTCGCCCGTCTGGACCGTCTCAAAGAAGTTGGGCTCGAGGCAGAAGATATTGCCACTCTCAATGAACCCCATTTCCCAGCGGACCGGACCGAGACCGCCAACGAGGACGCAGCCACTATTCTGCCAAAGACATGCCCAAGTTCGTGCGTCCTCTCCTTCTCCTTGCCTCCCCCGTGTGCCATACGTCCCTATACTCCGCTGGAATGGACCACAAGGCAGTCCAGAAAGCGGGTGCGCCGAGGCCGCCACTCCACTCTCTGGGTCAGCCTGCCCATCACCTGCACCGATATTCCACATTTTCTAAAACGTGACTGACTTCTATATCTCATACGCTCCTTCTTGTGCCCTACACCGCCTGTTTTCTCCCGGACGGACCCATCCCTCTCAACTTGGCGGTACACTTCCGACGAACGTTCATCCGGCCTTACATCTATCCGCACAATGTTTCAACCTGCCCAAAATCTCTATTTTCACACTTTCCCACCAAACGCTTAATTTCTTTTCACTCCAAACACGTCTTTTGACCGGCAGATTTACAAAGGCTCGATTTGTCTAGCAACCTTATCTCGTTGTGGCAGGAGGTTACGACATTAACAAGCCATGTTCATTCTCTGGAAAGCCTAAGCCTCAAGTGCGTGCCTTCCTCTTACGACCGTTATCCAGGCACAGGTGCTGAATGGTCCCGTATATCCTTGCTCGATCACCCTATGCTTATTCGATACTTTTGGGTCACATCAGCCACAATAGATTCAAACCTCTGGAACGCCCGCTGGCGGCCAGGGTTGGAGGGTCAAACTTGCAGGAACTGAGGCTAAACGGCTGCCTATTAACGTGGGATCAAGTTAGTCTTTCGTTGACCGTCTCCGGGGCATATTATCTTGCCATCTCTTCGCAATTCATTGACATTCATTGTTCGTGATTGGCAATCACTCACGATCTATTGGCGCTCTATACAGGTTCTTCTGATAGCACCCGCATTCGCTTCACTCCGAAGCCTCGAGCTGGGGTTATGTCATCTAAAGAGCCTCGAGATTCCGTCTCCGAATTTAGTGGGAACAGAAGGAAAGCCCCTTTTTCCGCTACTCGAATCCCTCAACTTCGATACCAACGATCTCAGTGACTGGTCGGGAGTGTGTAAAGGTGTGAAAATATTTCCCCGGTATGTCATATCTTCTCCCAGTGGCGTCTCGTCTTTCCAATCAGACAGATGTACTCACACCTGTACGACAGACTGTCCCGCCTGATCCTAATCTCAAATTCCGTCTCGATAATCTCGCCTCTCGCCTCTTCACCATCAGACTCGCCTCTGCTCTCCGTCACAAGTCTCTCCCTTCAATCAAACCACATTTCTCAATGGTCGGATGTTGACAATTTACACTACTGGCTACCTAATCTCGAGAACCTGGGTATAGCAGACAATCCAGTGCTCGGGAAGTACTCGCGATTGCTCCTCATTGGACGCCTGGGGGGACTCAAGATGGTCCAAGGGGGTGAGGTGCGTTGGGCTCTCATTTCCAATCTCGTCACTTCGCTTGCGGTTAACTCAATTGGTTATCCTTTTTGGCCGGTAATCGCAATAGGTCACTCCAGAAGAGCGGCGAGATGC
>Ga0307513_10011454_pt1 | contig 11022 bp, 13 predicted proteins | sample 15_EM_MG_FD_202174 | JGI IMG/M metagenome (GOLD analysis project Ga0307513, IMG submission 202174) | Populus trichocarpa ectomycorrhiza microbial communities from riparian zone in the Pacific Northwest, United States - 15_EM | ecosystem: Host-associated > Plants > Roots > Unclassified | place... | reverse complement strand
TATTCGGAGACACTCAGCACTTGCAATCCAGGAAAAGCAGCGTAGCGAATCATTCGCGCAAAATGTGCGCTCTCGATTCTCGTGGCTACAAGCAACTGAGTAGAAAATGATGCGAAGCACTCCATCTCAAATTGCGCAAAGTGGTCCAAATCGAGTTTTTTGAGTTGTGCACCGGCCCAAGTGAGGTCGGGAGGAGGACGAAGGAACTGATTGTCGGAGTTCTGGCCGTTCATCCAAAGAGTGACGGACTCTAGACCGAGACCAAAGTGGCCAGAGAGGAGTGCAGTAGCAACCTGTGCAGCGTGCACAGCGCAAAGGTAGATTTTAAGATGGCGAAGGTATGGCGCGCACTTCCAGACGACGGGTTCAACGAATAGTGAGATGAGTTCTGGAGACAGCGCTCGACGGAACTCCAAGGTATGCAACTTGGATGTCCTGTCCCGAAGGGAACAGAAAAGATTCTTCAAGAGGGGCATTCGCCCAGGAAAAGAGAGCGAACGGAGTGAATCGGAGTGATGAGATAGGAGCACTCGTAAGAGGTCATTCCGTGGACTGGGAGTCCCCATTTCCACTTCCTTGTACAGCCCAGCATCATCCCCTTCCCAAAACTCGACATTCTCCAATTCCTTGGCGTTAATGAGGGCATCATGTAAGCGCGGATGCGAGGAGGTATCATTGTGTGCGTAGATGACCTTAAGAGAACGGAGATGAGGTGCATGTCTCATAATTGCACAACATGCCTCGTCGTACGTCGTCGCGTTATCGTCCTCGTTTGGAATTTGCAGTTGGATGACTAGAAGTCGTAGGTGAACCCCGACGGTTGCAGTCAATTGGGCCATTCTCTTGGCGTGTTCGGTAGCCTGGGCTGCACGGGATCCATTGTAAGAGGGCCGGGAGATGTCCAAATTCCGGAAAAAGATAGGTGCGCAAAGGGACTCGTTGTGCTTGCAAGAACTGTGTTGGTCTCGTGAGATCCGAGACCAGACTTAAATTTGAGCTTTGCTCCGGGTACTCACAGACGCAAGTTTATCAACGAATGGGGCTCAGTCCGCTCCTCTTGTGCGACATACGCCTCTTGGAGCAACTCAATTATGTCTAAAATCACTTCGTTGGGTAGTCGTAGGAAAGGAAATAGCTCATCCCCTGACGTCTTGAGAGTAAGCCGTGTGAATGCGTATGAGAGGTCTTCGGAGGCGCTTAACATCATAAACGAAATGTAAATGGGCACCCAAGTTCAGGTGTGAGTTGGTTTGGGGAAAAGTTTCACTCCAGGTCGGCGCCTACGTTTGTGCTAACAGAGATATCACCGAACACGAGCCGGATGTGGTCAAGTCCAGCTCATTTCTCATGAACAAACCAGCTACACAGACATACAGCCATACAGCCGCCCGATAAACACAGGAATTTCCAATCCTGCAAACGAAACAAATTAATCTGGTCGTCACTCATAGTAACACCTAAACTAGTTCTGTATGCACTCGCTGAAAGAACGACGCCGGTGGGTGTGTTAGAATTTCCGCTATGTCGGGATTTGGCATTTATTTGGGATTTCATATCGAGTGCTCAGTGCTCCGGTTGTCAGGGGGCGCTGATTGTTTGGGAAACTGCGTTTCACATGGTCATTTCTCGGGTATATAAGAGCTCGTATTCTCGTTGTTGTATCGCTACGTGTTTGTTAGCGGGCCCCAACAAACACGATTGTTTTCGACCGAGTTAACGACCTAGTGGTAATCCTACAACCAACGGAAATTCTAGGTCGTCAACTCGGTCGAAAACATTCGTGTTTGTTGGGGCCCGCTACAAACATGTAGCAAAACAATAACGAGAATACGAGCTCTTATATACCCGAGATATGGCCATGTGAAACACGGTTTCCCAAACAGTCAGCACCCCCTGACAACCGGAGCATTGAGCGCTCGATATGAAATCCTAAATAAATCCCAAATTCCGACAGGGCGACTTGAGACCGCTATTTTAATGCCATTTCCTTGGAAGACTACATAACGTCACCCACAAGCCGTTTTTATGCACTGAATCACACACCTCCGCTTATTCTGCAATCTTGAATTGTGGTCAATTGTGGTCTCGCGACCAGCGAGGTCACTGTGCGCCTGGGCCACACCTTCCGCCGTGAACGGATATTCCTTAATATGACGCGCAGCGTACTCTTCCCACAGGCCGTTGATTTAGGAACAGTTGTCTTGCGCAGTAGCCATATAGATGCCTGTGCAGGAAGGAACTGTTAGTTATGGCTGCTATCCACCTTGGTGCCACCCTGCTGTAGGACTGCCACCGCCCCGGTTACGTGGGTGCTCACCATGCACGTGTAGAGCTATGGACTCAGGTGTATTATAGCGTGGCTACCTACAGGCTACCTATTATGTATATAGAGCGTAGCGAGTATAGGAGAGACCCTTACGGTTCTCCCTCCTCACTCGCTACGCTAGGCCTCAAGAGGAACGTCATTCCAAACCATGCGGTCAGTTCCAAATCAGTAGGGTGACGATCCACATACACTGGGCGCACTCCTTTCAGGTCCTTGGCGGCGAGCTTTAACGAAAAGGGTGGACCCGTTCCAGACGCGTTGTCTGTGGGGACAATAGTTCCTTTGCGGCGGATAACCTCAAAATTCTGCTCCCAGCTATTGGGCAGTTTATATGAGTGCGTATAGTCCTTGTTTTGGGATGGCCATGACGCACTTATCGTGGTTGATTCCGTCGTAGATGCCATGAACACCTTCTCCACCTGTAAGTTCGAGTCATTACCCTCTTAAGTCGTGAGAAATAATCGCCTCAGCACCGTTTGACTTGGCGATTTCAGCCTTTGTGGGGGTTGGTTGTACCGATGACGTGAACACCCCTAACGCTGAGAATCTGGCATAGGACAGTCCCGAGGCCACCCGCTGCGGCGTGGACGAGGACCCATTCCCCAGCTTTGGCTGTGTCGGCCCGCGTAATGAAGGTCAGGGCCTTGTAGCCCGAAATTGCAAGCGCAGCGGCAGATCGAGTAGGTACAGTCGACGGAACTAGAAGGGCCTTGAACCGACTCTGCGCGACGTATTCTTGGAAGGACCTTCGGGTATTCTGAAAGTTAACGAGTATTCAGACAGTCTGGCGGTCAAACAAGTACGACCCCCGTGAAGCAGCCCCAGAAGAGGTAACATACCACAACTACGTGGTCTCTGGCCTTGTAGTTTCTAGCTTGATATTCCGGATCCTTGAGAAGGTCGGGATCGGTAGGGAGTTGGACGATGACGTCTGCTGCCTCGGAGCCGGATGTGAAGGGAACGGGGACTGAGTTAGGGTGAAGGTTGGAACGGGTGTATTCGTCAACGGAAATCACCCCGCCCCATTCGACTTTGAAGAGAATCTCGTTGGGCTGGGGATTTGGGAAAGGAATTTCTTTCATATAGGAGTAGGAGACAACCTTCAGTAACTCGAGAGGAAGTCATGACACTCCGTCCCACCGCGAAGACTTCTGGGGCCGCCATGGGCCGTTACTTGGATGGCTTTGATTGTGGCTGGGTAGGAGGACATGGAGCGGAGGTAGTAGAGTCGTCGATGAACCAAGTTTGTCGCGATACGTGGTAGGTGGGAACGAGCGAGGTAGCGAGGAGTGACGTAGAGAGTCTCAGAGAGGTCTCACAAACATAAATAAATATTATTAACAATATCGTGAGTAAGGTCCGTCCTCGAGAAGCATCGGTGAATTCACTGATACGCTCACACGCGAACTGTATGTGTTAATTGGTGCAAGTGGGTGCCAAAAACCAAAAACGGTCAAGCGATCAGTAATACCCTTTGTCATCATCATTATTATGATAACATATGCTCTTCAGCTTGTATCTTGGGCCCGCCAACCTAAACTTCGTCGAAAACAGAGCCTCTCAAGTACAAGGACGCCGAACGCTGGATGCGACAATTTTGAAGATATGCACGTGATCAGACAAGCCAGGCCGCTCGTTGTGTTCTGAGTGGGTGTAGTGAAATATAAACCTTGTGCACACGCAAGTTGAACCGCACGACTATGCCGGTTTCGGTGCACTCCGACGAAGACGTCCAAATGGACAACCGAAAAGCTCAGGGTCCCTCTAAAAGACCTACACAAGAGGATGTGGACCCTGCTTATGGAGAGGCCATCGAGGACAACCAAGGCATCAATGAGGAATATAAAATATGGTGAGTACCGCGCGTCAAAGCTACCTTTTCGGTCTAGTACTACGTTTCACTACACATCCACAACCAACTACTCCGCCCAAACGCGCCATCCGCACAGATAAGATAGATAACCTCTTCCTGCAGGAAGAAAAACGCTCCATTTTTGTACGACGTAGTGATCACCCATGCCCTAGACTGGCCTAGTCTCACAGTTCAGTGGTTTCCCGATCGAGAATCGTAAGTGGGCCAAACCAATTCTTCAACGTCTGCGCCTATAAGGCTTGAGCCAAGGCGACGACGTCTCTAGGACAGGAACGCCATATGCCTAAAGAACAATGGTTCTGGTTTTACACGAAATTCACGCACGATGATCCGCGTGCGTCGTTGACACCTTTGACCCGTCTAAGTACACTCTTGCAGACCTCCTGGGAAACAGTACACCAATCATCGATTGCTCCTTGGCACCCATACTTCTGGCCAGTACAACGATTATGCTCAAATCGCGTCTCTCGAACTACCCAAACGCGACGATATGCCCGGCGAGAAACTAGGGAAAGATAACTACGATGAGGAGTCTGGAGGTATGCGTACCAGGTTGCTTGTTCCAAATTATCTTGCCCTAATCTTTGAAGAATTGAGGAACGCTCCTGCCTATCGTCCAATGAAACCAATCAACATAACCCAACGAATCAGCCATGAGGGAGAAGTCAACAGAGCTCGCTACATGCCACAAAATCCCGACCTTATTGCGACTAAGACGACGAAGGGTGATGTTTGGATATTCGACCGCACCAAACATCCTTCAAGGCCGGACAAGGAGAATGTCTTCAAACCGGATATCATTTTGAATGGTATGAACAAGGATGGGTATGCTAGAATACCTCAGGATGCTTCTACGTCTTCCTGATCCACCCCATAGCTTTGGTCTTGCTTGGAGCGAGTTGAAAATGGGTCATATTATTTCTTCCGGGGAGGATACTACTGTTTGCAAGTGGTTGGTACCACATTCTAATCTTCCAGATAACTCGATCCTGAGGTCGTACTATTACAGGGACATCAACGCCTCCAGCCGGTTAGGGAACTCTCTACGCCCCACCCAAATCTTCAAGTGCCACGACAGCTGCGTGAACGTAAGCAAGCACAACCTCTCCTTTACGACCGTGTTTCATGGGTAATCGCAGGACGTGTCTTGGAATCCTTACCAGGAAGATGTATTCGCCAGTGTAGGGGACGATGGCCTGCTTGTGATGTTCGTAACCTGAAGCACTCACAGTTACGGTGTCTAATATACGTCTGCAGATGGGACGCTCGTGCCGGCGAACAACCGGTGCAGAAGGTCCAGGCGCACGGTGGCAAATCTCGCAAAGACTCGCAAGCAGAAGCGTTGGCTGTTGCATACAGCCCCGTCAATGAGAACCTACTCCTAACTGGAGGTGCTGACTCTGTATGTAATTTCCCGATCCTCTATTGACTCCAACTGACGCTCGTCCTTTCTCCCAAAGACAATCATCCTTCATGACTTGCGGAGTGGCTCCAGTGTCTCAACTAGCAAGGAGACCTCGAGCCCGCGCAAGCTACATACTTTCCATGCACACACCGACCAAGTGCTTCAACTTGCTTGGTCACCCCACGACCCTTCCGTTTTTGCGTCTGGCTCGGGCGACCGACGTGTCAACGTATGGGACCTCGCGCAGATTGGTCAAGAGCAGACACCGGATGACGCCGAGGACGGTCCGCCAGAGCTACTGTTTGTTCATGGTGGTCATATCTCACGCATCGCCGATATTGCCTGGGCACCTCACATCGAGGACAAGTGGACACTAGCAAGCGCTGGAGAGGACAATGTGCTCATGGTCTGGAGCCCGACATGGCGGATCTGGGCGAGTGATGAGGTTAGGCCGAAACCCAGCGAGCTCGAACGTCCGAGGAGACGCGGCGTGGTCGAGGAGGACGAGGAGGAAGAGGATGAGATTGAGGAAGACGAGGACGAGGAGATGAGCGCAGCGGAGGGTGACGTTGAGGGAACCGAAGGTACTGATACTGAAAGAGGTCATACTGATGTTGAGGGCGAGGCAAGTGTGAGATCCTCGCTGCCTCCTTCGGAGCGATCGGTCGGGACGGCTCCCAAGTCTGCGAGCGGGGATGGGGATCGTCATGACATGGAGGAAGATTAATTGCAAAGTGTCACTGCTCCTGCCCGTGTGTGAACTCCAATTTGTTCGATTTAAACCAGTCGTGACCTAGGAATTCCACCAGCGTCCTGGCTGTCTTGATGTATCGTGCCAAATAATGAGAGCCAGTCAAGATCTTCAGGCTGCGAACCCTTGGGACTAGAGATGTATGAATACATTCAAATGGGTGGATGTGTGACAGTCCAAGAAAAGGTTTTATAAGAATTGTTATAGCGGTGATTTATCTAGGAATTCCTCAACATGCGACGATTGGTGACAACCAATGGCAAGCCATGGAGTTGAAGAGCCATCACTCGCTCTCGTTCCCTCTAGTTCGGTTTGAGCCCAGCCTAGATATTCACCTGCTCCAGATAGCATAGTCACCCCGTCACAATTTTCCATTTATGTCTAACGGTTTTGAGTGGTGGCACAAACATGCCAAGTCGTCCAGTCTCATATTTAGTCCTTGTACATGATCCATAACGATACTAAGCCACTGCGTCAGGATGCTTGGAGGTGATTGTCTGCCTTCAAACGTCCAGGCTACATCGCGATTTCGATGTTTACAATACAGTCCGTGCGTCGTCCTATCCCACCAGCCGGGGCGCTGATATTATAAGTACTCCAAATCCTTACTCCCCACTTTTTGGATTGCTCCTGCTGGCGGAGAACGCAACCGAAGACGAAAGAAGCATTGGAATTATCCACACCGACCCTGATGGAAAGACGTTGTAGAAGAGGGCAGGATTGATCTGCCTGTTTGAGCCATTGCTGGATAATTTGCACGGCTCGAGCCTTCTTCTTCAACGATTTAGGAATCTCGTTGGACTGCCTGGGAAGGTGGAAGGTAATTCTGATATCCTGTAGTGAGGGCATAAGGGTGAGGATTCGTGCCGCCCGAGTGATCTGCTTTGGTGAAGGTAAACGGAGGCAGTTTTCAGGAAACTGCAGCATACCTCAGTGATGGGGTCTTTTGAGGGAACAACAACAGAGCTGAATGTCTCACAATTCTGTACCAGCCTGTGAAAGTTGTCGTTGGGTGTCACGAGGCATGCATAGGCAATCTCGCCACCGATGGTGATTGGCTGAGAGTGAACACCTTCGAGGAAACGGAACACTAAGGGCCCCTTGAGAGTGAGAGTGAGGGAGGAAACATGTCGAACTGGGCTGCTAAGGAGGACCAGGGCGTGACCCCCCTCGTCCGCCACTAGCGAACGTAACCTTGGAAGGGCTCGTGGTGGAATGGCCGACATGAAGGACGGGAATTTTCCAGAGATAGAAAGTGTATCCAGGACGGGACAACAAGGAAGAAAGCGAATCACCCAAGACGCTTGCTCCTCTGTCAGAGTCAGAGATTTCGAGATCGTTAATTCGACTAGGCTTGACATTCTATTCGTTGGTGAGTGGGAGAGAAATGATATAACCCGTATAGGGAACTGCACACTAATTGCAAGGCGTTGAAGGGTGCTACTTGAGTTTGAGAACAATACTTCAATGTCTCCCGTAACACTGAATGCCTGAATACTCTGATAACTACGGGAAGGGGTTTGTAGATGAATGGTTGATGGAGGAATTGTCACATGGAAGAGACCCAGTCGTTTCAATGTCCTGTTGTGTATCATGAAGTCAACGAGTGAAGCGGGAAGGTCACCAATGCCAACAACGTGTAATTCAGTTACATGTGGCATGCGCCACATTGCGTCGACGAATTCGTCATAGAGAGGTGGAAACTTGTTGGATCGTGGCAACCACGTTCTCGGAGCTGGATAAATGTAGACTCTTCGCACTGCGTCTAGTATCACTGGCGATTCAGAGAGTTGCTTAAGAGTATCATTTGCCCTTGTTGGTTTCATGTAGATTTCTGTAAAGAGTCGCGAGATGCAGCACGCTCTGAGCGCTTTGCTGACTCGCGAGAGAGAAGCAAATGCAAATGCAAATGACCCTGCTGAGATATAGATGTAGAAAGTGATTTCAATCCATAGCTCTAAGGGTAAAGAAGGCTGCGAGCAGTTCAGTTGAGCCGATTAACGAGAGTCGTAGATACAGACTGGTTTCCGCTTGAAAATCGGGACGCGTTTCAACAAGTCACGACAGCTGCAGGTATTATTAAGTCAATTATTTGCCTATTGAGGAGCACACGCACAGGTGTAACAGTGATGCACGCCTACTCTCCATTTTTCGGCAGCGGTGAGTTTTGAATATATGGTGATAACAAAGGGAGACCACAGAGTGACAAAGCCCTGCGAGTCGCTAATCTTCAGGGAGAGCGCAGCTTGGGTGGGGATCAAGGTCCTTCACCTCAGTATGGTGGGCCGGGGGAACGATAGGTTCGTTCGCAAGAGTCGATAGCTGGTACTACCAGAAGGAATCTCGCTGTCAAGCACCCAGCCACAGGGGTACCGAACGCCGCGCCTACAGTGACGAGCGTCAAATCTTGGCACAAATGAGGCAAACGCTCAGGCTCCTGATTCCAAAAACAGGACAGTAATTACTCGGAAAAATGACGGAAAATGAGCCTGAGGTTGGAGGAACCCCCACACATTCTTTTCAATATACAGCAATAGGTGGCTCATATACACATAGACGAGAGCCAGAACGTTTGAGAGTAATAACACCGAGGTCAAACCTAGCCGACAATCGCTCGGGTCAAGCGCAAAATAGGATACATGTACTCGGTGTAGCGAGAACACCCATATTCCAACATGTTTCTCCATAATAAATAGTCCTTGATATACTAAGATTTACATAATGTGCCAGAGGTGTGCGGTGGGCATTGCGATGCGTCGTGAATCCGCGTTGGGAATAAAAATGGCCTTGAAATTTCCAAAATTGGTCTCCGCATGCTTGCTACGCGCTTTACGTGATTTATTGCCTACATGACGTACATTTCAGAGCAAGCTGTAAGTAAAATTTTGGGATGGGCTGGAATACGCTTGATTATGGTGATACAGTCGTCGCACGTCCAATCCACAGTATCCTGCATAAACCATCTCTGTGATCTCTGTAAATCCCAGCAGCACCAAGGCACGGCTGAATTGTCTCCGTCCGGCTATTGGTAATTGGTAAGGTATACAATCGACTGTGCTGAGTCCACTCCTGTACAAATCTGAGGACGAATCCGAGGACGACGAGTCCCCGCAACGTCCGCCCCATGACATGTCGTTCGTGCGGGATTACCTAATGCGGACAACGCGTTCGAGCCTCAAGCGCGATGGGGGAAGGGGTGGTAATGCGCTGCTCATCGTTAACGGCGCTGAGTCCCCTCCGATCGCGTTTTCGGCCGGATTACCAGACGGTATTCGGCTCTCTGAGCCGCCTATACCTGGCCCCAAAGATGTACGTGAAGCGACGGCTGCTCCGACTCTAATGGACGGAAGGAAGCGATGGACAGAGGGATGGTGAACCCAAGTCCCATGATGTTTACGTGACGCATGTTGGAGGCCTGCGCATATACACCCCGTTACACACTGCTTACCATCAAGGCGAGGTAAAATGATGGGCACTGCTCACGGGGACAGTTGACGTGGCTTGCGGCACGTTCGCCTGATGGACACCTGATACTTAAAAGCAGTCTAGTTGTGAACCTGTGGGCTCAGCGCCGTTACACTTGGACGCTGAGCCGTGAGTTTCTCTTCAAACCCCGATGTCCAAATAGGAGGCAACGAAGCGTGTATTATGCTATCTTAAAGGGAGCAAGCGGTGGCGCCTCACTCTGGGCTCTGGGAGGAGGCCTACAGGGATTACAACGTATATAACACTGGGCCTCGCGTCAACCTAGGTTTTTACAATCTCATGTCATGTAACCCATTATGCGTGGCTATCTCACATAGCCTCCCTGCTCGCTCCGATGTCATGCTGTTATCAGGCTAACCTATACAATAGCCTGTCCACCGAAGTGAAGCCGCGAGCAGTGAAGGACATTGAAGCTCACAGAATGTAGCGAAGTCCAAAGTCGTGATGGTCCCTTCATTCCATATGCCAATGGATTGACCAACCTCGACTACTTCACTGCATTTCGATGAAGTGGATGGAGGTCCGAAGTGGCTTTAGTAGTCCAGCGGACATGCTACTATACAAGTATTTGGTTAAAAGAAACTTGAGTAAGGCCCCAGACGATGTCGTATGGCCGGCAGGTTTAACGGGGAGACCCCTTATTATTGGTACCTATATATATTTCCGTTACCAGGGTGCATGCTTGTAGTTTGGGGGCATAAGTCCCCGCTGGACAGGAGCCTGGTATTACCCCGGTTCAGGCGTAGGGTCGCAGACAACTCAGCGCAACACCTGCCACCCGCCATATTCTCGGACAGAGAAGGGGTGTCCCTCAAGCACCTTGTGGACACATAGATAGCGATCCCCTACTCTCTACTCGGGAGTTGGCCGATTACGGTTCTTTTGCGATGACGGCATGGCCCTTGGAGAAAATCGAGCTTGCCCGTGAAAAGGCTGTGGATGATGAGACTTCCTTTCCGAAAAGTATGTAGCGGTGTTGTTTTCTCCATACTCCTATTCCTCGATCGCTCCGCGGGTGGTCAGAGATGTATTTTCGAGTTCCATGCTTTAGTTTTACTCCTTACGGGGGGTCCAAACAACGAGATCATGAAAATGTTACACAGCACCGTGAATCCGAATGCGTCTCCACCTTCTGACATGCTCAATGTTCGCAGTGGACGTCTGGATCGTGGTTGTCCACG
>Ga0307513_10011452_pt1:2500-11022 | contig 11022 bp, 8 predicted proteins | sample 15_EM_MG_FD_202174 | JGI IMG/M metagenome (GOLD analysis project Ga0307513, IMG submission 202174) | Populus trichocarpa ectomycorrhiza microbial communities from riparian zone in the Pacific Northwest, United States - 15_EM | ecosystem: Host-associated > Plants > Roots > Unclassified... | reverse complement strand
GCATTCTAATTCCTTTCCACTTTTTTTTTTTAGCTTTCTTCAAAGTCTATGGCTTCTTTCTTCTTCTAGCTCTTTCTCAATCATTGAACTTTTGTTCTAAGCCTTTCTTTTATCCATTAATTCTATCATTGTCTTCAAAATATCTCTTATTCGCCCCCAGTGTGGGGTGTCAACCTAGTCAGGATTTCTTTTGAAAAGAAATATTTTATCAGGCTCAAATAGGGATTGCAAGGGATATATATCTTTAGAAAGTGAAGGGATGAACAAAGATGGCCTTTTCTCATTTCAAGCAAGGTTAGTTAGAACCGATAAATTTTAATCTCGTCTAGTGTAATGATTTGGACTTGTAAGAATCATGATTCACGAGTCCATAACTACTGAATCCACTACAAGTCATTATGCATACTGCTAAAATTTAGCTACATGGTGTGTGGTTCAATTTCAAGTGTGAGTTCAAAATTTGTTTGGTCGCCTCATATTGTTTATCTTGCCATTTTAACAAATATTGAGTCATTTCTGCAATCAAAACACTTTTAATGTTTTAGGATTGACTAGCCTTAATTTTGCAAGTTGGAGTTTGATCAAAATATTTTGTCAAAATACCCTTTGAAAGAAGCATCTCTTGATTTCAAAACAACAGGAAGACAAAGGAAAGACATGTTTCGTTTAAGGATAAAATGTGACCCCAAAACAAAATGCAAAATGGCAAAAATCCACAACAAAATAATTGACAATTCAACACCATTCTTGGATCTGCTTTTCTGGCAATATTTGTGCTTGGCCAAGCATTTTCGATCTTCTGTCAATCTGAGGATGTTCTGGTCACAATATGGTTGATGATATCATCTTTTACAAACTCCACTCGCTTCTTGCTCACCATCATCCAGTCTCGATTCTTGAAATTTTTGCAACTATTCAAATGAATGGCCCAAGACCCCACCATGATATTCACATCTCTTGTCTGGATTATACCACCCAAAAACAGTGGTTGTATGGGATTTAACGGAGTCGAGGCGAGAAGTCTAGATTCGGACAGAATGTGGTAGACAAAGTCGAGTGGCGGAGGTATGTCAATCTTAGCAAAGACATTTGAACAGTTGATGCTATAGTGAGACATGGCTAGACCATATAAATAAGGTTTTCCACCTTCAGAGTTATCTTCCGATTCATCTCTTATCATTGTTCAGGAATCCATGGCAGAACCTTCAATCTTTCCCATCATTATAGCTTGTTCAACTCTTTTCTCACAATCTCATGCCAATCTCTTATGCTTGTTGTGGTTGTTCGAAGATTGGTGGAAACCTTTCAAGGTTGCTAGGTATCCTGGTAGCGCACAAATTCATAATAGCCCAATCAACATCTCATAGTCAGTTTAATATTCATCGCAACACAATAATATATCCACTTCTAACAGGTCATTTCAAACATTAACATTTTCATTATTGTTTCAACATTCAATAAGAACTCGATTGACAGTTCATGGTCATTTCGACAATCATCAAGACTTCTTCATTGTTTTATCATTCCACAAGGATTTAATAAAATATCATCATAACTAAATTATTTCAAAACATAAACATCATATGAGAAAAAGATGGAAACCACCTACCTGCTCCACTTGCGGGTTGTCCTTGTCCTAGCGATAGTCTGATCCCGCCCACACCATCTAAGACATCAATGGCCACAAATCAGTACATTTGCATCCTTAAATCATATCCATCACCATGCTTATTTCAAGAGTTCATATGTTCACCTTTAAGTGTTCCACATTTTACACCATCATACAATGAAATTGTTACAAGCATTTAAGTCATTTTTGCTCGGGGGTCTATTGTAGAGAATCGGCAGTGAAACTGATTCGCTGTTGGCCACACAATTCGGTAGCAAAAACTAGTTCGCTGCAGGTCACACACTACAGCAGTGAAAACTGGTTCGTTGCCAGCTACACAATTCAACAGCGAAAACTGGTTCCCTGCAGGCACCTCAATTTCGGCAGCAATAGCTACTTCGTTGCAGCTAACATGCTTTCAGCAGCGAATGCTAATTTCGCTTCAGGCAACTCGATTTCGGCAGCGAATCACACTTCTGCTGTAGACAACACAACTTCGGCAGCAAACGCTGATTCGTTGTAGACAACATAATTTCGACAACAAATGCTAATTCACTGTAGACAACACAATTCGGCAGCGAACACCTAATTCATTACGGACAACACAAATATGGCAGTGAAAACCTGATTCATTGTGGACAACACAATTTGGCAGAGAACACCTGATTCGCTGCGCAATACATAATTCAGCAGCAAACACCTGATTCACTATGGACAACACAAATCAGCAGCGAACACCTGATTCGCTGCGAAATACACAAATTCGGCAGCGAACACCTGATTGATTGTAGACAACACAATTCGGTAGAGAACACCTGATTCCCTATGCAATACACAACTCGGAAGCGAACACCTGATTCACGGCGGATAACACAAATTTGGTAGCAAACACTTGATTCACTGCGAAAAACACAATTCGGCAGTGAACACCTGATTTGCTGTGTAATACACAATTCGGCAGCGAGCACCTGATTCCCCGCGAACAACACAAATTCAGCAGTGAAAACCTAATTCGCTTTGGACAGCAAAATTCGGCAGAGAACACCTGATTCACTGTAAAATACACAATTGGGCAGTGAACACCTGATTCGCTGCAAACAACACAATTCGGCAGCGAACACCTGATTCGATGCGGACAACACAATTCAGCAGTGAAAACTAGTTCGTTGTAGGCCACACAATTCAACAGCGAAAGCAGATTCACTACAGACACTAGAATTCGACAGTGAAAACTAATTCGCTATAGATAATACAATTCAGCAGCGAGGCTGATTCACTGCTGACATAGAAATTATTGACGAGAGCTGAGTTGTTGCTGACTCAGAAATCGTCAATGCAAGCCTTGTCGCTGCCGATTCATAAATTGGCAGCAACGACATAATCGTTTCTGATTTGACTTCTTTCCTTTGGCCAAGCGTAAAGCTTACGCTAGGCTTTTCTCCTTTGTAACACTTCCTAGCTGAAACTTGTACACATAACGATAATAGTCATACTCCAATTCGTATCACAAAAGCATAAACAGTGCACCATCAAATCTCAATATGCATATTTGATTTAGGTTCTTCTAACTACTAGCTCAAGTTATACAAATCCATTCATCACACAACAAAATCAATGCATTGTCAAGGGTAATTTCCATTTCAGCAGCGGCATGCTTCTTCAATATTTATTATCAACATATTTTCATATAACTGCATCAACCAAACATGCTGAATCACACCATTCACACAAGTATAATTCTGTTTTGGTTTCGCATGATCTAACATCTCTTATAGGGTTGTCATCTATGCATTTTATTCCTTTAATCCCTGTTCTATCCAGCCCTCAACAAGGCCAACCAACTTTCCAAGTTTGTGCATTCAAATTTGCAATATTTCTTTTGTTAAATATTTTGGAATTAGGTCCCCCATTTAGCCCCTTTTTTGTCCCTCCTTTTAGCTTAGTTCTTTCTATAACAGTTTGAGTAAAGTTCCTAGGCCATGCATCCATAGTTTTCTTCTTCCTTTCGATTTCAAGGCCTTAAGAACAGGTGGAGAAGGACATGGTTCATACCTTATGGATTTAGTATTTTTGGGACGGGTTTGACAACATTCCTCCCTTTCAGTTTTCTCCTCCTTCTGTCAGTTTCCCATCGATTTAGGCCTCTACTCCCTTCATGTTTGTAGTTGTCCAACCTCCTGTCAAGCTCTCCCTTCTCTCTCTCACGCTTGAGGCACATACAGCAGATTTGTTGAGCTCTCTTTGGGAAGGAGAAAAGAACAAGAGCATGTAGCTCATTTTAGGAAGTGGGCAAGAGCATGCAGCTTGTTTTGGGAAGAGGGAAGGGGGCAAGAGCATGTAACTCGTTTTGGGAAGAGTGGACAACCACCCTTTCTCTCTCCTTGTATTTATAACCCCCAAAGTGTGTTGGGGTGTTTGGGACCAAGGTTGTCCTTACCCCCTCCCCCCTTTTAGGTTATCTTAGGCTGGTTTCTATTCCAATTCTCCCCTAGGATAGGCTGGTCCAATTCTAATTTTTGTTAGGTATTACACTGTTGCTATTGATTTAGAAATCAGCAATAAAAACTGCGTCGCTGCTGATTCATAAATTGACAGCCAACTATGCCGCTGTCGATTCAGGCATCAACAACCAAAAACTGTGTCGCTGCCAATTCAGAAATCGGCAGCCAAGAACTTTTCCGCTGCCGATTCAGAAATCGACAGCCCAAAACTATGTCACTACCGATTCAAAAATCGACAGCGATGGTGGAGTCATTTCAGCTTTACTTCTCTTTTTTTGTTTTTTTTTTGGTGTTTACAATAACTCTGCATATTCTTCCATTTTATTTTCACACAACTCTTCACTCATGCATGCTAAATCCATTCATTATCATGAACATGAATTTTTACCTCAGCTCATGCATGTTTCCATGAGTTAAACAAGGTCACAAATTTCAGTTTTTATCATTTCATTTCATCATTTTCCATTTTCTCTCTTGGCCGGCCCTTAGTCTAGGTTTTGTTCATCATGTTCATCCATTTCTTTTTTATCAATGTTTCTGGAATAGGTCCCCCCATCCAACCCTCATTCTCCTTAATCTTTCTATCTAGTCCTCTCAATTAATAGGTGTAAGAACCATGCTTTTAATATTTTTTTTACATTTTAAAAAAATGGATCAAACTCGTTGTGAAGCACGAGGAATATTCTAGTCAACTTGAAAGCGTGGATCATGATGCATGGAACATTTACACGTGGCGACATGAACCAAAAATCGCTTTAATGCAAGGGAAATGATATGAATGCCTCCGTGGAATGACCCTAATATGACGCCCATTTTGGATTTTATTATTCCACTATCGGGATAATCAAAGGAATAGTAAGATTTTAAGTGTTTGAACTTATTGATTTTTAAAATTGGGTATTTGAACTTTATTTTTATTCAAATAAGTATATTCTTTTATTTTACACAATAAAGTGTCTAAGTGAATGTATATTAGTTAAATGTTTAGTGTCAATAAAGAGTGAAAATAAAATTTTTATATAAATGAACTAATGTGTCTGTTAAAAAATTTCTGGTCATAAGTTAGCTAACAAGATTGTCTAGAATTTCGATTTGCATGTCTAACACATAAACAATTATTTTCATGCATTTCTTCATTCTTTCTAACATCCTTTGTATACAACATAAGATATTTCTCAGCAATGATCATTTTTAAGATTTTATATATTCAAAGTTAGCTTCATAGGAGCATGTACACATAAATTTGTTTACATGTTCATGTTTCAACAAACCATAGCTAATTGGTGCTTTCAGATTTCCTTGACATTCTATCGCTAGTGCATTTCTGATCTACCACTTGAAGCATGATTAGGTAGAGGGTTCGTGTTCATATTAGGAGTGTCTTCAAATGCTATCCACGCTGTCTTGATTATTTGCAAAAGTTTTCTCTTGAAGGCATTGCAAGTATGGATGCTATGTCCGACAACACCAGCATGGTATTCGCAAGTGAGCTCTGGCTTGCACCAGCTAGGGTAAGGTGGCTACAGAGGCACCAGAGGTTCGGGAGCAACATGCCCGATGCTTAATAGCTTCTGGTACATCTCATTCAGGGGCAGCGGTAATGGATGTAGTTGTTCTTGGACCCTTTGGTAATTTCCAATTTCGCTTTTGGCTTGAAATTTTTAGGGCTTAGATTTTTAGATGATGGCAATTTAGGATGGAGTGTGGTAGTGTTTGGATGAGTTTTTCCTACCCTTATAGCTATCTTCAATATGGTTGACCTCCTTCCTTTGAAGCCTCTTTTCTCGGTGGGTTGCTGGGCCACTACAACAACGTTAGTGAATTACTGGGCCGAACTACCCATCACATGCTCGTAATATAGTGCCTTTAGTGTGTCGGGAAATAAAGTGACCATCTCCTTGTCCAAAAGTGGAGGATGTACTTGAGCAGCTGATTCTCGCCATCTTTGAGCGTATTCCCTTATGCTTTATTTATCCTTTTTGTCTATATTGGACAAGCTGGTTCTGTCAGGAGCAATGTCCATGTTATACTTGTACTGCTTGACAAAAGAATCCACCAGATCTTTCCATCTCCGGATCTTTGTGTTGTCCAGTCTCATGTACCAGCTCAATGTTGCCCCACTTAAGCTATCCTGAAAAGGTGCATCAGTAGTTTTTCATCATGTACTACTTTTGGCATTTTATTACAACAGGACGTGAGATGAGTCATGGGGCATTGTGCTCCACTATATTTGATGAACTCAGGAACACAAAACTTCTTCGAGACAGCCACATTTGGGACCAAACACATCTCTGTTGCCCATACTGGATCATATAAGTCTACCCCTTCTACGACTCTAATTCTGGCTTCCAGCGCCTCCATCTTATCTTGATCAATGCTATCAGATGACTTGGCCTTGTGGGACTCATGGGTAAATGCATTAATGACTATCAGGGCTGGTGCAGGTGTCGCTGACTACACAAATGCTGGATTATGTTGAGGCTCTTGGCCATGTTCACTCATTCTTTCTTCGGGCTGAGCTATTGTCAGAGTCTGATTAAAGATGACCGGTCGGTTAGAAGGACCTTCACCAAAGGTATTTCTCAGTGTTTGCTCGAGTAAGCTAGTGAGGTGAGCCACGCTTGTCTTCAGAGGCTCCAACTCTTCTTGAAAATGGGCATCACGATGAGCACACTCTTCATCTTCCATGTTTCTCGCTCAAAGTCGGGTGTTGTAGACTTGTAAGGGACCTATATTTCAACATGTTGTATGTATGTTATTTACCAATGAATTGATGTATGCATATGGATGCAAATATATGTATGTACATGAGCATTAGGGAGTTCATACTCTAAGAATAGGTTTTGGGCCATTACATGATGGGTGGTTTTCTACCTGGTCTCAAAAGGGTCTCATATCTGCCCTGTGATGGTCTTCGTAAAGACAATATAGGGGCATTGCAAGAAACAGTTAAGGCACGTATGCCCACCATTACCAAGCAAGCGCTCAAATATGTGTTGGGTGTTTCACGTATCTGAACCCTAACCAATAGTCATAGGGTAGATCGCTAATCCCCCACCTATCTTATAAGCTTGTGTGTGCTTCCTAAAAATTTAAGACATGTGATGCATAAGGCAATTCTACACAATGCATGACAAATATGTACAGAAATTATAGCGCGTAATAAATAAATAAAGGAAATGCATGTTAACAATAAACACGCAAACTAAACAATAAAATAGAATGATCAGACAAACACAAAGCTTAGTCCACAAGGTCCCCAGTAGAGTCGCTATTATGTTGCACATGTGCGGCGTCGCGATGATTTCTTCCACTCTCAGGTGTATGTGTATCTATCTGGCAAATATGGGGAGACAAGGAATTCTTGTCTTTTATCCATGGAAAACAGGAATGAGAGTCACCACCTAGTATTTTGGTCACTAGGAACCCTAATTAGTCTCAGAGATCGGGTATAGGGACTGGTTGCGTAAAGGGAAGGTATTAGCACCTCAAATACCCCTTACCTAAGTTAAGCTGCATTGTTTTATTGTCTGATATATGCTACAATTTTATTGTATTTATGATTGTTGTTCTGTTTACGGTTTAAGAAAAGTCCTCCTCGATAAGGAGATCTTTGCCGTCTCTAGAGAAAGCATCGACAAGAAGAAAAAGACAGAGACCAACATCAGCTTTTCTAGCGTTTTTCATTGTCTCCAGAACTAGTGATCACCGGTCATGCGCAAAAGCTTCAGCATCATTGTCTTCGCCCGTTAGTTATCAAGTAAGCACCCTACATTCTTTTCACTTTGCAAATTTAATTACATGGTTATTGTGCATGTTTTTGTTACTGTTCAAGTGAATTATAATTCACTTGAACAATAACTAAGGAGGCATTGTTTGCCCAACCAGGTCACTGGTTTGGGCAAGTGACCCGGCTAGGCCTGCGGGGTTCAGCCCAGTCACATGGGCTGAGTTGGACCCAGGCCTAAAAAAAATGTTTTCTTGTGTGTTGCATGCGGCCAATACCTTAACATATTTTGAACATTTATTTTTTTATGAAAAAAACAAATATTTGAAGTTTTGAAAATGTGTTTTCACATGAATTTCTTAAAAAAAAATATTTTCTTACATTTTGGATTTTACAACATGTTTGTAAAACTCTAGAGGGTGTTGGCCAATATTCCAAAAATATAAAAATATTATTTTTGGGGAATTCATTTTTATTCATTATTAATATTTGGATAAAGAAATCCAAAAGGGGTTAATATCCAAAATATTATTGGGATAAATTTGTTATTATTCACTGTTAATAGTTGGATAAAAAACCCTAAGTGTAACATATCCAAAATACTTTTCTAGGAATAATAAGTCATTATTATTTATTCAATCACACATCCTTGAAAGAAGCCTTAATTATAATTGGGGACATTTCA
>Ga0307513_10011451_pt1 | contig 11024 bp, 6 predicted proteins | sample 15_EM_MG_FD_202174 | JGI IMG/M metagenome (GOLD analysis project Ga0307513, IMG submission 202174) | Populus trichocarpa ectomycorrhiza microbial communities from riparian zone in the Pacific Northwest, United States - 15_EM | ecosystem: Host-associated > Plants > Roots > Unclassified | place... | reverse complement strand
GAGTTCGAAATATAAAAGAGTACTCCACTACTAGTATTTTAAATATTCCACTCAATATTTTGGGAGTTCATTGGAAAGATTTTTCCCATGAGTTTACATATGGATAATACTATTTGTTGGAAAATTTAAAAAAAAAATCATCGGTATTTTTTTACAATAATTTTCTGGTTGTTGAATATTTTATTAATTAATAAGCTATTGACTCGGTTGGATGTATATAATAGTGATAAATGAGGATCCACGTTGGCCATAGAAGACTTATGGTTCTCTTATGGTCATTGGGCAGTTCTCAGGTTTCTATAAAAATTTGTACTTCGGCTTTGACAAGCAAGCAGAGCTCTCATTCGACGATAACAGGGAAGAGAAAAAAAAAAAGGAAAAGGCATACCTAGCTTCCCACCCACTTTCTTGACACCATTAGTTCCTGGATAAAATAGTACAAAGCAGTGAGGAGTTAGATTTCCCATGAAAAAGTTCAAACTAAAAACTGAAATTTTAGACTTCTGCAAGATAAGAACAGCTTTATATACAAAAAACTGAACTTTTCTAAATTACACTGCAAAATTTCCATAGCAAATGCTTTGTTTGCATGTACTTGTATTCATGAAAAAGATCAATCAAATAAATAGAAGCATCTAGCATTCCAATTAAACAAGCCAACAAAATGTATAAGAAAAATATATAGAAAGAAATATGGTTCTAGACTGACAAATACTCTGGATTACTTGGGTGGTGATGTTATCACGATATACAAACAACAGCAGAAGCAGTAAAATGATACTATAATTAATCTTTTGATTCTGGAGGTACAGGTAAACTTTCAACATATAAACTAAGAACTAAGGTAAAGAATTAATGGCAGACCAAGCGCAAGCAGTGCAAAATGTTACTTACTTAAATATGTAAACCAGTCTGACAAAGTAGAGATAAATTGCGAGGGGAAATTAAATAGAGAAATTTTAAGTCAGCAACTCATCCCACTCTATTGAAAGCTCAACATAATCCCTTAATTTCGATTTAAAGTGACCTATATTTGTTAAGATAAAAAATCACCAGCCAAATGGTTGCATTATAAGCATGGATTCAATGATTTACACCCAGAAATTGAATCACACACATTATCATGATTTGAAGGCCCCGCAGATCAACTGATGAGCATTCTGAATGCCAGTTTGGTTAACAAGATATTGAAGTGGAAAGATGCCAATAGTGACCAAGGAACAAAGCAGAAATAGGTCAGGGGACTATCTTACCAATAGAAGCCATCCGTCGTCTGTCTTTCAGATTATGACCTGGAGAACAAATAATGAGTGATGCATCAGTGCAAGATGAGGACAGCTTTGCCTTCAGAAGCAACTCTGAACCAAAATGAACACAACTACTGGAATTTACGTTCGTAGCATTGGATATCACTTGATTTAGACACAGTTAACGTGATCAAAAGATTTTAGATGAGGTTGATCAATACAAAAACAAATTCTCAAATCCACAGCAGCCGCCACTTCTCTCACAAGTGGAGCAGTTAATCATAGCAATGTAATTCAAGAGGAACCCCATATATAATCAAAACCTCTATATTTTGTTCTAAGCAAACTACCATTATCTTCACCAGTGTGAAGGGGAGCATTAACTAAATCTTGGCATGACTTCTGTGAGTAAATGTTGTACATCTCCAATATTTCTTCGATGTGAAAACCAGAAAAGGAATAATGCGTAGAATTGGTAGACCAACTAAATGCATCTAGAGAAAGAGTAATCTTTAGGCTTTGAGGTACAATTGTAGAAAACGAAATTGGGAGTTCGAAATATAAAAGAGTACTCTATACACTACTAGTATTTTAAATATACCACTCAATATTTTGGCAGGAGTTCATTGGAAATATTTTTACCGATGAGGGTACACATGGATAACACTATTTGTTGAAAAAATTAAAAAAAAAAATCATCGGTATTTTGATACAATAATTTTCCTGGTAGTGCTAGTTGTTGAATATTTTGTTAATTAATTAGCTATTGACTCGGTTGCATGTATATACTAGTGATAAATGAGAATCCACGTTGGCCCTAGAAGACTTATGGTTCTCTTATGGTCATTGGCAGTTCTCAGGTTTCTATAAAAATTTGTAGTTTGGCTTCGACAAGCAAGCAGAGCTCTCATTCGACGATCTGTAGTTTGGATGAGAGCTAGGTAGTTTTGTTTTAAATTATTTTGTATTTTTTATAATTTTAAAAACAGACTTTTATTTTTTATTTGATATAAATAGAATTTGTTAAGAACGAGGATAGTAAAACCCACCTAGTAAAAAAAAAAAGTTGAAAATAATAATAAATATTATGTGTAATGAAGAGTATCATCTCCATGGATAAATTTAAAGGTATTAATGAAATTGAAAAGAAAATTACAAATTTTAAGTTTAAAATTCATTGCGTCACTGAACGGTGAAAAAGATAACAAGTTTTGATGGATAAAAAACAAGTAAAATAAGAAAAATAATTTCAAAGAATTAATAAGGTTATGAATAATAAATTACTAGAAAAAATGATACAAAGAAATGTTAAGAGCAAGCACCGATTAAAAATCAATAACATTATTATAAAACGGTAATGAGTAATGAATAAATTAAATGATAAAAAGGTAAAATATTAAATGGTTTTGATGATTTGGTTGAATAATTAATATGACTTATATAAGGATTGGATAAAAAAAATTATATTTTTAAATAAAAAATAACCTACTAATCAGCTTTATACTATCATGTAGAGCTCTCACACTACAATTAGATCTAGATGAAATTTTTAAAGAAGTCTCTTAATATGTTATCCTGCGATGGATTAAACCTCCCGCACCCATGATTTATGTAATAGCCAAGTAGTAACACATAGAGGCATAGAAGGGTGATAAATTTGTAAATAAATTGAACAGTGCCACCCTTTCCTCTTTATATACTCAACTGTCCAGACTTGGACGAAGGGGGGAGATGATTTATTTATCCAAAAATGGAGACAAATTTCCATAATTTGAGACATTAAGTGTGATTAATCATGAGTATGGGTGGAAAACGCAATTAAAATGGATGGGGAGAAGGAATTTAAAGGGAAGAAAGTGAGGGTTTTAGTGAAGGAAAGTTTGAAACTAAAGTGACGAAGGAAAAGCTTGGATTCCTTCATCAAGTTTTAGCATTATTTTTTTTTTAACTATAAAGAAATTAACCGACTCGCAGTAAAACACCAGCCATCAATCTAGTTCTAATCCAAAAGAGGATGGATTGTAAGGAAATAAGATATTTTCGCTGCTTTTGTGGACCGTTGACAGGTTCGAACTAGACTTGGGGAAGTCATTTTCCATTAATAAGACACTGAAGCTCACCTTCTTGTGGGGTCAGCCAAAATGTTTCTTGAAAAAAAATAAAAAGGGTAATCTAGAGATTTAATTAAAACAAACTAGAAGGACTAGCTTGCAGAATTGTAAGCGATCGAGGGACTAAACTATTGCTTAACAATTTTCCTATGATAGATGGGTTAATGGGCTTCTAATCGGTCATTAATGCCATTGGAAAGTTAATTTTGAGTTCCGAACAAAGCCCTCTTCCTAATTATCAACCCTAATTACCCAACTAACTTAATTGCCCACACAAATAACACGAAACACACTGAAATGAATAATAAAACATATAACAGGGAAGAGAAAAAAAAAGGAAAAGGTATACTTAGCTGACCTTTGCACACAAAAGGATAAGGGTGGTCACGGCAAAGGCACAAGAACTCTCTATTGGGATCAGTCAAGTTGGTTCCACATATTCCTTTCGAAGCCATGCATCCATCGCAAATTGAAGGACCTTGATCATACTTGTACGACACGTTAAACTCTTCTCCTAAAACTTGCTCCAATTCTGATATGTTACCCGTTAGTCGACGAAACGACGAAACTGGAATGGGGATTTTGATCCTTACGCTACATTGCGTTTGGTTTAGCCCACTACTGCTCTCCAAGATATCATCACTTCCATAGAATGAACTGCCACTATATTTTCTACAAGCCGAACTCGAAATTCTATTTTGCACCAGCGTCGAGTTCGGGACCGTGCAGTTGTAAAGTAAGTTCAGGTTTTGAAGGTTGAGGTCATAGCCGAAGACATGGATGTCACTCTCAGTACTTGAATTAGCTAAAGTTTGAGAAGGACAAATGTAATATTGGTAATTCACTAGCTGCAGAGTCATCAACCTGGAAGATTGATCTAAACGAAATAGGCGGAATTGTAGTGTGTCACTAGGTATTATAGGGAGCTGACCTTCTTCACACTTGAGCTTGAACCCTTTATGTCCACAAACTTCAGGTCGATCACCTCCCCAGAAAGGATAAGAAAGGTTTGATAAGTCTCCACAATTAAAATGCTTTTCGCAGTCTCTGTAATCTTTATTATCATCCTCGCCATAAGATGCTGATGCAAGGATTAGGACGAGGAAGATGGTGATGATGGGGTGGTGTTGATAGAGTAAGAACAAAAGATGGGCAACCATTTTTCTGTTCCAGAACGTGAAGAGAAGAGTCTTGAATTATTGTATTGAATAATCTTGAAGTTGTGTCGAAACTCAGTTTTGTACTTGTTACAACAACAAACAAAAAATCAATATATGTAATGGCCAAGAAATCACCAATGTTTTGCCAGGAAGTTTCACAGAAGAGACGTGACAGTGTCTAATTTCTTCAATTGACTTGGATACTCCTCCTTACAAAATACAAACATGACCAATACTGTTTAAAAAATAAGGTAAACTAAAAATAGAAAATGGAAAGATCTCATATATTAATTAAAAAATAATAAATATTATCTCAAAAGATTAATCTTCAAGTCGAATTTTAAAATTATAATAAAAATTATTTTTATTTTTACATGTTTTAATTGGATAATTTTGAAATTCATTTTCTTTTGTAGGGATATTTTAGGGATAAAAAATAATAAATAATATCTCTAAAAATACATTCTCTCGCTATACCTCTTGTTTTAAAAGAATAGAAATTCACTTCAAAATTATCTCGAGAACAAATTTATTTTTATATATTTATCTTTTTAAACAAATATGTTTCTTTTCGTTCTCTCGCTATACCACTTGTTTTAAAAGAATAGAAATTCACTTTAAAATTATCTTGAGAACAAATATATTTTTATATATTTATCTCTTTAAACAAATATGTTTCTTTTCATTTTCTCGTTATACCTCTTGTTTTAAAAGAATAGAAATTCATTTCAAAATTATTTCAAGAACAAATTTATTTTTATATATTTGTCTCTTTTTTCATTATCTCATTCTCTTTTATTATGAAATGGTAACAAAACATTATCATGTTTTGTATTATTCTATTACAAATCTCACATTTTCAAAAACTAAAAGTTATTATTTTTATGAACCAAATAGTCTTCTGAATTTAAAATGAATTCACAATTTTTTCCTCTCCTTTGATATAGATTATAAATTCACTCGAGAGGGTAGGATTCTAAGTTAATTTATAACTTAAAAAAAAATATATGTGTTGTGAATGTATTTCCAGGTACGTATTATAAACTTTTTTTAACTAGAAATAAAAAGATAGTGTTTTTGCTTAATAAAATAAATTATATATATGAATTCATAAATAAAAAATAAGTTGTTAATGATAATTAAATACTAAAACATGAATCTAATTTTTATAATAAACGAAAAAGATAGATACACTTACAAGTATTTTACTTTATACATTTTCAAACACAGTAAAAAGATAATGCATTTTAGTTATAGCTAATAAACTATGAGATTTTTCCTTTACATGATATGTGTTAATTAAGTTATCATTATTTAATTAAGTTTTTGTTGCAAAATGTGTATGTGTAAAACGACGATGTTTTATTCATCTCGATTCTTGGCAATTTAAGCCTAATATCTCAGCAACCAAAATCAAAACCCATATTTCAAACTCAAATAATCTTCCAGCCCAGAATTTTAGCTGTTCTTCTCCACTTGAAAAGGCAACACAAAGACAATCTCCCTCTCACCAACCCCTCTCGTAATGAAAACCACCAAAACCATTGTAGCAGCAGAAACCCTGAAACAATCACACCTTCAGCCATAGCAAAACACACTATTATATAAAAGAGTGTGATTACGGTTATTTTTTAAAGTGTTTTTTATTTAAAAATATATCAAAATAATATTTTTTTATTTTTTTTAAATTATTTTTAATATCAGCGTATCAAAATAATTTAAAAATACCAAAAAATATTAATTTACAATTAAAACAAAATAATTTTTTTTTAAAATATTTTTAAGATACAAAAACAAATAAAACCTCGCCTTATCTTTTTTATCTCGACCAAATCTACCACCATCAACCATTCGCACCATCAAAAGCTCCGACTCGCCAAAGCCAGAGCCTCTCCTCTACAATCATTACAAATCCTCTGCGGTGTTTGGATTTTTGGTTGAAAAATATTTAAAAAAAATTTTAATTTTTTTTTTAAAAATAATATATTTTTTATATTTTCAGATTATTTTGATGTGTTGATATCAAAAATAATTTTTTAAAAAAATTATTTTAACATATTTTAAAATAAAAAAAAATATTTTGAAAAGCAACCATTACTATATTTCCAAACACCATAATAGCCCACCATAGTAAATAAGCCCTAATTTTAGCCTCTCCTGGTCGAAACTCATCCTCACATCAACCATATAACTTGAATTAAAATCTGGAAAAAAATTAAGATTCCAATTCCCAATTTTTTTTTTTCATGTATTATAATCGGGCATGTAATCCATACGTGTCTTATTTTTTTAATCAGTTAGAATCATTTCATAGATATATTAACGTTATTAAAAATATTAAAAATGAAATCGTAGCGTGTTTTTGGTGAATTATTATTATTTTTTCTTTCTTTATTTTTTTCCATCACATCATTTTATTTATTTATTTCTAGTTATTGTATCTTGAATTCTATCTTTTAATTATTTAATATTTATAAAATTTTAAATAAATTTTTATTTAGATTAATTAATTTATAAAAAAAAAAACATGTATTTTAAAATATGACGAAACAATCATTATTACCAATAAAAATTGTAAGCAAAAATGATATTCAAAATTGTTCAAACTATATTATTTTTTAAAAAATTTCAGCTTGTATTATTTTAAAATTTTTACCACACTATGTTATTAAAAAAAATCAACTACACATATAAATTATAAAATTGACAAGAAGTCTAAAAGCCTAATAATGCCAAATCATGAGAAAGAGCCCTTAGTATATATAAAATTCATATTTTATTTTTATCTATAGATTATTTAGAGGCAGTTTGAAATTATATTCTAAATAGTTTTTTTTAAAAAAAATAATTTGTTTTTATTTAATATTAATTTTTTTTATATTTTTAGATTATTTTAATATACTGATATAAAAAATAATTTTATAAAAATAAAAAAAATATTATTTTAATATATTTTCTAGTAAAAAATATTTTAAAAAACAATCATTATTACACTCCCAAACACCCAAAAACAAACTCGTCCATCATTCATAATGTTTGATAATTGATTTGATTAAACGCCTATATGCTATTAATTAGTGATTATGGACAAAAAAAAAATCAATAATGTTAAGAAAAATGACCACGTGTGCAATTGAAAATTTTATTTTTTCTCAAATTGGGAAGATTGGATTGGAACTTTCCATTTTGGTAAAGCAAAGGTAATATGGGAGCCATTATTAATAAAGAGGACCAAATTGAAACACACTCAATTGATTGAGGGTACATGTGTAGTTTGCCCTAAAAATGAAGAAATCAGAACCTCAGAAAAGAAAAGAAACGAACTAGCCGTTAGAAATCAAATTCAAATTGGTCACAGGTTTTCATTTCATAAAGAAGGCAATGAAAAGAGCAGACCCTCTCTCTCTCTTTAACCCCTGCAAAAACCCACCTCTTACATTCTCTCTCTGAAAAAGAGCTAGTTCTTATCGGTTCTTCTCTGGATCTGCTTGTTTATCTGGAGACCTCGGCTTGAGATTCCTGTAGGTAATTGTTTCATTTACTTTTTGTCCCATAATGTTTTCTATTTTTAAATCCTTATGGTTTTTAAAAGGTAAGACATTAGATCTTAGAGCTTCAATTGGTTAGAATTTAGAGGGTTTTGAGTAACTTTCCACGTATGATTTAGTTTATATTGATCATCGAAAACCCATCTTAAAAATGGTAAGGAACTTACTTTTTTTGTGATTGATTTGTGCTTCATTTAATTTACCGGATAACGCATGAATTTGGAAAGAATGTTAATAGGAAAACTTAAAATTTTTTTGGGCCATTAAAGCATATTATTATTTATTTGATCAATCAATTTGGATCTAATAGAAAGTGAACCGATAATGGAGTAAAGTTTACAGCTTTTTGTTTCCTTTTTCAATTTTCTGCTGTTTTAATTTGGAGAAATTGATTTTCTGAAAGAACTTGGTCAGGAGAAGAAATGAGTCTTTCGATGCAACTTCTAATCTTTTTATTGAATTGGATTTGGCAGCTATTTATTTGTATAAACAAATTCTGCATCCAAGACAGAGAGGTCCCAGTTTTTTGTTAGTCTCTCCAGTGAGAGAGGCAGAGGCTGGTGATTTCCATTTTCGGGTCTCTTGTGAGTGAATTGTAAAGGGAAAGAGTAGATTTTGACCAAAAAAGATGACACTTAGAACCCCTGGAACACCAGCTTCTAAGATTGACAGGACACCAGCAACAACCCCAGGAGGGCCTAAAGCAAAAGAGGAGAAGATTGTAGTTACTGTAAGATTAAGGCCTTTAAACAAGAAGGAGCAGTTAGCTAAGGACCAAATTGCTTGGGACTGTGTTGATGATCATACTATTGTCTTTAAGCCACCCCCTCAAGAACGAGCAGCTCAACCGGCCTCTTTCATTTTTGGTAATTTAATTGCACCTTTCTTTTTTGTTTTTGTTGTATGAATTATATAAGAGAGTTTCTTGTGATTTCATGCTTTAATTAAGGTTTTTTGTTTTTTGTTTTTCCGCTTTCAGATAAAGTTTTTGGTCCTTCTAGTATAACTGAAGCTGTTTATGAAGATGGAGTGAAAAATGTTGCTTTGTCTGCTTTGATGGGCATAAATGGTAATATAACCTATTCTTTCAATGGTAAATCTCAGGTTATGTGATTTTTGTAGTGCATCTGGATTAAACAATTCTTTCATTTTTACATTACAGCAACCATATTTGCATATGGGCAAACTAGCAGTGGGAAGACATACACGATGAGAGGGATAACTGATAAAGCTGTTAATGACATCTATAAGCATATAATGAATGTAAGCTTCATCAAAATCTGACATTGTGCTCTAGAAAGTTGGATTTTACTTGGTCTAGTTTATTGAGTTTATAGCAAAACTATATTCATTAGAAAGTTGTGGTTTTTGTTTTGGACTGACTGCAGACACCAGAGAGAGATTTTACAATTAGGATTTCTGGACTAGAAATCTATAATGAAAATGTCAGGGACCTGTTAAATTCTGAATCTGGTCGCAATCTAAAGCTTCTAGATGACCCGGAGGTATTGTTGCATTTATGAGTTTTTTTCTGCAGTCAAGAATGAACTTCATATGCTTTTCTGAATGATTCTCTCATTTATGTATTTCTTGTGATTCCCAAATGCAGAAAGGTACTGTGGTTGAGAAGTTGGTAGAAGAGACAGCAAGTAATGATCAGCATTTAAGGCATCTAATCAGTATATGTGAAGGTAATTTGGTGAAGCTTCTTCCTTTGCAAATACATTGCTAATTGGCAGTTGATTAACTTGTTTCTGATTATGTTGTAGCGCAAAGGCAAGTTGGTGAAACTGCCCTTAATGATACTAGCTCACGATCACACCAAATTATAAGGCTGGTAAGGTTCACGGATCATATTATGTATTGATTCAAGTTATAACAGTTCTTCTATGAAAACTAACATGTGTGTTTTTTTTTTTTTTTTTGTTTTTTTTTTTTTTTTTTTTTTTGTGTTTGATGTAGACAATAGAAAGCACACTTCGAGAAAATTCAGATTGTGTGAGATCTTTCGTTGCAAGCCTGGTAAAAAATATAGAAACTCTTGCCTTATTTCGCTCATCCTTTCGGCCCAATGAGTTGCCATCTAAAGTGCAGTATTTCTTGCGTGATTATAACTAATAACTATTGGGTTACCAATGACTTGCAGAATTTTGTTGATCTAGCTGGAAGTGAAAGAGCTTCACAGACACATGCAGATGGTGCCAGACTCAGGGAAGGTTGCCATATTAATCTTAGTCTGATGACCCTGACAACTGTGATTAGAAAGCTCAGGTCAGAGCCTATTCTTAGCATGCTTTCACATGCTATAGCAGTACAGAATTGCGAAATGTACACATGCTCACAATTATAAACCTTAAATTTATCATTTAACATAGAAAATTTTTTCTTTTTCTGCATTGACCATCTGTTTTTATCTATGTAGTGTTGGGAAACGTAGTGGTCATATACCTTACAGAGACTCGAAGCTTACTCGCATATTGCAGCACTCACTTGGTGGGAATGCTCGTACTGCCATCATATGCACTTTAAGCCCAGCTCTGACCCATGTTGAACAATCTCGAAATACCCTTTACTTTGCCACACGAGCAAAGGAAGTAACTAATAATGCCCATGTCAACATGGTATCGATCTTTTGTTTCTAAACCTGTTTAATTGAGTTTCCTTCTGACTTTAAATGACAATTCAAATACTGAATATTTTTTATGTGAAACTTTATTAGGTTGTTTCGGATAAGCAGCTTGTGAAACATCTGCAGAAGGAGGTAGCCAGGCTGGAAGCAGAGCTGCGCACTCCTGACCCTTCAAGGGAAAAAGACTTCAAAATTCGGCAGGTAAGCTGTCGTATTACTTTAATTTTAGTTGACTTCAAAATTATAATAATGCAAATGAATCCGTGGCCTTTGTATCTTATTGTGTCTAGATGGAGATGGAAATGGAGGAGCTGAGACGCCAAAGAGAT
>Ga0307513_10011450_pt1 | contig 11025 bp, 12 predicted proteins | sample 15_EM_MG_FD_202174 | JGI IMG/M metagenome (GOLD analysis project Ga0307513, IMG submission 202174) | Populus trichocarpa ectomycorrhiza microbial communities from riparian zone in the Pacific Northwest, United States - 15_EM | ecosystem: Host-associated > Plants > Roots > Unclassified | place... | reverse complement strand
TCATCCTGTCGGCCGCCGCTTTGGCCGGTTTCGCCGCCTGGAAGATGCGCCAGATCGCCCGCCGTCCGGCGCCGGTCGAGATCGTCGAGCAGGTCCCCGTCGACCTGTCGAAGATCGGCTGGGACGAGGTCAGCGATTCGATGCAGATCAATCTCGACATCGGCTACGGCCTGGTGCCGCTGGTCGACGAGCGCCGCGGTGCGCCCTTGATGGGCCGCATCACCGGGGTGCGCCGCCAGCTGTCGAAAGAGCTCGGCTTCGTCGTGCCGCAGGTGCGCGTGCGCGACGACATCAACCTGGCGCCGTTCCATTACCGCATCGTCGTCGGCGGCGTGACCGTCGGCGAGGATCAGGTCGCGCCCGACGAGATGCTCGCGCTCGACACCGGCCAGGCGGTCGGTCACTTGAACGGCAAGCGCGCGAAGGACCCGACCTTCGGCCTCGACGCGGTGTGGATCCAGCAGGGCGACGCCGATGCCGCGACCGGCGCGGGTTATCTCGTGGTCGATCCGGGTACGGTGGTCGCGACGCATCTCAACCACCAGCTCGGCCAGCATGCCAGCGAGCTGCTCGGCGCCGACGAGGTCCAGGCGCTGCTCGACGGATTGAAGGAACGCAGCCCGCAACTGGTCGCGGCGCTGTCGCCGAGCCCGTTGCCGCTGACGACGCTGACCCAGGTATTGAAGGGCCTGCTGGCGGAGAATGTGCCGCTGAAGGAATTCCGCCGCATCGCCGCCGCCATCTCGGTCGCCGCGCAGAAGACATTGGACGCCGACGACATCATCGAGACGATCCGCCCCGAACTGGGCGGGCTGATCATCCAGAAACTGTGCGGCGTGCGCGAGCCGCTGCGCGTGATGACGCTGGAGGGGCAACTCGAAGGGTTGCTTGGCCAGGCGGTGCGCAGCGATCCGTCGCGTCGTCACACGATCGAGCCCGATCTCGGCCGCCGCATCGTCGACGCGCTGCAACGCGCAGCGCAACCGCTGATCAACGACGCCAAGCCCTTCGCCCTTGTGGTGCAGCCGGCGATCCGCGTCGCGATCCGCAAGCTGGTCAAGACCTGCCTGCCCGACACGCCGGTGATGAGCTTCTTCGAGGTACCCGAGGAGAAGGCCGTCGAGGTCGTCGCGGTAATCGGCGCACCCGGAGCATTGCCGGCATGAGCGCGCTGCCCAATCATCAGGCGTTCGAAGACGCGCTGCCGCTGACCTACAAGCCCGGCCAGCAGACGCCGGACATGAACGCGCTGGTCAAGAAGCACAGCCAGCTGGTGCGGCGCATCGCCTGGCATGTCCATGGCGGCATGTCGACGGCGATCGATATCGAGGATCTGGTGCAGACCGGCCTTGTCGCTTTGGTCGAGGCGGCGGGCAGTTTCGAGGATCGCGGGCTCGTCACCTTCCAGCAATATCTCGCCACGCGGGTGCGCGGATCGATGATCGACGCGCTGCGCCGCCACGCCACCATGACGCGCGGCGCGATGCGCCGCCGGCGCGCCTATCACGACGCCATCGCCGCCCTGACCGCCGCCACCGGCGAGGCCCCGGGCGAAGCCGCGCTGGCCGAGAAACTGGGGGTTACGATCGAAAAGCTGCGCCAGGACTATGCCACCGCCGAGGCGGTGAAGTTCGAGACGCTGGACGAAGTGTATGCCGACGACCTGCCCTGGTTCGCCAGCGACGAACCCGACGCGTTCGAGCAACTCGCCGAAAGCGAATTGCGCGACACGCTGATCGAGGCGATCGCCGCCTTGCCCGAACGCGAGGCGCAGGTCGTGCAGCTCTATTATGTCGAGGAGTTGAACCTCGAGGAGATCGGCCTGGTGCTGGGCGTCGGTGCCGCGCGCGTGTGCCAGATCAAGGCGGCGGCGCATGGGCGATTGAAGAAAGCGCTCGGGCGGCGGGGATAGGGGCGGCGATTTGATCAGCTAGAAGCGCCGCTATGAAATCGGTAACGGCTCCCGTGGCAGGTAAGGCTCAAGCGCGACTTTGTCGGTAAAGGCGTTCAACTCCTTAGCTAGCGCAAACGCGAGCTCTCCCATTTTTGTGATCTCGGCCGGCGTAAATTTGTGCTTAGCGATTAAAGCCGGCTTCCGCGGCGGGCCATACATTTCCTTGATAGTTGCGGGATCTGAGGGCTCGTACCACCTAGCCCAGAAGGCCGTCCGAGACATTTCCTGTCCGTTTTTATGTCGGTTTATGTGTATCTGAATTTGCCAAACACCGTGCACGATGAAATTGCGCTTTCCCGCACATGTTTTTGCGCGATCAAGCAACTTTTCCAACTCTAAGAACAATGGCTTTTTAAGTCGCGCTCCACCTAAAGACTTAATCGCATCACGTAGCGATTGCGCGCTCATCGGATTAGAAATTACTCTCGCTGCAGTAATATTCGTATCCAGTAATTTCTCGAAGATGGCGTGGAGTGCAATTTCAAGCTGGTTGTAATATCGCATATACTCACCCAGCCGCTGATCGCATTCGGCGATCGGTGGACTGATTTTGTCTGGTAGCTGGATTGTTGCCATGTCTCATCACGTCCTATTCGCTACGGTCATCAACGCATTGGACCGATCGGCTCGGCGAGCGCGATGAAATCGAATTCCATCGCCACAGGTTAGCGCATCGACGGCACCTCGCAATGGTCGCGCTTTGCCCCTGTCTCACTTGTATCATGCTCACAATGCAACGATCCAAGGCCACGCGCGCAAGGGCGCTTCCGCCCGGACCAACCACCTGATATTTCGCGCTGATGACCGTGCTCGACGACGCCTATCTCAAAGACCGGGCGCGCGGCCGAGTGGCCAATGGCTGTCTCGCCCTCCTGATCGCGCTCGGCGCGCTGGCCGCTTTGCTCTACTGGTTCCACGGCACGACCGAACTGGCACCTGCCCATGATGATGTCGCGCTGGCCTGCACGATCGTCGCGGGTGTGCTGTCACTCGCCTGCCTGGTGATCGGGTTTCGCAGGCATCCTCATCGAGGCGTCGTCGGCCGACTGTTTCGCAGCGCCGGCTATGGGCTGTTCGGTTATCTGGTGGTGATCTTCGCCGCGACGCAATGCGCAACGATCGTCGAGGGCTGGATCGATTTCCCGGCGAACGGCACACGGTCGTCGCAGCGGCTGATCGCGATCGCCGATGCCTCTCACAGTGTCGGAAGCAAAGCCAGCCAGACCTGGAGGATCACAACGTTGCCGTACGACGCCCAGCTTGACATCACGCGTGAGGATTATGGCTTCATGCTGGCGCATCGTCTGCCCGACGACGACGCCAGCGAGCCCGACAGGATCGCCAGCAACGGCCACTTCTGTGCGCGGGTGACGATCGAACAGGCGGGCGAGGCGCTGCGGATCATGCATGCCGGAAGCGGCACGTTGCCCGAGGGTTCGGTGATCCTCTGCCCGGACAAAAGCGTGTCCCGCTAGGCGCCCGCTTACTTCGCCTCCTTCACCAGCCGCGCCGCGAGCAGCCCGGCGTGCTTGTCGGCATAGGCGCGGCAGGCACCGGCATCGATATAGGGGTTGGGCGCCGGCCGGCGCTGGATCTGGGCATATTTCACATCGCCGCCCGACTGGTCGGGGTGCGCCGTCAGCAGCACGTCGCACGGTAGTTTGCGCACCACCTCGAAGCTGTGGCGGAAGGCGATGAGCAGCGGGCGGTGTGCCGAGTCGGAGAAGCGCCAGTCGTCGGCCGAGACCGGGTTGAGGCTGGAGGCGAACACCATGTTGAGGCAGCGCCGGCCTTCGCACGAGGTCCAGGTCCAGCTCATGCTGCCGAAGGTGTGGCCCGGCGTGGCGTGCGCCGTCACCACAGTGCCACCGAGCCGGATCCGCTCGCCGTCGCGCACGCCGCGAGCATTGGCGATGCCCGGATAGGATTCGAGGATTGCGGCCTGCGGGTCGTCGCTATCGCTATGCCCCTGGCGCAGCGCCTTCGCCGCCGGCACGCTGGCGATGACCGTTGCGCCGCTGTCACGCGCGAGCGCGGCGATGCCGCTGGCATGGTCGTAATGCGGCTCGGTGCTGAGGATGTAGCGGATTTGCTTCGGGTCGAAACCGAGCGTGCGGATATTGGCCTCGAGCGCGCCGACCGACTGGGGCAGCGCGCCGTCGATCAGGATCAGACCGGCATCGGTCCTGATGAGCCCGACGCTCAGGCCGCCAAAGCCGACCAGATAGCTGTTGCCGTAGACTCGCACCGGCGCCTGCGGGGTCAGCCAGCGCGCGGCATAATCTGGCGCGATCGGACGCAGCAACGGGTCTTCCCTGCCCTGCGACGTCGCCGCCGTGCCGATCAAGACCGCAGCCAGGCTCATGCCGATGATTGTCCCGCGTCGCATGTTCATTCCCTTCAATCGTGTCGCAGGGCTTGAATGCCGCCATGACGGCGGCGGCACAAAGCATCAAATCTCGACACAGCCATGAATTCAGTTGATGGCTTGGCGATGGATCGCGCCCACCTTCCGCTCAATGCGCTGCGCGCCTTCGAGGCCTCGGCGCGGCATCTCAACTTCACCCGCGCCGCGCTGGAGCTGCGCGTGACGCAGGGCGCGGTGAGCCATCAGGTCGCGGCGCTGGAGGAGCGGCTCGGGGCACCGCTGTTCCGACGCCTGCCGCGCGGTCTGGCGCTGACCGATGAGGGGCAGGCGCTGGTGCCGGTGGTCGCCGATGCGTTCGACCGGGTCGGCGCGATGCTCGACCGCTACGCCGGCGGGCGACTGCGCGAGGTGCTGACCCTGGGCGTGGTCGGCACCTTCGCGACCGGCTGGCTGCTGCCGCGCGTCGCCGATTTCACCCGCGACCATCCGCATGTCGACCTGCGCATCATGACCAACAACAACCGCGTCGATCTCGCCGGGGAGGGGCTCGATCTCGCCATCCGTTTCGGCGATGGCGCGTGGCACGGCACCCATGCGCAAGCCGTGCTGGAGGCACCGCTGACGCCGCTCTGCACCCCGGCGATCGCGCAGCGGCTTGGTGGCGACGTTACCGCGCTGGCCCGCGAGACCCTGCTGCGCTCCTACCGCGCCGACGAATGGCCGCGCTGGTTCGCGCTCGCCGAGGCGCCCTGCCCGCCGCTGCACGGCCCGATGTTCGACAGCGCGGTGCTGATCGTCGCCGCGGCGACCGCGGGCCACGGGGTGGCGCTCGCCCCGCCGGCGATGTTCGCGCACGAACTCACCACCGAGGCGCTGGTCCGCCCCTTCCCGACGATGCTGACGGCCGGCGGCTATTGGCTGACGCGGCTGAAGTCGCGCCGCGAAACCGCCGCGATGCGCACCTTTGCAGACTGGCTCGTCGCGACGGCGCGTCCCTTGGCCGACTAGGCCACGCCCAGCCTGTCGAGCCACGCCTGGGCCTGTTTCGGCTCGCCCGCCGCGCTCGATGCGACCGGGCCGCGCGACGCGAGGAAGTCGCGGTGCAGCGCGAACGGTTCGATACCGAGTTGCGCGCGCATCGCGTCGATCGCCTCGCCCGTCTCGGTCAGTTCAGCGATGACGGGCGCGAATTTCGCTTCCGCCTGGCGATCCTTGCGGTGTCCGAACAACCCCCAGCTGCCCGCCGCCGTCTTGCGCAGCGCGGCGACCAGCGCCGCGGCATAATCCGCTTCCAGTTCGACGCGGCGGACATCGAGGCGTTCGAGACGATCGGCTTTGGCCATCGCCCCGCTTGAGCCGTGGCGGGCGGCGCGTCAATCGGCACCGCTTTTAGCACCCGGGGGAGAGGCGCAAAAATCACTTCTTGCGCAAACCCGTTCGGTTATATATCTAATTGGTTATGCACGAATCACTCGACAGCAAATTCGCCGCCCTTGCCGACCCGACGCGCCGGGCGATCCTCGCCCGGCTCGCTTTGGGCGAGGCGACGGTCAACGAACTCCGCGCACCGTTCGCGATCAGCCAGCCGGCCATCTCGAAGCATCTCAAGGTGCTCGAACGCGCCGGGCTGATCGACAAGGGCCAGGCGGCGCAGTCGCGCCCGCGCCGGCTCAATGCCGCGGCGCTGAAAGACACGACCGACTGGATCGCCTGGGTCGACAATCTGTGGCGCGACAGTTTCGACCGGCTCGAGGAATTTCTCGCCGCCAACCCCGATACCACGACCATCAAGGAAGGATGACCATGAACAGCACCGACACCGATACCGAAGCCCGCTTCGTCATCACCCGCACCTTCAACGCCAGCCGCGCGCGGATGTGGGAAGCCTGGACCGATCCGGCGCAGCTCGCCGCATGGAACGGCCCCAAAGGCACGACGGGCACCACCCTGGCGGCCGACGTGCGGACGGGTGGCCTGCTCCACTGGCGCATGGAAACCCCGGAAGGCATGACCATGTGGGGCCGCGCGGTGTACCGCGAGGTCACCCCGCCGGCGCGGCTGGCCTATGTCCAGTCCTTCTCCGACGAGGCCGGCGGCATCGCCCGCGCGCCGTTCTTCGAGGGACGCTGGCCGATGGAGATGCTCACCGAGGTGACTTTCGAGGAAGACGGCGCCGGTACCCGTGTCACCCTCGTCTGGACGCCGCTCAACGCCGAGGCCGATGAGCGCGCCAATTTCATCGGCAACATCCCGTCGATGCATGGCGGCTGGGGCGGCAGCTTCGACCGGCTGGCGGCGCTGCTGGCCGGCGAAGCCTAGCCGCGACGGATCGCTCGGGCGGCGGCGATATAGCCGAGCCCAAGCGACACGCCCGAGGCGAGCAATGCCGGCGCGGCGCCGGAGAGGGCGAAAATCACCCCCGCCAGCGCCGCGACCAGCCATAGCCACGCCGCGCCGACAAGCATGCGGCAGCGCACGAGCCGGACCGCCAGCACCGTCAAGCCGAGCATGAACACGCCCGCGCCGAGCAGGTAGAAATCGATCCCGAAGACGTGACTGTCCGGGCCGACGATGCTCGCCAGCCCGATCAGCGCCACCACAAAGCCGCCCAGCCCGATCATCCCCGCCGCCTCGGCGGCGAACAACCAGGCGGCAAGCAGACCGAACATCAGGCCGATGTCGATCGCCGCATAGAGCGCCTCCAGCCATGGTCGATCGGGCAGACAGGGAATGAAGGCTGCGGCGATTCGCAATCCGCCACCGCCCGCGCCCGCCATCGCACCGAAAGCGACAAGCCGCGCTTTCATGTCGACATTAGCGGCAAGGCTGGCGGGTGCGGCAACGGGGCTGATCATGAGTCCATCCGATCGGCAAAAGGGTCGACCCGCCGACTCATGCAACCTCAACCAAGGCTGAGATCAAGCCCCCGCGATACATTCCGACATAATCCGACGCGCACGCTGCGTTATGGCGCGGCGCGAGGACATGACATGAATGCCACGCCACTTTCTCCGCCACCGCCCAGCACCACCGATCAGCGCGTCGACGCCGCGCTCAGCACCTTGCTCGTCGTGCAGGCATTGACCCTGTTCGTCGCCATCCCGCTCGGCGCGGCGCATCCCGCCTTTCGCATGCTGCTCGATGCCGGCCATCTGATCTTCGCCGGCGTCTGCGTCACGGTGCTGACGCGGCACCGGCTGGTGCAGGGCGCGCTGCTCGCCGCGCTGGCGCTGCTCGCGGTCGGGCCGATCGCCGGCGCTACCGCCTCGGCGCGGCTGGGGCTCGACGCCGATGCCCTGCACGAGACGATCGCCTGTGCCGCATTCGCGTTCAACGCGATGCTCACCGCGCTGGTCGCGCGCCACGTCTTCGCCCCCGGGCGGGTGACGGTGCACCGCGTGCGCGGCGCGATCCTGCTCTATCTCGATGTCGCCGCGCTGTTCGCCATCGCCTATGGCGTGGTCGAGACGCTTGCGCCCGGCGCGATCGTCGCGACAGGCAGCGCGGTGCTGGCGGCGCCGGGCGCACGCAATGCGGCGCTGACCTATTTCAGCCTGTCGACGCTGACCACCAGCGGCTTCGGCGATTTCGTGCCGGTCCATCCCCTGGCACGCAGCATGGCAAATTTCGAGGGCGTGTTCGGCCAGCTGTTCCCCGCGACCCTGCTGGCCCGCCTGGTCGCCTTGCAGCTGGCGCATGGCCGCGACGCACCCTGACGCGCCGCGCCATTTGCCAAGCCCGGCATGACTTGCGACACTCGCTCGCAAAGCGGGGAGGAGCCAGTCGATGGTCTATGTGCTGGGCGGATGGCAGAGCGACTTCGCGCAGGTGTGGAGCCGCCAAGGCATGGATCTGGCCGACGCCTTTGCCGAAGGGATCAACCAGGGCCTCGCCGCGACCGCGCTCGACGCAAGCGAGATCGACACCGGCCATGTCGGCAATTTCGCCGCCGAGCTGTTCGCGGGCCAGGGCCTGCTCGGCGGGTTCTTTGCCCAGGCCGATGCCGCGTTCGACGGCCTGCCGACCGCGCGCCATGAGGCGGCCTGCGCCTCGGGCAGCGTCGCCTTGCTCGCCGCCACGGCTGAGATCGAGGCCGGGCGCTACGACCTCGCCTGTGTGATCGGCATCGAGCAGATGCGCAACGTGCCGGGCAAGACGGCGGCGGAGCATCTCGGCGCGGCGGCGTGGCGCGGCCATGAATATGACGACGCGGCGTTCGTCTGGCCGGCCGCCTTCTCCGATCTCGCCGCGGAATATGACCGGCGCTACGGTCTCAGCTACGAACATCTGATGCGCATCGCCGAGATCAATTTCGGCAATGCGCGGCGCAACCCGAACGCCCAGACACGGAACCATCGTTTCTCGCCGGAGAGCTTCACCGCCAATGACACGGCCAATCCGGTGGTCGAGGGGCGCACGCGGAAAATGGATTGCGGTCAGGTGACCGATGGCACGGCGGTGGTGTTCCTCGCCTCGCCCAAGCGCGCCGCCGAGTACGCCGCGAAGCGCAATATCCCGGTCGAGCGGCTGGCGCGGATCAGCGGTTGGGGGCATCGCACCGCGCCGATCTCCTATGCCGCCAAGATCAAGGCGAGTGCCGACGGATCCTATGTCTTCCCCCAGGTGCACCGCGCGATCGACGATGCACGCCGGCGTGCCGGGGTCGTCGGCCCGGCGCAACTCGACGCGATCGAGACGCACGACTGTTTCACCGCGACCGAATATATGGCGATCGACCATCTCGGCCTGACCGCGCCCGGCCAGTCGTGGCAGGCGATCGAGGACGGATCGATCGAACCTGGCGGGCGCCTGCCGATCAATCCTTCGGGTGGGCTGATCGGCGCGGGGCATCCGGTCGGCGCGACCGGCGTGCGCATGCTGCTCGACGGCTACAAACAGGTCACCGGACAGGCCGGCGACTATCAGATCGAGGATGCGCGACGAGTGCAGACGCTCAATATCGGCGGATCGACCACCACCACGGTCAGCTTCATCGTCGAGCGTGCGGCATGAGCGCGGGCACACTGCTGGCGATCAATGCGGCGGTGCTGGTGGCACTGTACGTTGTCTCATGGCTGGTCTGCCTGAAGATGCGCGACGTGACCCCGGTCGACAGCCTGTGGGCGTTCGGCATGGTGGCGATTGCCGCATCGACCTTCGCCCAGACCGGCGGCGATGCGACGCGCAAGGCGCTGCTATTCGGGCTGTGCGCACTGTGGGGCGTGCGGCTCGGCGGCTATCTGTTGTGGCGCTGGCGCGACCATGGGCCTGACCGACGTTATCAGACGATGTTCGCCAAGGCGCAGGAGCATAAGGGCTGGGGCTTCGCCAAGGCGTCTTTGCTGATGGTGTTTGCACTGCAGGCGCCGCTGCTATTCATCGTCTGCCTGCCGGTGCAGCTCGGTCAAATCGATGCAGGGCCAGCGTTCGGGGCGGTCGGCTGGATCGGCGCGGCGCTGGCCGTGATCGGCATCGCCTTCGAAAGCATCGGCGATGCGCAGCTGGTGCGCTTCCGCCGCGATCCGGCCAATGCCGGCCAGGTGATGGACCGCGGCCTGTGGCGCTATACCCGCCACCCCAATTATTTCGGTGACGCCTGTACCTGGTGGGGCCTGTACCTGATTGCCGCCGAGACCAGCGCCGGGTTATGGGCATTGCCCGGGCCGCTGCTGCTGACCTGGACGCTGATGAAATGGTCCGGCGCGCCGACGATCGAGGGGCGGCTCAAGCGCAAGAAGCCGGGTTATGAGGAATATATGCGGCGGACCAGCGGGTTCGTGCCGTGGTTCCCTCTCCCTTTGGGAGAGGGAAGGGGCCCATCGCGTAGCGATGGGAAGGGTGAGGGCAACAACACAGTTTAGCGGTCACGGCGACCCTGCCCTCATCCGGCGCTAACGCGCCACCTTCTCCCAAAGGGAGAAGGATTAAGCGCCCCGCCCCCACCAATGCGCGTGGGTCCCGCTGCAAATCTTGTGCGGCAGCGCGATCCGGCACACCGGACCCTCTTCGAACCGCTTGCAGTCGATCAGCACGCACTCGCTCGTGCCCTGCAGCTCATCGATGATGAAGCTGACCAGATAACCGTCATCCTCATCCACCGCGCCGACACGCGGCGCGAACGGCGCTTCGCTGGCGTAGCGACCCTTAGGCAGCATCACATCCCATGACTCGCCCGTCTCCAGGTCGTGCTTCACGAAGCCGTTGAACAGGAACCAGCCCGGCTTGCTGGTGGTCGAATAGACGTAACGATGCTTCCGCCCGGCGACGCGCTGGTTGATCATGCCGAATTCCAGCACGCGCTCGTCGAGCCGCTCCTCGCGCGTCGTGCCGTCGGCCAGGTTGAAGCGCCAGCGGTGCAGTTTGGAGCGGAAGCTGTGCTCGTCGACATAGGCCATCAGATGGCCATAGCCGTCGGGGTTCTCGAGCGGCGCGGGCGTCGGATTCTCCTGGAAATAGCCGTCCATCACCACCTCGTCGCCTTCCTCATAGGCGTTGAGGAAATGCAGCACATAGGTCGGCGCGGCCTCGAACCAGCGGATCTCCTCCGGCCCGCCATGACGCGGGATCAGCGCGAAGCGCGCCGGCACGCCCTCATGCAACCGCGCGGCATGCACGTCGCGCTGGAGTAGCTCCGCATCCCAGAACACCGGCAGGTCGTTGACGATCGACCAATGCTCGCTGAACGTCATGTCGTGCGGCAGGC
>Ga0307513_10011449_pt1 | contig 11025 bp, 13 predicted proteins | sample 15_EM_MG_FD_202174 | JGI IMG/M metagenome (GOLD analysis project Ga0307513, IMG submission 202174) | Populus trichocarpa ectomycorrhiza microbial communities from riparian zone in the Pacific Northwest, United States - 15_EM | ecosystem: Host-associated > Plants > Roots > Unclassified | place... | reverse complement strand
GCCATCCGCATCCTCTCAGTAGACGAAGGTCTTGGCCTGCGCCGGCGCGGCGGCCAGCGCCGCGGCCAGCGCCAGCGGCACTGAGAGGATGCGGATGGCGGAACGGGTGGATGCGGGTTCGAACATGGAAGTGTGCCTCCTGGTGGTGCGCCGATGCTACGTCGGCCGGAGCGAGTGCAAGGCGCGGGCCGGGTCGGGGTTTCCTCGGTAATCCTCGCGCCGTCAAGAGCATTGTCAGGCTCTGCTGCCCCCCAGCGTTCGAAGGAGGAACCCCAATGCCTTCACCGCAGAGGCGCCGAGGACGCAGAGGTTTCGCAGAGGAATCGGAAGTTTCTCGGCAACCCTCCGCGTCCTCTGCGCCTCTGCGCCTCCGCGGTGAGGGAGTACCGCACCGCCGCAGTTGGCGTCGAAGTGTTGACTCCCATCACGGCCTTGGAAGAGGATCCGACCATGAGCAATTCTCAGAGCACCTACCCGCTGCGCCTGCCGGCATCGGTCAAGGCTGAAGTCGTTCGCCGCGCCAAGGCCGACGGTACGAGCTTCAATCAATTCGTCGCAACGGCGGTTGCCGAGAAGCTGGCGGCCATGAGCACCGCCACCTTCTTTGCCGAACGCCGCGAGCGTGCCGACTTCGAAGCCTTCGACAGGCTCATGCCGCGCCGGGGCGGCGAGCCGCCGAAGCCGGACGACCTGATCCGATGACGCGGGGTCAGTAACGCCCGGTGATCCCAGCCACCCGCAGGTAGACCGTCGCGCACCAGGCGACCAGCCCGCGGTGCAGCCAGCCGCGCCAGCCGCGCGGCGTCGGGCGGGTCGTGATTTCGGCCGACGCGAGCAGCGCGACGTCGAAGCGCTCGCCCAGGGCACGCGCGAAATCGGGGTCGCGCACCATCACGTTGGCTTCCAGGTTCAGCAGCAGCGACAGCGGGTCGATGTTCGAGCTGCCGACCGTCGCCCAGTCGTCGTCGACCATCGCCACCTTGGCATGCAGGAAGGCCGGCGTGTATTCGAAGATGCGGATGCCGCGCGCCAGCAATTCGTCGTACAGCGCGCGCGCGGCGATGGCCGCGAAGCGGTAGTCGATCTTGCCCTGCAGCAGCAGCCGCACGCGGACGCCGCGCCGGGCGGCCAGGCGCAAGGCGCGGCGAAAGCGGCGGCCGGGGTAGAAGTACGGCACCGCCAGGTCGACCCGCTCGCGCGCGCCGCGGATCGCCTCGACCAGGCTGTGCTCGATCGCGCGCCGCTGGCGAACGTTGTCGCGCACGACGAAGGCGGCGCGCACCGGCGCCGCGATCGAAGGCAGTTGCTGAACCGGCCGGCCACGCAGCCGGCGCAGCAGCTGCATCGTCTGGTCGACCGGCGTCTTGCTGCGCGCCAGCGAGCGCATCTCCTCGCCCCAGTTGCGGCCGAGCTTGGCGCGCGCCCACATCGCGCGCGTCGTGGCATGCACCTGCTGCGCCAGCGGGCCGCGGACCTCGACCGCGAAGTCCAGCCGCGGCGTGTCGGTCCAGCCATGGCGCAGGTCGTGGCGGTCGTCGATGATGTTGATGCCGCCGACGAAGGCCGTCGCCTGGTCGACGACGCACAGCTTCTGGTGCAGGCGGCGAAACTGCCCCGGCTCGAAATAGGCCCACCAGTGGTCGAGCGGGCGGAAGACCTCGAACAGCACGCCGGCATCGCGCAGCCAGGCGCGCAGCACCGGCAGTTTGGCCATCGAGCCGAAGCCGTCGACGACCACGTGCACCGCCACGCCGCGCCGCGCGGCAGCGACCAGCGCGTCGGCGATGCGGCGCGCGGCATCGTCGTCGTCGAAGATGTAGGTCGCCAGCCAGACCTCGCGCGCGGCGGCATCGATCGCCGCGCACATGCGCGGAAAGAGCTCGTCGCCGCCTTGCAGCAGGTCGACCCGGTTGCCGCCGACGAAGCGCGGCCGCGGCACGCCACCCCGGGCCCACGCCGGGGCGTCGTCTGCATCACCGGCCATCAGCCGGGTTCCAGTTCGACGACCAGCGGCAGGTGGTCGGACATCCGTGCCCAGGCCATGCCGCGCGGAACCATCATCGACGTGCAGCGCATGCCGCGCAGGTAGACGCGGTCGAGCGCGAACATCGGCACCAGCGACGGAAACGTCAGCCGCTGCGCGCGCGAAGCGTCGGGCGCAGCGGCGCGATGCAGGCCGATCTGGGCCATCGGCTCGTCGAGCTTTTCGCCCCAGTCGTTGAAGTCGCCGGCGACGACCAGCATCGCGCCGGCCGGCACTTCGGCCTCGATGAACGCTGCCAGCCGCTGCACCTGGCGCACCCGGCTGCTGTGCACGAGGCCCAGGTGCACGACCACGGCATGCACTTCGGCACCGTTCCATTGCACCGGCACGTGCAGCAGGCCGCGCTGTTCGAAACGGTGGTCGCTGACGTCGTGGTGGCCGATATCGCCGATCGGCCAGCGGCTGAGCAGCGCGTTGCCGTGCTCGCCATCGCGCGTGATGGCGTTGCTGCGGTAGGCGGTGTCGTAACCCTCGGGCGCCAGGAACTCGGCCTGGCCCTGCTTGGGCCAGCCGAACGAGCTGCGGTCGAAGCGGCGCGCGTCGCGGGTGTTGAACAGGCGCACCTCCTGCAGGAACACCATGTCGGCGTCGAACGACTCGACCGCCAGGCCCAGGTTGTGGATCTCCAGCCGCTTGCCGCGGCCGACACCGCGCACCCCTTTGTGGATGTTGTAGGTGGCCACGCGGAGGGCGCCGATGCTGGTCAGCGGCGGCATCAGCGTCGATTGGAGCGGTTTCAGGCGGGTCACGTCAGGTCGAGGTCAGTTCGATGTCAGCGCCACGAAACTCGGCAATTGCAGTATCGCGCGGGCGTTGCTCGGCGAGAAGCAGCGCTCGGCAGCCTCGCGCCAGGGCAGCCATTGGTGGCGCAGGTGCTCGCGCGGGTTCAGCGTGACCGGCGTCGCCGGCGCGACCGTCAGGCCGAAGACGTGTTCGGTGTTGTGGCTGACGCCGCTCGCATAGCGGTGCTGCCAGCGGGGATAGATCTCGTAGACGTTGGAGAACTGCCAGTCGCGCAGTTCGCCGTCGGCGATGCCGGTTTCCTCGAAGACTTCGCGGCGGGCGGTGTCGCGCAGCGGCTCGTCTTCGCGGTCGAGCGAGCCGGTCACGCTTTGCCAGTAGCCGGGGCTGTCGGCGCGTTCGATCAGCAACACCTGGCCGTCAAGTTGGTGGATCACCACCAGCACCGAGACCGGGATCTTCGGCGGCCGGGTCACGAGGCGCGGCGCTGCTGCACCGCCCGCGCCAGCGAGCGCAGCAGCGGCTCGGTGTCGCCCCAGCCGATGCAGGCATCGGTGATCGAAACCCCGTGCGCCGGCGCCCGGCCGGGCACCAGTTCCTGGCGGCCTTCGTGGAGGTGGCTTTCGACCATCACGCCGATGATGCGGCGCTCGCCGCCGGCGACCTGGGCCGCGATGTCGGCCGCCACGTCGATCTGGCGGCGGTGCTGCTTGGCCGCGTTGGCGTGCGAGCAGTCGATCATCACCTGTTCGCGCAGGCCGGCCCGGCGCAAGGTCGCGCAGGCCACTGCGACCGATGCGGCGTCGTAGTTCGGCGTCTTGCCGCCGCGCAGGATCAGGTGGCCGTCGGGGTTGCCGCGGGTTTCGAAGATCGCCGCCACGCCCATCTTCGTCATGCCCATGAACGAGTGCGCGGCCGCCGCGGCGAGCACCGCGTCGGCGGCCACCTGCACGCTGCCATCGGTGCCGTTCTTGAAGCCGACCGGGCACGACAGCCCCGACGCGAGCTGGCGGTGGCTCTGGCTTTCGGTGGTGCGGGCGCCGATCGCGCCCCACGACACCAGGTCGGCCAGATACTGCGGCGACAGCAGGTCGAGATACTCGGTGCCCGCCGGCAGCCCGAGCGCGGTGATCGCCAGCAGCAGCTCGCGCGCCCGGCGCAGGCCTTCGTTGATGCGGAAGCTGCCGTCCAGCCGCGGGTCGTTGATGAAGCCCTTCCAGCCGACCGTCGTCCGCGGCTTCTCGAAGTAGACCCGCATCACGATCACCAGCTCGCCGCGCAACTGGTCGGCCAGCGGTTTCAGCATGCGCGCGTAGGCGAGCGCGGCGTCGGCGTCGTGGATCGAGCACGGCCCGACGACGACCACCAGCCGGTCGTCGCCGGCATGCAGGATGCGGCCGATCTGCTGGCGCGTGGTTTCGACGAGCAACTCGACTTCCTGCGTGACCGGCAGGTCTTCGAGCAGCACCGCCGGCGAGACCAATGCGCGGACGGCGGCGATACGCACGTCGTCGATCCGCGTGGTGTCCAACGTGGTCGTGGTTTCTTCGATCGAGGCGGGCATGTCAGATGCCGCTGACGACGGCGTCCAGGGCGTCGCGCAGCACGCCGCCCTGCGTGCGCATCGACGCGACAGGCCCGCGCAGCAATTTTGCCGGAACGGCCGCGCACAAATGGGCGGCGGGGTACAGCCGCTCGCCATCGATGTCGACCGGCTGCGCCAGCCGGCGCGGCAAGCCCGCCGGAGGTCGCGGCAGGCGCGCCAGCGGCATCGCGAAGCGGGTCGTGTGGTGCCCGAGTTGGTCGCTCTGCATCACGACGAGATAGGGAAATGCGACGCGCTGCTGAACGTTGGGGTTGGCGTAGGCATCGAACTGCGCCATCGCCGTCACCAGACGCGGTATTCCTCGCCGAAGATGCCGTGTTTCTCGACCAGTTCGTTCTGCATGTCGACCCAGTCCTTGTACTGCTCGTAGAAGCGGCGGCTTTCGTCGCTGACCTCGACCGCGTCTTGCGGCCGGGCCGCGCCGACCAGCTTGTCGTACAGCTCGGCCGAGATCACCACGCTGTGCCGGCGGCCGGCTTTCTCAATGAAGACCGGCCGCTTCTGGGCTTGCTCGAGAACCTGGCCGAAGCGGTTCTTCGCCTCGGTGGCGGTGACGTTCATCGGCAGCTCCCGACACGGCGATTAGCCATTCTAGCCATTCGACGGCTGCGGGTTGCGCAGCCGGATGTGCAGCTCGCGCAGCTGGGCTTCGTCGACGTGGCTCGGCGCGCCGGTCAGCAGGCACTGCGCGCGCTGGGTCTTCGGGAACGCGATCACGTCGCGGATGCTCTCGGCCTTGGCCATCAAGGTGATCAGCCGGTCCAGCCCGAAGGCCAGGCCGCCGTGCGGCGGGGCGCCGTACTGCAGCGCGTCGAGCAGGAAGCCGAACTTGACCTTGGCGTCTTCGGGCGTAATCTTCAGCGCCGCGAAGACCTTGCTCTGCACCTCGGCGCGGTGGATCCGAACCGAGCCGCCGCCGAGTTCCCAGCCGTTGAGCACCATGTCGTAGGCCTTGGCGATGCAGGCGCCGGGGTCGGTGTCCATCAGGTTCTCGTGGCCGTCCTTCGGCGCCGTGAACGGGTGGTGCACGGCGTTCCAGCGGGCGGCGGCATCGTCGTATTCGAACATCGGGAAGTCGACCACCCACAGCGGCGCCCATTTGTCTTCGAACAGCTCGTGGGTGCGGCCGAATTCGCTGTGGCCGATCTTCACCCGCAAGGCGCCGAGCGCGTCGTTGACGATCTTCGCCTTGTCGGCGCCGAAGAAGATCAGGTCGCCGTTGCGGGCGCCGGTGCGGGCGATGATCGCGCCGATCGCCGCATCGCTGAGGTTCTTCACGACCGGGCTCTGCAGGCCTTCGCGGCCGCGGCCGGCGTCGTTGACCTTGATCCACGCCAGCCCCTTGGCGCCGTAGATCTTGACGAACTCGGTGTAGGCGTCGATCTCGCCGCGGCTCATGCCGCCTTGCGCCTCGCCGCCACCGGGAACGCGCAGCGCGGCGACGCGGCCGCCCTTGCTGTTGGCCGGCTGCGAGAAGACCTTGAAGTCGACCGTCTTCATGACGTCGGTCAGCTCGGTGAATTCGAGCTTGACGCGCAGGTCGGGCTTGTCGGAGCCGTAGCGGTGCATCGCCTCGGCGTAGGTCAGCTGGCCGTAGACCGGCAGCTCGACGCCGAGCGCCTTGCGGAACACCGTGCGGATCATGCCTTCCGTGATCGCACGGATCTCTTCCTCGTCGAGGAACGAGGTCTCGATGTCGATCTGCGTGAATTCGGGCTGGCGGTCGGCGCGCAGGTCCTCGTCGCGGAAACACTTCGTGATCTGGTAGTAGCGGTCGAAGCCGGCCACCATCAGCAACTGCTTGAAGAGCTGCGGGCTTTGCGGCAGCGCGAAGAACATGCCGTCGTTGACGCGGCTGGGCACCAGGTAGTCGCGTGCGCCTTCGGGCGTGCTCTTGGTCAGCATCGGCGTTTCGATGTCGACGAAACCCTGCTCGTCGAGGAACTTGCGCACCTCCATCGCGACCCGGTAGCGCAGCATCAGGTTCTTCTGCATCTGCGGGCGGCGCAGGTCGAGCACGCGGTGGGTCAGGCGAACGGTCTCCGACAGGTTCTCGTCGTCGAGCGGGAACGGCGGCGTGACGCTGGCGTTCAGCACTTCGAGCTCGTGGCACAGCACCTCGATCTTGCCGCTGGTCAGCTCGGCGTTCTCGGCGCCGGCCGGGCGCGCGCGGACCTTGCCGACCACCTTCAGGCAGAACTCGCTGCGCACGCCCTCGGCGGCGGCGAAAGTCTCCGCGCGGTCGGGGTTGCAGACCACCTGGACCAGGCCTTCGCGGTCGCGCAGGTCGATGAAGATCACGCCGCCATGGTCGCGGCGGCGGTGGGCCCAGCCCATCAAGGTGACGGTCTGGTCCATCAGCTTTTCGCTGACCAGCCCGCAATAGGTCGTTCTCATGGGATCACTCCAGACGGAATTCTTCGATCGGTGTGGAAGTTTCGAGGGGGCACGGGGTCGCACGCACGGCGGCCCGCCCGGTCAATTTCGCGGCAGCTCGAGCGGCTGTGAGCCGGGAGCCACGACGCCCATCGAGATGACGTACTTCAGCGCCTCGTCGACGCTCATGGCCAGCACGTGGACGTCGGCGCGCGGCATCATCAGGAAAAAGCCCGAGGTCGGGTTGGGCGTCGTCGGCACGTAGACGCTGACGAATTCGCCGCCCAGCCGCGCGGCCACCTCGCCGCTCGGCCGGCCGGTGACGAAGGCGATCGTCCACGACCCGTGGCGCGGGTATTGCACCAGCACCGCTTCGCGAAAGGCGTTGCCGTTGCTCGAAAACAAGGTGTCCGAGACCTGCTTGACCGAGCTGTAGATCGACTTGACGATCGGGATCTTGTTCAGCAGCCGGTCGCCCTGGCGCAGCCACCACTGGCCGACGAAATTGGTCGCGAAGACGCCGGTCAGCAGCAGGCCGAGCACCATCGCCAGCACGCCCAGGCCCGGCACATGGCGCAGCCGCTCGATGCCCTCGCTGGCCGACATCGGCAGCACGGCTTGCGACGCCGACAGCAGGCTCGAGAACACGCCGTCGAGCGCGCCGAGCAGCCACGACAGCACCCAGATCGTGATCGCCAGAGGCAGCCAGACGAGCAGGCCGGCGAGCAGGTATTTCTTCACGCGGGGTCCCGGGTTGCGCTCAAGCGCCAGTGGCCGGCGCGGCAGCCTTCACCGGCTTGTCGGCGGCCGGCTTGTCAGCCGCCGGCTTGGCCGGCGCGTCGGCCGACTCCTTCGCGCTCGCGGTGGTGGTCTCGGCCGGCTTGTTGGACTTGTCGTCGGGCTTGCCGTCACCCGTCTCGGCCGCCTTGTCGTCCTTCTTGTCGTCCTTCTTCGGGCCGTTGTTGCCGTTGCGGAAGTCGGTCGCGTACCAGCCGGAGCCTTTCAACTGGAAGCCGGCCGCCGTGAGCTGCTTGCTGAATGTCGCCGCGCCGCAAGCCGGGCAGACGCTGAGCAGCGGGTCGGACATCTTCTGCAGCACGTCCTGGGCATGGCCGCAGGATGCGCAGCGATACGCATAGATCGGCATGGCCAACCCCTTGATTTGGAAACCCTAAATTGTAAGGGTTGGACCTAAAAGCCGAATGGCCCCAGCAGCCGCGTGAGCAGCCAGCCCCCGGCGAAGCCGACCGCGCCCCAGACCAGCACCTGCAGCAGCCGGCGCGTCGCGCGCTGTTCGGCCAGCAACGCCGGCAGCAACGCGGCTTCGGCCAAGGTCGGCTGGCGCTGCAAGGCCTGGTGCACCAGGCGCGGCAGCTCGGGCAGCATCTGGGCGTAGCGCGGCGCCTCGCGCTGCAGCCGGTCGAGCAGGCCGCGCCAGCCGATCTGTTCGTTCATCCAGCGTTCGAGAAAGGGCTTGGCCGTTGTCCACAAGTCGAGCTCGGGGTCGAGCTGGCGGCCCAGGCCTTCGATATTCAGCAGCGTCTTCTGCAGCAGCACGAGCTGCGGCTGGATCTCGACGTTGAAGCGGCGCGAGGTCTGGAACAGCCGCATCAGCACCTGGCCGAGCGAGATGTCCTTCAGCGGGCGGTCGAAGTGCGGCTCGCAGACGGCGCGGATCGCCCCTTCGAGGGCGTCGACGCGGGTGTTCGGCGGCACCCAGCCGCTTTCGACATGCAACTCGGCGACCCGCTTGTAGTCGCGCTGGAAGAAAGCCAGGAAGTTGTACGCCAGGTACTCCTTGTCGACCTCGGTCAGCGTGCCGATGATGCCGAAGTCGAGCGCGATGTAGCGGCCGAAGGTGTGCGGGTCCAGGCTGACCTGGATGTTGCCCGGGTGCATGTCGGCGTGGAAGAAGCCGTCGCGGAAGACCTGCGTGAAGAAGATCGTCACCCCGTCGCGGGCCAGCTTCGGCAGGTCGACGTCGGCCTCGCGCAGGCGGGCGATCTGGCCGATCGGCACGCCGTACATGCGCTCCATGACGATCACGCTGGAGGTGCACAGCTCCCACACCATCTCGGGCACCAGCACCAGGTTCAGGCCCTCCATGTTGCGCCGCAGTTGCGCCGCGTTGCTGGCTTCGCGGACGAGGTCGAGCTCGTCGTGCAGATAGCCGTCGAACTCGGCCACCACCTCGCGCGGCTTCAGCCGCTTGCCGTCGGCCGACAGGCGCTCGACCCAGCGGGCCAGCGTGTGCAGCAAGGTCAGGTCGTCGTCGATCACCGCCAGCATGCGCGGCCGCAGCACCTTGACCGCGACCTCGCGGCCGGACAACAGCGTGGCGAAATGGACCTGGGCGATCGACGCGCTGGCCACCGGTTCGGCGTCGAAGCTGGAAAAAATCTCGTCGATGCGGCGGGCGAAGGCGCGCTCGACCAAAGTGCGGGCCACCGCTGCCGGAAACGGCGGCACCCGGTCCTGCAACTTGGCCAACTCGTCGGCGATGTCCAGCGGCAGCAGGTCGCGCCGGGTCGACAGCACCTGGCCGAACTTGACGAAGATCGGCCCCAGCCGCTCCAGCGCGCGGCGCAGCCGCTCGCCGCGCGGCGCGTCGAGCCGGCGGCCGACCGTCACCAGCCGAACCAGCGCGCGCACCCAGCGCTGGCGAAACGCCGACAGCGCGACCTCGTCGAGGCCGAAGCGCAGGACGGTGAAGACGATGAAGACGAGCCGGGCGAAGTGGCGCATCAGGTCAGGTGCGCGGCCGCAGCCGGATCAGGGGTGCGGCCGCAGCCGGTCGCGCACCTGGCCGGCACCTTGCATCGCGGCGCGCAGCGCGGCGGCCACCGCCGAGCCCAGGCGCTGGAGCTGCTGCGCGGCGAGCGGGCCGAACAGGCGTTCGAGGTCGGCGGCGACGTCCCAGCGCAGGTTCTGCAGCAGCCAGTTGACGTCGCCGGCGAGCTGCGCATCGCCCTGGATCGCCACCGGCGGCGGCTCGCCGGCCAGCGCCTTCGCGAGCAGCAGCGCCGGGTTCGCCGCATCGACCCGGACCGTGAGGTCGGCGGCCGCCGTGCGCTCGGGCCCGCACCATTCCAGCAGCCCGGCCGGTGTGACGCGAAAGACACAGGCCGGCGGCGCCGGCAGCAGCGCCGGCCAGGCGCTGGCGGCCAGCTCGACGGTGCGCCCGGCGTGCGGCTGCAGTCGGGCTGTGGCCACGGCTTCGCCGGCCAGCACATGGTTGATGACGAGTGTCAAGCGCTCCATCACGGCCGGTGCCAGCAGGCTGTTCAGGGTGTGAAGCATTGCGCGATTGTAGGCAGCAGCGTCCCCCCGACGTGCGATGCAGGGATGCGGGAGCAGCTTGCTTTTGGGGGACAATCCTTCGTTTTGGCGCTCAGCGAGTCCCCGTGGGGCTGCGTGGCAGCCCCCTTTCTTTTTCGGGGTCTCCCGTGCATACCGCTGGGCGCCGTGCCGGCCCTCTCGTCAACCGATGTTCGAAGACCGAAGCTACAAACGAACCTTCTACAGCGCGCCGCAATCGGTGACCTCGCTGGTGGCGGCGTTCCTGGAGCCGTCGATCACGGTGCTGGTCTACCTGGCGGTGGCGTACGGGTTCGACGAGCCGATCGTGCGCTCCGACCTCACGCTGTGCCTGCTGATCTTCGCGCTGACCTTCCCCGGGCGCAACCGCTTCGGCGACCGCCCGCTGAACGCCGCGGTCGACATCAGCACCTCGTGGATCAGCCTGCTGATCATCCTGGCGCTGTGCGGCTACGCGACGCGCAGCCTGGGCTTCTTCGACTCCGATGTACTGCTGTGGTGGGGCTTCATGACGCCGGTATTGCAGTGGCTGGCGTTCTTCACCGGCCGCACGGTCCTGCGCCACCTCGGCACGCTGCCGAGCCGCCGCCACACGGCGGTGGTGGTCGGCGCCGGGGCATTGGGGGTGAAGGTCTCGCGCGCGTTCCAGGCCCGCGGCGATGTCGGGCTGTCTTTCCTGGGCTACTTCGACGACCGCGCCGACGACCGTGTCGACGGCGCTGCCGCCGGCCAGCGGCTGGGCAGCCTGCGCGAAGCCGCACCCTACATCCGCGCCAACGGCGTGCACGAGGTCTACATCACGCTGCCGCTGGGATCGCAGCCGCGCATCGTCGAGCTGCTGGAGCAGGTGCAGGGCACGACGGCGTCGATCTTCTACGTGCCCGACGTGTTCGGCATCAGCATCATCCAGGGCCGGCTGAAGGACATGAACGGCATCCCG
>Ga0307513_10011448_pt1 | contig 11025 bp, 11 predicted proteins | sample 15_EM_MG_FD_202174 | JGI IMG/M metagenome (GOLD analysis project Ga0307513, IMG submission 202174) | Populus trichocarpa ectomycorrhiza microbial communities from riparian zone in the Pacific Northwest, United States - 15_EM | ecosystem: Host-associated > Plants > Roots > Unclassified | place... | reverse complement strand
CTTAAACAGAACATGTCAACATTCTGTGGTTTGGCCGTCAATATGGTCTGTACCATTTAAAAAATGCAGAAATGACATCTGAACTGTGTGATGTCTTGATCAATTTTTCATTCAACAATCTCCATGAGGTTATAAAAAGTGATCATCCAGAGAACTTCAGCGCACACTTATTTGTTCCTCAATTTTTAGTGGCTGTGAAACAACTGGTATGCCTTATTTTCATATGCACTCTCTACATATTTATGTATTCTACAACACAGCCATTATCTAAAGCCAATCATCTCTGTCATACTCTTCAATTTGACTTTGACAAGGTGCTTTGTGATGTCTTGGAAAAATATCAAAAATTTCCAGGATATGCACTGCTTCTAGGAAGCCTTCTTTGGTACACAAGCTCATATCAAGATACTCTGTTCCCCTTTCCTCCTGGAATGGTAGCTTCTTTTTATCTGGTTCATCAGCAAATAGAGGGGAATATCCTTGATGATATAGGGCTCTCTGGAGTCATATCAACTGGGTTATGTGAAATTGGCACTCTAGAGTTTCTCCCTTACCTCTCAGAGTTATTGGAGAATGCTGAGCGATCAGGGACAAGCTTTTTTGATCAGAAAAAATACACCATTGCCAGCAAGGAGTGCTTGGAACTGTGTTTGTGTAGTCATTGTAATTTTTCAAAGGAAGCCCCAAAGTCTTCTCAAGGTGATAGGGCACTGCGAAGAAGTAAACCTTGGGCATGGATAGCACGGCTAGGAGTCCATAGCAAGATATGGAAAGCCAGACATCATGTAAAAATTCAACAGCGCAGGTTCCTCACTACCCAAAAAATTCATCAAAATGCTTCTTTCATTGGGAATGCTCCAGAGGATGAGTACCGATCCTTGGCATACCAATGGGCATTGGATCTGCTTCCATTTTTATTAGAGAGATCTACAATCTCATTGGAACTGGCTGATGTATTGTGCAATTGTACTTTCACCACAATGGCGCAGAAATTTCCGCGGAGAATGAGGTTGGCTAAGGCGGCGATAAAGGGGTATATTTTACGGGTCGAGGAGTCTGCAGAGAGCAGCTCATGAATTGCATGGGAGGAAGCCGGATGTCGAGCGATCACTATGTTTATACACTCTTCTTTTTGTTCCTTTTACAACACCATTCAAATTTCTCGAGTGTAACATTCCATTTCCTCAGAATTCTTGGTAGTTATAATAAAATAAAAGCTAAATAAAAGCTTAAGAAAACCCGTGAGGATATACGACCAAGGCCCTGGGGAAGAATTCTGACTCGGACAACGTAAGCCAAGGATCAGGCTCATAAATATTGAAGAGCGTTGACTTTAGCTCTTGCACTCAAAACTGGGTACGAGATTTCCTAATCCGTCAGGCCTGAACCATTTCTTGTACATTCATAGGCCAAATTGGTGGACAACCCACAATGGGCTACAAGTACAATCGTGAGAACTTCTCCACTCAAAGAATTATCCCCAGAGCGCCCTTAATGGGGTCGTCAAAGAACTTGGGAATTATTCGCCCATTGGGTTGGAAAGAAAAACTCCACGTTCCATTCAAATAGGAACTGGGGAAAGAAGATGAGCAGGGGAGAGGCAGAGTATCTGTAATCATGGATATCCATCTTCGTGGCATCTTCGCGAGTATACATTGTTCAACGATCGAATTCGAGGCGTTGAGCTAGTAATGTATCAGAACGAGGTAGTAAGACTTGAAAAACAAAAGAACCCACTTTGGGCGGATGAACTGTCTCAATTACCTTCACATGTGTATACTTGCTCGACCATCCCAACTATTCTTACACCACACGAGACTTCTTCGCACCAAACCGCCCCCGAAGAGAGAAATAACGCGCCTACGATCGTTTCTCTCCTTTTAGCCATGTGAAGAGATGCCCGTCCGCAGTGAGGCTTCACAGTGGGTGTCGTGCAACTTCGATTACCAGTTGTCGGACCTCTACTCGATGATGTGGAATTTTCTTTTCAACGATTTGGAGAACAGGTGTTACACGAGTTAAGGGATGAGTGTCGTTGTCAAGCCACTGCATGCAAAACCCCCCCTCTCTCCAGCGGACTCTGCTTCCATCCCAACAAGGATTCTCCAATCTCTGGCCACATCTTCCTACTTCCCCCTGCCCTCCAATTCCTGCACTCGTCGCCTGAATATTTTGACGAGTGGCTGAGATTAACGACATGCAGGGGTACCCAATCCTTATCGTGTCCCTCGGAAATGATCAGGGTTCCCTCCGAGGAGTATTCGTGGTAATCCTCAGGCGTAATAACACCTGACGCCCGACCACGATTATCGGGTGCATCTGGTGCACTTGCCTATTTTCAACCTAGCCAATGGACGGTTCGTGTAGAGGGGTGGCGACAGCAGATACACTTGGGGGAAAGTGTCGATAGCGAATCCATATAGATTAGAGGCAGAGGAGTATTGTCGCGACTCACCAGCATTTTTGTGTGCGAGAGCTGCGAAAACGAAATGGAGAGATTTTGCATGCTGGTTGAATTGACCAAGGAATTGAGATAGGATTCGGAGTTGAAAAACGGGGAAGACTCATCGAGAAGATTGATATGATGCAAAACTTGCGTGTAAGTGGGTGGCAGAGGTAGTTGATACATTCTCACTTCCATTCCACAACCACTGTTCAATGGACGCTCCAGAGCGGCCTGTACGTCTATCCAATCCTTCGTTGTACCCATATGCAGTCGCTGGGGCGACCGAGATCCCCGTTTGGACGGTCTTGCCAAGGTGTAGGTTGCTGGTGATAGCGATCAGTCGTTCGTGTAGGTAGTAGGTCTGTAGACTAATGTGAACACTTCGCACTTCGAAAAGCAAACAGAAACATATGAAAATGAAAATACATACCTCTTGTCGAGTACTCGTGCGGACGACTTTGACGGGTTTACAGAGCATGTCTAGGATATCATCGATGTCGGATTGGTGCTTTGTAGGGCACACCACGAGTGCGGATCATCCGCGAGTTGGCACGGGTAACCCGCCAAAAATACCCGCGGGTTTTGTACCCGTGGCTCCGGATCAAATTATTCCCACGGGTCAAGCCGGATCCGGATGGCGATCTCAGAATTTCGCAGGTACCCGCGGGTATCTGCTACAATTCCGTTTGCTCACTGCTATGATTTATAAATGAGACTAGCAAGTGCCAAGCACCCAGGGAAAGAGCCATGAAAGATATAATATACAGAAATCTAGTATGTACATCAACATTCGAGGGTACCAAGTCTTAAACCATTGCAAATGAATAACGGTGACACAAGGACAACTAGTAAATAAGTTCCGGAAGCTCCATGTCCAACTCCTCATCCTCCCTCTCTGCAGTAGCTGACGAAGTCGAAGCTGACGAAGTTGAACACACTTGCAGACGGTACAACTCGATGCGTTCCTAGCAAAATAAATCATTAGTTTAGATAGAGAGACATTTTGGACAAAGACGACTCACCCGAACGGCCTCATGAATCTTACGCGTGAAATAAAACACCCGTAATCGTGGATAATCATAAGGGGGTGAAGCTGCGGCCTCGTCGATAGCGGCCTTGATAAGCGTCATCTTCCTCTCGAAGATGGGATGTGGGGGTAGTGACCATGCATATATATAATCGTCCTTGAGCTCGTCATCGAATGCCGTCAGCGGGTTGCATGCAAATCGATGAATGATCTTTCAAGGACGAAATAAGCATGTAAAACATTTGTTAAAAGCAATAAACATACCTTATCATTCCTGGCGATGTTGTCAGAGTTGGAAGACATAGTAACGAAGTGTTTTTCTGGTGGAAGAAGGCAATAAAGATCGTGAAGAATGTAAGTCAGGAAAGCTCACCTTTTATAACCAGCTCAGGTGGACCATGCCACCACAGACATGTTCGTTGGCCTCTCAATAAGAGTTGGCATGTCCATTGTGCAATTTCGAGTGTGAGCATGGGCCGATCGGGGTTATGTGTTGTCAGCTCCTGCATGATACCGATCGTGAAGTTATGCATCGTCGGCTACGCGATTTGTCGAGTGTGAGTGTGGCCCACTACTCTGAGTCATTGGATCTTCTCTCGATCGGGGTTATGTGTCGTCGTGATCGGTTTCGATGCAAGAGTTGTGCGCCATCGCCGTTGTTCGATGTGGCCAGAGTAGGGCCATGATCGGTAAGGTTCCTCGGCAAAGATAAGATTATTGGGACTTGCTTACCTGTGAACTACCTGCTGCTTCCAACCAGCACAGAACCATCAATGGACAGTGAACGACACGAGCAAGATAATAGATTGCCAGTCGTACGTTGGATGCTGACAAATCGAGTAAATTTTCGCATCGGTTTTCATCTTCCCCTCTTGGTCCACATCCAACGATGGCTCTCGGACGCGTATACCGCTGGCCCAACCCAGAACAGGATCCGGGGCCCAGTCAACGCCACAAGCTATCCGTATCCAGCCTGCTAGGTGTCTCCATGGCCTGTTGGGCCGAGCAGCCCCCTAGAAACAAGGCCAATTCAAATTTCTAACCCATATATAAGAGATTCACTTTCGGATTCCTTACCAGATTTTTTTATTCGACCATGCCCCAGAAGAACAAGCGAGCAAGAGAATCGTCCCCCTCCAGCGAAGCTCCTCGCCAACGTACCAAGCTTTCGGCTTTTGACGAAAGATACGACACTGCAACTAAGTCTAATGAAGACGTTCTCAGTAAGTGTCAGCCTATTTACTTCCATATCTTAATACATTAACCCTTGAGTCTCTCCCTGTAGAAAAACAAATGAAAAACTGGACCTCGTCGTGTTATAGTCACTTCAAAACACCGCTTATCATCGTGGAGAAGGGGTCTGTGAAGTATCAGTTCATCTGCCGCACGTAAGTCTCTGTTCTTTCGTTTGATTTAAGTACATTGGATTTTTACAAAAAGCTAGGAACCCCTCTATTATCCTCGCTCGTAAACGCGAGGAAGATTCGACCACGAACCTCGTCCGCCATGTCAAAGCCTGTGACGGCCAAGTAGTTGACGAGTCCAAGAGCATTGCCAACTACGCCCAGGGGTCTACGTACAATAAAGCCGAGCTTCGGTACCTTATCTCGCGTTGGGTTTTTGAATGCCATCGACCTTTCGTTATCATCGACGATGCGCCGCTCCAGCTTATCCTCAAGATGCTGTACGCGAAAGTCGAAAGGTCCTTCGAGAGCAATGGGTCTCTTATTACAAGCCCAGTAACGACACGGAGTCAAACTCAGGCTCGCAGCAGTCCTCAAATTCGGTGCGTTTTATTTCACTTCATATCTATCTAACTATATTCATCTGAAAAAAAATTTCAGGGCCCTCCTCGAGACAATCTATTCGATACATTGGATGACTTCGGGACTGATACCGCCGCAGACGAACTTGAGGAATATTTGAACACACCGACCATCACTGCGAAAACTCTCGAACCCTTGGTGTGGTGGCATGCGATCGGAGAGTCAAACCCTCTCGCGCGTATGGCCATTGATTTCCTGTCCGCTCCTGGTAAGCGATTCTAATTTCTGGCTCATTGTCGTCTTATTAATCTACCCTTGCTGCATAGCTTCTTCGTGTGATGTTGAGCGCGGGTTTTCCCGGGGTGGGCTCACTGTAAGCAAACTTCGGCATGGGCTGTCCGATGAGTCAACACGCGCCTCAACTGTCCTGCATGCGTGGAGTCAGATCCCTGGGCTTATTCCCGAAAGTGAGATAATTCAAACCTTTAAGAACAAGTGCCGTCGCTTGAAGGGGGGGAAGGAAGCAGACAAGGATGTTACTGTAGTCGACTCAGATGACGGTGATATCAGCAGCAAAGAATAAATACACATGACTTGTACAACCTGTTTGAAGTATGTAGGCAAATTGTATTATGAGATTGATTTGCGAGTATCCGCGGATACCTGCAGATACCCACAGGTACCTGTAAGCTGCGGGTGACCTGCGATATGCGGATACCTGACCTGTTGAGACGGATCACCCGTGGGAACTTATCCGTATGGATCCGGGTTTGATTTTTTGGAAATGAAATACCCGCGGGTCGGATCCGGATCAACCCACAGGTTAACTCGTGGTGTGCCCTAGTGCTTTGTCTATTTCAGTGTACTGTTGCTCGCCTCTCGGCTGTCCATATCATTGAGGGGGGGATGGGCAGTCGTGGAAAGAGGAAGAGCACTCGGAGACTAGAGGAGCTTTAAGGTCTTGATGTCATCGTCTAGGGGTTTGCTGGTCCTGTTTGGAATAGTTGTTAGAAAGCGTGATAATCGGGGATACACAAACTAAAGACAAGGCATACAAAAAGCGACCCCGATTGCGATGTTGGTTATTCTAGCACCTCAGGTATGGGATGACGCAGCGACGTGGACAGCGGCAGTGAGTGGGACACCTATTCCGTTTGTTCGACTGACATTGGGCGAGGGTTATCCCCGCATGTTCGATCGTGATATTGTGTCTGACTAAATTTGAATACGACCCGGTAAGCACAGAATAAATATTATGATACACTCACTGAAGTTGAATGTTGAAAGGCAAGAGCAGCGGGTCAACACAGCATTCCTATGGACCTCGAAAGATATTGACGGCCCTTTCAGCTCTTTGGCGAGCAACAATTTGGAGATGATCCTCTGCGTGACTCTTAAGAACGTGGCTCTGACGAGAGCAACATCAAGCCTGGCAGCATCTTTGGAAAGCTGAAAGGGAGGGGCAGTCAGAGCGATTGCAGTTGGATTGCAGCCTAAATTCTTCCTTTCGTTGGTGTTCTAATTTCATTTATTATAATAATGTTAGTGTATGATATTTAAATTATGAATCCCACAGAATTTCCCCGCCTCTTATTCCCCTCCCTACCTCAATATGGAATGTTTATCTCAAAGGAATTTCACACGGAGATAAGATAAGTAAAGGCAATGCATGTCCCCACGGTTGTTCCTTGACCACCGCCCATCATCAGCACCCGGTCGACCGCACGACGAGTTTAGTTGGAAGGAAAATATCAACCGAATACTGGAGACCATGGCTTCCATGTTTGCGTCTCACACCTTTATCACAGGAGGGACAATCACCCAGGTGCACAGCGATGTGCATTACCATGGCTTTCGAGGTGCATCCCTCTTTAAAAAAATCACTTCTGGTAAACTCACATTTTGTAAAATTGGTAGAAAGCGCAGACCTTCTTTGCTGTGCAACAGCTACTGCTGCATTTCACAACTCGAAGGAACGTTTCGATCCCCCTAAATGTCATCCGAACACACGCTTGGCCGTTCTTACCAAGATCATGAAGTGGATTAAATGGGAAGAGGATCTGCACGCGTTCATAATGTGGGTTTACGGAGCGGCCGGAGCTGGGAAGTCAGCAATTGCACAAACCATTGCCGAGATGTGCGAGCAGGAGATGATTTTGCTTGCAAGCTTCTTTTTCTCGAAGAACGATCCATCACGCAACAATGTCGACTCACTTATTGCCATCCTCGCCTACCAAATTACCTTGAACCTCCCCCATGTTCAAGATGCCATTCTTGCTGCCATCGACCACGACCCACTCATCTTCTCTAAATCTCTCGCGGTCCAAGTTGAATCCCTGATCATGGCACCTCTTCTGCCGTTGGCAGAGGCAGGCTTTTTCAATGATCCATCCTCTCATCGTCTCGTTATTATCGACGGTCTAGATGAATGTTCTGACCGCAAAGTTCAGCAAAATATTCTGGAAGTTTTAGCCAATGTCCATCAACCACTGGTCTTTTTATTTGCTAGCCGTCCCGAACAACATATCTCCCTCACGTTTAACACTGGGTTATTGTTTAGCGTCACTTCGCACCTTGCTCTGGATGACTCCTACCTTCCTGACAAAGACATAGAACTATTTTTGACTGACAAATTCCAGGATATCAAAGCCACGCATCGACTCCACGCTTACATCCCTCCCCAGTGGCCTCTTCCTGACGTCTTGAAACAACTTGTTCGAAAGTCATCAGGACAGTTTATCTATTGATCTACCATAATCCGTTATGTCTCTTCCACTCGACACAAACCCGTGGATTGTTTGGATATCATCCTTGGAATTCGACCTCCTCAGAGGGACCTACCATTTGCAGAGCTTGATGCATTGTACACACATATATTAGCTGGTATGGAGGACATTGAATATGTTCTGGAAATCCTCAGCATCATATTCTTCTGCAACATATCCCATCTCTTTGACGAATGGAACCTCACACCGGTAATAATTGAAAAATTTCTATGCTTACAACCTGGTGACGTCGAGCTGTACCTTGGTGATTTGAACTCCCTGGTAACCATTGAACATGGGCAGAAAATTCGTGTCCTCCATGCCTCTTTAACAGACTTCTTTGTGGATCCTACTCATTCAAAAATATTCTGGATCAACCGCCAAGCTCGGCACACAGCCTTTGCTCGCCGGTTTCTTCGGGTGTTTCAAATCCCAAGTAAGCAAGATCTTTCATCTTAATATTCCTGTCCTTATTCCAAAAAAAGTTGATCCAGAATTCTTGTGGATCGGCTATTTCAATGTTGTCCACCATTTTGAAAATGCAGAAATGACACTTGAACTACGCGAAGACTTGGTTGATTTTTCACTCGACAATTTTTGGAATGGTATCAAACATGGCGATAAGCAGAACTACGCACACAATTTTCCTCCTCGCTTTTTAGAGTGCTTGAAAAAGCTGGTATGCTGTCGTATTTACTTATGAATTGTCTGCATATTTATTCTATGATGCAGCCGTCATCTGAAGTAAATCAAATCTCCCAGACTCTTCAAGTTGACTTTGACAGAATCCTCTGCAATGTCCTGGAAAAGTATCATTCTTTTCCGGGATTTGCCCTACTTCTGGGAAGCCTCCTTCAGTCCATGAACATAACGCAAGGATATCCCTTTCCTCTCGGAATGGTAACATATTTGAATTTGGTCCGTCAGCGAGGAGAGGGGCATCTCCTTGATGACATAGGATTCTCTGGAATGACCGAAGCCCATGGGTATGTGACTGGCACTCCAAAATTCTTGATTTACCTCACATAGCTGTTGGAAAATCCTGAGTGGTCAGGGACCAATGTCTTTGATCAACAGAGATATACAACTGCTGCCAAAGAGTGCTTGCAACTGTGCTTGTGTAGTCACCATCATTTTTTGAAGGGAACCATGGTGTTTGGTTATCGTAATCGGGAACTGCGTCGAAGTAGACCCTCAGCGTGGATAGCACGAATGGGGGTTCACAGCAGGATATGGAAAGCCAGGAATCATTTCAAAGCTCAACTCCAAGCATCGATATTTATTGGTGCTGATATTTCCTTCCCTGAAAACTCTCCCCAGCACGAGTGCTACCAATCCGTATCATACCAGTGGGCATTGGATTTACTTCCATTCTTTCTGGAGAACTCCGCAATCTCATTGGAACTGGCCGAAGTGTTGCATAGGCGCACTTTCACCACAATGGCACAGCAATTTCCATGGAGAAAAAGGTTGGCCAAGGAGGCGATAGCGAAGTACCTTCTACAGGTTGAATCTGCAGCGGGCAACTCATGAATTGCAGATGGGGCTACCGAAATCGAACGGACATTCCATCCTCGTCCACCATTCCATTCCATTTGTATCGGTTACTGTTTCAAAATATCATTATTTGTAGTAACTCCACAGTTCAAAGATGACAGGTCTGATTGAAGGAATTCCATGATACGATAAAAATATCCAATGGGCAAGCATTCGCGCAATTAGGAAGTAAGTTAGATCCACGGGCAAGAGTTCCAAAGCCTGAGATAGTCATATTAGCGGTTCAAGATATCGATTTGGGCCTCTTGGGATTACGAGACCCAGCCGTGGAACACCAACATGAAACGGTTCAGTATCCACCAGTTGTTGCATTTGATAACGGTAGTTTGATTCAGCATCATTCGATTCTGGGGTCTATTCAGGGGATTGGCGTCGTTCAACAGTAGTCTGGTAAAATATGGTTTACGTTGGGCTTGAGGTACTCGCGGAGGCTCGATACATGCTGCCGTGAATGTCGACCCAGGGTACGAGGTGAGGTACACCTGAGATCAAGGATAGATGAGGTGGTGTGGAGATCGTGCCAGATAATGTGCGACTGTGTACAGCGGTCGATAATCCTAGTGTTTGAAGGTCCAGTCTCAAGACTGGAAAAAGACCGAGACTGGACCGGACCAGGACTGGAAAAGACCAGGACCAGACAAGACCAAGACCGGAAAAGACCGCAAAGAAACCGGTTTTGATAGACCGGTCTTTGTGGTTAAGACCGGTTTGAACCGGTAGACTTATACCCCCAATAGATACCTTCAATTTGAGCCTATACCCATCAAAATTGGTTGAAATCTGACAATGTTATGGTCAAAACTATAAAATATCGGACAAAAAGAGTAGATGTGATGGAAATAAATCATATCTTACTCAATTCTTCACCGTTTTCAATGTTACAGGGCTCATATTGAAGGTAATATGTCAGTCAACAATCCCTACTGACAAATAAATGTAAAAAATGTAGTATATTAACCATGCAATAAATTTCCGGTCCAGACCGGTCTAAGACTGCAAAAAACCGATCAAGACTGGTCTACGTCGGTTTTGTGCGGTCTTTTGTGGTCTCTGAACCGACATGGACCGGTCACGGTCTCGGTCTACTGCCCTGGGGGTCGAAAGACCGGACCGGACCGGACCGGACCTTTAAACACTAGATAATCCTGTCGACCCTCATAGTTAGTGCTCATATCCTCCAGGATGAACCGCTGGGGACAGGGCATCCATAGCATATCCATGTGCATCAGAGGCGGAGGTGCATTTCCTGGGCTTGAAGGATCCCATGGCAGGTGTTTGTGCGAGATCAATAGATGAAACTGTGGGAGACGCAGTGGGGAGGCTTTGTACGCGGGTTCCAAGGGGGTGACAGTAATAGAGTCCGAGATATCACGTGGGTTAGTTAGTCCAGCCGGAGCCGCCTTAAAAAAAATTTGGACTTTGGCCCAAATTTGGCCGGAAAGTTGCCGGAAAGATCACATCAGG
>Ga0307513_10011447_pt1 | contig 11026 bp, 7 predicted proteins | sample 15_EM_MG_FD_202174 | JGI IMG/M metagenome (GOLD analysis project Ga0307513, IMG submission 202174) | Populus trichocarpa ectomycorrhiza microbial communities from riparian zone in the Pacific Northwest, United States - 15_EM | ecosystem: Host-associated > Plants > Roots > Unclassified | place... | reverse complement strand
CTGCAGCATCGCGGCGAACACCGGACCGCCGACCGCGGGCGCCGGGTTCGTGGCCCACTGCCAGCCGCCGATCCGGGCCGGTAGCGAGGGCCGGACGATCGGCCGGTACGCCGCCAGGTCCGCGGCGGTGATCAAGCCGCCGTTCTCGGCCATCTGGTCGACCAGGGCCCGGCCGGCGTCGCCCCGATGCAGCGCCGCCGCGCCGGTTTTGATCACCAGATCGAGGAAGTCGCCCAGTTCCGGCATCCACATCGTGTCGCCGGTCGTCACCTGCTCACCGTTCTCACCGGTCAGCGCCTCCCGGGCGGCCCGGTCCCGGCCGAACAGCGGGCCGGCGGAGAACGCCAGGTAGTTGCCGGCCGCCCGGCCGACCCGAAAGCCGCTGCGGGCCAACTCGGCCGCGGGTCCGACCACCTCGGCCCAGGGCGCCCGACCGAACCGGCGATGGGCCAGTTCCAGCGCGAGCAGGGTGCCCGGGACGGCGACCGAGCCGGGCCCGATGTCCAGATTCGTGCCCCCGCCGTACTCCAGGTACAGCGCGTCCATCCCGCGACCGAAGGCCTCGGCAGGCAGCCCGATCCCGGGCATCGCGACCGACCCGTCAATCGTGACCGGCGCCTCGCCGGGTGGCGCGATCGTGACGAAGGCGCCACCGCCGAGCGAGGCGATCGACGGCTCGGTGACCAGCGCCGCGAACATCCCACCCAGCGCGACGTCCACGGCGTTGCCGCCGATCGCCGCCACCTGGGCGCCCGCCGCCACGCTGTACGAATTCGGCCCCGCAACCGCTGTTCCGACCATCTCCCCCGTCCCCCTTGTTCCTGCCGCTGGTCAGCCCTGCAGGGTCACCAGCCGGACCGAATCGACCCCGACCGCTTCGACGATCTGGTCGATCACCGCTTGCGGCGCCAGGTCGTCCAAGGTCAGCACGCTGACCGCCGGACCACCGACATCGGTCCGGCCCACCTGCATGCTGGCGATGTTCACCGCGGCGTCGCCGAGCAGCTGGCCGAGAGCGCCGATCACTCCCGGCCGGTCGGTGTACCGCAATACCAGCATGTGCTCGGCGAGCGGCACCTCGAGGTCGTACTCGTCGATCGCCACCAGCTTCTCGATCTGCTTCGCGCCGGTCAACGTGCCGGAGACAGCCAGCGCCGTGCCGTCGACGAGCGTGCCCCGCACGGTCACCACGTTCCGGAAATGCGGGCTGTCCGGATCGGTCAGCAGCCGGGTCTCGACGTTGTGCTCGGCGGCCAGCACCGGCGCATTGACGTACGAGATCTGCCCCTCCACCACCCCGGTGAACAGTCCCTTGAGCACCGCCAGCCGGAGCACGCCGACGTCATGGTTGATGATCTCGCCGTGCACCTCGACGTCCAGCTGGGTCGGCAGGCCTCCGGCCAGCGCGGTGAAGATCCGGCCGAGCTTCTCCGCGAGCGCGATGCCCGGCCGGATCTCCTCGGCGATCACCCCACCGGAGACGTTGACCGCGTCCGGCACCAGGTCGCCGGCGAGCGCCAGCCGCACCGAATGCGCCACCGCGATCCCGGCTCGCTCCTGGGCCTCGTCGGTGGAGGCGCCCAGGTGCGGGGTGGCGGTCACGGAATCGAGCTCGAACAGCGGTGAATCGGTGCACGGTTCGGTGGCGAAGACGTCGAGCCCGGCGGCAGCGACCCGGCCCTCCTTGAGCGCTTCGTAGAGGGCTGCCTCGTCAACGATCCCGCCGCGCGCGGCGTTCACGATGCGCACCGTGGGCTTCACCAGGCGCAGCTGGTGTTCGCCGATCAGGCCGATGGTTTCCGGAGTCTTCGGCAGGTGCACGGTGATGAAGTCGCTCTCGGCGAGCAGCTCGTCCAGACCCACCAGGCGGACGCCGAGCTGCCCGGCCCGGGCGGTGGAGACGTACGGGTCGTAGGCGACGATGTTCATCCCGAAGGCCGCCAGCCGCTGCACCACGAGCACACCGATCCGGCCGAGTCCGACCACTCCGAGCGTCTTCTCGAACAGCTCCGCACCGGTGTACGAGGAACGCTTCCACTGTCCGGCCTGCAGCGAGGCATTGGCCTGGGCCACGTGCCGCGCGGTGGCCAGCAGCAGCGCGACGGCCAACTCGGCCGCGGAGACGATGTTCGAGGTCGGCGCGTTCACCACCATCACCCCGGCCTGGGTGGCGGCCGGCACGTCGACGTTGTCCAGCCCCACCCCGGCCCGGGCGACGACCTGGAGCTTCTTGCCCGCTGCCAGCGCCTCGGCGTCAACCCTGGTGGCCGAGCGGATCAGGATGGCTTCGGCGTCCACGATCGCGGCCAGCAGTTCACCGCGATCGGCGCCGTCGCAGAACCGGACCTCGAAGTCGGGCCCCAGGGCATCGATCGTGGCGGGCGACAGTTCCTCGGCGATGAGGACGACGGGTTTAGGCACAGGAGTTCCTCCGGCCGTGATCGGTGAGCGTTCTCGAGTTTACGAAACCGCAGTGTGACGTACCCGGACGGCCGACCCTTCCCTGGTAACCGCGTGGCTGATGACCGCTCAACTGAGCCTGCTGCCGGACACCGTGGGGTGGCTACCGGTGCCCAGGTAGAAGATGCCGGGGTAGCCCTGGGTCTCGAAGCCATCGCTGGGATTGCGGCGCAGCGTGCTCCCGGTGATCTTCAGCGAACCGGAGTGGTCGTTGCTGACGTAGAAGACGGCACCACCGCCCTCCTCCGCGTGGTTGTTCTCGATCAGGGTCCCGGCCAGGGTGACGGTGAAGGTGTTGCCGTCGGCGTAGATCGCACCTCCGCTGCCGCCTCCCGGCGTCCCCGCCCGCTGCGGGTTGGCCCCGCGGCCGACCGCGGAGTTGTGGCTGAACAGGCTGTTCAGCACCTGCCAGGAGACCCCGATGCTGCTCAGCGCGCCGCCGTTGGAACAGCTGCCGCCCTGGCCGGCCGCACCGCCGAAGGTGCTGCCGACGACGTACACCGGCTGGCCCCCTGCCTGATCGAGCACCCGGATCGCGGCGCCACCGAGGTCCGGGCCGGTCCGGTCGCAGGTGTTGCGGACGAACCGCGAGTTCACCACTTTCAGCCGGCCGCCGCGCACGAAGATCGCTCCCCCGCCACCACCGTCGGTGCTCTGACCGGTGGCGTTACCGTCGGCGAAGGTGAGGTTCTGCACGGTGAGCCGGGGGTGCTCCTGGTTGTTGCAGTGCGAGGTGGTCCAGCCCTGGGCCTGGTCGCAGGTGTTCTGATAGAGGATCCGGCGCTTGCCGGCGCCGCTCAGGGTGACCAGGCCGCCGCCATCGAGGACGACATCCGGGTGCGCGTTGACCACCTTCGCGGTCTTGGACAGCGTGATCCGGATCGGCGCCGGGCCGCAGTTGAAGGTGGTGACACCGCCGGCCGCGATCGCCTTCAGCACCGCGGCCGAGGTGCAGCCGGCCGGGCTGCCGCTACCGATCACCCGGTCCGGGTGCGAGGTGTCGACGACTCGGGCGGCTGCCGGAATCGCGGCTTGGCCGGCGGGATTGCCGGCCCGCATCGACACCTTCGCGGCCGCCGCGCGGGTCTGGGCGCGGTGCGCCACCTTCGTGGAGGTCGGCTTCTTTGCTGTAGTCGCCGGGGCGGTAGCGGCGGCGGAGCCGGTCTCGGTGTCCGGGGTGGACTGCCCGGTGGCATCGCCCAGCGATGTCGAGGCCGCGACGGTTTGCGGCGGTGCCGAATCACCCCCGCACCCGGCCGTCAACAGCGCTGCCACCAGCAGCGCAAGGACGGGGACCGCGCGGTGACCTCGGAGCACACGGTGACGATAGCCCTACCCCGTCAAGCCATCCTCAAGCCGAAGACAGATCATCAACGCGCGCCTCAGAGGCGCGAGCCCGGCGCGACCGCGCTGGTCAGGCCTGCAGGTCGATGGCCGCGCCCTGGACCCGATCGTTGAAGTAGGTCTGCGCGTCGGCGAGGTTCTGCTCGGTCAGCCGGTTGGTCAGCGGATTGTGAACGGTTCCGTTGAGGTCGACGTGGGCCTCGAACCGGGCCAGCACGTAGCTGGCGGTCACCTCGGTGCCGACCGGGAGGTTGCCGTTCTGCCGGTCGCGGATCAGGTCGGTCAGGAACTCGTTCGCTCGGGGCTGGTCCGCGGCCTGCACGTCGGCCAGGTCCCCGAGGGTGACGAGCTGCGATCCGAAGACGGCCTTGAGGAACTCGTGGTCGCCGGCGGTCAGGACGGAGAGGTCGTCCTCCGCGCGAGCGGACAGTCGTCGCTCGGCCGGATCAAAGTGGTACAGCTGCTCGAGGGCAAGCATCGAGGTATGGCGGGCGTCGATGTTGCCAATCGGTTCGATCGTCACAACGAACTCCTGGTCCAGGTCGGATGGGGATCATGGTTCCCGTCGTCACCCGGGCCGGAAACTGAAGCAGAACCTGGGAATCTGCTGTGCACGCGAAATGCCGGTGACCGAGGCCAATCGCAGCCTCGATCACCGGCATTTCCGGAGCAAAGCCCCAGTCCGCACTACCGGGTGGCGGTGCCCTCGACGTAGTCGCTGTCGGTGGACTTCACCCAGCTCATCAGCTTGCGCAGCTCCCGGCCGGTGGCCTCGATCGGGTGCTGCTCACCCTTGGCCCGCAGCGCCTTGAACTCGGGGGCGCCGGCGTCCTGGTCCTCGATGAAGCGCTTGGCGAACGCGCCGCTCTGGATGTCGGCGAGCACGCCCTTCATGTTCTCCTTGACGTGCGCGTCGATGACCCGCGGGCCGGACACGTAGTCGCCGTACTCGGCGGTGTCGGAGACACTCCAGCGCTGCTTGGCGATGCCGCCCTCGTACATCAGGTCGACGATCAGCTTCAGCTCGTGCAGGCACTCGAAGTACGCCACCTCGGGCTGGTAACCGGCCTCGGTGAGCACCTCGAAGCCGTACTGCACCAGCTGCGAGGCGCCGCCGCAGAGCACGGCCTGCTCGCCGAAGAGGTCGGTCTCGCACTCCTCGGTGAAGGTGGTCTTGATCCCGCCGGCTCGCAGGCCACCGATCGCCCGCGCGTAGGAGAGCGTGGTGTCCCAGGCCTTGCCGGTGGCGTCGTTCTCCACCGCCACGATCACCGGGACGCCGCGGCCGTCGCTGAATTCGCGGCGGACCAGGTGGCCGGGGCCCTTCGGGGCGACCATGCAGACGTCGACGCCGGGCGGCGGGGTGATGTAGCCGAACCGGATGTTGAAGCCGTGACCGAAGAAGAGCGCGTCGCCCTCGGCCAGGTGCGGCTCGATCGACTCGGTGTAGACGTGTCGCTGGGTGTGGTCCGGCGTCAGCAGCATGATGACGTCGGATTCCTGGACGGCCTCCGCCACGGTCAGCACGCGCAGGCCCTCGGCCTCGGCCTTGGCCCGGCTCTTGCTGCCCTCGGCCAGGCCGACGCGCACGTCGACCCCGGAGTCACGAAGGCTGAGCGCGTGCGCATGCCCCTGGCTGCCGTAGCCGATGACGGCGACCTGTCGGCCGGAGATCACGGACAGGTCGGCGTCGTCGTCGTAGTACATCTTGGCCACGGTAAAACTCTCCTTTAGAAGTGAACTTGTCTCTGCGGTGACCATGCCCGGTTGCTCGGCTTACCCGAGCGAACGTGAATGATCACCGAGGGTTTGGGGTGATCAGGCGCTGCGCAGAGCGCGGTCGGTGATGGAACGACTGCCCCGGCCGATGCCGACCAGGCCGGACTGCGCCAGCTCGCGGATCCCGAACGGTTCCAGCACCTTGAGCAGTGCCTCGAGCTTGTCCGGGCTGCCGGTCGCCTCGATCGTCACCGCGTCCGGCGCGACGTCGATCACCCGGGCCCGGAACAGCTCGACGGTCTCCAGCACGTGCGTCCGGGTCTGGAGATCGGCTCGGACCTTGACCAACAGCATCTCGCGCTGCACGGAGGCGGTCGGCTCCAGCTCGACGATCTTGATGACGTTGATCAGCTTGTTGAGCTGCTTGGTCACCTGTTCGAGCGGCAGCTCGTCGACGTCGACCACCACGGTCATCCGGGAGATGCCCTCGTGCTCGGTGGGTCCGACGGCCAGTGAATGGATGTTGAACGAGCGGCGTGCAAATAGCCCGGCCACTCGAGTGAGAACCCCGGGCCGGTTCTCGACCAGCACCGAAAGGGTGTGCTTGCTCATCGTCAGTCCTCTCGATCCCACTTGGGAGACACGTCCCGGGCGACCTGAATCTTGTCGTTACTGGCTCCGGCGGCGACCATCGGCCACACCATCGCGTCCCGATGCACCACGAAGTCGATCACCACCGGGACATCGTTGATCTCCATCGCCTTCTGGATGGTGGCATCCACCTCGTCCGGGTTCTCGCAGCGCAGCCCGACGCAGCCGTAGGCGTCGGCCAGCTTGACGAAGTCCGGGATCCGGCGGCCCACCGAGGTGTGCAGGTCAGTGTTCGAGTACCGCTCGTTGTAGAGCAGGGTCTGCCACTGCCGGACCATGCCGAGGCTGGAGTTGTTGATCACCGCCACCTTGATCGGGATGTTGTTGATCACGCAGGTGGCGAGCTCCTGATTGGTCATCTGGAAGCAGCCGTCACCGTCGATCGCCCAGACCGCCGTGTCGGGTTTGCCGACCTTGGCGCCCATCGCGGCCGGCACGGCGAAGCCCATCGTGCCGAGGCCGCCGGAGTTGATCCAGGTGTACGGGTTTTCGTACTGGATGAACTGCGAGGCCCACATCTGATGCTGCCCGACCCCGGCGACATAGATCGACTCGGGTCCGGAGATCGCCCCGATCCGGGAGATCACGTGCTGCGGCGACACCTCGCCCTCCGGCGCCTGGGCGTGCCCGAGCGGGTAGCCCTCCAGCCATTCGGTGAGCGTCACCCACCAGGCGGCCAGGTCGGCCTTCCGGCCGGCCGTGTGCTCGGCCTGAACGGCGAGGAACAGCTCGCTCAGGACGTCGCGGGCGTCACCGACGATCGGCACGTCCGCGACCCGGTTCTTCGAGATCTCGGCCGGATCGATGTCCGCGTGCACGATCTTGGCGTACGGCGCGAACGAGTCCAGTCGGCCGGTCACCCGGTCGTCGAACCGAGCGCCGAGGCTGACGATCAGGTCGGCCTTCTGCAGCGCGGTGACCGCGGCGACCGTGCCGTGCATGCCGGGCATGCCGAGGTTCTGCGGGTGCGAGTCCGGCAGCGCGCCGCGGGCCATCAGCGTGGTCACCACCGGTGCCCCGGTGAGATCGACCAGCCGGCGCAGTTCTTCGCTGGCCCGGGCCTTGAGCACACCACCGCCGACGTAGAGCACTGGGCGCTTGGAGTCGATCAGCAACCGGGCGGCCTCACGCACCTGCTTGCCGTGCGGGCGGGCCACCGGCCGGTAGCCGGGCAGGTCGATCTTGTCCGGCCAGGTGAAGGTGGTCATCGCCTGCATCGCGTCCTTGGAGACGTCGACCAGGACCGGGCCGGGCCGGCCGGTGCTGGCGATGTGGAACGCCTCGGCGATCACCCGCGGGATCTGCGACGGGTCCGTCACCAGGTAGTTGTGCTTGGTGATCGGCAGCGTGATGCCGACGATGTCCGCCTCCTGGAAGGCGTCCGTCCCGATCGCCTTGCTCGCCACCTGACCGGTGATCGCCACCAGCGGCACCGAGTCCATGTAGGCGTCCGCGATCGGCGTCACCAGGTTGGTCGCACCCGGTCCGGAGGTGGCCATGCAGACCCCGACCCGGCCGGTGGCCTGCGCGTATCCGGTAGCCGCGTGGCCGCCGCCCTGCTCGTGCCGGACCAGGATGTGCCGGATGGACGAGTCCATCAGCGGGTCGTAGAGCGGCAGGATGGCTCCACCCGGAATCCCGAAGACGACCTCTACGCCGGCGGACTCGAGCGAGCGGACGAGGCTCTGGGCCCCGGTCATCGCGGTTCCTGGGCTGGTCATGGACCCCAGCGTGGCGCCAGTGGCGGCTGGGTCGGTTGTGCGCTGGCCTGACATCGCGGCTTCCTCGGGTTGGAATTACCTGCTGATTTCAATGTCGACAGGGACGAAAAGACCCCTCGGCCCATAGGGCACAAGGGGTCGCGCGCTCGGCGGGTCATGATGACCTCAGCGGGCGCGCCGTCCAAGTACGAGAGTTCTACGCATGTTGACACCATCGCCGCCGAGGCGCCGGGCTGTCAATCGCGACACTCGCCATCTCACGTCCTGAGATGGGCTGCTCGCTCTTCGACCAGACAACACACGCTTCTCGCCCGCCCGGATCGACGGTTAGGCTGGCACCGTCGGCGAGGAAGGGGCGACCCATGGCAGACATTGCGTTCAAGCGGGTCTTCTTCGACACCTCCTCCGACCCGGTGCGGGCCGAATTCCACTGGTGGGAAGAGCTCGACGACCTCGAACCGACCACCTTCTCGGTATGGGTCAAATCCCGTGCCGATGTCGACCGGAACGCGCTGCTCGCCACCGAATGCATCCCGGGTGGCCGGCCGGTCAGCTTCGTTCTGGACCTGGCCAGCGCCCGACGCCTGGACTGCGGCGCGGTGCTGGAGACCTCTCCCGGCCGCCTGATCGTGGAATTCCCCCGCTCGGTGCTGGCCGACTACGGCCCCGACATCAGCTGGTGGGGCCTGGCGTCGGTAGGCGAGTCGGACGCCGACACCTACGTCGACCCGGACTCGTCGCACCGGAACCTCTCGGCCTGAGCCGATCAGCCGCTCAGCCGCTCAGCCGCTCAGCCGCTCAGCCGCTGAGACGAGACGACCGCTCCTCGATCAACGGCTCATCGACGTCGATCTGCCGAGGATGGTCCGGCAACGGGTCGGCCGGCATCTCGTCCACCGACGGATCGGGTGCCGCCAGCGGTTGGATCTCCGGGGGCTGTACCGGCTTCGCCGGATCGGACGGCATCAGCGGGTCACGGCCGGGCAGCCGGGAGCGCCGCCGTCCCGGCTTCAGCTCGGGCGTCGGCTCAACGGTGGGCTCGGGCTGGGCCGCGTCCCGGTCCGCCGGACCCGCCGGAAGCGCCAGCCCCGCCACTCCCGTCAGTCCCGCCGGACTCGCCGCTCCCGCTGCCCTTGCCAGTCCCGCTGGGCTCGCCGGTTCGAGCTCCGAGACGCCCAGGTCGAGCGGCGGACCGGCCAGCACCTGAGCCATCCGGTCGGCCGGCAGCGCGGGCGACAGCGCGAATCCCTGCCCGGCGTAGGCCCCGAGGTCGCGCAGCAGCCGGACCGAGGCCATGTCCTCCATCCCCTCGGCCACCACCAGCAGGCCCAGGTCCCGGGCCATCGCCACCACCGAGCGGGCCAGCGCGGTGGCCCGCGGGTCGATCCCGACGTCGTCCAGCAGGGTTCGGTCGATCTTCACCAGTTGGACCGGCATGTGCCGCAGATACGACAGCGAGGAGTACCCGGTGCCGAAGTCGTCGATCGCCAGCCGAACCCCGGCCGCCTGCAGTCGCTCCAGCGCCTGCAACGCCGGACCGGTCTGCCCGACCAACTGGCTCTCGGTCAGCTCCAGTACCAGTCGTCCCGGCGGCAGCCCGTAACTGCGCAGGATGGTCCGCACCGAGTCGACAAAATGCGGCGAGACCAGTTGCTGCACAGACATATTGACGCTCACCGTGGCCTGGAACCCGCTGGCCGCCCACTCCGCGGCCTGCTGCGTGGCCTGGGCCAGCACCCACTCGCCCATCTCCAGGATGGTGCCGTTGTCCTCGGCCACCGCCACCAGCTCGGCCGGGCTGACCAGGTCGTCCAGACCCGGTGCCAGCGCGGCCGGGTCGATCCCGGGCGGCAGCCGCAGCAGCGCCTCCGCCCCGACCACAACGCCATCACTGAGCCGGACGATCGGCTGGTAGGCGACCGCGAGCCGGTTGGTGTCCAGCGCGGCCCGCAGCCCGATCGCGATGTCCATCCGGCGCCGGGCCTGCTCCTCCAACTCCGGCTCCCAGGTCGCGACCTGCGCCCGGCCGCTGCCCTTGGCGGCGTACATCGCCAGGTCGGCCCGGTGCACGAGCTCGGCCGCGCCGGCCTCACCACCGCGCACGGTGTGCCCATGTGCCTGCCCGGATCCGGCCAGCCCGACGCTGACTCCGAGCTGGACGGTGCGGTCGCCGATCACGAACGGCGGGGTGATCGCCTCCACCACCCGCTGCGCAGCCAGCCGGGCAGCGGCGGCGGTGATCCCCTCCATGCCCATGATGAACTCGTCGCCGCCGACCCGGCCGACGATCACCCGGCGGGCGTCCACGGCACCGGCGAGCGCCTCGAACCGAGAGGCCACGTCGGTGAGTACCCGGTCGCCGGCACCGTGCCCGAACCGGTCGTTGACCCCCTTGAAGCCGTCCAGGTCGGCGTACAGGACCGCGACGTCCACCTCGGGTTCGGCCAGCCAGGCGCCGATCACCTCGAGCAGGTGCGAGCGGTTCACCAGGCCGGTCATCTGGTCGTAGCGGGCCAGCCGTTCCAGGCGCTGGCGCAGCTCCACCGAGTCGGTGACGTCGTTGAGGTTCGCCACCGCCCCGCCGGGTACCGCACGCAGCCGCAGTTGCGCCGTCCCGGTCGCCGGTGCGGCCAGCCGCAATTCGACCTGGGCGGACTCCTTCCGGCCACGGGTGACGTCGAGGACGGCCTCACGGACCAGTCGGCGGTCCTCGGCCCGGGCCAGGTCGTCGAACGAGCGACCGTGCAGCGAGGACGGCGTCCGGTGCAGCAATCGGATCGCGGCGGCGTTCGCGGCCAGTACCCGGCCGTTGCCGTCCAGCCGGACGATCAGGTCGCTGGTGTTCTCCACCAGCGCGGTCAGCCGCTGCCGGGACAGCGTCAGGTCGTTCACCAGTTGGTCGTTCTCGCTCAGCGTGCAGGCCTGCAGCAGGACCAGGCTGGCCACCACGAAGGTCACCAGAACCACCGGGACCGGGCCGGTGCTGCCCACCAGCGCCTGCACGCACACCGCCACGATCGCGGAGCTGACCAGCACGTACGGGAGGATCCGCAAGCCGGACACGGATCGGCTGGTGGCGGCCGGCAGGTTCCGGATCCGGGGTACCCGGGCGGCGAGCAGGTAGCCGAGCA
>Ga0307513_10011446_pt1 | contig 11026 bp, 3 predicted proteins | sample 15_EM_MG_FD_202174 | JGI IMG/M metagenome (GOLD analysis project Ga0307513, IMG submission 202174) | Populus trichocarpa ectomycorrhiza microbial communities from riparian zone in the Pacific Northwest, United States - 15_EM | ecosystem: Host-associated > Plants > Roots > Unclassified | place... | reverse complement strand
TTTGAATTAAGTCCTTGGCTTTCCAATTTTTAATTATTAAGCCAATTTCTCAATATTTCTTCTCAATTTCATCCCTAATTTTATTTTATTTTATTTTTCAATTTTATTTTTATTTTCATCATTTTTTACTTGAAATATTGTTTTTTTGAATTATTTTTTTTTGCTTTTTTATTTAAATACCTTTTGCATTTTTTAGGGATATTTAAGAAGGGTCAAAAACTGGTTTATGACAATATGTGTGAACCGTAATATTAAACTTAGAATTTACAGAAACTCAATTATACTAGTGTAATAAATAAAAAAATGCCAATTCAAATCTTTTAATTTTTTTTCTTCCCTTTCTGGTTATTATTGGTAACATAGAACTAGTTCGTACAAAAACTATCTTAAACTGTGATCTATTTTGATTTACACCCTTTAAAAGTTTTCTTTTTAATTTTAGTAACACAATAACTTCTTATTTAAACTTCTTATTTAAATTTACACCTCTTCTACTATGTTATGTTAATAAATTTGTTAGAAAGAAAGTGAAAATCATGTGTAAAGCATAGAAAACAAAAAGTTAAAACAATTGATAAGTGACAAAGAAAAAACAATACACAATAGTAAAAGTAAAAGGTAGAAAGAAATAATAATAATAATAATAATAATAATCCTAAAGAGGAGTACTAAAGAGGAGAAGTGATATTAGCTTTAAGGTTGAACTTTTAAGTTGAGTGTTTCAAAATTCAAGAGAGGTGGTTCTTTTCTCTTGTTATATACTCCTAGGATGTGTTTGTTTCCTAGAAAGTGATTTCTGGAAAATCATTTTCCAAACTTTCATGTGTTTGTTTGTCATGAGAAAAGTTGGTCAACAGAAAACACTTTTTGGTCAATGGAAAACACTTTCCAGTCAAAGAAAAATTTGACTTGATTTCCAGGAAAGTGTTTTCCTTTTATTTTGGGCGGAAAACACTTTCCGGAAGTTGTGAAAAATTTAGAAATATCATATTATTTACTGATTATATCAAATTTGGTCTTCAAACTTTTGATTGTTATATCTATTTTTTTTTAATATTTGTTTTTTAATTTCATCCCTTAGAATTTAATTTTTATATTAACTTTGGTCCTCATTTTTATAATTGCTATTTGCTTTTCCCTTATCATTTTTTAATTGAAATTTTTTATCTATCAAATTTGATCCTCATTCTTTTGATTGTTACTTATTTTATTTGAAATAATTTATGAAATGTTAATTATTATTATTATAATTTCTTCATCTTTTAATTTTTTTTATTTTTTAGATTTGATCTTTATTATTTTGATTATTATTTATTTTATTTGAGATAATTTATGAAATTATATTTTTTTTTCAATTTCATTCTCATTCAACTTTTTAATTTGTAAGATTTGTTCCTCGTTATTTTAATAAACTTGAAAAAAATAAAACATTAATAAGTTATTTTCCAGCTTATTTTCCATGATATAAATACCAAATACTGGAAAATGTTTTCCAACTTATTTTTCATTACACTACCAAACATCGAAAAATAATTCACTTTTCCAGAATTCACTTTTCTAAAAAAACTTTTCATCAAACAAATGAGTCCTAAATCTCAATTAATTTACAGAGAGGAAAGAAAAGCAGTACTGTAACCACTCAACTAGGATTATGAGCTCATGTTTATACTGAGAGGAAAGAAATGCAAGGCAGCAAAGGAAGTAATTAAGTCACTCACTGCCCAAGTAAGTTAAAACCTCATGTTTATAACCTCATAGTCCTCGCTGGAGATAACTTTTTTTAAGGGCATGAGAGTCTAGTAATGTGCACTCTCACAAAATATAAGGTATTCTGCATTTCAATACAAAGGTGCTAGATCTGATATGAGCAAAGTTTGTTTTGAATTTAAAAAAGTAGGATTATGAGCTCTCTTTTCTTAAAGTTTTCACACATCATACGCTTGCGTATCACAAGATGACCAATCATACTAAGTTGATAAAAATTGATTTTGATACATGCAGTTGGGATACATGCAAGACAAGCTTATAGAACAAGCGTTTCTCTAAAATAAAAGTTTTGACTAATGGAGTCTCTTTTTCTCGGGATGCTGGAGAAGACAATTGATCACGATGGATAAAGATACCATGCAGGAGGGTTAAAGATGCAGAATAAAAGAATGCGTACTGCGTAGCATGCAGTTGAGACAACTTGGGGGGGAAGCCATTGCATTTTTGGTATCAGTGACTAAGTTTTTTTCTTTTAACAACAACAATTAAATTAAGTTCTCTATAGAGATGATGAAGGAGAATAAATTATGATGAATGATGAGAGGCGTCGACGTGTATAAAAGGAAATTGCGACTCGAAAGAACTAGCCTACTGAATCGACCCTTGTAAGTCATGTCGGCTAGCTTGGTGCCATGCACATGCTGAGGCTCTGTAGCTCCAAGCAATATTTGACTTGTTTACCTCCATAGGCATATGTTAAGAAGATTCTATTTCTCTTCTTTTTTAGTAAGCGTAAGTTGATACAAAAAATGCAAAAGCTTTCCCCCTAAGTTGTCTCAACTGCATGCTACGCCTTCTTGTATTCTGCATCTTTAACCCTCCAGGTATCTTGAGCCATCATCAATTGTTTTCTCCAGCATCTGAATAAGAACAGAAAAGAATCAATTAGTCAAAACTTTTATCTTTGTCAAATTCATGAAATTTATGCATGTGATAATTCAAAGGCTCAATATCAACAGAGAGATTGGAGATCACAATCCGCAATTCTATCAACTTATCTGAATATGCACCCAAATGGCTGAATTGATTTTTTCTTGCGACAAAATCTTTCAGTCAATTGTTTTACTTTTACACCATTTCGTATCCAAAAAAAAGGGTCTGGTCAGAGTCTGTGTTAGTTGTTGTAGGAATGACATGCATAGCTATGTAGGAATCAAGAGGTATTTTTTTTTTTAGCACAAACAAGAACTCAAGAAAATGCACTCAAAAATCAAATCATTAAGAGACTCAATTACTATAGCACAGAGTTTCCACCCTCATGGTATCTTTAGCCATCATCAATTGTCTTCTCCAGCATCCCAATAAACTCAAGAGAACAAAAGAGACTCCATTAGTCAAAGCTTTTATCTTGGTCAAATCCATGAAATTTATGCTAATTCTAAAGCTGAACAAAGAGATTGGAGATCAGAATCCACAAATCTAACAACTTATCTGACTTGACATCCAAAAGGCTGTATCTTTTTTATTTCTTTTAGCACAAACCAAAAAAACTCAGGACGAACTTCAGGAAAAACGTTGCCATAGGGGGGAGAGATAGAGAGAGAGGGGGGGGGAGAGAGAGAGAGAGAGATTCAATGGCTTGCATGCTTAGCAGATACTGAAGAAACAAAATCATCAAATGTGAGAGAACTTGCTAGAGACCAAGAAAGGCTAGAAGTAGAGTATACTCGAACACTGAGTAGACTCAACTTATGTGAGTGTATAACTATATTGATTGATAGTATCATACCGTCAAAGATTATATTAAAATAAACCCAAGACTAAACCAAACCCTAGAGGTTGAAGACTCTCTAGGGGATCTGAAACCAGATCGAAAGAAGCAAAGCATAAATGACATAGCAAGAGTAAGGTGATCACCTCATAAGCCGAAGAAAATGTCTTCAAGGTGAGTCTCAAATCTGGTTCAACTTTGATGTGGTAGGTTACTTCATCCTGAATATCTTGTTCCCTTGTTAGGACGATAACATCTCTAACTGTAAGGCTCTTCTCACGGACGTAGTTCAACCAGTCACCTCTCATGACGGGTTTTAGATAGCCATGAGGCCGTTTAGAGAGCTCAAATTTCCAAACTTTCCCGGTGGGATCTCTTGCTTGAAACCAAATAGCCGTTTGACCCTCGACCATCGGAAATGGTTCGAGTGCACCAGTGGGATAAGACAGACAAGATTTGATGTCTGTGGGAGCGAGTCGTTTACGTATAATCACGGTGGCCATGATAGAGCTAAATGGGTAGGGGAGAGTTAAGGATGATATGAGAGAGTTTGCTTTCGGTGAATTGTGAGTTAAGAGTGGAGACTGCAGAGTGCGAGCTGGCTGATCGCAGAGTAACGGAGCAAGAGGGGGTATTTACTCTTTAAAGAGATGGGTTTAGATGTGAGGGGGATCAGATTTGTCATCCGCTATTAGATTCGGTGTATCATGATGGCACAAGTGTCATTTTCGTCCCATAAAAATGGACTTGTCACAACACTTTTTATCATGGTGGAGTTTGTTAGATGAAAAGTGGTTTTTTAAAAATTATTTTTTTAATTATTTTATATTTGTTTGTTATTAGAAAAGTTGGTTAATGAAAAACACTTTTTAATCAAAGAAAAATTTGACTTGATTTCCAGAAAAATATTTTCCTTTTATTTTGAATGGAAAACACTTTCTGGAAGTTGTAAAAAAAATTTAAAATATCATATTATTTACTGATTATATCAAATTTAATCCTCAAACTTTTGATTGGTGTTTATATATATATATATATATATTGAATATTTTTTTCAATTTTATCCCTTAGAATTTGATTTTTTTATTAACTTTGATCCTCATTTTTTATAATTGTTATTTGTTTTTCTCTTATTATTTTTTAATTGAAATTTTTTATCTATTAAATTTGATCCTCATCTTTTGATTGTTACTTATTTTACTTGAAATAATTTATGAAATGATAATTATTATTATTTTAATTTCTTCATCTTTTAATTTTTTTATTTGTTAGATTTGATCTCTATTATTTTGATTATTATTTATTTTATTTGAGATAATTTATGAAATTATATTTTTTTTTCAATTTCATTCTCATTCAACTTTTTAATTTGTAAGATTTGTTCCTCGTTATTTTAATAAACTTGAAAAAAATAAAACATTAATAAGTTATTTTCCAGCTTATTTTCCATGATATAAATACCAAATACTGGAAAATGTTTTCCAACTTATTTTTCATTACACTACCAAACATCGAAAAATAATTCACTTTTCCAGAATTCACTTTTCTAAAAAAACTTTTCATCAAACAAATGAGTCCTAAATCTCAATTAATTTACAGAGAGGAAAGAAAAGCAGTACTGTAACCACTCAACTAGGATTATGAGCTCATGTTTATACTGAGAGGAAAGAAATGCAAGGCAGCAAAGGAAGTAATTAAGTCACTCACTGCCCAAGTAAGTTAAAACCTCATGTTTATAACCTCATAGTCCTCGCTGGAGATAACTTTTTTTAAGGGCATGAGAGTCTAGTAATGTGCACTCTCACAAAATATAAGGTATTCTGCATTTCAATACAAAGGTGCTAGATCTGATATGAGCAAAGTTTGTTTTGAATTTAAAAAAGTAGGATTATGAGCTCTCTTTTCTTAAAGTTTTCACACATCATACGCTTGCGTATCACAAGATGACCAATCATACTAAGTTGATAAAAATTGATTTTGATACATGCAGTTGGGATACATGCAAGACAAGCTTATAGAACAAGCGTTTCTCTAAAATAAAAGTTTTGACTAATGGAGTCTCTTTTTCTCGGGATGCTGGAGAAGACAATTGATCATGATGGATAAAGATATCATGCAGGAGGGTTAAAGATGCAGAATAAAAGAATGCGTACTGCGTAGCTTTGTTGTCTTTTTTAATCCCAACTTGTCTTTTTTTGTTCGAACATAATCCCAACTTGTCTTTTTTTGTTCGAACATAAAAGAAAGCCATAACAAGATATCATGCATGAATTAATAATATCTACGGGGTTGAACAATCTAACCACAATGATAAAAATGTCAGGTTAAAGATGCTTTAGTTCAGTTTGAAAAATAAAAATGCTGAAAAATATAATCAATAAAAAGCTCAGAAAAAACTCAACCGGAATAATTTAGGTTTGAATCGGTTTGGAAGGGAAAAAACGAACCGAACCGAACCGAAATTAATTGGTTTGAACCGGTTTTTGGTTCGGTTCGGTTCAAAAACTAAAAAACAAAATTTCGGTTTGGTTGTTAATTTTGGTCCAAAACCGGACCGAACCGAAAATGCGTAGCCCTAATTACACCTCTCACACTGCATGCATTTTCAAAGATCCCATATCTATATAGATATTAAATTTCATGCGTGTTTGAGAGTATGATAAATATTGTTTTTCAAAGTGTTTTTTACTTAGAAATACATTAAAATAATATATACTTTTATTTTTTAAAATCTATTTTTGATATCAATACATAAAAATAATCCTAAAATACATAAAAAATAATAATTTAAAACTAAAAAAAATTGTTTTTTAAATCACAATCTAACTACAATCTCAAACACCATCTTCAAGATACTTCATCATAATCAATGAGACTTCTTCAAGATATTTCATCATAATTAATGAGACTTATTGGACTCGGACGTCACTTTTTAATACAATAAGTGATAGAAATAGAAATTGATTTAAAAGATATTTGAAAGTGTCATATCAGTTGTTTTTTAAAATATTTTTTACTCGGAAATATATCAATATAATATTTTTTAAAATTATTTTGACATTAGTGTACATTAAAACGATCTAAAAACACAAAAACAAATTCAAGCAAAAAAATTTAAGAATCTAAGAGGTGGTTTAGTTCTAGAGGATAGTTTTTCATTCTAATTTTCTTTTCCATTTCTAGTTTTCATTCTCTATAAAAGATGTAAAAAAAAAGTGTTTATTTGGTGAATTTGAAAGTTGAATAAAATTTTTAAATAATTAATTTTAATAGTTAATTTGAAAACTAAATAAATGTTTAAAATGTTTAAATTTTTCAAAGAATCAATTCAACCTAAAAGCTTAAACTATTAGGTGAGATCTCAAGATATGATTTATATTATTCTCTAACACGCCCTCTCAAGTGAAAACTCTTCGAACTTGAAACTTGTATAGGGTCACACTACCTTGTGCTTAATTTTTTATTAAATAAATAGGAATGATGAGATTTAAACTCGTAACCGCTTGGTCATTAAGACTCTAATAGCATGTCAGAGAACCAATTCAACCTAAAAGCTTAAGCTATTAGGCGATCGAGGTCTCAAGTATAATTTATATTATTCTCTAACAAAATTAATTTTAATAATTAATTTGAAAATTGAATAAAATTAATAGTAAAATAATTAATTTAATATAATGTAAATTATTACATGGATGAACAAGTAATGTTGTTCATAATATTGTAATCATTTTTTCATGATCAACTACATAAAAAAATCCGATGAAAACCATAATAAAAGACTTTGCTTCTTTGAAAAAATAGAAAAAAGATTATGTATTAATAGAAACGGATGAGTGTAGAAATACATTAAAATGAACGAATAAAGTATAAAATAAAAAATATATATGATGTGTTAATAGTTTAATGCACACAGAAACTAGAAGAGTACATAAATGTTTTTTTTTCTTTTATAAATATCACAAACACCTGGTAATGAAAGAAGATATAACTTATTCCTTGAAGGTGATTTTGTACCTATCCTCCTTTTATTCTGCATTTTCTTGAGTTTGGATAAGAGCATTTAATTTGTTAGCATGATTATAAGGTATTTTGTATCTATCCTCCTTAATTTTATGTGGGATAACCCTAACAATCTTTTTCTCACACAACAATTTTTTTCTCACGCGTCATGTTTTGGAACGGAGCCCTCGCAATTCATTTGTCATCCTAATTGTAGGGTCCAAATTTATTGGCAAATCTAAGTTATGATACCAATTATTATATGGTTTTGGGTATATTTTAAGAGATAAGGTTTTTCTTCACATTTATAATTAAACCTTTCACTAACCGATCCTTTCCACAACTGATGTGGAATAACTCAGCGACGTGGTCCAACAAGATGACTTGATTTTGATTACTTGACTTGAAGTGAATAGATTTGCCTGTATGACCACCTTTTATAAAGAATGGAGTCACATTTGATCACAAATAAAAAGAAGCAAATTTCTTTTTGTTGTTCTCATTGAGCAAGGACGCCTCTCTTTTCTTCTCATCGAATATCACTGATGTTCACTTCTCCTTGTTGATAGAGTTATATATAATATGTTTAAAACCCTTTTTTTTTCTTTTTTTTTTGCATTGCGATGTTTCTAGTATAAGGTTTATTACTAGACTGCTTTGTCTTGCAGTGGTCCAAGGAATATTTGACTTGAAACTGTAAATTAATTATCAGCAATCTCCATCTCTACGTACAAAAGCAATTAAAAGGAATTGTTTACACAATAGTGCAATGATCATGAGCTACTTTCTTTTTATGTTTACACAATAGTGAAAGAATAGTTTTTCTTTCATTTGTTTTTTCTCATCAAAAGTGATGTAAGTAGAACAACCATAACACATAAAATACAAAAAAATTAATCAGAAAAAAGAATTGTGAATATATGAATTTTAAATTTGAAATTTATATATTCTGAAAACAAAATTAATAAAGTTTGTCTTCTTAAAAAGTTTACAAAATCTTTAAGAGAATATTTAGAAATGTATTAACAATTATTTTTTAAAATATTGTTTATTTCAGGATAATATTGAGATACATGCAGTTGGGATACATGCAAGAATCCAAGCTTATAGAACAAGCGTTTCTCTAAAATAAAAGTTTTGACTAATTAATGGAGTCTCTTCTGTTCTCGGGATGCTGGAGAAAACAATTGATCATGATGGATAAAGATATCATGCAGGAGGGTTAAAGATGCAGAATAAAAGAAAGCGTAGCATGCAGTTGAGAAAACTTGCATTTTTGGTATCAAAACTGAGGAATCAACACTAATCATAATCTTTAATCCAACAATGGGGTGGTTACTTTTCTTTTTCTTTTTCTTTTTCTTATGGGTCTTGTAGTTCATATGGATAGTAGCTAGCATCTACTTTATGTGAGGAATTGTCATAATTATGTGAATCGCTGCACATGCAATGTTAGTCTTTTATTAGCTTTGAAATATGTAATCGTTATCTTGAAGCGCAAAAGTTAGTCTGTACAATTTTTCTTTTTTCATTGCACCATTGACGATTTGAGTTTGAACTGACTAATCCAAGTAGTGTTGAAATATAAATCTACTAGAAATGCAAACTGTTTACGAATATATATTTAAATCTCACTGGAATGCACAATGAAGGCTGGTTCTTTTATTGGATTCCATTTCATGGATGTTTAATAATGCTTGGGTTGTAGTTCTACATAATCAATCAAGGTCCTCATACCACTACAGAAAAAATAATAAATTCAATGATCTCTTAAAGGAGGGCTTGAACACGCACTAGCTAGCTAGGGCAACAGGAAAAAAGATTGGATGTTATTTTAGACAGATATTTAGAAGTTTCAATTAATTCAATTTGTGGATTAAATTAAAGAGAATATCCAAAATTAAAGAATGAAAAAATAAAAAAAGATAGAGACTACAATGAAAAAAAAAAGCAAAATTACATGACTAAATATCAAAAGATTGAAGTTATTTTTCAATTCCTTCAGCCAATTTATATTTAGTGCGAAGTGTTAACTTTGAAATTTAAAAATAAGAAATTTTTGTTTCTAATTATTTCCTTCGTATTTTCTCAAACACCTAGTAAATAAATGATAACAACAGTCTTTGGTTTTCACGTATATTTTAGTGAAACAAATATATTCCTTGATTGATTATTGTCAACCTTCGAACATAATCCCTTCATCTTAAAGAGAATGTATTTCAAACCTAGCTCTACCATCTAAATTTTGTCTCTTAACTATTTAAAAAATATATTAAATGAGAAAAAAAAAATAACAATTTAATTGTTTATATCTCTAGTATAAAATTTGTTTGCAGTAATCCAACTCGCATGGACCACCATTTGTTATTTTACTTTGCAAGGAGGTAGTGGAGCGAGCACAACACAGCTAATGTTAATGGCACGGAGGGAGTAGAAAGTAGAATCTTCAAAAGTTAAAGCTAGCATGTCAAGTGGATGGATCATAAAAGATGCAAGGTAATCAGTGGGTTTTTTTTGTTCTTTCAAATTCATCCATCTTTTTATTGGAAAACGTGGCAATCTTCTAATCCTTTATCTGTTTGTTGTTCTTAATTTTCACATTCATTTCTATTTGCCCAGGAGAACAAATTTTATTTTGGTCGGGAAATGGATTCATTCCGAATTTCTCTCTCAATTTTCAGCTAGCCATGATATTTGGGGTTTACTTTGTCCGCCCAATTCCAAAATAAAAGTATAAATATATACATGTCTACTACTTCCAATTACATTGTTCTCAACATCTCAGAAGTGCTGAATATGACATTCTTTCTGTGTGCTAAGCAGGCGAGATTAAATAAAAGATTTAATAAGTTGAGTGGTTTGGAAATATATATCATTTACCATTCGGAAATCAAGACAGTCAATATGAGCCAATTTCTGTAGCAGCTAGCAATCTATACATGTGGTGCTCTGGAAGATAAATCAAGACAGTAAGTTTTCTGTACATTGATTCATTTACATACTGAGTTCAGCTTTCAATACTCACTGAATAAGATAATTCTGGGCAATCCGTAAATTGATACTAGGGATGACAATGTAGTTAACGTTGCAGTAACAAGAAACAGTTCATATCATTTCGATCCATAACGTCCAATACATGCTCTGCAAGCTGTTCATATCATTTCGATCCTCCTTTACCTGATCCACACGTTCCTTGCTGAACATCTGATCCCATTTTGGAGGTGCTGGACAAGGACTCTCTAGATGGCTAGTGGCAACAACTAATGACTTTTTTCCTGGAACTTCAAGCTCAGCAATGCAAAGTTCTCTCCCCATTATTGAATTCATAAAGGGTTTAGTGCTGAAAGATTTTACTGGTAGTTTGCTTAACTGCAAACAAGGGGGCAATATTAATAATAAAAAAAATTAATTTAGAAAAAAAATGAATGCCAATATCAAGTCTTTAAGTTGGATCGCTGACAACTACAAGGCAATGTAATACATGAAATCCAGGTAAGATATTATTTGGTCCCATGTTTTACAAAGACACTGACTTTAAGGAACTGCTAA
>Ga0307513_10011444_pt1 | contig 11027 bp, 8 predicted proteins | sample 15_EM_MG_FD_202174 | JGI IMG/M metagenome (GOLD analysis project Ga0307513, IMG submission 202174) | Populus trichocarpa ectomycorrhiza microbial communities from riparian zone in the Pacific Northwest, United States - 15_EM | ecosystem: Host-associated > Plants > Roots > Unclassified | place... | reverse complement strand
TTGAAGTGGATAAAGAGCGCGATTCCAGGAGCCGGGGAGTTGGAGACGGGGCGCGAAAGATGCTTTAAGACTTGAAGTTTCATGAGTCGACCAGTCGTTCCTTGGCCGTATAAATCCGATGGCACAGGAAGAGGCAGAGTAAACGGAATGCAAAAGACAGTTTACCATTCCTAGTGGTCGACATTTCGTTTCTATTTCAAGAAATTTGAGGGAAGAAAAAGACGCACATAAAATGATGTCGTGCGGACAAGGGTTACCTGGACGTTCTAAGGGCCTCCGCAACCGCGACAGATTATAGAAGGGGGTTTCGCTTCACGAATTTGTTGAGGCGAGGAGCATGTAGCTCCTTTATTATTGCATGGGCGCAAGTCGTAGTGAATTCTGCCACACCTCGGGCAGTGAGCAGTGCGTACGGTACACATTTCTCTGAAAGAATTCCTTTGGCGAAGCGCTCTGATTTCCTCTGCGCAAGGTGGCCCATCTTAAGAGAGGAAAAAATAGCGCTCGTGGCCCTCGAGTCATCGCATATATCCTGAATTAAATAGGTTAGGGCCCGCTTAGATGGCGAAAGAATAGCGGGGACGCTATTCTAACATCTGCGCGATGAACGTGAATGCCTTTTCTTGTCTTGCGAATGGTTCAGCGACAAGGGACAGCATTGCGAAAAAAATATTTTGGAGAGGATACATGTGGGGTAGAGGTGGGCGGTATGACCTCTTTTATCTAGTTGGTGGGAGGACCTCGCTGTAGAATGTAAACGCCTCAAGTCCGTAAATCAACTGTCCAAATTAGGCAAGTTTTAGGCAAGGTCCTCGGGGTTCAGCCTTATTCGGAAGGAGGTTGAACTCGGCCATGAGGCGAAGAGGCCGATCGATCCTAGGTTGCCCACAAACCCTCATCATCAAGAGCACGCCCAAGTATACCCACAATGGATGGTAAGATGGTACTTACGTTCCAACCTATCCCCAGACGCTGCCCCGTCCCTTCAACTGTCGCTGCACTAGTTGGCGGCAGACTCCAGAATGGAGGCACTTTTGTGCTCTGGAAAGACAGGCAGACAATAACGATACAGTTCCCTGCCAGTGAAGACCTCGAAGGGTTGGATACTACAGACGACAAAGAATTTAATTGGAACTTAGAAGTCCGACTCAGACACACGTATGGCCATTATCTAGAGATCGTCGTAAGTCGAACCTGACTTCGTTCCTGATGCCTTGCTGACATATTAGTTCTGACCATGGTAGCAAAATCTTATATCATCCATTGAATTTGGCGCCACCAACTGGGGGTATTTATTACCAGACCAAAATGGCGGCTTTCGAATTGTTCAGCGACAAAAGATATTCAAAAAGATTTCTTGTCCATTGTGGGCGCCTTTGATTCTGGAAACCGACATTGAATATACGGTATGGGGAATGGGCTCTGAGAGACGTGGTATTTGGAAAGGAATGGAAGTTGGTTTGTGAATTTCAATTTGGCGCGAAGGCAAGTCATTTACATGAATTCTCAAAACAGACGTTTTTTACGCCTGGAACGACATGGAGTTTTGGTGTCTCAACCGGGCTATGTACGGATACCGTGCAGTGCGAGATCTAGATGTGACCTTTGAGGTCCTAGGCCATCTCATCTCGGAGGACGGGACCGTCATTGGACTCGTTAGCGAGGCGGCATGGGGAAGAATGGTTAAACCCTCAGACGCTGCGCTCATTTACAAGACGATTGCTGAAATACAGAACCGTGGGATCATATATAGGGGATGCCTTACGAATCGTTTCCTGATTGCGGATGGGAAGGTTCGACTCATCGAGCTGAACTGCATCACACCTTACGAGGACAAACAAAAGATGCTGGATGACGCTGATGTGTGGCATTGGGAAGAGCTTGGGCAGCTTTTTTATGAGTTTAAGACTCACGGACCATATGGATTCTTTCGCTGGCCCTCCCTGATGTTATACACCAGGTGCAAGGACATCCATTTCCTTCCTCCACCTCCACGTCCAGACTTGCCATTCGGTGGTATGCATTTGTATCACGACTTCTTTCTCATGTGTGGTATCGAAGCATGGCCAGACTTCCAACGGGTTGAACGCGAGAAAGAGGATCGTCCTACGACGGAGCTTTCCAAGCGGAGTCGACCGTTGAGGCCCACATTACGGCTTGTGGCAGGCCCCGGGGTTGTGGGAATTTCACGGAGAACAAGGGCACAGGATGAGATTGGACCACTACGTGCGATTTCTGCGCTCTCCCAGAGGGTGCGCGGTCATCCCAGTTCCTCGTCGTTCCATCCTTATCGTCATGCACGGGTGCACGCCAAGCTGACGGTATTGTCTACGACAGAAGAGGATACCGAGAGTACAGGTTCGGTGAGCTCATGATCCGACTTTCCTTTTTAGAATAAGCTAGTATAATAGAATCCACAAAACTTTGGCTCGATTCGGTAACGAACCAGGGTCCTGGGAATGATTAGTGATTGCTCGCATAAATCTCTTGGTTCCCGGGCGCTCGATTCAGATGCAACACGTGAGAAAAGGCCCGTCGTCACTTGATTGTGGCTCTGGCCCAAAGGTGCAACTTATCCTGGCACTGAATCCCTCATCATTCTTGGCCAAAGATATCGGTAAAAGACGTAAGAATTGTGCGATGGAATTATGCGTCGGATCGCCCAGCGTCGTTGTGATAAACCAGCTAAGGTCATTCAGCGTTATCGTCCGTACTGGGCATCAACTTAAGGTTCATGGGAGCCCTAGCGACGGAGGAGAATAACAATTATTCCAGCAGAATCAACCAAAAGGCCATTACCCCGGGTAGGTTCCCTTCGGTGATGTCTTATTTTGTACTTGTCGGAGTCAGCCTTGCAATGCGATGTACGAGGGTCAACGAACCATGAGTCATGACGAAGATATGGGTGATTTTGCTAGTATAACCCGAGAATTGTGGTACGGAGTGCATATGTAGATTCACAACCCCATCAGGTGTATGATATAGAGAATTGTATGATGAAATATCGGGCGCTTAATCTCGCTCAAGGGGTCCTCAATATAATGCACGACCAAATCATTGAAATCGCATATGCCACAACTTGGTACGAGGACCGGAGATGCCAATTTGGATGAAGTTTGGGAATATTATTAATATCCAGGCCGGATGGAAAATGAAAAGATAACCAAGATTCCATTGCAGCCACGCGATTCAGGCCGCACCCATATATTTTCCTATTCACCCAGGGCTACTAGGGATCCTGTCAAATTGGTGCTAAGCAAGATAAACCGTGACGCATCAATACGTCCAATAGGTTGTCGGGATGACAGAGATATTCCTTGATCATCACTAGCACTGCCCCACTGTGTGACACCAAGATTGGCGGTCTTGTCGATCAAGAAAGGCAGAAACGTCCCGCGGGGAGCCTGTTGAAAACCCTCCCGATCAATACTTGGCGCAAGCCGAAAATAGGAATGACATCGTACAAGCTCTCGATCCATAACATTATAATAATTTACTTGACTCGAAGCCATTCTTTGTAAGCTACCCTTGTCCCCGAGTCGATTCGAGGGGGAGTGATATCAGTGGGGACCCACTTAGCAACGCCACTCAAGCTAGCTGTATATAGCTGCCAGTGGCTACATATTCGTGAAAAAGCTCCGTACCAGTCCCCGGAAGGACATCTCCTTTGAGTTATGTAACTGGAGCAGATCTTGAGTCAATTCGAATTCCACATGGGTAAAATCTTTTGCAAGCAAGTGCTGAGCATAATACCTAGTCATATCTCAAGCAGTCATTCCGTCTTGTAAAAGGTGACCACACTGCCCTGGTAAGCATGTGCAAGTGCGGAGATCGGGTTGTATGTCCGGAAATGGAAGCGCTTGACAAAGAGCGATTTTCAATCTTGATTACGAATTTCAGAGGCGTGTGACCAAGGCTCGGAGAGGCCCAAAGGATTTGAAAATTAACAGCGATGTAGTGAATTCTTTTTTTAAACTTGAATATTTATAGCATGGTGGCTGTATATGTTAGATAATATGAGGTGAGATACTTCAACTTGTGGTGATTTCTTGAATGGGCAGCAGCTGTGTCTAATTTTTGAGAGGGAGAGATGGGGAGAGTTTCACCATTTTCCCACAAGGCGAGAGATTTAAGCTTATTTATTGAAGAGAAACCATAAATTTCTTTGAGATAGTACCGGGGGGAGGTAGTCTCTCGTAGACAGACCATGATACAAGTGATTTTTTAATGTGTTGTATGAATCACATTGTAGGGGTGAGGATGGTATGCAATCCAGTTGATATGAAAGCTCCAGTAATTTTAGTGTTAGATGCGAGTCAAGGGAGTTGTACAGTGGCCGATCGCGATATGAATGTCACCTTGGGTACTCAGGCTGATAATGAAGGAGTTCGTATGGAAGCACAAATACAGGCTTGCAGCTACCCGAGTTGGTCGTAGAAATGCTGGAAATACTTGGAATTGAGGGGTAGTTCATTGTGTTTTCAGATTCCGGGAATAATCAGATTGTTGGAGGCCAGACTGTTCCTAGTCATGGAATCTCACCCGGCACCGATGGTCTGTATTAGGCCGCCCTCAATTCATGGCACAGCTTTATAATTATGGGCGGCAGCTTTTGAAGACCTTGCTTGGATACCTTCGATGCCAAAACCGTTGGAGCATCTTGAAGCAATAGTTAACTGATACCGTTCATCTCTACACGACATGCAGCGAAACTAAATACGGTGTCTCCAGCAATATGCAGCATGCTTGGTTTTTTCAACGCCTTGAGAAAGGCAAACCTTGAAGCATTTTTTCCCCGTCGATATCGATTTAGCGAGCTCGCCAAGTATGCTCAAAGCCTTTGTGGGCGTCAACCGGATCCTGAAGGCACGTCCATGCTTTCCCAACATCCGCCACAATCAATCGCAACCTCGACGCAACTCTCTTACACGGAGGATCTTTAATATAATTCAACCGTTGTAGCCGGATCATTTGAAAAAATTTCAACTTGATCCTTGCCTTTGCTGTTTCGACCGTACTGCTGTGCGTACGAGGCTGTACATACTACAGGTACAGCGAAGGCAACGCTGGTGAGAGGAGCTTTTCCCGCAGGCGATCTGAAGGTCTTCTATAAGATGTAGACCTTTTTCAGAGAGGAGATTCCATCGATGCGTTGAACTTATAATTATACAACCATAGAGAATTTCCAAGGTGTAGTTATTCCGCGAGTGCGTGGATATTACGATGTATGGGGGCTCTGAGTCTTGGGGCTCTTTACCCTTGAAGATGTCGGTGCTGCAATACCCGAAGGTAGGCTAGTTGGGGCACCCAGACGAAGGCAAAGACGAAACGTGTTCTTTCGCACATTCACTCGGCAGGATATATTCATGGCGGACGTAAGTTCAGCAAGAAGGTTAATGTGGCCATGATATTCCTGGTTGACTTCGAGACATTGGCGCCGGAAAGTCCTCTTGCAATGGAGGCTATATTATCTGATAATCTATTGATGCATTATAGATTGGTTCTTAATCCTGGATTTCATGCAGTGATTTTAGCACTCGATGAAGGGTTATTCCCTTGAATCAAGAAACGGATAAGCTTTGAAATGCTTTCGAATGAGAGAGGCTGGCATTCACCATTAAAGGGCACAGTGTTTTTCCAGATACTTACTAATCCCGATCAAGTTGTCTATTGTGCGTACCGTCGAACCCTACTCCATTGATCCCTGAACCCTTGTCAGCCGGCATTCCGATCGTCCCAAAACTTCAGGTGGACTTGAATCAAGGAATGTTGGAACGAGAACGCAAAATATCGCAAACAAAAACCTTGGATGCCCTGGTAAGTACTAAGCAAGTTCCGAAATGAGTCTAGTCGAAGAATAACTTTGGAATAACTCATCTGAGGACAAGTCAGCCGACGCGGCAAGACAGGCGCATTTGTTGTCTCACATACCCTAAGATATTATTCTTTCCTCCTCGCGTCTGCCGCGCTGGACTTTGGCCCACCAGCAGACTTATGCGGTAGTAGGATAAACGCGAGCGCTTACGTCCCGTGATGAGCTTGGGCAGCATCCGGTTTGATCCGACATCGTGTTGGTGGCCACGCATTTCGCCGGCTACGGGTTGCAATTTTTTTCCTCCTGCTCCGCTCACAGGGGACGGAGCGACGACGATACCCACCACGGGGAACAGCCCAATATCCATATTCTGGTGTTCAAGACACCTCTTATAGGCGCTTATGCTGCCTCACATCCTCCATAGCACGACCCGTGCGGTCGCGGTTGTCCACAACCAAACCCATACCTTTAGGAATGTTCTGCAACTGCAGTCTTCTGGCCCTTCGTCGGGTTCAGGTTCAAACCGAGGGAATGGTCCAGGTGCAGGTAGTTCCAAATACAATGCAGGCAGCCGATTTTATTCTGGTTACAACGTGCGTTGATTTTTTCTGTTTCTTTTTCGTATCTGATCGTTTGTTTCCAGAGTGCGGGGCGGGCGGTGACCCAAGCAAACGCTGTTACCTCGCATGACGGCCAATTTTCTCAAAGTGATGACACCGAGGACTTCGTTGTATCCACCCCGAAACGTCCTAGCTTGCCGCAGCCCCAGAGGCAGCAACGGATGAGAAGTTCAAGCGTGTCGTTAGGTGTTAGCGGCCGTACCGAACGCGGGGAAAAAATGGGCGTCCTCAAGACAGTACAACTTCATGCGCGGTCAAATCATATATTTGCATCTCCAGAAACCTTGGCGTCTGCGAAGGAGAGACTGCTGGCAGATCCTATTGCTGTTGTCGAATCTCCGACATCATCTCTGCGCGTTCGCCGCAATTCGACATCGACCCCGCTTAGTCCCATATTAGACGCATCTTCTCCGCCCCAGCTACCCCCTACACCTCCCCTGGATGCCACAGAGAAGGTTAATTGGACAAGTTCTACCGCCTCAGCCGAATCCCAGTCACCAACCAAGGGCCCTTCCTCTCCGAAAGCAAAACAATCCGTGGTTGTTGATCCTTCTGCTCCACAAACTGTAACGCCACCTCCATCTCCGCAACCTCTCCCAAGCTACTTTGTACAAAGATTCAAGGAAGTCGGGAGGGATCCTCATGCCATTGCTGGTGTGGTTCGCCAACTCAAGGGGTCGAAATCGCCTACAGTTGAGGATTATAACGCGGCATTAAACGCTCTGATCGACTCCCGGAAGCAAGGCGAAACTCTCAACGGCATTATCAAGGTCTACAACTCGATGCTGGAGAAATCACTGTTACCCAACATTGCGACATACGAATTATTAATCCATGCCCTTACTCAACGCGACGCCGAAGTACACAAAGCGATAATTGGTCTGGAATTTCGGGCAAAACGTTCTGCGCTATACGGACGCCAGGAGGTAGCGACCCAGAAGGCCGACCGTGCCAGGATCGAATCCCTCAAGGAAGAAGATAACATTTCGGCAGCAGTGTCTCTTTTCGAGGGTGTACTCGCAATTGGTGGTGCCAAGGAACTCTCGATGAACATTTTCCTCAAATTGCTGTCGTCGTGTGCTATCCATGCCGATGTCGATTCCGCCCTTCATGTCTTTGCCCAGTTCGAGACCGTGCAGCCGAAGCTCCCGACTAACGCCTACCGGTACCTACTTCTGACCTTTTCCAACAAGGGTAGAATCAAGGATGCGGAAGAAGTTTTCAATTCTTTCCGTGAAGCCGGCAAAGCAAATATGCTCCTACCCTACCCAGTGCAATATGAGGAGAATGGTCGTCAAGGTATCGTTCAAGTCTGGAACGCGATGATGGAGGCATACTTCCGTGCAAACATGCCCGACAAAGCTATCGAACTCGTCGACCAGTTGGTCACTTCCACGTCCGGCAACAACTTCACGGGCAAGGATGTGCCAATTCCTACCCCTTCGGCATTCGCAACGGTTATCGCTGGTTTTATATACACTGGTGACGTGCAGTCAGCGTTGGCCTGGTTCGACAGATTGCTGCTGCTGGAGAATGGTCCCGCACATCCATACCAGGGCCTTGGCGGTAAACCGATGCGCCCGAATGCCGCCGCGTGGCAGCTCATGATCGATGCGTTGGCTACCGAAGGCAAAATGGATGATTTGAACAGGATTTACAAGAAGTTGAAATCCATTTACAAGGAAGACAATATTAAGATACGCCCGACGGACCACAAGCTTATATTCAATCTCAACATGGAACGGCTGCCTCAGTTGGACAATGCTACCGCCATCGAAACTCTTCATTTCCTGCTTGCCGATCTTGCCGACTACCACAGCGAGTTGGATAAACTACGTATGAAGACGGACATCTGCGTGGAGTTCATCAAACGTGGTCAATACGAAGTCGCCTGTGACGCCATCACTGAAGCGATCCTGGAGGACTTCTCGCAGTTCAAGCATGACGCACCGATCCACAAGAAACTCGAGCTGCAGAGGGAAGTCGAGACCATTATGACCCATGTCTACACTAGCGTCAACAATGGCGTTGGCGAACTTCCTTTCATGTCTGCCCTCACGCTCGTCAGGCTTGCGTCCAACTTCTCGCTGACGCCGGCCTTGAAATTTGCCCCATGTTTCCTGCATTCGTATGGCGAGACCCGGAATTGGAGTCGCATTCCGTATGCGGACATCTTCGAACAGGATTGGTCTGCTCTTCTTACCTACGCTGTCCATCTGGAGGCGAACGCGATGCAGGGCAACGCGGAAAATTTACACATCATCCCGAACTTTGCGTTCAGCGGCGTCGTTTCATTGTTGGAGGACATTGCAGGCCAGGGGCTGGCATTCGACCGGTTTGATGTCGGTCTCAGAAATCGCGTACTCGAGGTCCTCGATGGGCAATACGGTCCTGAGAAACGAGCGGAGATCCTCACCAATTTAGGGCCCTCGTATCTCCAGGCATCGACCGAATACGATCAATTGAAGTACGCTGCCCTGGAGGAAGCCTTGTCACCTGCTGAACTGCCTACGGTCCCCGACACCTCTTCGCACGTTTCCATAGGAAAAATACCCCACATCCGACTCGACTCGTATTTTTCCAGGCAGATAGAGGAGATTATGCGTGTCCAACCTGACCGCGTCGTCTTGAGCGGACCCGATTCGGGTTACGAGTTATTCCAAGACGGCTTGCGAAGAGGAGTGGCACCCCATATCCACGCCGTCGCCCGTATGATTCAAGGTTATGGCCGATCTGGACATCTGCATATCGTCCGCGAGTTGTACGATACTGCGCAGTCGCTGATCTTTTTGTACCCCTTGGAGAAGCAGGTCCATATGTGGGCTTCTATCGAAGATGCTATGATCATCGCCCTTGGACATGCAGGACACATCGATGCGGCTCATGTGCACCGGATGCGCCTCCTCGATGAGGGAGCTACCCCTTCGTCCGATGCGTATGGTGTGCTCATCCAACATGTGAAGGATACTACGGACGATACCCTCGGCGGTCTGGCGTTGTTCCACGAAGCGTTGGAGCGTGGCGTCCAACCCAATTTGTACCTCTACAACAACATCATCTCGAAGCTGTCCAAGGCGCGCAAGGCCGATTACGCATTGGAGTTGTTCCAGCAGATGAAGGTGTCTGGGATCAAGCCGTCGTCGATCACGTATGGCGCGGTCATTGGTGCTTGTGCTAGGGTTGGCGACGTTGAGTCTGCGAAGACTCTGTTTGCGGAAATGATCAACTCGAGCACGTTCAAACCGCGGGTGCCGCCTTACAACACGATGATGCAGCTCTATACGACCACCAAGCCGAATCGCGCGAGCGTGCTTTATTATTATCATGAGATGAAGAAGGCTAATGTCCGACCTTCGGCGCATACATACAAGGTATGATTTCGTCTGCCATTTTATAAATATTATAACTCGTCTCATGCATCCTTTTTCTTTTTAAAAAACAGTTGCTTATGGATGCTTACGGGTCAATCGAACCTATCCAACTCGATCAAATGGAGGCCGTGTTCGAGGAGCTCCAGAAAGACAAGAGGGTTCAAGTTGCAGGCACCCACATCGCCTCGCTCATCAACGCGTACGGGTGTGTCGCGAGAGACTTTGACAAAGCCATCTCCGTGTTCGACTCTATCGGGCAAACCCCTGGAGCACCCCCTCCCGACGCCGTCGTCTTTGAAGCGGTCATCAACGTTCTCGTAGCGCACAAGCGGACGGATCTTCTGCCGGTGTATGTGTCGAAGATGGTGGAGGCCGGTGTGCATATGACTGCGTACATTGCGAATTTCTTGATCAAGGGGTATGCGAATGTGGGTGATATGGGCCAGGCGAGGGAGATTTTCGAGTCGTTGTCGAATCCGCCGAGTGGGGTGGCTGCTCCGAATAACCATGCCCCGCATACGCCTGAGGAAGGACAGAGTGTGCCTGTGATGGAGCCTGTGTATCGGGAGGTGAGATTTTTTTTTTTTCGGGTTGGTTGGGGTTGCGAATTTCTATGTTTACCTTTTTCTCTTCTTTTTTTTTTTAGCCTTCGACATGGGAAGTGATGGTTAGAGCAGAGCTTGGTGCAGGGAATCGCGAAGCTGCTTTGGAACTTCTCGAACGACTGAAGGAAAGGTGTGTTACCATCTCTTTTCTGACCTAAATATTTTTGGTCGACTAAATCTCCGTTTTCGCCAGACAATACCCAGAGGCGGTGTATAACCGTATCAGCGGAGTGCTAACGGACTATTCTTTGCCACAACAATAATTGGTGGTCGGTCCTATGGGGTTTGACAGAGGTCATCGCTCATCACCCTTCGACGTGGTTTTTATCTGCTAAAGTGATAAATCCAAAAACCCAATCAACATTCTGCATTTACGGCTTATGAACCTATTTATTTAATCGACCGCGTGTCGTCTCCCTTCCTCCGCCTTTGGATGGATCCCCGCCCGCCTATCGATCGATTCTTTTCCCTCCCATTCTGCATGTCCATCGACCGGACCCATCGACCGACCATTGATTATCGACCAGTCGTTCGCTCATCTATCCATCCATCCAATCCAACACAATACAATCCAGATTCCCATGTGTATCATATATCTATCGCATCCCATCCAACG
>Ga0307513_10011443_pt1 | contig 11028 bp, 9 predicted proteins | sample 15_EM_MG_FD_202174 | JGI IMG/M metagenome (GOLD analysis project Ga0307513, IMG submission 202174) | Populus trichocarpa ectomycorrhiza microbial communities from riparian zone in the Pacific Northwest, United States - 15_EM | ecosystem: Host-associated > Plants > Roots > Unclassified | place... | reverse complement strand
GTTGCTGTTGTAGTTGGTGGCGCCGGAGCCCAGCTCGCCGTTGGCGTAGCCGACCACCATCCGGTACCGGCCCGCGGCCGACGCCGTCACGCTGTTGAACCGCACGGTGTTGGCCGCGCCCGCGCCGACCCAGCCGACGTAATTCCCGCCCGAGGCGGCCGAGTCGCTGACCACCACGGCGGTGCCGGCGCGCGTGTTGCCACTCGCCTCGGCCTCGTACGGGGTGATGGTTCCGGAGGCCGCCGCCACGTCGAGGTAGTCCAGGTTGACTGCGTCGCGGTCGTCACTTGCGTACGCGTTGAACTCGACCCGGCTGATCCCGGCCGGAAGGAACACCTTGGTGGTGACGGTGTTCCAGGTGTTCCAGTCGGCTGTGCCGGGCAGAGCCACGTCGGTCAGGTCGGCGCCGTTGAGACGCAGCCGGATGGACCGGGCGGTCGGCGCGCCGGTGTACGGCCCGGCCGAGTAGCGCAGGCCCAAGTTGTAGTAGCCGTCGGACGGCACGGTCACCACGAACTTCGTGCTGGCCGTGGTGCTGGCGCCGTAGCCCTCGACGAAGTACGTCCCCGAGTAGCCGGTGTTGCTCCCGTACGTGACCTTCGCGGTGCCGGAGATACCGGCGTACTCGGCTTGGTAGCGCGAGTTGGAGATCGCCGACAGGTCCGTGTTAGGGGTGACGATGACCTGGTACGCGGACTGGCCCTTGAGCCCGGTCAGCGGGACGGTGATCTGAGCGCTCGACGCGGTGTAGTCGCTCTCGCTGACCACGTAGGGCCCGGTCGACGGATTGAGACCGCTGTAGTCGACACCCCACACGGTGGCGTGGACCGTGCTGCCCAGATAACTCGGAATGCCCTTCACCACGACGTTCGTGTCGTACGTGCCCGTGGCCGGGTTGTTGCCGCCGAAGACGACCCGCGCCTGCTTCTTCGTCGAGTCGAGCGCCGCGACTGCCTGCAGCGAGCCACCGGCCGAGGGCGGCGTGACGGCGACGGTGTTGCCGGTCAGCTCGCCGTACCACTTGTACAGCCACCAGCCGCCGGTCGCCTGATTGTTGTGCGTGACCAGGTCGTTCAGCCCGCCCGCCGTGGTCCAGTACGCGAGGCAGCCGTCCACCTTGCTGGCCTCGAACTTGGCCACGAACTGCACCAGGTTGCCGGGCACGCCGAGGTCGCCGGAGGAGCGCCCGTACTCGTTGATGGTGATCGGCCGGGCGCTGACCCCCAGGCTGGTCTCGATGGCCCGGTAGTCGTCGTAGTGGGTCTGCCAGCTGGAGTAGAAGTCGTCGCCCAGCTCGTGCCAGGTCATCACGTCGGGCAGCACGGCGTTGTCCCGCGCGTAGGTCAGGAACGTGCGCAGGTCGGCCGAGCGGTAGCTGGCGAAGTTCGGCCCGGCGATCCGGGCGGTGGAGTCGATGGAGCGGATCTTCTGGAAGACGGTCTTCCAGTCGGCTTCGAGGCCGGCGAGGTCGCCGGAGTACCACTGCAGGTCGGGCTCGTTGAACGGCACGTAGACGTACGAGCTGCGGTAGGGGTCGGCGACGACCTTGCGGGTCATCGTGTCCACCTTGGCCAGGTAGTCGGCGATGCCCAGGTCGTCGTACGGCCAGGACTGGTAGATGTCCTGCATGTAGATCTGGATGTCGCGGCCGCCGGCCCGCTTGAACATCGGCGCGATCTTGAGCGCGTCGCCGTTGGGGTGCTGCAGGCCGTCCGGCGCCTTCTGCGCGGTGACCTGGGGCTTGAGCGCGGCCAGCATCGTCTCGTTCGGGATGCCCTCGTCGCCGAGGCCGTACAGGAACCCGGTGGCGCCGTAGCGCAGCGCGCCCGTGCCGGTCGCCAGATCCACCGTGAGCGTGGACGCCGCGGCGCTGGCGGGCAGCGCGGGCAGCACCGCGGCCAGCGCGGTCGCCACGACCGCACCGCAGAGCACTTTCATGCCGATCGATCTCATGACGGTTGCTTACCTCCTGTTGTAGGTCAGCCGCCGGGCAAGGGAGCGCAGCCGCGTGCGGGGGCACGCGACCTGGGTTCGCCACCGGCACGCCGCAGGGGGGACGAAAACCCTGTCGGCGCCTGATACCGGGACGAAGCCGTACCCAACCCGCCGCCACAAGTGACCGATCACATGCGGCGTGGGAGTGAGTGTGACCGGTCACATCCGCTGGTGAAAAGGGGTTGTTGCAGATTCGTTACTAACAGGTGTCTAGCGTTCGCGCGGCGGCGCGGTGGATTCGCGGACCACCAGCCGGGGGGCGTCCAGCGCCACGGCCGGCTGACCGGCGCCGCCCAGCTCGGCCACCAGGGCCGACAGGCAGGCCCGGCCCAGCGCGACGAAGTCCATCCGGACCGTGGTCAGCGCCGGCGTCCAGTACGCCGCGCCCGGCACGTCGTCGAAACCGACAATGCTCACCTCGCCCGGCACGTCCCGCCCGGCCTCGTGCAGCGCCCGGCGCACCGCGAGCGCGGTGTCGTCGTTGCCGCACAGGATCGCCGTGACCGCACTGTCGGCCGCCAGTTGCCGGCCCGCCTGGTACGCCGAGTGGATGTCCCACCCGGCCGAGACGACCTCCGGCACCCGCGCCCCGGCCTGGTCCAGGGCGTCCCGCCAGCCGCCCTGCCGCGCGCTCGTGCCGGTCTCGGACGGGATGGCCACGTGGTGCACCGTGCGGTGGCCCAGCTCGAGCAGATGCCGGGTGGCGTCCGCGGCGGCCTGCCGCTCGTCCAGGAAGATCATGGTCCGGTCGGCCTCCGGCAGGCCGCCGGCCTCGGTCGCGGCGACCGTGGGCACGTCGGCGGGCAACCCGCGCAGCACGCCGGCACCGGCCGGGTCGAAGGCGACCACGACGACACTGCCGGCGCTGGGATCGCTGACATACTCGACCGCATGGCGTACGTCATCGGCGGCCTCCGACTCGACCACCCGGACGCCGACCGCCAGGCCCATCAGCCGGGCGGCCTCCTCGACTCCTTGCAGGACACTCGCATAGCCGTAGAGAGTCGTGTTCGCGGTCACCACCGTGACGGCGTTCGCCCGGCCCAGGCCGAGTGCCCGCGCGGCCCTGTTCGGCCGGTACTGCAACTGGTCGATGACGTCGAGGACGAGCTTGCGGGTGTCCGGCCGCACGTTGGGGGAGTCGTTCAACACCCGCGACACGGTCTGATACGACACGCCGGCCGCGGCCGCGACGTCACGAATGCGCGGCGCGGCGTTGCGCCGCTGCCGCTCCGGCCGGTCGGAGGACGGTCGCATCACCCCACCAGCATGATCCGTCACAGCATCGGGGTCAAAACCGGCCACCATCGTGTCGCCGGTGGATCAGGAACCGGCGTAGCCCGGGCCGCGTCGGAGGGCACATGACGAAGAAGACATGGGGGACCCTTCTGGCGGCGGCGGTGTTCGTGCTGGCCGGGTGCGCCGGGCCGGTTGCCGGGCCGACGCCGGGCCGGCCGCCGGCTTCGAGCGGGAGCGCGATCGTGCGTACGATCGGCTGCGCCACGGCCACCTCGCCGTCGCCGACGACCATCGACGGCACGCCGTGGCCGGCCAACCAGGACGCGCTGGGCAAACTCGTCGGACGGATCCAGCCGTACGCGATGGGCCATTTCGCCGACGTCTTCTCCGGCATGGAGTTACGCGGCGAGCAGAACAAGGTCCGGGTGTACCGCAAGCCATCGGCGGCCTTCGACGCGTGGGTGCTGCACGACTTCGCGGCGGACTGCGTCGAGATGGTCGACGCGCGGTTCAACGAGACGGAGCTGGCGGCGATGCGTGACCGGGTGAGCGACGATATCGAGTTCTGGCGGGCGAAGGGGGTGCCGATCAACTCGGTGGCCGCGGCGATCGACGGAAGCGGCATCGAGGTGACCACCACCGAGGTCGAAAGCGCCGAGCGCGAGCTGGCCCAGCACTACGGGCCGGACGTGCCGATCAAGGTGAGCTACGGCAAGCCGATCGGGCTCGCCCAGTAGCGCTCACCGTGCTTCGGCCAACAGCCCAAGCCAACCCGCGGGAGTGAGCGCGTAGCTGGCAACGGATCCACCCATGAGTCGGGAGTGGAGGCCGGGAGCGATGGTCAATGCGGTGACCATCGCGGCTAGCGAGGCGGCGGTGCCGGGCTCGACCAGGCGTGGGTTGATGTCGATGATGATCGGCGCGGGCGGTGTGTCGATGACGTCAAAGGACAGGGCGCCGTGCCAGTTCAACCTGGTTCCGATCAGCTCCACGCAGCTCCGCAGCGCGTCAGTCGGCACGCTTGTCTTGTGGCTGGCACCGCCGCCGACGCCGGCCCGGTCGCGGCGATCGGCGTGCAGGGCGAGCAGGCGACCGCGTTCGAAGATTGCCTGCACCATGATCAGCGGTCCGGACACGGGCTGCTGGACCAGCACTCCGCCGAGTTCGAACGCCGACTGTGCGTCGAAGGTCGCGGCGGCCGCGGCGAGTTCGGCGTGGTTGCGGACATGCTGCACGCCGCTGCCGGCGGTGCCGATGGGTGCCTTGAGGTAAGCCGGCAACGACGGCGCCCGGGTCAGCTCCTCCGGAGTGCGGGCGACGAACGAACTCGGCCGGGGAAGACCCAGCTCGACGAGAAGTTCCTCGGCACTGAGCTTGTCCTGCACCCGCCGCAGCGCCGCAATAGTGGGCACGGCGGTCGCGACGCCGCGGGCGGTCAGTTCGTCGGTGCACAGGGCGAGGACCGCGACCTGCTCCTGGGTCGGCAGCAGCACGTCGTACTGCTCGTTGTCCAGCACCCGCATGGTGGCCTCGGCCCAGGCCCGCGGCTGGTCTCCGTAGACCGGCACGCGATGCCACCGGCGCACGGCATTGGTCATGCGCGCCAGCGCCAGCTCGGGAGCGAGCACTCCGACATCGTGCCCGGCTCGGGCCAGCAGCCTCGCGGTCTGCCGTGACGTGAGGCCGGCTGCTGGAACTGCCGCTACCCGAGGCGGCACTACCCTGGCGTGATCGCCTGGGCGCGATGGTCAAGTGCGATGCGCGCCACCGCCCGTCGCCACCCGGGGGTCTTCCCGCTGCTGTTGCAGCGCCCTGCCGCCACGCCTGGTGCTCTGCGGGTCCGCGAGATCGTCTATCAGACGCTGCGCGAGGCCGGCGACGACGACTTCGCCTGGGCCGCCGCCCGGATGATGGACGTGCTCCTCCCCGCCGGCTGACGGCGGTTATCTCCGGGGCTGGAACTCGTGGCAGTAGACGTAATCTGCCACGCCCACGCCGATCCGCACGCCCTGCACGTCGGCGGTGCGGAAGTGCACGCCGCCCCAGATCCGCGCCTCGATCAGCTCGGCGAGGGCCGCCGAGAAGCTGTCGTAGGAGCGGGTGGTGCCGGAGTCGGCGCTGTACGCGCTGAACGCGATGTCGTCCCGGCCGAAGAAGTGGGTGAGCGCGGTCATGGTCGCGCCGGTCGCGCAGGCGTGCCCGGAGGTGTAGTCGGGGAACGGCGGCGTGATCAGTAGCGGCATCCAACTTGGATCGGCGGTGGTCGCCGGGTTCCCGTCCGTGTCGGCCAGCTGGACCGCGGTGACCGGGCGCCAGAAGCTCCAGAACTTCTTCTCGTTGAAGCACGCGATCCCGGCGTCGGCGACCGTGATGTCCACGGTGGCGAACAGGCGCGCGGTCTGCAGGGTGTCCAGCCGCTGGGTGGTGGCGATCTGCCGCTTGATCGCCCACTCGGTCAGGCGCCGGTCGTGCCACCAGATCGCGGCCTCGGTCTGATCGGCGGTGCGCACGGTGCTGGTGGCCGAGCCGAGGGCCTTGACCTCGTTCACGTCCCGCGCGTAGGCGGCACTCGTCAGCGCCGGCGGTCCGCTGGTGCGGAACGCGGTCGCGTTCGGGATCGCGAACGGCGTGACGTCGCCGACCCACGCGCCGTCCTGGGCATAGGTCGGCGGGGTCGGCCGCCACTGGCCCGGCTCGGTGCCGACGACCCAGGCTCCGGGGCCGAACGCACCGTCGTTCGCGCGGGCCGCGATCATCGCGGCGGCCGCGGCCTCGCCCACCGCGACGCCGCCCCGCTCGGACCGGCCGTCGGGGATCGCGGCGAGCGACGCGTCGTACTGCGCGCGCAAGGTCTCCGACTGGCTGGGGAAGAGCGAGACCAGCACCCGGTACGCAGCCGCGGCGACGGCGGCGTCCGTCGAGTCGCTGCGCCGGGCCGGGGGAGCGATCAGGTAGGGCTGGTAGGGAGTGCCGGCGATCGCGTTGACCGCGTCGTAGACGGCGCCCTGCACCATCGCGAAGCCGCGGCCGGTCACGTACGGCGCTTGCCGGGCCACCTCGTAGATCGCGTTCTGCGCGTTGATGTCCCAGGTGATGACGGCGTTCGGGGCGCCGCTCGGTGCTGATCTCGGCTGTGCCGCGGCGGCGGTGGGCGCGGACGCCACCGGCGCGATCAGGGCGAGCACGGCCACGGCGGCCGCGCTGCGGGAGGTAAGGAATTTGCCGGGCATTCGGATGCGATGTGCCATGGGGTCCCCTGTCGGCGGATCGCCTTGCTTCGAAAATCGGCCGAGTCCCAGCCTGCTGCGGGCCCGGACGGCAGGCAAGGCATTGACAGATGGTTATGTGTCGGATATCGACTCGGAGTTTCTTTGCCTCTTTGCCCGCTGGGTGCTCCGACGATCTTCAATACGCCGGTCAGACCTGGTGCTCGACCCGATGGCGCAGATAGTCGTCCGGGTGGGTCCGCGCGATTCGGACGGCCTCGGCCACCGTCTCGTGCAGCGCCTCGGGATAGTGCCGCAGGTTGAGGTTGAGTCCGGACAGGAGGGACCGCCGCACATCAAGGTCGTTGTTGGCGACGAACACCCGCAGCGCCGTTTCGCGCCACTCCTGCCGCAGATCGGCGACCGCCTCGAATTCGGCCCGGCTCTGCGGGGTCGGGGTGGGCGAGCCGGCCAGAAAGGTCAGCGGGACCTGCGTCCAGTACCAGGCCCGGGCGGCGCCGGCCCGCTCCGGATCGGTGCCGGCCCGCAGATAGTCGAGCAGCGCCCGCTGCACCCGCCGCCGGCCGAAGGTGGTCACGGCCGGCTCGATGAGCCGCCGGTTGAAGCTCGGATCCGGATCGTAGACGGCGGCCCGCATCAGCGGCTCGAACCACTCGTCCCGCGCCGGCGAGCTCTGCGCCGCTTGCGCGATCACCTGCCGCGCCCGCTGGTGCCAGACCCGGTGCGAGCGGCCGGTGTCCGAGGCCAGCGGCGGCCGCTCGGCGCCGAGCAGATCGATCAAAACCGCGAGGCATTTCTCGTACGCCGAAGAAGTGTCCTCGGCGCGCCGCGGCAACGGAAGCAACGACCGGGGTGCCGGCGTCTCGTCCCCGCTCTCCACAAGCGCCACTCTACTCAGCAGTCCGCCAGGAAGTCGCTCGTGTCGAGGCCGAACTCCGGGGTCGGCATCGCCGCGATCTGGTACGCGATCCGGTTGCTGCGGAACTTGACGTCGGCGCCGGCGGCCTGGTTGTAGATATCCATCTGCTGGGGCAACTCGGCGGTGCGCAGCGGCTTGCCGACGTAGACCGCGGTGATCGTCCCGCTGCAGTCGTCCTGCTTGAGGTTGGCCGGGGTCTGCACCGTGATCACGCGCCGCCCGTCGAGCGCGACCTGCTTACGCAGGACCGATTTCATGTCGAACGTCTTGCCCGCGTCGCTGAGGCCGACCTGCCAGAATTCCACCTGGACCGGGATCGCCTTGCACACCGTCCCCGCGGTGCTGTAGAGCCCCAGGGCGATGTCGCTGTTGTTGTCGATCTTGACCATCGACTTCACCCACTTCAGGGTCTCGCCGCTGGACCAGCCCTTGTTCTGCTTGCACGGCGGGGTGGTCGGTTTCGCCGTCGGGGTGGTCGCCGTCGGTGTGGTCGGCGTCAGCGTCGGCGGCGCGGTGGTGCTCGTCGGCGCCGGGCTGACCTGGCTGGTCTGCCCGGCCACGGTGGTCCGCTCCTGGTCACCGCAGCCGGTGAGCGCGAGGACCAGCACACAGAGCGGCACGGCCCGGCGGGCCGGTGGTTTGCGGGGAGCGCGCATGCGCCGACCGTATCCGTGGCCAGGACGGACGGCGGTCGAGGTTGGACACGATTGGACACGCCCTACCGTTCACTGCATGACATTCTCCGATCCTGACGTGTCCCGAATCGGTGAGTTGATGCTCCGGCAGGTCGACGGCGCTGGACCTCGACGCCCCGATCGGCGAGTACCTGACCGGCTATCCGGCCCACGCCGCCGAGGTCCGGGTGCGGCACCTGCTGACCCACACCTCGGGCATCCCGAATTTCACCCGGCAGAGCGACTTCGACGGCAAGGCGTCCCGGATCGACCACACCGACGGCGATGTGCTGGCCCGGTTCGCCGCGCTGCCGCTGGAGTTCGAGCCCGGATCCCGGTACGCCTACTGCAACTCCGGCTACCGGCTGCTGGACATGATCGCCGCGGGCGTGTCCGGTGCCCCCTACGCCGACGTGCTGGCCGAGCGGGTGCTCACCCCGGCCGGAATGCACGACACGCGGGTGCTGTCCGACGAGGCGATCGTGCCCGAGCGTGCCCGCGGCTACCACAACGGTCCGGACGGTTTCGTCAACGCCCCGTACCTGAGCATGACCATCCCCGGTGGCGCGGGCGGCCTCGGCTCCACGCTGGAGGACCTGTTGCGCTTCGACCGGGCGCTGCGCGAGGGGACGCTGGCCGGCGAGGCGCTGCAACGGCGCCTGTTCACCCCGGTGCGGCTGTCCGGCGGACGGGCCGAGGACTACGGCCTGGGCTGGGTGTTCAACACCTACCGGGGCCGCCGGCTGGTGTACCACGACGGCGGCATCGAGGGTTTCGCCAGCCTCTATGTGCGCCTCCCCGACGAGGACCTGAGCATCATCATGCTGACCAACCTCGGCGGCCACTCGCACGCCCCGGCGGCCGTGGAGCTGATCGACACGGTGCTCCAGCTGCCGCCGCCCGAGCACGAGCCGGTCGACCTGCCGGTGTCGGCGCTGGACGCCCGGGTGGGCAGCTACCCCGACAGCAACGGCGTCGTCGAGATCACCGCCGAGGGCGGGCAACTCGTCGTGCGCCACGGCGACGGCGTCCACCTGATGCGGCCGCTTGACCCCACGACCTACTTCGCCGCCGACGACCCCGACCTGGTCCTGCACTTCCACGATCAAGACCCAGCGCCCTCGTGTACGTTGCGCTACCCGCTCGGCTGGATCACCGGCTACCGCACCGAACCCGCGGGCTGAGGGGTACTGCCAGGGCCTCTCACCGGCCTGTTTGCGCGACTAGCGTCGCTGGTCATAAGGAGGGGATGAGGATGGACAAGCGCGTCCTGGGCAGCGCCGGCCTGGAGGTCTCCGCCATCGGGCTGGGCTGCATGAGCATGACCGGCGGCTACAGCGACAGGCCGGACCGGCAGGAGATGATCGCGCTGATCGGCTCCGCCGTGGATCAAGGCGTCACGTTCTTCGACACCGCCGAGATCTACGGTCCCTATGCCAACGAGGAGCTGGTCGGCGCGGCGCTCGCCCCGTACCGGGACCGGGTCGTGATCGCCACCAAGTTCGGCTGGGACATCGACGAAGCCGGGCGCAAGCCGAGCGGGCGGGTGACGAGCAGCCCCGACGTGGTCAAGCACGTCGTCGACGGATCGCTGCGGCGGCTCGGCGTCGACGCCATCGACCTCTACTACCAGCACCGGGTCGACCCGCAGGTGCCGATCGAGGACGTCGCGGGCGCGGTCAAGGAGCTGATCGAGGCCGGCAAGGTGAAACACTTCGGCATGTCCGAGGCGGCCGCCGCGACGATCCGCCGGGCGCACGCGGTCCAGCCCGTGACGGCCGTGCAGAGCGAGTACTCGTTGTGGTGGCGGCGCCCCGAGGAGGAAGTGCTGGCCGCCTGTGCGGAGCTGGGTATCGGCTTCGTGCCGTACAGCCCGCTCGGCAAGGGCTTCCTGACCGGCACCATCACCGCGTCGACCGGGTTCGACGCCGGCAACGACATCCGCAGCACCATTCCCCGGTTCGCGCCGGACGCGCTCGAGCACAACCAGGCGGTCGTCGACCTGCTCGCGGGCATCGGCCGGCGCAAGGGTGCCACCCCGGGGCAGATCGCCCTGGCCTGGCTGCTGGCCCAGCGCCCGTGGATCGTGCCGATCCCGGGCACCCGCAAGCCGCACCGGCTGGCGGAGAACATCGGGGCCGCCGCCATCGAGCTGTCCGCCGACGAACTCACCGAGATCGAGGACGCCGCCGCCAAGATCCAGGTGGCCGGTGGCCGGTACAACGAGGCCGCCGAACGGATGACCAACCTCTGACGCCGCCCTGCTGTCAGCCGGCGGAGAAGTAATGGCCGTTGTCCAGATCGGCGAGCACGCTGGGCTGAGCGGGTTCCCAGCCGAGGGTCCGGCGGGTGATGAGGTTGGACGCCGGGAGGTCCAGCGTGACCAGATTCGCGAGGAACCCGAAGTATCCCGGCAGCATCAGTACGTCCGCGGGAATGCTCACGGCGGGCAGGCCCAGACGGCTGCCGATGGCCTCGGCGATCCCGCGGAACGGGAGGCCCCCGTCCTCAATCGCGTGCCAATATCTGCCGGCCGGACCCTTCTCCAGCGCCAGGCGGAACAAGGAGGCGACATCGCGGATGTGCACGGCGAGCCACCGGTTCGCGCCGTCTCCGGGGTAGCCGACGACGCCCTTCTCCTTCGCGAGCGCGATCAGCAGGGGGAGGAATCCGGCACTTTCGGTCGTGCTGTGCGCGATGGGGGGAACCCGCACGATCGAAGACCGTACGCCCCGCTCGGCGAGGCCGACCACGGTGGTTTCCACGACGTTACGAACCCGCAGGGTGCCCTTGTACTCCTCGCCGCCGGGAAGGGCCGGGTCCTCCTCGGTGGCCGGCCGGCCCAGGTCTTCCCACCCGGGCGAGCCGATGCTCCCAGCCGCGACCAGCGGCTTTCCGGTTTCCGCCAGGGCCTCGCCGTACGCGAGCATGACCGAGAGCTCGGCGGCGGCCACGGCGTCGATCCCGCCGGACG
>Ga0307513_10011442_pt1 | contig 11028 bp, 10 predicted proteins | sample 15_EM_MG_FD_202174 | JGI IMG/M metagenome (GOLD analysis project Ga0307513, IMG submission 202174) | Populus trichocarpa ectomycorrhiza microbial communities from riparian zone in the Pacific Northwest, United States - 15_EM | ecosystem: Host-associated > Plants > Roots > Unclassified | place... | reverse complement strand
GGATCACAGGAAAACATCGTCCCAATTGGGTTTTGGGTTTTGCCTCGGTATCTATTTACCCAGCCACTCTCTGCCTCCTCCAACCAAATGCGGATCCCCTCACCGGTAACCGCACCTCAATGTCCCGTCCCTGCCGCCATGCCCACCCCCGATTGAACAGGGACTCAGGAAACCCGCGAAGGACTTGCCTTGGCTGTGCCAGGTGATAATTCCTTGTTTCCGTTTCCCGCCATTCAACCCTGGGGTACTGCGATGGCTTTGGCACACGCTTCGTCTAAAGCTCCGTCACTTTCCCCGCTTCCCGCTTCGCAACGGCGCATTGTTTCACAAGGTCAATCAAGGCAATGCGGATGCGTCCCCCATCCCACGACAAACGCGAACGCGACAGCAGCAACTCATTCAACGGCCTCAACTACTCCACCTCTCGCAGCGCTGTAACCCTGCTTTACCCTGGCTGGCCCACTCCCTCGCTTCTCTGGTCCATCCTCACCCCATTCCCAGATCAAGCAATAGACATTCTCTCAGGTCTCCACCTCCACCAAGCTTTGCACACCTGCTCGGCTGGCCATCACTCCTCCATCTCTGTCCGTGCCTTGACGGTGACCGCCGGGCAACCACAATGTTCGGAATGGTGATCACCCGTTGCGCTCGAGCTCAATTCCCCTTATAGCGGGTCTGGTGCCGGCTCACAAACGTGATCCTATACCACCGGATCTTACGGGAGCGGTTCTTACCTGTCTACCGACGTTTTCTCGCCTCGTTCGGGCCCCGCCGAACCACATCGCCTCAGCACCATCACAGAACGCGCGGAAAACCCTTCACCTCCTACTTCATGATGTTCGTCGGTGTAAGCTCTTCCCGTGTCCGGGATCTCTTCGCGTCGGCAAAGAAGAACGCACCTTGTATCATCTTCATCCCTGAAGACTTGAATCCACGCAATGATCTTCCAGTCATCGAAGCGCCCGGGGCTGAGCGGACTGGGGTTGGCTCCGATGACATGTGATCGAGGATGCCACGACCGACGGGGCACCCGAGCGCATTCGTCAGGCTTACCTAGGCTTACTGTAAACTACCATCCTCTCTAATCTCCTCCCACTCCTCTCTCATTTCCGCGCTTAGAGGTGAGGTTTGCTTCGGCTTGTCTCTCATTTTTACTAAGGATTTTGCAGTCCCAATGATTCCGAGGTCGCTACGAGCAGGAGTACGGTTACAGTCCCGACGCGTTGTTGTCCCTCCCCGGATAACTCCAGCTATTCTACGATGGACGCGGTCGTTCGCCACCCCTTCGGATAACAAACATACCCCCGAGTCGGACTCAAATAAGCCTGCGCAGGAGGGTGAGAAGGGAAAGGGTGTCGAGAATCAAACAGATTCGGGTCCGTCACAAGAACTCAAGGGCCTCGAAGGTTTCTTCCGACGGTACCACCAACAAAAGGCAGCTAACGAGGACAAGTCCGAATCAGACGATTCTCAACGGCAGAAGCAACCCCCACCACCCGGAGGCAATCCTCAAAACGGGTTCAACGCAAACCAACTCGCAATCCTCGCCATTTCCGCCGCGATCGTTTGGGCTCTTTCTAGCTCTTCTTCCCCTTCATCACGCGAAATCACATGGCAAGAGTTCAGGACGGCCTTCCTCGATAAGGGACTCGTCGACAAGCTTATTGTGGCGAACAGGCAGAAGGTGCGGATCAAGCTACACACCAACGCCACCGGAACGATGTACCCTGCTGCTGCCCTCAGTGGTGGTGATTACTACTTCTCGATTGGAAGCGTGGAAGCATTCGAACGGAAGCTGGACGAGGCACAGGCGGAACTCGGCATTCCAAGTCACGAACGGATACCCGTCGCCTATCATGATGAAATTTCCGCTGTTGGTGCTCTCCTCAACTTTGCTCCTACAATCCTTTTCGCTGGGTTGTTGCTCTGGATGGGTCGCAGAGCTGGTTCGGGCGGAGGCGCTGGTGGTGGTATTTTCAACATTGGGAAGAGCCGTGCCAAGATGTTCAACAAGGACACTGACATCAAAGTCAAGTTCAAAGACGTTGCCGGGATGGACGAGGCCAAAGAGGAGATCATGGAATTCGTTTCTTTCCTCAAGAACCCTGCCAAATACGAGAGACTTGGTGCAAAGATTCCCCGTGGTGCCATCTTGTCAGGTCCTCCGGGAACTGGTAAGACTCTCCTTGCGAAGGCCACAGCCGGCGAGGCCTCCGTACCGTTCCTGTCCGTCTCCGGTTCAGAGTTCGTCGAGATGTTCGTCGGTGTCGGCTCTTCCCGCGTCCGGGATCTCTTCGCGTCGGCAAAGAAAAATGCACCTTGTATCATCTTCATCGACGAAATCGATGCCATTGGAAAGTCACGAGGAAAGGGCAACAGCATGGGGGGAACGATGAGCGAGAGTCTACGCTGAACCAGCTCCTGGTCGAGATGGATGGTTTTAGTACAACTGAGCATGTCGTTATCCTCGCAGGTACTAATCGACCCGATGTCTTGGACCCCGCTCTCTTGCGCCCTGGCCCATTCGATAGACACATCGAATCGACCGGCCAGATGTTTCTGGCCGGAAGGGTATCTTCCAGGTCCATCTCCGGCCCCTCCGCCTCTCCGACAAACTCCCCGAGTTCGAAGCTTTCTCCCACAAACTCGCCGTTCTCACCCCAGGTTTTTCCGGTGCCGACATCGCTAACGTGTGCAACGAGGCTGCCTTGCACGCTGCACGTCGGGCGTCAGACTACGTCGAGGAGAGGGATTTCGAGTCAGCGATCGAACGTGTCATTGCCGGTTTAGAGAGGAAGAGCAGGGTGCTCAGTCCTGAAGAGAAGAAGACGGTAGCTTACCACGAAGCTGGGCATGCCGTTTGCGGTTGGTCGGACCAAAATTCAGTGGCACACGCCCTTTCAATAGAATCTTCTCCATATTCTTGAACTCAAGGCCGGGTACAGCAGCGGGCGTCCTAAGGGGTCGGCTAAACCCGCTGCATGTTGCCGTCTTGGGGGTGAGGATGAGAGGAGAGGCGTGAAAACGGTTGGTGGAAGGATGCGCGGACATCCTGAGAGCCCCGCATTTTCCGTGCGCACCCTGGCAAGTTAACTTCCCTCCAGGTTAGTTGAACGTAGCTGGCACAAGTTCTAAGCAAAAATGAATAGACGGTTGTTTTGTATGTACTGGAGATAATGCCCTATCGACAAAATTGCATTGCACGCTGAATCCTACCGCCGCCATCAAGGGAACCGCCGACTTCGGGCTTTCTTCAACCCTGTGGCTATCCAAGTGCTTGATCCGACCTCTGATTGTCACCCGTTGCGCGTGAGTTTCTGAAGAAATGGGAGTGGGATAGGACAAGTGGTACCGGTGCGGGCCCGACCAAAAGACCGAGCGTGGGCTGGGGCGTGTCATTGGACTACATTCGTTTGCGGTCGATTGAGGAGCATATGAAAAAAATTGTAGTGGCAATTTCAAAACCAGGCGTGGCTAGCCCAATAAGACCCCTATGCAGAGCACGACGGGGTGTGACATGTGAACCTTGAGGGGATTCTGTCCTGTGACGAGACCAAACGAATTGGTTTCGTTCAAATAAATAGTAAATCTTATTTAGCATATTCAGCTAGGCTGCTTATTTTTTTTATTTCATAGTGCTCGGTCGTTTCCTGCATCAACGAGCTCTCGAAAAAATGTCGTCCCGATTGGGATTTGGGATTTGCTTCGGTAGCGTCCGTTTCAAGTCATCGACAAAGTGTTCGTGGAAAACAAGAATCTCACTGGAGTTCCAATAGAGTAGTTGAATGTCTCCGTCCGTAAATACGGACAAGTGAACAGTAATTCTTTCTCAATCTTGGCGCTATTGGTTGTTCCAAGATTTCGGCGGACGCTGTATCGTCTTTGCCCAGGGCCAAACATTATGGTTGATCGTTAACTACCTTGTACACATCCATATAGATACAATAGAATTCCGAACTTGTTCTCAGGCATTTGGAGCAGACGAACTCCCCTGAGATACCCTCTCTGCTAGCTCCTGTGCCATACGTTCCCTCATTGTTGGACCCTCCATATCCCTGATATCTCGTCGGTCGGGGCCACTGGGAGTGACTGGGAAGACTTGACTGGTGAGACTCGTGAGTAGGTGAAAACCGGGGCAGGTGGGTATCGACACTTACTCGTCCCACCACTTCAAAGTTTCCTTGTACCAGGGATCATCAGGGCCCCGGAACTGCTCTCTGAGAAGGTTGTAGAGCGCGGACAGGTTAATCCCTGTGTCATCGTCCGCAATGCTCCATTTTTCCATTGCGCTCAGGGCCACGTACACCTGTTTTGAAGGTCAGATCCAAGCTGTCTCAGCCGGCCGTGTGTTCGGTTACCTGGATGGCGGCGTAGCAAATCGACGATGGTTTTACTGAGTTCATCCCGTGGATGTTGGCATTTCCACCCTTTGTCTTTGCGGTTGCCCCGTCTGCATGGCTTCGGCCGAGAAAAATGGATCGATATGCCTGCGAGTATCGTTAGTAGTGACAACTGGAGATGGGGTGAGACCGGCCTTTAGAAGCAGGGGTCCACGGAAAAGGCCCTTCGTAAGGGTCCCATCCATCGTCGTTTCATCATAGAGGAATGTCGGGAAGAATGGTTGGTTTTCCCTGTCTGTCATTGGGAGGGTTAGGGCCTTCAGACTCTCTCGCGTGCTGGATTTAGTGGCAGAGAGTCAGCAATCAGACAGCGCAGTCAGGATGCTTAACCCACGTACCGCTCTGGATCCACTTTCATCTTCTCGAGGTAGTTCACCGGGCACAGCAACCGGGCAGTGATTGGACTGTCGAACCCGCGCCAAGCCTTGTGCATCTCTGGGTTGCGGTGTTCGGTGTGTGCGCGCGGGACGTTCTGTAATGACCCGCTGCCGCCTGAGCCTGGTAGATACTCTGGTGGGATCAGATCGATAATGTCTCTCTTCATGTTCTTGCAGTCTGTCTCTTTCCCCCCACCGGCCTGTTTCTGAACCTACCATGGGTCACTGGTCAACCCTGGACCTGAATGATTGGAGCTGTAGACTCAACCTTACCATTCGCGCAATCTCGACAATCTCGTCCGCAGTCGCGGTGGGCGACGCGATGCGAGCTGCAATGAATGGGAGGTGGGCGGCGATCATGTTCGCGTCCTCGATTCGGAAAGTGCGTTGGAGATCGGATCTGGAAATTGCGGACTGTGAGTGGTGTATGGCGCGGTGTGGATGCCAGGCACTTACAGTGAAGTATAGTACTCCCTCGCATTCGGTTGAGCAAGGCGTTGAGAGCCTTCTTGTGAGTTCAGCCAGACGGACAGGATGGATTCGAAGGAATCGAAGGGTTGACAGACCCTTCGAAGCCACCTCCCGTGTTTCTTGATTTGCTTGCGTTCGTCCGCCGTGAGGTTGACAGCAGGCCTGTAGACCAGTGGGCTCAGGTGAGTCCTGTCACTCACCAGAGGTTGAATGTTGAAGACGTACCGACCATCGCTGGGGCTTTCGGACGCTGTCGTCATGATGTTTGTCAGCAAAATGGAATAGGGATGATGGTGGGGGTGCGAGCGGGTCATGTGTCGGTGTTTCGGAGCTGAGATGCGCCGGTGCACTGGCAACCCCCGCACCCTCCTGAACTCCTACGCAATGGCCACGTTAGGCTTCACTTGTTACGAAGGGGACTGTGCTCGCGCGGAGTCCCCAAGAATATTCCAAAACCAGCAGAGTCTCCGGCAACACTCAAACAGATGCCACAAGGGGATCAAGGGCGACGAGTCCTCCATGGGAAGGGCCCTGAAGCGCAAACGTGACGCTCAAGCCATAGAAGAGTCGGAGAAACGGCAGCGGCTGGAGGAAGCACGGATTGCCGCTGAGGCAGCATGCCGCACACCAGAGCCAGTCCCGGTACGATCCCATGCCAGTGTTGGCAGAAATCGCATTGACACCTTGGCGACCAAGGTCCCTCTCCTGGACCAAGCGATTGACACAGAGCTCACCCGTTCAACGAGGAAACGACGAAATCCTGCGAGGTTCGCAGATTATATTCCAACTTCAACAGTCCCCTCCCAGATGAGTCGCCAATTCCTCACGAAAAAGCAGCAGTTGGAGGCGGCGAAGGCAAGAGCGGACGCAGCCCAACCTGAGCACGATCCCGAGCCACTACCGGACGAGCGGTCCGATGAAGACAGCAGCGCGGGCTCGGACACTACACAGGGGATCACAACCAGCCCAGACCCCTTCGGCGTCTTTCGGAAATATTCATCGATCCCCTCCCACAACCCCGATGACCCCAACCCCTTCTCCGACGTGCCTTCTACTTCGCCTGGTGTAGCCCCACCCCAGGATTTGTCCGTCGGCTCAAACCTCGAAGTTTCCTCTGCCACCCGCAACTCCAACCCCTTTGCCAGCTCAGAGAATCCGAGCGAGGATATCATGCTCAGTTGGTGGTTTCAAAAAGGCTCTCACGACGGTATCACATGCCTCAACGACCTCGTCAAGGACATGGTGAATAATCCGTACTTCGATTTATCACAGTTGGAGAACTTCAATGCCGTCAGTGCTCTTCGCCGGTTCGACAAAAGACATTGCAGCTCAAAATCCGGGACCACGCTCGCACCCGGTGATGGCTGGAAGAATGGTTCGGTGAAGATCCGACTTCCTTGCGCCCGGGTCAAGCAACGTGAGGAGGACGCACCCGAGTTCACCGTTGATGGGCTGCTTTATCGGGATCCCGTTGAAGTGATCGCGACGGAGTTACAGGACCCCGATTCATTCGAACGCATCCACCTCAAGCCGTTTGAGGAATGGTGGAGGCCAAACGAGTCCGACGACCCTGTCCGTGTTTACTCCGAAGTTTACACATCTGACGCGATGCTGGAAGCCGAGAGACAACTCCAGGATTCCCAGAAGGACACTGCTTCTTCTGGCCCCCAGCTGGAAACATTTGTCGTGTCGGTCGGACTGTATTCTGACTCCACCAACCTCACGGCATTCAGTCACGCTTCCCTATGGCCGATGTACATGTTCATTGGAAACGAGTCGAAGTACGTGCGATCAAAGCCAACTTCTTTTTCCGCTCACCACATCGCCTACCTCCCAACGGTACGAGACCCTTTTCCTTGCATCTTGTTTGCTCCGTTTCTCATAGTTTCCCAGCTGCCGGACTCGATCAAGGAGTTCTACCACAAACACTATGGGGTGTATCCCACAGATGACATGCTCGCCCATCTCAAACGAGAACTGATCCACGGCTGTTTGCGGTTGATATTTGGTGGCTCGTTTGCCGATGCCCAGAATAATGGGCGGATCACCCAGTGTGCGGATGAGATCTTGAGGCGTTGGCTTCTCCGGCTGATCTTCCACTCTGCGGACTATATCGAAAAGTAGGGACAATTTTCCTGTTTGGCTTTACTGTTGCTTACCTTCCCAATGTTCCAGGGGATTGCTCGCAGGCATGAAATGCAATGCAAACCACCTCTGTCCGAGGTGTTTCATCCTCAAGGCAGATGTTCCCGAGATCGGCACCGATCTCGACATGGCGCGCCGATCGACAAACGCGCGGAAGTATCCGCACAATCATATCGAGCTTGCACACAAGGGACTCTTTGAGAGTGGGTGGAGTATCGGTTACAAAGGGAAACATGACTTATTGAAAGCTGGCTCGTGGTTCCCAACTCTGGTATGCTCGATTCTTGTCTCTACTCTCGGACGCACTGACGATGCACTCGCAGAATGCCTACTATACCGAGCTTGGCCTCGACCCTTCTCCGCTGATGGCTGTCGATATCATGCACGACATTGAGCTCGGTCTTGAGAGGCAGGTGCACTCGCACGAAATTCGGATCTTCCATGCAGCGGGTAAAGGTATAGTTGAAGAATTTGACGCTCGGTTGGTCTCCTTGGTACCAGCATTGAGGTCACCCCTCTGATCATCCGCAGCTTTCGTCAGGTCCCAACGTTTGGACGTGATACCATCCGAAGGTTTAGCGGAAATGTTTCCGCGCTGAAGAGGCCCACTGCGAGAACCTTCGAAGACATCCTTCAAGTGGGTTTGCACGTCAGATGCCGCTTTCCAAAACGAAACTGAATGACCCCACAGTGTTGTATCCCTGTGCTTGAAGGTCTGCTCCCAGAGGAACACGACGAGATCATCCTCGACCTCGCCTTCGATATCGCCACCTGGCACGCTTATGCTAAGTTACGGAAGCACACCAGCTACACCCTCGCCTCCTTCCGCTCACAGACCAAGGAGCTTGGTCGTCAACTCCGTGTCTTTCTCAAGAAGGTTTGCTCGGCTTATGACACAAAACCACTTCCGAACGAGGAAGCCGCGCGGGCCCGCCGCCGCGCCACACAGAAGGGTGACTCGGCCCCCAAGAAGAACTCAAGCAGTGGCTCGAAGAGGCAGTTCAATATGGCGACCTACAAGATACATGCCCTGGGTGATTACGTTGATCACATAATGCGGTTTGGCACGACCGATTGTTTCACAACTCAACACGTTTGTCATCCTCCCTTCTGATCTGATCCGAGCCTCACGAAAATGATGCCATAGGGTGAACTTGAGCATCGGAGGGTCAAGCAGTTCTACAAGCGCACAAACAAGAGTGTCACCTTCTCACGCCAGATCGCGAAGCAGGAACGGATGCAAAGACACTATCGAAAGTATACTGAGGCATTGAAGACAGGGACTCGTGCAGCAGAGCCATTAGGTGGGCGCCAGTTGACGAGTGCCGATGACGGTGGATCGTCACGAAGGCACTATACGATCTCTGAGAAGAGTCGTGGCCACCTGAAACTCTCCCAGTGGGCTCTTGGAGAGAACGCGAAGGACCCAGCTTTGAAGGTACGGGTCTCCACAAATTTCCACGTGTGTTGCACACCTCACGCTTTACTTATCTACTAGGACTTCGTCCCAAACCTGAAGGACCACCTCCTCGCCCGCATCCTACATCGCCAATATGACCAAGAACCCCCCGCGTTCACTGATCATGACCGTAACGACGTACACATAGTCGGTAAGCGCCTCGAACAACGGTACACGATGACGGTATACTACACAACATATGACCTTCGGCGAGGGGGCGACAAGGTCAACATGAAGGGTCGCCCATACGTGATGGCACTCTCCCGTGGTGACCCATCTCACCCGTATGTTTACGCACGGGTTTTGGGGATTTACCGAGTGAAAGTCCTTCACCCGACCATGGCAACACCTACCAGCATGGACGTCCTCTGGGTTCATTGGTTCCAGATCGACAAAACTCACCGGGCGGGGTGGAAGGCCAAGAGGCTGTATCGTGTCCAGCTCATCCCGAACCTTGAGGACAGTGCGTTTGGGTTCCTTGACCCTGATGATGTCGTTCGCGGTGCCCACCTTATCCCCTGTTTTGGCAAAGGCCTCATCGTGGATCTCCTCATTGCCGCCATTAGCAAATGGGATTGTTCTCGTAGTGCTAACTGGCAGTATTATTATGTCAATCAGTGAGCCGTTATCTCTCGCTTCCATCCAGCAATGCTTGGATATGCTCACCTGCCTGTTTACAGATTTGTCGACCGCGACATGTTCATGCGCTACCGTGGCGGCGGGATTGGGCACAAATACATGCGAGCGATCGAACAAGTTTACGAGAATATGTCTCGCGAACGGATCCATCACAAGCAAGCCAAACGCAGTAGTGCTCGGTCGGAGGCGCCAGTGGACGTTGACGATACTGACAGTGGTGGTGAAGGTGAAGGTGAGCCCACAGGCCCTCAAACCGACCAACCAGGTGGGCAGGGCGGGAGTGACACTGCAGACGGCGACGACGACGGCGACGATGATGGCAACGACGGCAACGACGGCAACGACGGCAACGACAATGGCGACGACGACGATGATGATGGCGACGATAACCTTGATTCAGATTTGTGGTCATCTGGGGTCAGTGATTCTGACGATTTGGACTCTGACGAAAACTGCGCAGACTACGATTCCCATGGATTAGCAGACCCTTAGTGACATGCTGTACATATCGCGTGGAGGGTAAAATACATTATCGTTAACATGCGCGTGGGGAAATTCGGTTGGGCATTCCATGCGGTGTTTTCCCTTCCTGAAAAAACCACGTTAGGCATACTATGTAATATCATGCTGTGCGATATTTCCGTGCATCTAATCCGACGTTCCTACTTTGGACGTGGACTGAAAGAGTCAGGAAGGGTACCCGATCGACCTCGCTGTGACGAGATTTGAAATGGGCATGCATGACCCAGGCGGGTTGTCAGTCCCCACACAATGGCAATGCGAGCTGGTCACTTCGTGACATATGGATATGTCACAAGGGATAACAAGTTCGTCTAGTGCAACCTGGAAATTTTACAACTGGCGGGTATTTGTCCAAATAAGGTTTAAGGCAACGAGCGGTGGATCTGAGCATCCAGTTTATCGCGGCGGGGATTGCCGTGCTGTGCGTATGCATCCTCCCGGAATGGTAAGTTGTATACGCTTGTTTGTCCCATCATCGCAATCATGTGTTTCTGACCCCCTCGCCGACCATGCCGCCGGGAGTCGGTGCTGGATAGTGCTGACACCCCGCGCAATTGTAGTTTTATTTGCCAGCGTCGTGCCCACCTCACAGTCCCAACACTTTCTACATAGTTTATCGCATGCTTTCCGTACACAAATCCTATTGTAGGAGACACAGTTCAATAGACTTTTCGTGACAAATCTAATGTTCTCGCGGTGGCCGCCGGCCTGGCTTTTCGCACATACCGTGGCCTCTGGTGGTCGCGGTGATCGTGACGGTGGACGTTGAGAGTGGTGTCGACAATTGTACCGACAGCAATGACAGTGCACACGGTATAGGATGATGGGTCGCGGTGAGGGGGGAGGTGTTGGCTTACCATATATGGGGATCGGACGCTACCCCATATTTCCTTGTGTCGCGTTTTGGATCGTCAGCAAATATCCGGGGAGTCGGGAGAATGTCTGGCCTGGTCTGCCCCCGTCTGACCCGGCAATTCCCGTCTGGCCAGATCAGTTTTCTGCCGTTTTGCTGATG
>Ga0307513_10011441_pt1 | contig 11029 bp, 11 predicted proteins | sample 15_EM_MG_FD_202174 | JGI IMG/M metagenome (GOLD analysis project Ga0307513, IMG submission 202174) | Populus trichocarpa ectomycorrhiza microbial communities from riparian zone in the Pacific Northwest, United States - 15_EM | ecosystem: Host-associated > Plants > Roots > Unclassified | place... | reverse complement strand
TAATATCCATGGATTAGTCATTGAATGGCTTGCTGAATAGCTGCAGAAAATGCCTGTATTGTCGCACAATTATACAGTGGAGTAACTAAGGAATAGTCCCTGTAGAGTCCGAGTATCTGCCATATATAGGCCATCCATAGTAGTGGAAAACCCATGGATTATCATATGTACATCCCACATTGCAGACGGTCTTTTCTCAGACTATTCCCAATTTATTTTACCCTGGAATAGTTACCTCCACCCGTCGTGCATTGGTTGGTGTTTGTAGAATGGTCTAGAGTGGAGACTTCGGGCTAACGATCTACTTCCAGGCAATAATTATCACATCAGCCCATATGTGCACCTCAGGATTGCTTGTGATGTGAAACAACTGCTCCCTATTATACAGCGCCTTCAAATAGATGCCGAAATCGATCGCTCGCCAGACCGGACTGAGACTGTCCCGGTGAACTCTGCCACTGATTCATTATAACACAGAAATTGCGAGCATTGTCAATACAACTATGCTTCGGAAGGCGCCATCTCATCTGAGACTCGAGTGCTATGAGACGCTCTACTTCAGGAACGTGCCACGAAGTCGACCTAGTTGATGTTATCTGGAACTCCGCGCAGTCAATGCCACACATGACGAACGAACGCTCAATGGGAGACGACGGATACACTCGTGTCAGATGAGAGTTGACCATTTGTTCTTTGCTACCGGGGGATTAGGAGGTAAGCTACGGACAGTGCGTAAAGGGACTTTACTCACGTTTTGGCGGGGGGAGCATATCCTTGACGAACGTGGAAATCGCCGAGTTGTCCACCCAGGAACTATTTCTTTGGGAAGATGCCGGGGCTCGGTCATACAGCGTCGCCAAGGTGAGGCGCTCCAACTTGAGGCCATTTCCCTGCTCCCTTATGCTCTTCTTGACAGCTCGCCATACATCGAAGGCCTCCTGCCATCCAATTTCTCCCTCATCAAAATGGATGTCGCTTGCGTGTAGCGAGATTAATTGAGGTAGTCTGTTCGAGACGAATGGAACAAAGACGGCGGAGGAAATCCAAATTGAATACAGGGCGATGTGTGTCAGGCTGGGATAGTTGTCTTCGGATACAATGAATTGCTTTGGCAGCCAGTCAGACGTTGCGCGGAGAGATAAGCCCGTGAGGTGGTCGCCAGACGTCCGCAGGCCATCCACAAGGTGTCGCCCCAGTTGTGTCCGTATCGTCGCTTGATAGCCGAGGGCATATTCCATTTGACGGGTCTCCACAGAGAGCCGGGAGAACTTAGCGACCACTTTGTTGACTACTTTTTCGTCAAGGGTGAGCCCAGACTCTTGTAGGTGCATTAGAGGGCAATCGTAGAGCTCGAGGGTAGTCCCCACTGAAGGTGCAAACGTTACACTCAACAGGGCGTCAAAGAGACGCGTAAGAGCTCGGCCGTAAACGGTGGGGTACAGAATGTCGTAAGGTGAATTAAAGCCGGTCGGTTGGGCGAGTCTAATAGTTGTAACTACGTCTGTTGCCGAGACTAGTGCCTGAAGGGCCTTTGCAAGCTCTGCTGCGTAATTGCGTTTGACAATTTGTGTGGTCGAAGACTTTGGAGTAGATGGCCTTTGAGGTTTCGCTAGTCGCATGGAACCCACCGCTCGTTGAAGCCAACCCGTTACAGGCCCATTGATCTTGGCGTGTGGGAGTAGTGGAGGCTTTCTCTGCGCGGCTTCTCTCTTCTCTACGAACGCGTCAGTGAGCCAGACAGCGGAAAAGGGCGAACAGAAGTATACCAAATGCTGCAACGAGACTATATGGTCTTGCGACCCTGAGGACTAGAACGCGCACGTGTTCGACAATCTTGCTCTTCGAAACATCGACAAGGCGCTGCAACGCCACTCCCTCTTTCTCCTCTTCCAATTGCCATCGCTCCAGATCATCTGAGGTATCTATTGGGAGATAAACCTCCTTAAATACGATGGCATTAATGAACGGAAGAATAGTTCGAGGAGCACAGAGGCGGAGGTTCAGCACGTCCCTGCGCGAAATCAGGTTGGTGATACTAATTAAAAGCTCTACGGGTAGGTCTCCTATCCCTTGCATCAAAGATATCAACTTGGGCTTGGTGGGGTTGGAAGGCGCGCGTCGAGAGGTGGGCGTCAACTTGTCAACACCTGCTGTCAACCACTCAGTTCCGGGTTCGTCTCCCTGCGAGAGTAGTGCAGTAAAGAACGTGTCGAAGCTAAGTCATACTTTGGGGCGATAGATGATGTAGAGGGAGAACAATCCACGGAGGACTTCTTCCCAATGGACTGCTATATCCTCAAATGCAGTCGCGGATACCTCATTCGACAAGGTCCCTCCGTAATAATTACTTTACTGAAGTCAGAAAGGATCGAATAGCCATGGGCTGCAGCCGGCTGGTGTAGGAAGAGAAAAAATAGCCAGACCGGGGGTCGAACCCGGGACTCCCTAAATCTAGTAAGGGTGCGTCGCCCCTACGCTACCCAGCCAGTAAGTGGAGGAACCATCAACTCCAATAGCTGGGAGGGGCGTTACTTTAATCCATGTCTCGCTTAGTTGTTGATCGTGACTTCGATTTGACAACAAAACCGGTGGCTAAGTGTTGGTACTACGAAAGAATGGGTGCCCACAGGCACGCTGATCAACTTGCATCGCGGCTGTGAGCGCTCAACAACCTGTCCCCATGTCCACACAACCGACAGATCCCATCACTTTACCCTTAATTGACAATTCATGCCCACGTGACGTAACTTTCCGATTAAATCCTTTAGGTGACCCCTTATTACATATCGCCCGAATAGGCAGGCGGGTTTGAGCCACAATATGGCACTCAGTTAACAATGCCTTTAGCCTTCCCGTCCACAACAGTCCCAGCAGCGAAGTACTCCGCAGATCCAGATTCGCAAAGCGGCTTCTAACCACGATCTAAACATTGACAAATCTCAATAGCCGATTGTTGTGCCCTCCACCTTCGTTACTCATGGACGTGGATAATTCGGGCCTTCCGGCCGGTACTTCTCGCCCAAGCGCGACGTACCGAACAGCAAATAAGCGTCGTAGAAGTTCCCCTCCTCAAGGTGAAACACTTGGAGAAGGCCCTTGTCCAAAAAAAAGGCCCACCCTTTCTTCCCAACCAGCCCGGCACCTACCTCTTCCTTCAGTCTCGCCTTGGCCACCTGATCACCCTGGTGGGGGCACAGCGTATTCAACACTTGGTCCCATATCCGTTGTACAATATCCCCACCCTACGGCTCATCATCAACCCTTGTTCCCTACCCCTTCTGTTGCCTGGCCACCAGTGCCAACAACTCCAGTTACTGTGCGTAGGGACGCCTATACCTGCACAGAACGGGTAACGGGGCCAACGAAAGAGTCCACCACATCACTGCCAGTCAATTACGATCTGGCCAGCATTGGTTTTGAGGAACAGCCCAGGGGTACCCGTTTGCCTGTCAATGCTTCATCTGGGTCTCAACAGTATCCTGATTCCGGAGCTACCAACAGTGAACCTCACCTTGAAGACCTGCCGGATCCGCCTGCAGCCCACCGCCCCTTGCAGACCATTCGGGTACTTGCGAGTGCTGCGCTACGATCAGACCCAAAGGGGAAACTAGCTCTGGAAGAGATAGTGGATAGAATATGTACTCGCTTCGAATATTTTCAAGACTCGCAGAACCGTGCTAAACTGAAGGTGGGACTTGCTTCTCCTAGCTGCAATAGGATACTGATCGAGATGATAGACAAGTATTAGACATGCATTATCTTTATATTCTGAATTTAAATGCTCCGAAGATTTGGAGAGCCGTGGCGCGAGGAAAGTTTGGCGCATGACTGACGGGGTTCTGTCCAACAGTGAGTGGCAGACTCTTAAAAGCCTCTGTGTTGTGCTTACCCTGTGTTGTAGAGTATGTGCGGGAGCGGAAACGAAAGTCGAGGAGAAAAACCGTTCCTGACAAAACCGGTCAAGAAGAGCAGGTCCAACAAACAAACATGCAAGGTGTAGTGAAAGGAAGTACTTGTATTGGACAGTGTGAGGATATAGAGTTCGTGGGTATGGTCCGTGCAGGGGAGAAGGAAAAGGGATTGGCACCTGGAAGGAGGCATGTGGAAGGAGTACAAGTAGGCGAAAAGGACACGCCAGCTCCGCCTGCCGCGAAGCCGAAGCTCAAGCATGTCCTTCATGGCGCAGCGGCACGATCAACCATTAACCAAATTCTAGCAGACAAGGAAAGCAACGACGGAGACACAATGCGGTCACATTCGGCGTCCCCGGATGAGACTCCGGCCAGCGTTCGTTTGCAAGCATCCCGCTGGGGGTTGTCCAGCTTGTCGCAAATCACTATGCCAAACGCCTTGCTACAAACGCCAACCACGCATTCCTCTCTCCCCTTCACGCACTCAGCTTCTGGGGCACATTCCACGAGTTTCCCTGCCCCAAGCACCAGAGCATTTGGGGCTGCCGTTCAGCATGTTTCACCGGTCACAATCGGGTTCGGATCCTTCGCAAAGTCTGGGACTCTAGCTTTGAAAGGCTTTACCTCTGTGCAAGCCCCAACAACACCCCCTAGTACCGGAACGGGGACCGAATCAGGGCAGCCAATTCCAGATGGAGACGGGTCGTGATGACGTAGTGTATCGTTATTCTGTATTGAATCCATATCATGCTGTGGCTTGATGGGCATACTCCTACCGCGGGCTGTTGACAGTAAGCAATTGCGGTGTGGCGAGGCAACGTTTGGACAACTACCACTCCAACACCAAAACACCAAAAATACGGTATAAAAAGGGAAACCACAATAGATGAGGAGGCGATGTCAATAGTATGGAATGCTTTTGCGAAGACTGCCCAGTAAGTCTTCTCGTCAATGTTGAAATTGACTGGGAAAGCGCCGTCGTCTTAGGACGCCAGAAAGAACACTCTCCGTATATGAGGTGTACAAGATCTACCCACACGTATATTTACTTTACACCCTTCTATGGAAACCAACCACCCATGTCTCATGCGAGACCCCCACGTGTGCTCTCTACTTGAGCGTTGAGAGACGTTTGAAGATGAATCGAGTTCTATCTTTAACTTTATCGCCTAATGTGGACGGAATTCGCTCTTCCACCAGTGGTTGACCGTTGTTTCGGGACTGTTTTGACAGAGCACTGACTCATAGCACCATGATAGATTGTCCACAATATTTGAAATACTCATCTTTCTTCCTCTCACCCTCGCAACGTTATCACAAGATGCATTCCTCCTCTTGTCATTCCTCCTGACCTTGCATTCGGTCTTCCACTCAACTCTCAAATTAATACTACCCAACCTAACTCTGTCTTCTGGCCGGACAATATCCCTTCCGTCCTTCCTGCCTTTCATGCAAATACCTGTTCATCCATTCCTCCTTCTCCTCTCCTTCAACCTCTTTTCTTCGGCGACTGGTCTTTCACCATACATAACAACAGCTGCAAGGTGGTGGGGTACCTTTCTACGATACTCAACGCCCTTTGCTGCCGGACTGGAGGGACTCGCCTCCCTCATCGCCATCCAATCGGCAGGTCTGATATCCAAGGACCTCGCGACTCAGTCTGAAGGCAACCAGCTCTTGCTATTGATCGCATCGGCGAGTGCATACGTCGGCACTGCGGCGTGGCTATTTTCGACATTCGCGGACGCTGCGTCCACTCCTATCACAGCAATGCTCTTTGGATGTGCAGTGACATCATTGGTCTTTCTCACTGGAATTGGATTCAGCCTACGAAGGACAAATGTAGTCGAGTCCAGCGGCGTGGCTTTGTTCTTGGCGTACAACGTATGGCAGTGTACCAATGACAATTTCGGGGCTGATATACTCTGGCCAAAAGTATCTTCCTCATAGTAAGCGGTTGCTTTTCTCCAACATGGGTCTTTACTAACACTCTTCTCAAAGCTCCCCTTTGCTCGGAAATATGATGCCCCACCTTCAGAATGCGCTTGGTTTCTTCACTCACACACTACCTCGACCCGTGTTGGCTGCTCTCATATTTCGACTCACCATTCTCCACTTCGCATCTCGTGTTGTCGCTCAGATGACAGACGATAGATGGGGTGATGATGATGCAACCGTAGAAGGGAGACCAGTACGCATTCCTCTTGTTTACATGCCGTACGGCTTATTCATGGGATCCTTCAACAGAGCTCGACACTTACCACTCTCGTCTTAACGTACCGCCAAACGATCTTCATCTCGGTCTATTCTCACCTCCTACGTACGCCCCCTCCATCGTAATCCAGATACCTTTCTCACCTGACAATCTAGTGATCGACCACTACTCAGATGTATGGTGGCGTTGGACAAACGTCTTCTTTACTCTCATGATATGGGCGGTCGAGCTCCTTGTATGGGGTGCGGATGATGAAGACCAACACTGGAAAGTGGACTGAGCGATAGGAAAAAAAGCAGTCAAAAATATTACGGACGTATCAAGCCAGAATATGATGAATCAAACTGCCGAGTCCAATTTGCTGAGAGGTCTTAGATGTGCCTATTGCGCGATACTTATCAATGGACCAACAACCATTGAATTTGTGGGAGGCAGACTTTAACGATAGAAGAACCTCGATTCTACGCAGGAGGAATGGCAGGTCAAAGCATGACAGCATACAAAAAAGCACCTGTGCCTGCGGCTGCAGCGACATTGCGAGATGTGAACATTGCGACCGGTGTCCCATAGAAGAGGGAAAGGATTTAGAAGATACCCTTTGTCCTGTATGTCACGAGGCATTGCTCAAGCCCCGTGATAAAGATACCTTGTCCTTCGAATGCTTCAAGTTCAGAACTCTTTGAAGGTTCCAAACCTTGAACAAGTCGTTGGCATGACTCGGCATTTCGTTGTCGTCGTATACTTCCCTGTGGTACTCTCGTCGAGGTAAGGCGATGTTGACGAGATCGGCGCATAGATCAAAGTTGGCTGTTGTGGCTCCCACCGCGTGTCTACCCCAGGGATGGACTGAGAATAATCTCCCTCCTGGCTGTGTGGATCAGAGAAGTCAAAGAATAATTCGAGCTCGAACAGCCGCCAGATGAGGGTCGAGCGAGCCATCAATTGTGTTAGTCTCATGGAATCTTACCTGTCTAGGGAATGAAGACGCTGTCAATCATTATTTTCTATTCAGTCTTATCTGGCCACCCCGCGGAACGCTATTGGCTGCACCAAACGGAGTCCGTAAGGCCAGGAGTAGCGCTTGCTGATAGGCGCCGGTGTCATGGCCACAAGGAGGCTTGTCAATTGAGGTGGGAGTGGGAGGAATAGCGGGAGCAATTGTGTCACTCGAGCTCTGCCCGATCACCCCGACTTGACGTTTGTTGAAATTCTGCCCCTTGATCAGACCCGCCACCGCCCGTGGGGAAAAAGATAAACAAGGACCCTTCAGAGGCAGTACAGAAGATGACAGCTTATAATTCGTCGTTGTTACAACAATTAACTCACTAATAGCAGTCGCAGGGTGAGTCATCGCTCCTAGAGCGGGCTACCTAACTCAAATCACAGAGCAATCCCAAATTGCCCCGCAGGTGCCGGCCTGAACATTGCCCCGCCCGTACTCGTCCTTCCAGCACCATCCTCGTCATAGTTATCATCCACTTCGTATTCGCTGAGCCGCCGCTGGACTAATGGGTTTGCCCGTGAGGGCGGGGATGGGTAGTAATTCTGGTTTGGAGCGATTCCCGTTGACATCAAGGGTGGTGGGACATAGCTGGGTCCCATCGGTGAATATTCGTTCGCTCGTGGACGGTCTCCCGCTGCTGAGAGGTTTCTGCTATCTATACCCTTGCTACTACTCGACCACGCTCCACTACCACGGCTGTCGGTCTGTGGATAGTACCCCTCGACCTGCATACGCTGTCTCCCTAGTCCGCTTCCACCCCTGCTCATTGTAATTGCGGCTGGAGGCGGCGGTGCAGGTACGTAATCCGGAGTCGAATATTCAGAGATGTCGCTCATAGCATCCGCGGGTACCGATTTTGGCTCGGGTCTGGGTTCAAACGCCGACTGGGCCAAATAACCCCTGTTTCCCCAACTCACGACGGAGTTCGCTTTCCCCTGACGTCCCTTTTTTCGCCCAAAGAGACCTCGCTGCCTGGCATCCGGTGATGTACCGCGGTCCCCTTGGGCTGGAGGTGCTGCAGGCAGGGCAGTCGCCTCGTACGGAGAGGAGAAGGAATCGATCCCGAAACCACTAGCACGGACAGGTGGTAGAGATATTCCCATAGGGGCGTTGGGATCTATCTTCATCAGTGCCGCGCGCGATCCAGAGGACGTGGTCGTCTGTTGATCGTCTTCCAGAGTTGATAATTTCCGCTTGCGATGTTTACGAACGCAAAAGAAAAGGAGTGGGATGAGCACTAAAATAAAGCATACACCACCAACGGTGATACCGATCAGGGCGAATTTTCTTGAAAAGTGTCAGTTCATAATACACAGATGGATGCGGACAAAGCGTACGGTAGATTGAAAGGGCCTTTGTCGTTGTTAGGTGCGTTTCCAGGTGACTCCAGAGCCGGTATCAGAGTAGTTTGGGTTGCACTGTCCGAAGTCGAAGGAGGAACCGCGGCTGGAGTCACACTGGGGCCACTTTGTGTACAAGTCGAATTTGAGCTAGGTTGTACATTCTGTATTGCCGAGGTCTCCCTCCGGACAACGCCTGTCGCGGGATCTGTTCGCTCATACAAGAACATAAAGGCTTGCCCCTGAGGAACTGAAGTCCGCCAGCGCGCATTGTTGTCGATCGACACTCCGTCTCTGGCAAGGTTCAATTTAAAGGCAACTCCGCCTGGCACGTAGCCAGTAACATTGACGTTGTTCAAGTTGTCCCCGTCGCCGTTTGGATTCAAGGGCGTCCAATTGATGCTTTGAAACTCGCATTGAGTGGGTGGCGACGGCGAGAGACGGAACGCGAGCGTGTTGTTGGGTCCTTGTTGAGGGAGGCAGCCGGCATTGCTTGAGGCTCCAACAGTGTAGACCGTGGATATGCCACCATTTCCGATGCCTTGTGCATCGTGCGCAACTGCAATGAACTGGGTCCCGGCAGAAAAGGGCATCGGGGTCGTGTAGGTGCCGGAATTGGATACGGAATCAAAGGCTGTGTCGGACAGCTGGACAACTAAAGGCGAGGAGGAGTTGACCGGGAGAAGGAGAAAGGTGACTGGAAATGATATTTGACTGCCGGTGAAGTCGAGGGTGAAGTTTGAGCATTGCGAGGCGGATGGTGGAAAGAAGGTTGTGAACGACGCGCGCGCTACGCAGATGATGGATACAAGGATCAAGATGGCGGCAGACACACAACTAGGCATGACTGGTCGAATGGTTGTTTTTGAAAATATGGAGATGGAATCTAGAACTGAGCTGAGGTTAAGAGCCTTGACAACGTAGGTCGCGCAACCCGCCAGTAGTGTTCATACGGTGCCACATACCTGGAAAAATGTAAGGATGAAGAATTATGAGGAAGTGGCGGGGACGAAAGGAATGTGGAAGTTTTGAAATTGAAGTCCCTTCGATGTCGATGTGTGGCCAGCCAGACGCTAGAGACGCATAAGAAGCAGGTGCGAGCAGCACGAAATCACCCGCAACCTATAACGACGAGGATGGGGTAGGGACCACGTTAAGAGGCTTGGCGTCCATCGCTGCATATGGGCGCAAATTACCATGCAAGCTGTCCACATTCAGAAACTCAAAGCCTCTAGCTATTAGACCACAGCGACGGAGCTGGCTACACTGCCCGCTGATCAATGCGCATTGCATTGCATTGCGGGCGTGCAGGTGGGAGTACGCCGAAGGCCCCGCTGCCCGGACGTGTCCTTTCTCCTTTCTTGACGAGGTCACGTCGTGCCTGGCTCAGTTCTGCAATCGCAAGGGGACGTATATTGCCCTTCCGGAGTGCCTTTCCGGAGTGCCTGAGTGCCTTTCCGCCGAACGCTCGGTGGTCTACCAGAAACCTGGGTCGGAGCTGGCGACGAGCACCCCTTCCCGGTCAAACCCGACGAGAATTCGACGATGCCCAAGTCGAAGGAAGCCGTCGGCGAGGAGCTGGTCACCGCTGACGCCTCCATGCTCAGGTGCGTCGCGTCGCATCGACGTCGATGGAGTAGAACCCAAAGTCCCAGACTTTGGATACTCTCCTGATGCCTGACTCCCTGGATAAAGTGGCCAACAGTCGTTTGGACCTACCCACCCACCTGAAGAGAAATAATACACATTCCTGTTCAGCCCCACCACCCGAGAGTGAATCTAAAATTCCCAAGCCTGTAGTGACGTCGCTGAGACAAGGTTAATTGATTCCATGCGTGAACGCAAGCGAGACCGAACAATTGAATTGGACGTGAGAAAGAGTTGGTGTACGGGATTCCCTTGCCGTATTTGTAGCTGGCATAGTAGCTTGTGCACGTAGACATCGAAATAGTCCATGAACAAATTCAACAGTAGTAGCGCGTGGATTGGACAGCCACTCATCCTCCAGATCCTATGTCGATCAAAAACATATGATGCCAACACCAACAGTGAGTCTACACCTCCAATCGTCAGCATTTGCCATAATCCTATTTGAACCAAGTAGGTTCTCCCCGCTAACAGGTTGGTGGCCTGAACCCATTGAAACCTTCGAGAACAGAAATATGGACGTGACCTGAACTCCAAAAGCCTCACATGCACACTTTCGTGAGCGGTTCGGCTCGTTGCTCTAGCTGCCATGACTCACCCCGAACGGCATGCTGATACTATTCTATTAGATGCTAAATTGGACCAACCTCCTTCGAAACGGCTTCAGAAAGGCGAGAATGCTAGGTAGTGTCCTCTGCTTGAAGCATTCTAGCAAGCCAGCAGTAATGCTCGCTTGTACGTGAGATTAAATACGGATCCATACACCCCGCGAAAGTATTTTTGGTTAGTTTCGCGTGCATCTGCTAGGTCTTGGTTCAAGTTATGTACTGACGTTATCTAAGGGTCAGCTCATAATCTCCATTAGGGGTGCGGACTAGCAAAGGTATTAGCATGGACACTAACACACCACATG
>Ga0307513_10011439_pt1 | contig 11029 bp, 10 predicted proteins | sample 15_EM_MG_FD_202174 | JGI IMG/M metagenome (GOLD analysis project Ga0307513, IMG submission 202174) | Populus trichocarpa ectomycorrhiza microbial communities from riparian zone in the Pacific Northwest, United States - 15_EM | ecosystem: Host-associated > Plants > Roots > Unclassified | place... | reverse complement strand
CAACCCGCCTCCACCTCCTTTCCGCGACATCTTTTTGGCCTGCACGCAGGAGAAACCAGAGGATCGTCCCACCCTCACCCAGCTGAGAGCCATGTACGAAGCCCTGGGATCCACCAACCACTGATACCCAAGGTCCGTCCTGCTCTCCCTGTAGGTCAATACAACACCGTGTTCAAAGCTGTCCTCTACGTCATTTGTTCGATGCCTTACGGCTCATGCTCGTCGAACGATACGGGGGTGTTGAGTTCATCTTCGTCCCTTAGAACGCTGTGTTTCCCGGTGTCCGAGTTTCATTGATCTCAGCCAACATTGTTGTTTAAATATATAATGATCTTTTCGCGGGGCCTAGTTCGTCGAACGATACGGGGGTATTGAGTTCATCTTCGTCCCTTAGAACGCTGTGTTTCCCGTTCTGTCAAGGTGTCCGAGTTTCATTGATCTCAGTCAACATTGTTGTTTAAATATATAATGATCTTTTCGCGGGGCCTATGAAATGAAAAGTATGCTCCGGCGCTTCATCCAGCGTGTTGCATTCTCACGGCCAACGTGGGATCCCATTAGGCGCCCGCTGTTCAAACAATATTAAGCCGTGACAAACAATGTTTCAGTGTCAGGAAACAAGCTCGGCTTTGAAAACCATTGTGCCACCACCCATTGGAATCGTGACTATAACGTACAATTTCCAATATAATATACAGCCTTATACTCTAAATGTTGAATGAAATCTGATCTCACTGACCCTCCAATGTAAACAGCTTCTCAACCTCCTCAAGCATATTGTTGAGGATAGTAAGGCGGCAGAATTGGTCCTCGAACACGGCATGGAAAAGGTTTTGTAAATCTGGAATGATGCATTAATCATACTTGAAGGACAAAAGACATTTTACTTGGGTGGGATAACTTTGGTGTATCTGTCCGACAGTCAAGGACAATGTAGTCCACCATGTCATTTGAGGTCAGCCACATCCTATACTTATTCCCAAGGTCCATGCAAGCACCAGAAAATCCCAAGCCTCCTTGTGTGACTTTTATCCCCCATTTTTTCTGGGGAACGAAAAGTCAATACAGCCTTCGGAGGTTCCTGTCATAGTTAGGAGCTCAGGTGAAATGTGAACACCACCACTGGTGGCTGCAAAAAGACCGCTATAAAACTCGAATTGATAACAAGCTTCTAGAGGGCGATTTGAGAAGGTTGTTCCGAGATGAGACAGAGAGGACAATTGAGATGGGCTGAATTGTTTGAGGATCGACAAAGCCATGTCCTGGATAGTCACGAAAGGACATGGTACAACAGTGGGGATCAGTTTCCACGAAACATACATTGCATGCAGGGGAGACGCAAATGCATAGCGACTCTCAGCCAAATGCTGTTCAGAGTGCACCCAACCACGGCGATGGCAGAAATCCACATCATTATCGAATCCGCTCACTCTGATGCTCCCCTGTGTAAGCAGCGTTCAGAACACAGTTGCAATATTAGGTTTCCGCAGAACATCAGCAGTGGGCAATCCTCGTGAGACATTGGGAAGGTCAGGAAGCCATTTCCCGGCCTCTTGCATCCTGAGAAAGTCATCAACAGTGAGTGTTCTTCCCTCTCAGAATTTTTTGCACCACTGAGGTATGAGAGTTTGGGAAGCGTTTGACAATCATGTAATGTTGGGACTCGCATAATTTGTTCAACAGATCTCTGATAGCGCCTGCATGACCCATTGTCCATTCAAAAAGTGTTTGTTGAAGGTCTTCATCCATACAAATGAAGTCACGGTCACTACTTGGAGAGCAGTTCACAGCCTTATCAAATTTCTCTCGAGAGAACAATAGTCCAATCGGGGGATGCATTTGATCACTAGCATCATCATGATGCGTAGTTAAGGATATACGCGCACAGCCGTTAAGGACAAGTGGAATCCCGTTGTCATGATTTACTGGCCGGTTGGTGGGGCTACCATAGCTGCAAAACAAAACAGCAAATACCCCACGGCAGCTTTGGATAGTATCTTTGAAGAAAGTCTCCTACAGAAGTCCATCCCAATAGGTTTCCTGAGCATTATCGAATAGCAGGTAATTGTTTCGAAGGGGATCGAAGGGGTAACATCAGGAAAAGGCCACCTAGCTCTGGATGTCTTTAGATGCTTTAGCTGTCCTAGAGCATCCTGAGACATCCTAAGACATCCTAGGATGTCTCAGGATGCTCTAGGACAGCTAAAGCATCTAAAGATAGCCAGAGCTAGGTGGCCTTTTCCTGATGAAGTATGCACTCTCTGAACTATGGGGTCCCCGATTTCGGTTTGTGATTCCTTTTCCCACCCGGTGATGACCTCTACAACAGCGCCAGGATCTTGTGAGAGAATATGGGCATGGAGCAGTTTCATGAGGGTCGTTTTGCCACTTCTGGGTGTCCCACGAACCTGAAAATGCAAGGGGTATGCATTGGCAAATTCCGGCATATAGGGTGGGGAGGGGGGGGGGCTTGGCATGAGGGCTTATCCAAATTAAAATTTTCATGATTTACCAGCTGTATAAAGCTTCCACATAGATATGATGTGTTGTAAATATTTTTATTTGCTTGTTTCTTATTGTTTTGGTGGCTGAATCTAGTGTTGCGGCAAATAGCTCCGTCTAATTTGCAGGCCTCAAAAAATCGACCAAAAAAAGATGCAAATTAGTGCAAATTTGCACATATTTTAGCAAGAAAAAAAATAAAAAATAGGGCACCGCCAAAGTCACTTAGGTGAGTTCTTGGGTAGAAATTAACTACATGTATAGCTGCATTCTGGATTCTCAATATATGCAATAACATAGGAGGAGTCTGAGGAACGGTTCCTGGCATCCAAATATGCCAAAAGGACCCTTACCGACCTTGAAACAGTGAAAGCAACTAAAATCCCCCTCCCACTTTCAGTCACCATGGATGAAGCAACCGTCAAGAAGATCCATGAGGCTAGACGCTATCTAAGCTCTCTTCCAGACACACTTTCTGCTACTGGTCCAGAATCCTCAGCCAATGCACTCCTCAGTTTCTCCTTAAACCCTGAATGGGTTGAGGACATTGGAATTTCCACAAATTAGAAAATTGCAAATTTGCTGAAAATTACACATGCAAATTAGGTGATCCACAGCCCACATGCAAATTTGCCCTGCGAATTAGAGTCTGGACCTATTTGCTGCAACACTAGCTGAATCAGTGATATTGAGCCTGGATACACATTTTGTCACCATTTAATGAGTTTGATATCAGTGCTGAGGACAGTAATCAACAGCTCAGGTTGATGGTTATTGAATATTGTATGCCACTACCCTGAATTATTGCTCTGCCCATCATTTAGTTTGACTTCCATATGAGCTTGCACCATTTATTAAATTATTTTAGAATCGGCATGGCTGCCTCATGATTCAAAACATGTGATTTATTTCCATTTTTGGAAGCCTAGGGGAGGGGGGTCCAGGAGACCTTATTAAAATAAAACAACCCCATGTAAGGGGTTTTTTTTTTGTGTACCCCTTGTGAAAATGGGGGGCATCAGGAAAAGGACCTTTGGTCCTAAAGCAACCCAGGTAATTTCAACTTTCCCAAAGCAACTTTGACTCTCTAGGACTCTCTAGGTTGCTTTAGATGTCTTTGGAAATAATCAAATTCCGTAAGTCTCTCTGGTAATCTCTGCGGTAGCCTTGGGTATCTTTGGAAAAGTAAGAATTCCCTGGGACTTTTTTGTAAAATAAGAATTCCCTGAGTCTCTCCAAAGTCTTTGGAAGAATCCTGGGCTGCCTCTAGCAGTAGTAGTTACAAATTTTATAGTATATGACCTAAATACATAGTATTGACTACAGAAAGAGAAAAAAATTAAATGGGGAGGCGTGTGGTATGAACACCGCCCCTTCATCGAGGCCATAGGAGAACCCTCACAAATGAGGGGGGAGGTAAACGAGTTGAAGTGGGGCAGTGTGTAGCCCACACGCCGCCCCGCCATTGACCACGCCACAGGAGGAAATGGCCCTCCCTGTCCTCAATGAGAGCTCTGGGGGGCAACGACAAGCAAGTCGTCATCGCCCTCCTCCCCCTTTGTGTCCCTCCAATCATCTTGCTCGACCTCTTCTCCACTCCCTACCTTCCTTTCGTCACCTTCACCCCCTCCTATCCATTTTCATCGTCGTCGATTTGTGGGCGGTGATGTGGACAGCGGCTGTGGTTACAAGGATGCGAGGGAGGTGGTGGTGGTGGCAGGTGGTTGAAATGGTTGAAGAAACCACCTCAGGCTCCAGCTTGCGTTTGAACGCGAGGGAGGTGGTGGTAGTGGCAGATGGTCGAAACAGTCAAGGAAACCACCTCCGGCTCACGTTTGGACGCGAGGGAGGTGGTGGTGGTGGCACAGGCAGTCGAAACGATGAAATAAACCACCTCCAGCTCGCGTTTGAACGCGAGGGAGGTGGTGTGGTGGCAGGTGGTCGAAACGACCGAAAAAACCACCTCCGGCTCGCGTTTGGACGTGAGCCTGGAGGTGGTGGTGGCAGATGGTCGAAATGACAAAAAAAAATCTCCTCCAGCTTGCATTTGGATGCGAGGGAGGTGGTGGTGATGGGAGAGGGTTCGAAACGCGAAAAAAACCACCTCCGGCTCACGTTTGGATGCGAGGGAGGTGGTGGTGGTGGGAAGTCGCATTGAAACGCCGAAATCAACCACCTCCAGCTCGCGTTTCAACGCGAGGGAGGTGGTGGTTGCAGGGACTTCGGGTGTCATTTTGTCCTGGTGGTACGGTCATTAAATCAATGGGAATGGGAGGATGGAAGATAAGAATGGCGAAAACGAGCCACGACAAAAATCGTTGACAGGCCGGTTAGAAAACCGGCTCTGAAAATGCAATATTTTGTGATTTCTCACCTGAAATAATGACTACACGGTTCAGAGGGATAATATCAGAGGCACGCGATGAGAGCCCAGTCGACGAGCCTTCAATGACTAAGGTTTCTAAGACAAGCGCCCAAACAAGGAGTGACAGTAGCAACAGTATGCACGATCTAAGTTATAGGTCATATCAGTAAACTCGGAGACATCCCAGAGTAATAGGCAGTCTTAGAAACTGCTCTAAGACCTAATCTTTCAAGTTAGGAAACTAGAAGCATTGATTACCAAGGGTGAAGTGAAGAATGAACTTGCCGAAGATCTGAAATAATCTTAGAACTGATGATTATATTCTGGGGACCCAATTTCTAAGATAAAGAACTATCTAAGACAAAGATTAGATGGATACCATTGAAGATATAATGTATCTAAGATGTGTGCGTCGAAGATGGCAGTTCAGTGTACTGGATTGCAAAGCCGGATAAGGCTGCCGAAGATCAGTGAAGACTACGATCAGAAGTATGGATCAAGAGATAATGACTGATCATATGAGACCTGATCAGGGCAGCATGAGGCATCAAATAAAGGCGATGGCATTTACCAGTTACTTACTTTGGTAATGGTAGTGTGCACCTAAGCAAAGAGATCCAACGCAGGAAATTAGAGATTAGAGACAATGGGGACCTAAACTCTAGACTAAGAAACTATCTAAGACAAGGATTGTAGGCAATCTGTCGAAGATATACTAGATTAAAGAGGAGAACCTTGAAGACAGTGGTCTTGCATCCTGAATCTTAGGAACGGAAGCAGCTGCCGAAGATCAGTGATTGCTTCAATCAGAAACAAGATCAAAGAGATCAAATGGATAAAAGTCACACAGGGAATGATAAGACAATGTGTGGTGGCATCAAATAAATGCGACGGGATCTGCCAGTTGCCTTCTTTGGAAAAAGGGATCATCTGACGAAATAAGACAAGGGAAAGGGAATGTGTAGATGGCAAGGCTGTATACGCAGTGGACTGGCAGGACTGCCAAGTGCCAAGTGAACAGCACACAGCACACGCGTCTCTAATGCCGTATCTTAGAGAGTGTGCCTTAGATTTCTCGAGGCACTTCAGACTTAGAAATAAGTCAGGTGGTTTGTAGATCTTCAAAACAAGTAATGGATAATATTTATATGGATTGGGAATGGTAGGATGGTATTTTATTGTAATGAACAAGCCAAACATCCTGTACAGTATATAAGTTCGAAGATTTGTAAAATAAAAACAAGCAATCTCTTCCTCTCTTTTGTTGGTCAATTGGGTAGAGCCCCAGTCGATTGAGTGAAGCCTCACTTCAATTGGGTAAAGCCCCAAGTTGAAGCAACAAAGAGATAAGACTAGATTTAGTGTTTGGAAGTTAGGTTAGTTAACTGGAAAATAACCAAGACTGGACCAGACCCTAACCGATCAGGACCGCAAATTTACCTAACCGATCCTAACCATAACCGTGGTCCGGTTAGCGGTTAGTTCCAAACTTAGATATGTGACTAACCGACAATAACTGGTCCTGACCGGTCTTTCGACACTAAAATTATACCAAAATGTTTGCCTATTTACAAGCTTTTTAATGACCCCAAAAACATAATTTTTGGTTCAGGATTAAAAAAGTTATAACTAACTCAATGTATTGTGACTTAGAGTAACCCTTGTCACCTGTGTGATGATACGGTTGGATTGTTCCTCCCACCACCCGCAAGTTCCACCCAGGTCCCACCACTGGTGAATACGCACTTTGCATCAAGCCAAGCAAGTTGCGGTCACCTCCATTCGTGCCCCTCCCCTCCTTGAGGGATGTGGGCATCTGCACCCCCGCCACGTCATCTGCAGCACCACGGCCCACAACAACGACAGCGAGTGCAGGTGTGTCGATAGGGGCATAGGGGCGCAGGTGTATCGACAGGAGACAGGAGGTGTGTGTATCGATGGCAGGGTGGGCGTATCGTCGGTATCGACAGCAGGGCCGGCGTATCGACAGTAGGGCATATCGACAGCAAGGCTGGCGTATCGACAACAGGGTGGGCACATCAACAGCAGGATGGGCGTATCGTCGGTATCGACAGCAGGGATCGACAGCAGGGCCGGTGTATCAACGATAGGACGTATCGACAGCAGGATGGGCATATCGACAGCAGGATGGGCATATCGACAGCAGGATGGGCATATCGACAGCAGGATGGGCATATCGTCAGTATCGACAGCAGGAATCGACGGCAGGGAGAGCGTATCTCGACAGCAGGGTGGGTGTATCGACAGTAGGGTGGGCATATCAACAGCAGGGTGGGTGTATCATCGGTATCAACAGCAGGGATCGATGGCAGGGCGGGCGTATCAACAGGAGGCAGCATATGTAGTGTATGCATCAACAATGGGACATATTTTTTCATTCTTTGCACTCTATTTAGTATACTGTAGGTACAGATGACATCAGGAAAAGGCCACCTAGCTCTGGCTGTCTTTAGATGCTTTAGCTGTCCTAGAGCATCCTGAGACATCCTGGGATGTCTTGGGATATCTCAGGATGCCCTAGGACTGCTAAAGCATCTAAAGACAGCCAGAGCTAGGTGGTCTTTTCCTGATGATCTATGTATTTAAGTAGTTTCCTAATAAACCGAAGCCCTCGCGTGTTTGCGAGGGTCCCTGTTCACATACATGTACATATTCTATCCTCAATAACTGGTTATGACCGCGACTAACTGAAGACCAGTTACAACCGGTTATATAACCACAAATAACTGCTCATAACCGCTCATAACCGGTCTGTATCAGTCCGGTCTGGTTATTTTGGGTTTCCAGGGTGATGCTAACTGGTCTCAGTCTCAGTTAGCGCCCATGGGGACCCAATAACCGGACCAGACCGGACTTTTAAACACTAACTAGATTGTCTTCGAAGCAACCTTCTTAGCTCTTTTGTTGGTCGATTGGGTAGAGCCCCAGTGCAAAAATGAAAAGACTGAGACGATTGGCTTCATTGCGAGAGATCAGAACGATACAGAACGAGATTTTGTGATCAGAACAGACAAGACATTGAGCTCCAGTGCTTAATTGGTTTAATTGTTGCATCAGACGGCTGAAACAGGCCTTGTGAACAGTTGAAACAGACCCCTGAGCATACAGAACAGCGTCTATGATCTAGAAATTGCAGGATATCCTTATATCTTTGAAATCGAGAAATACAACGGGATCTACACATTTATATTCAATAAACCTTGCATAAAAATTGTACATCTTCAGAAGAACACTTCTAAGACCTCCCAATCTTAGAATTGGTTGTGAATAACTCCTCACCACAATAAACGAACCGCAAGGTGGCAAACAAACCCTTTGCATTGTTGAAAGTCAAATAAATTGCATACCCACAGTCACAGTCAGGATTAATTAGTGTCTTTGACACTAATTTTGTGTGGATCGCGTCGCTCAGTCATTGAGCCTCACTCCGCTTGTGTGTGTGTTTTGTGTTTGTTGTTTCTTTGGTCAGACTCACGTCGTACCTCTCATCGTGGCTCTTTTTTCGCGATGCACCTTTTGCCCCCTGGTTCCTACCCTCCCTTAGCTCCTCGCTCCCTTCGCATTTTCGCCCATGCAGATGGGCCCACATCCCTCATGAGAGGGGAGGGGCATCTTGTGGGCAACATTCCGGTGGTGGGAGGAGACGACGTGACACAATCACGTTGTTTGGTTGTGTGAATGTGATCATGTGTGGACATGATCACATGACATGTTGACTTGTTGAACATTTAAGTTCACTTCAACCCCTCCTTTGGCCTCCCAATACCATCTGCAAGCGTCGAACACTACGCTAGCCAACGTCTCCCACTGATCAGGAAAAGGCCACCTAGCTCTGGCTGTCTTTAGATGCTTTAGCTGTCCTAGAGCATCCTGAGACATCCTAAGACATTCTAGGATGTCTCAGGATGCTCTAGGACAGCTAAAGCATCTAAAGACAGCCAGAGCTAGGTGGCCTTTTGCTGATGCATGTGCCCCTCCCTCAACAGATGTGGGCCATGTTCGGAAATGCCAGCACATCCCACCCTCGAGCCTTGTCGATAAGGACCCACCACCATGTTGTCAGCGAAACACAGGGGATCGAGCCAATATGAGCCCCCACTTGAACTCTATCCGGAGCCCCTGCAACATTGTCACCTGAATGCAAGCATTCACACACCCAGGTGAGACCCCCAACACAACAGCAACCCCATCCAATTAATGCCATCCCCAGTTTCCTTGATGGTGCCCGACTGCCACGTCATCGGCCAAACGTGGGTGATTGAGACCACAGGTGAGCCCGGCCTCCTTCTCTCCTCTCCTCAATGCCCCTCAAACAACCCAGATGCAGCCCCCCCCCTTACCCTCGACAAACGTCATCACTACCCCTCGCACCCCCCACTTTGCCATATCAAATGGCATCAAGCATTGAGGGTGCTTCCCCCTGCCATCCCGCCCTACCACATTGAACGACGTTGAGCCTGCTGCTTCCGCCCTTGCATTTCAAACAACATGGATGCTGACCTGTCCCTTCCCCTTCCCCTCGAGGAGTGGCATCAAGCATCATTGCCATCCCTTGCACCCTCTGCTCTGCCACGTCACTCGATGTTGAGCATCGAGGATGCTTCCCCCGGCCGTAAGCAATTTCATTCTTACTTTTACATTTTAACTCATTTTACATCTATTTACAGTACTTTGTGACATGAACAAGTGACCTCCACCTCTTCCACCACCCCTTATCACCTCAATCTTGTATGCTAGTATCTATCAGGAAGTAGTAGGTTAAATATATATAGTTCATATTGTATGTCTATAGTATGAATTCTAATATTGTTTATCATTATTCTATAAATGCTATGAAGTGAAAGAAAGTGTGAAGGCCATATCCTAAGCTGCTCAGAGTGCTCTAGAAGTGATTTGGGAATGCTCTAGGAATGCTCTGAAGATCTGGGAATACTCTGGGATGCTTTGACAATGCTTTGGGAGTGCTCTGGGTAATTTGAACCCAGGGGACCTTTCTCCAAGGCCTGCCTGGGAGTCTTTGTATCTTTGAGGTCTTTATAGTCTCTAGAGACACCCAGAGCAACCTAGGTTTCTCTAGGACCAAACCCCTTTTTCCTGATGGGTTAAACACTGAGGATCGAGATGTCTCACAAAGTATACCTGGATCAGCCGACAATCCCCAGCCTTTCATATAAAGACTTGCAATGTGGGCCATTGCTTCACATGGCAGATACGAGTCTGGAGGAGCCATGTATTGTATCATATTTTATTTCAATGCCAACACATAGATTCACAATTGCCTTGTGCACCATCATAACTTATTTTGATGTGTTGGATTTTTGGTGTACTACATACGCTGTTGCGTCAAATAACAATTGATATGTTATTAACCTGGGTTTCACCAGCCTTGTCCAAAATAGGGGCGGGGTATATTCCAGTCGTTCGATAATAATAAGTTACAGATCAACACCCTTAATATTCAAGTATATGGGTTCAAGCCTCAAGGGCAAATAGATAATTAAATCTAAGAGGAACCTGCACTATACAAGAATGGTTGTGTTTGTGCAAAACAAATGGGTTTGTAAAATAATTATGCCAACAGCAATACTATCCTAGAGACTTGCAGTGCCTAAGTGACTAAGGAGTTGATCAAAGCTGTGCTTGGTGATGAGCAAAGCTGTCTTGACTGTGCTGAGGAAAATTATCTGCAAACAAATGAATGTGACAAGCATAATACTGAACTAAAATAAAACTGTAAAGAGACATATGGAGTAACTGAATACTTGACGGTTAATAAATGACAGTGTGATGACTTGAAAACTTATTGCTATTTGCATCAAAGTTTGCACTCATGTGAATTCCATCAAAAATGTACACCTTCCGAGCTGAAACTTCTAATGTCCATATCTCAACAACGAAGAGTCCAAATATTATGATGTTATATCTGTTAGAATCGTATCATGTAGCTCTATTGCGCCCTAGTATTTTTATTATCCAAAATTTAGTATTACAAAACCGGTCTCTTGGCAGCTCTGTAGGTACTATACAGGCTCTCTTGCTATGAATATTGAGAAAGGGAAATTTTTAAACTTGTATAATAGTTTAAATATGTGTATTACAGTGCGCCCCATCGAAAAAATGAAAGAAATTGGCCAATAAATG
>Ga0307513_10011438_pt1 | contig 11031 bp, 10 predicted proteins | sample 15_EM_MG_FD_202174 | JGI IMG/M metagenome (GOLD analysis project Ga0307513, IMG submission 202174) | Populus trichocarpa ectomycorrhiza microbial communities from riparian zone in the Pacific Northwest, United States - 15_EM | ecosystem: Host-associated > Plants > Roots > Unclassified | place... | reverse complement strand
GGTTCCAGCTTGCGCTGGAACGACGGGCCAACCCTATTCGGTCAATCCCCATACCGCTTCATCGCAACCGCCAGCGCTTCCCCCATCATGCGCAGGAACAGCGTTCCCATGCCCGGATAGAAACGGTTGCCGTCGCGGCTACCCACCGCGACCAGACCCAGGCCGGGCAACGGCAGCAGCGCCGACGACTGCACTTCCTCGGCGCGCGCGCCGTACAAAACCGCGTTTTTCTCGGGCTGCAGGCGGCCGCACAGCGGTTCGCCGTCCTTCAGGCAATCTCGGAACGAATTCAGATGCGAGCTGTTTTCCGCCACGACCTGCAGCCATTCGGCGTCGTCCAGTCCGGGGATCGGTTCGAACAGCACGATGCGCACCAGGTCGCCGTTGAAATCCTCCGCCAGCGAGGCGGCCATCGCACGCAAGGTGTCCTGCGCGGTGTTCTGCTTCAACAGCGAAAGGGTCAACTGGTGGGTGCGGACCGCCAGGCGCTCGTTTTCCTGCGCGTTGGCGAACAGGTCGTTGAGGCGCTTGGAAAGCTCGCGGTTCTTGTCGCGCAGCACTTCCAGCTGGTAGCTGGCCAGGGAAGCGGTGGGACCTTCCTCACGCGGCACGATCAGCGTGAGCGCCAGATCGGGGAACTGCTTGAGGAAGGTCGGATGCCGGCGCAGCCAGGCCGCGATCTCGTGGGCGCCCAGCTTTTCTTGTGCTTCGGTCATTGCTTCCATTCCCCTTCGAATACGAATGCCGCCGGTCCGGACATGATGACCTCGGCGGCGTCATCGGGCCAGCTTATCTGCAGATCGCCGCCGGGCAGCGAGACAGTCGCCGCGCGGTCCAATTTCCCGCGCCGCATCAGCACCGCCGCTGCCGCGCAGGCGCCGCTGCCACAGGCCAGCGTTTCGCCGACGCCGCGCTCGAAAACGCGCAGACGCAATCGGTCGCGCGCAATCACCTGGGCGAAGCCGATATTGGCCGACTGCGGAAATACGGCGCTGGATTGCAGCGCAGGACCCAGTGTCGCGACGGGTGCAGTGTCGATGTCCTGCACTTCGACCACCGCATGGGGATTGCCCATCGACACCGCGCCGAAGCCGATGGTTTGCCTGTCGAGCGCGATTTCGTAGCCATCCTGCATGGACGCGAATCCCGCCAACGGAATCTTGGCCGGATCGAACTCCGGCACGCCCATCGCGATGGAATAGCGATCGTCTTGCAGGCGCTCGACGTCATGCGTCGCCAGCGGGCTGTCGACTCGGAAACTATTTCCCCGGGCAACGCCATCGCGCACCAGCCAGGCTGCGACACAGCGCGCGCCATTGCCGCATTGCTGCGAGGGCGATCCGTCGGAATTCCAGATGCGGTAGGAGGCTACCGCGTCAGCGCTGCGCGGCTTCTCGATGGTCAGGATCTGGTCGCAGCCGACGCCGAAGTGGCGGTCCGCCAGTCGCGATGCGAGCGCCGCATCCGGCGGCGGCGCGCCGTCGCGCAGATCGACGACGACGAAATCGTTGCCGGCGCCGTGCATCTTGGAGAAACGCAATACTGGCGCCCCTGGGGAAGCCCGATCAGTCATTTACTCGGCCGGTGTTGCGGGATCGTCGACCGCGTCTTCCGTCTGCTGGTCGGCGGGAGTCGTGGTCGTGTCATCGGCGGGCACTGACGTTTCGGGGGCCGGCGTTTCCGGGACCGTCTCCGCAGGCGCCTCGATCGGCGCCGCCTTCTCCGGCAGGATCAGCGGGCCCTTGGCGCCGCAGCCCGTCAGGGCTGCGCACAGGGATAGAAAAAAAGCGGTGCGGAGTGATTTATTCATGGCCGAAGTATAGCCAGATAGGCGTGAACCGACAGGGTCAGCCCGGGGGTTCGGGACGCATCCACAGCCAAGCCGAAACCAACGCCATGCAGGCGATCGGCAACGCCGCCATCCACCAGCGGTGCGAGGCCACGCTGACCATGATCGCCAGCAGTATTCCGGCGCAAGCCAGCATGGTCAGCGTAGCGGCCCATTTAGCGCGGCGCGATACGGCGCCATGGGCCTGCCAGTCGCGGATCATCGGGCCGAAGCGCGAGTGCTGTTGCAGATAGCGATGCAGGCGGTCGGATCCGCGCGAGGCCGCGTAGGCGGCCACCAGGATGAAGACGGTGGTCGGCAGACCCGGTACGAAAATGCCGACGATGCCGACACCCAGGCTGACGTAGGCCAGCAGCCACCAGGCCCAGCGGAAGCGCGAACGGTTGCTCATGACCGCATCATAGGCCGAGAGTACCAATGTAGGAGCGGGCCCGGCCCGCGACGAAGCTCTATCGGAAAAGCTTCGTCGCGGGCCGGGCCCGCTCCTACAACAGTTGCCAGCTATTGCGCCGCTGGTTCGGCCACACCTAACTGATCCAGCACGAAGGCGTAATACTCCGCTGCCTCGCGATAGCGGCGGAAGCGGCCGGACTTGCCGCCATGACCGGCTTCCATGTTGATGCGGAACAGCAGCGGCAGCGTGCCGGTGTTGTCGTCGCGCAGCTTGGCCACGTACTTGGCCGGCTCCCAGTACTGCACCTGCGAATCCCACAGACCGGTGCCCACGAAGATCGCCGGATAGGCCTGCTTGCTGATGTTGTCGTAAGGTGAATAGGTGAGGATGTAGTCGTAGAACTCCTTCTTCTCCGGATTGCCCCACTCGTCGTACTCGTTGGTGGTCAGCGGGATGGTCGGATCCAGCATGGTCGTGACCACGTCCACGAACGGCACCTGCGACACGATCACGCGGTATTTTTCCGGCGCCATGTTGGCGATCGCGCCCATCAGCAAGCCGCCGGCGCTGCCGCCGGATGCGGCGACACGGTCCGGCGCCGCGTAACCCTGCTTGACCAGCGTGTCGGTGACGTCGATGAAATCAGTGAAGGTGTTCTTCTTGTGCAGCAGTTTGCCGTTGTCGTACCAGTCGCGGCCCATTTCCTGGCCGCCGCGGATGTGGGCGATGGCATAGACCACGCCGCGGTCCAGCAGGCTGACGATGGTCGAATTGAATCCCGGATCGGTCGAGGAACCGTAGCTGCCGTAGGCGTACTGGAATAGCGCGGCCTTGCCGTTCTTCTCGAAACCCTTTTTATAGACCAGCGACACCGGCACCTTGGTGCCGTCGCGGGCGGTCGCCCACAGGCGTTCGGTAGCGTACTTGCTCGCGTCGTAACCGATCACCGGCTGCTGCTTGAGCTGTTTGCGTTCGCCGGTTTCCACGTTGAGTTCGTAAGTCGTGGCCGGCGTGGTCATCGAGGTGTAGCTGTAGCGCAGCCACGGCGTGTCGTGTTCGGAGTTCACGTCCAGGCCCATCGAATACGCCGGCTCGTCGGCCTTGACGTATTCCTCTTTGCCGTTGGCGCGCAGCAGACGCAGGCGCTCCAGCCCGTTGGAGCGTTCGCTGATGGCGGTGAAACCGTCGAACAGCTCGAAACCTTCGATGTAGACCTCATCGCTGTGCGCGATCCAGTCTTTCCATTCCTCGCGCGAAGTGGAGGCGGAAGGCGCGGTCATGATGCGGAAGTTCTTCGCCTTCCAGTTGGTGCGGATCACCCAGCGGCCGTCCAGGTGGTCGGCGCTGTATTCCACATCGCGTTCGCGCGGCGCCAACACCGTGAACCGCGACGGATCGCTGGCCGGTGCGCAGCGCTGTTCGGAGGACACCGTGCTTTCCACGGAGATGCAAATGAACTTGTCGTCGCGGCTGCGGCCGATGCCCATGTAGAAGCTGTCGTCCTTTTCCTCGTACACCAGCTTGTCGGCCGAAGCCGGCGTACCCAGCACGTGCGATTTTACGCGTACGGTCAGCAACGTTTCCGGATCGTTCTCAACGTAGAACAGCGTCTTGTTGTCGTCCGCCCAGACCAGGTTGGCGGACACGCCGCTGATCGTGTCCCGATAGATCTCGCCGGTCTCCAGGTTCTTGAAACGAATCACGTACTGGCGGCGGCCCACGGCATCGTCGGCCCAGGCCAGGAGCTTGTTGTCCTGGCTGACTTGCGCATCGCCGACGCTGAAATAGCCCTTGCCTTCGGCCATCTGGTTGACGTCCAGCAGGATTTCCTCCGGTGCGTCCATGCTGCCTTTGCGGCGCGCCTGGATGGGGTAATCCTTGCCGGTCTCGAAGCGCGTGTAGTACCAGTAACCGCGCTCGCGGTAGGGCACGCTGGCGTCGTCCTGCTTGATGCGACCGACGATCTCGTTATAGAGCTTCTCCTGCAGCGGCTTGGTCGGCGCCAGCACCGCGTCGGTGTAGGCGTTCTCCGCGTTGAGGTAGGCGAGCATCTCCGGACTTTTGCGATCGTCGTCGCGTAGCCAGTAGTAGTCGTCGTTGCGCGTGGCGCCGAAAGGAGCCTTGACTTCATGCGGCTTCTTGGCGACATCCGGCGCAGTGGCGACCGGCGAGAGGGCGGAGCTGGGGAAAGTGGTCATCAGAAGGGTGGCCGCAAGCAGGAAATAGGTTGGTTTCATTACAAGTGTGTCCTTGTTGGGCACTGCGCAATGGTGGGGAACAATCTTGAACTATCAATCGTCGTGCCGCGACTAGGGAAAGGATAGCCCGGGACGATACGTGCTTTGGCTTTGGCTTTGGCTTTGGCTTTGGTTCTGGCTCCTCCCTCCCGTGAGGCGCGGCAAGCAGGTCGGGTAAACCCCGCAGGGGCGGCGCACAAGGATGTGCGCCGTTTCCGGAGGCGCAGGAAGCGCCTTACGGAAATTCCCGGCCTGCTTGCGGACCCCACAGCTTTATCGTGGGGCGCGGCGTAGGGCGGCTTTCTTTTGGTTACTTTTCTTTGCCGTTCAAAGAAAAGTGACTCGCGCAAAGCGCGAACGCTTTGCTCTGCTCTGACAAATGGCGCCAAGAGCGCCCCATCCGCCTTCGGCACCTTCCCCCGCAAGCAGGGGAAGGGCTACTTCTGAAAGACTCCCGCCGACTTTCCTAAGGTCACTTGTTGAGCTGCTGCCACAGGAAGGTGTAAGCCAGCGCGCTCATATGCGCCGACTGCTTGTTGTTGGCTGCGCCGCCGTGGCCACCTTCGATGTTCTCGAAATAGCGCACATCCTTGCCCGCCTCCAGCATCTTGGCCGCCATCTTGCGCGCGTGGCCCGGATGCACGCGGTCGTCGCGAGTGGAAGTCATGAACAGGGTGGGTGGATAGGTCTTGGACGGATCGAACAAGTGGTAAGGCGAGAACTTCTGGATGAATTCCCAATCGGCGGTGTCCGGATTGCCGTATTCGGCCATCCACGAAGCACCTGCCAACAGGTGGCTGTAGCGCTTCATGTCCAGCAGCGGCACCTGCACCACCACAGCACCGAACAGCTGCGGATACTGCATCAGCATGTTGCCAGTCAGCAGTCCGCCGTTGCTGCCGCCCTGGATGCCCAGGCGCGCTGGCGAAGTGATCTTGCGCGCGATCATGTCCTGCGCCACCGCCGCGAAATCCTCGTAGGCCTTGTGGCGGTTCTGCTTCAGCGCGGCCTGGTGCCAGCGCGGACCGTATTCGCCGCCGCCGCGGATATTGGCCACGGCGTAGACGCCGCCCTTCTCCAACCAGCCCATGCCCACGCCACCGGAATAACCCGGCGTCAGCGAGATCTCGAAACCACCGTAGCCGTACAACAGCGTGGGCGCGCTGCCGTCGTACTTCAGGTCTTTGGGCCGCACCAGGAAGTAAGGCACTTTAGTGCCATCCTTGGAAGTAGCGAAGTGTTGTTCCACCGCTTCCTTGGAACTGTCGAAGAAGGCGGGCATGGTCTTGAGCACTTCCACCGCCGACGCCGGACCGCCGGCTTCGGCCAACATCAGCGTGGTCGGGGTCAGGTAATCGGTGACGGTCATCCACACCGAATCGCTTTCGTCGCTGTCCACCGCGTCAACGCCGATAGTGCCCAGCGCGGGAGCGCCAGCGAATTCGCTTTTCTTCCAATTTGCAGCGGAGGGCGTAAGTACGCTGAGTTTGTTCTTCACATCATCGAGAACATTCAGGACCAGGCGGTTGCGGGTCCAAGCGAAACTTGCCAGCGATGTCTTTTCGGTAGGTTCAAAAAGGACTTCGAAATTGCGCTTGCCGGCCAGGAAATCGTCGAGGCGTATAGCCAGCAACGAACCGGCCACGTAGATGCGGCTGCTTGTAAGGCTGGTCGTCCACGGTTCCCGCAACTCCAGCGTCAACCACTCGCGATGGACGCTTTTATTGGCCGAGTTCGGCGCGTCGATCTTGGTCAACTTGCCGTCGCTACCGCGCAAATACAGTTCGTCGTTGTAGAAGGCGATGGTGCGGCTGACGAAATCGCGCTCGAAACCGGGCGTATTGTCGTGGTAAGCCGCGATATACATGTCTTCGTTGGTGCCTTCGTACACCACGGTGGCGGCGCTGAGCGGCGTGCCGCGCTTCCATTCCTTGACGATGCGCGGATAACCGGAAGGGGTCATGCTGCCCGGACCGAAGTCGGTGTAGACATAGACGGTATCGGCGTCTTTCCAGCCCAGAGCGCCCTTGGCTTCGGGACGGAAGAAACCGTCCTTGACCCATTGTTTGGTGGTGAGATCGAACTCGCGGGTGACGTCGGCGTCGGAGCCGCCGCGCGACAGCGCGATCAGGCAACGCCTGTAGTCGGGCTTGCGGCAGTCCGCGCCATGCCAGACCCATTTCTTGTCGTCCTGCAGGCCCTCAGCTGCATTCAGCGCATCTAGGTCGATGACCGTTTCCCACAGGGGCTGCGGCTTGCGGTATTCCTCCAACGTGGTCCGACGCCAGAGACCGCGCTCGTGGTTCTTGTCTTTCCAGAAGTTGTAGTAGTAGTCGCCGATCTTTTCCACGCCCGGGATCTTGGCGTCGGAATCGAGCATCGTGAGGATCTTGCCCTCCAGTTGCTTGAACTCGGGAGTAGCGGCGATTTCGGCTTCGGACTTGGCGTTTTGCGCCCTGACCCATGCCAGCGGCTTCTGCCCTTCCACGTCTTCCAGCCAGGCGTATTCGTCATCGGTCACTGCGGCGGGCTCCTGGGCGAAAGTGCTGCCGGCGGCAGCGGCAAGACCCGCGGCGATGACGATTGTCTGGCAGGCATGGGTGAGTTTGGGCATGGATACTCCGGTTTCCGGATCAATTCTCCACGCTAGCACAGCCGTCAACCCACCCCTCCTGCCGAAGGTCAGGCCGCCCGGGGCAGACGCTTCAAGACAGGTATCGCACGGCGCCGCGCCTGCGCGCCCGGACGGCGGCGGCGCGGGGACTGCAAAGCGCCGTCGCGGGAGGCGGCCTTGCGCAACGGCAACCGGAAGCGGTGCAGGGACCAGAGCGCCACCGCTGGCATTCCCACCAGCCACATCGGCAGCCAGCCCAGCCCGTCGCTCTGCCCGCGTGCCGCCGGCAGCAAGAGGACCAGAGCCACTCCTGTCAGCAGCACCAAACGCAGAATGCGTTCGAGTTCGGGATTGGCCGCAACGGCGGCATCTTCATCGGATACGAGCTTTGGCATGGCGGTGGCTCCTTGGGTGGGAGGCCAGATTGCAGAGATGCCATCTCAAAGGTTGCGACGGTCGCTTCCCTTCTCCCATCGGGAGAAGGTGCCAGAAGAGCCTGCCCCGTACTTGATACGGGGGCGGATGAGGGAATGGACTTTCAGTTTGACGGGCGGTTTTCGTGGGTTGGAATTCTCCCTCCCTCATCCGTCGCTTCGCGCCACCTTCTCCCGGAGGGAGAAGGGGAAAAGTGCTCAACGTCCGTAGTTGCTCAGCGCCAGCTCCAACAACGACTTGGCCTGCTCGCGCAGCACCGGCGGCTCGATGATTTCCGCATCCGCGCCGTAATGCAGGATGTCCATCAGCAATTCGCGAGAGACGCTGTAGGGCACTTTCAACTCGTAGCGGCCATCGGGCAAGAAACGGCCTTCTTGTTTCGAGTGCCATTGCTCGTCGGCGACCCAGCGCGCGGTCTTGGCGCTGAACACGATGGTGGCCCAGCCCTTGGGTTCTCCAGAGAAGATGCCGTAGCTTGAAGCCAGATGCTGGTTGAGTTCGCTGTCGGTCAGGTCGCGCGCCGCTTCTTCCAGCACCTTGGCGTTGCTGATGCGGTCCACGGCGAAACTGCGCAGGCCGGCGCGTTCGTGATCCCACGCGTCGAGGTACCAGTTGTCGCGGTAGTGAGTGATGCGTTGCGGGGAAACCGTACGCCGCGTGCGTTCGTCGGTGGAGCGCGCCCGATATTCGAAATTGAGCTGTTTGCGCTCCAGCACCGCCGAGGCCACACTGCGGAAACTGGCTTCGTCCAGCCGGCGTCCGCGGTGCGGAATCACCCGCACCCGCTCCACCGGCCAGTGGTCGACGCCGGCATGGTCGGCCAACAGGCCTTCGATGCGTTTCTGCAGCGGCGCGAGCGCGCCTGCCAGCACGCCGCCGCCGGTGCGCATCAGCAACTGCTGCGCGGCCAGCAGCGAATAGAGCTCTTCCGAGCTCAGCCACAGGCCCGGCAATTCGAAACGTTCGTTTTCGCCGGCCTGGTAGCGGAACCCGGCTTCGCCATCGCCCTCAATCGGCGCCATCAGCGCATCGCGCAGATAGGCCAGGTCGCGGTAGGCGGTGGCGCGCGAGCAACCCAATTCTTCCTGCAGGCGCTTGACCGTGACCGGATAGCGCGCGGCCTTGAGGATGCGGTGCAGGGCGGTGATGCGTTCTATCTTGTCCATGCGCCGATTATGGCCGAGCCGTGGCCGTTTTCGTGCTGAAGTTGCCGTTGGATCGTATGTGGACCCGCTGCTCGGCAGCTTGGGCCCGTGCGGTGCCGGATACCGCTGCGCATCTATCGCGTGCAGCGACCCCCAACGCGCGGACCCAAGCTGCCGCCGTTTGTGGTTCCGGAGCCGATTGCTCCTAATGTGCTTCCCAATCTGTGCCCCAGCCCTGGAGTTCCGCATGACCCCTCGTTCGATCGCGCTTGGCTGTCTGCTTCTGGCCGTGGCCGCCTGCAAGCCCCCCACTCCAGCCGATCCCACGGTGGCAGCCGCCGCTCCCGCCAACGCCGTGGCCGATACCGCCGCACTCAGCCCGCTGTCCAGCCCAGTGGACGAGGTGAAGGCGTCGATGGACAAGTTCCTGAAAGCAAAATCCTTCCACGCGGTGATGACCATGGAAGGCGCGCGCGGGATGACCAATGAAATGGACTTCGTCGCTCCCGATCGATATCGCATGAAGATGCCGGTGGGGACTCAAGTGATCATCGGCGACACCCTGTATATGCAGGCCAACGGCCGCTCGATGAAAGTGCCGCTGCCCAAGGGCACGCTGAGCCAATGGCGCGACCCGCTGAAGATAGAGGAGAATAAGGCCGGACTGAGCGTCGAAGCGCTGGGCAGCGACAGCGTGGAAGGCCAGGCGGCGAAGAAATATCTGGTCAAGAACACGCAGCCCGAGCCCAACCAGCCCGAAGCCAATGAGGTCACCTTCTGGATCGGCGACGACGGGCTGCCGCTGCAATTGCTGCACCAGGGACAGGCGCAGGGCAAACCGTACTCAATGACCTTGCGATATTCGCGCTTCGATGACCCGACGATAACCATCGATGCGCCGCAATGAATTCCTAACCGCCGTTTAACCTGCGCCAACGGGGAACGACCGCCAGACTCCTCGCGAAACAGACGGGGGTCGGGATGCGGTCCGAAAGGAAGCAGGGGTATGCCGCGCAGGTCGCTGCGTGGCTCGGAGTGGTGGCGGTGCATATGGGATTGTTCTGGGTCCTGACCTACCAAGACCGTGAATCGCGGCCATTGGAAAACGGCGCGCGTTTGCGCCTGTTGTTCATCGATCCAGTGCTTCGATCCACGCCTTCCCCGCCAACACCGTCTCCCGTGCCACAAGCGGAGATCCGGCAGTCGGCTTCGGCGCCGAAGCGGTTCGCGGTAGTGCTATCCCCTGCCTCGACGATTGCAAGCCCCACCTCGGACCTTCCGATTACGGCGGCCGAATTGCTGGGGAAGGGCCGAGAGCAAGCGCGCGAACAAGCGGCACCCTCCTTCGCCGCGGATCCGTTTCGTAGTCGTCGCCCGCAACTGCCGGGGGGCGACCGCCGAGGAAGTTTCCGCATGCGTGAGCCGCTCAGTGTGGCGCGAGTGGTCGGCTTCATCGGCAAGGCTTTTGGCGATCCCGGACCGCCCTGCCCGCGCATCCAGGCACGAATTTCCGGTCTGCTCACCGCCACTTCCGACCGCGAACGCGAGTTGCTGGACGAGGAACTTCGTCGTGATCGCGGATACTGCCGACCCTGAACAGACAATGGCCAACCGGTCACAAATGCTATTTGGAACAAGCACTTGACCTGGTATCGACCGGATATCGCAGGTATGCTGTAAACGATTTCATCGCCTCACATTAATATTCTGACCTCCTTCCAGGCCCGCCCATGTCCCACTACGCCTTGCCGACTCTTCTCTTGCTGACTTCGCTGGCGCCCGCCGCCTGGGCGAACCAGGATCCCGACTGCAAGTGCGACGGTAAGGAGGAACCGGCCGAGGTTTCGCACTGGACTGGCGGCGGCGAGCTGGGCTTCGCCTCGGCCCGCGGCAACAGCATCAACGAAAGCCTCAACGGCCGCTTCAACCTGCAGTACACCCAGGGCGACTGGATCCACAGCATGGACCTGTTCGGCCTGCGCGCCCGCGCCGAGTACCGGGTGGAGGACGAAAACGGCGACATGACGCGCGGAGAAGCCAAAACCACCGCCAATCGCTACACCGTGGGCGTCAACAGCGCGCTGAAGCTGGATGAGCATCGCCAGTTCACTACCGCCCTGCGTGCGGAGCAGGACGATTTCGCCACTTACGACCAGCTGCAGACCGCCAGCATCGGTTACGGCACGCGCATGATGGACGGCGAACGCACCACGCTGGACGTGCAGGTGGGTCCGGGTTTCAGGCGCGCGCACAACGCAGAAGACGACGCTACCGAGACCGGCGTGATCGGTCGCGGCTTCGTGGGCCTGAAGTTCGACCTGACCGAGAACACCGAACTGTCCAACAACCTGCTGGTC
>Ga0307513_10011437_pt1 | contig 11032 bp, 8 predicted proteins | sample 15_EM_MG_FD_202174 | JGI IMG/M metagenome (GOLD analysis project Ga0307513, IMG submission 202174) | Populus trichocarpa ectomycorrhiza microbial communities from riparian zone in the Pacific Northwest, United States - 15_EM | ecosystem: Host-associated > Plants > Roots > Unclassified | place... | reverse complement strand
CACGGCCAAGAGGACATGACCATGGGTTGGCACGGACACCTGAAGCTCACCTACCGGCGCGCAGCGCATCGGACTGTCGTGCACGACGAACACAACGGCCCGTTGCGCATTCTTCAAAGCCTGTACCCCGAAGGCGATGCCATCTGCCACAACGTGCTGGTGCACCCGCCCGGCGGCGTGGTGGGGGGTGATGTGCTGCAGATCAGCGCACAAGTCGGCGCCGGCAGCCATGCGCTGATCACCACGCCGGGCGCGACCCGCTTCTACCGCAGCGCCGGTGCGCTGGCGCAGCAGATGCTGACGGCTCAGGTCGCCGATCAGGCTCGGCTCGAATGGCTGCCGCTAGAGACCATCCTCTACCGCAACACGCTGGCCGAAAACCGCATGCGCTTCGAATTGGCTCCTGGCGCCGAGATGATCGGATGGGACGTGTTGGCACTCGGCCTGCCTGCCAGCAACGAGCGCTTCGATTCAGGTCGCTACACGCAACAGATCGAGCTGCCTGGCGTGTGGCTGGAGCGCGGCACGGTCGACGGCAGCGACAGCCTTTTGCTCGACTCTCCGCTGGGCTGGGCGGGCCGCAGCGTGCTGGCAACGATGTGGTTCGCGGCCGGGCAGGCGATTGCGCCGCCACGCCGCGATGCACTGCTCGATGCAGCGCGCGAAGCCATCGGTTTGGATTCTTTGAAGGCCAACGCGGGTTGCACCGCGCCGCATGCCGAAGTGGTGGTGCTGCGTGCACTGGCTCACCGAGTGGAGCCGGCGATGCATCTGCTGACCGAGGTCTGGCGGCGCTGGAGAACGCTGGCCTGGTCGCTGCCAGCGACGCCGCCGCGCGTGTGGCGAACCTGAGCAAGACCGCGCCCGCCATCCGGTCAAGCAGCAGCAGGCACAGCTTGTGTTCGTACACTGCGCCGCTCGACCTGACATGCATCGCCGCATGAAGGCTTTCAAACTCTGGACCGTTCACGCGCTGGCATTAGCCTGGTTCAGTGCGGCCTTCAGTGCATGGGCAGCAGACCCTGCACCCGCGGCGCCGTCGGAGCCACCTCGCTATACCTTCTCATGGCCGCTTGACGGCAGCACGCTCAAGCCGCGCGGAGGCTCGACCCGTGGTGCTCCAGTGACGCTGGACCTCAACCCCTCTGCCGCCTGGAAAGCACTCCAGGCCCCGGCGCTCGCACCGCAGGAACGAGATCACCGCGCCATCCTCGCGATGGCTGGCACCTACCGTGTCACCTTCGACTTTCTCGAGGTCGCCACCTACGCAGCGACGAGCAAACCGCTTGGCCCCTATCAGTCCTGGGGCACGGAGAAGGTCTACGTCGACAAGGACGAAGCCGGGTTCGTCAGCCTCGTCCACATTCTCGAGATGAGGCTGCTCGACAAGAACGGCAAGATCAACGAGCCCATCGTCACCAAGCACTGGCGCCAGGACTGGCGCTATGAACCCGATGCGATCGTCGAATACAAAGGCGGTGATCGCTGGGAGCGGCGGCCACTGACGAATGCAGAACGGCAAGGGGCTTGGATGCAAGCGGTCTACCAAGTGGACGAGTCGCCACGCTATGCGAGCCTTGGTCGCTGGCAGCACTCCGCGAGTTTCTCGACTTGGCTGAGCGGTGACACCTGGCGGCCATTGCCTCGGCGCGAATGGGGGCGTGCGTGACGACTACCAAGTGCTCCTCGGCACCAACCGCCACACCGTCGGCCCGAATGGTTGGACGCAAGAGGAGAACAATCTCAAGGCCGTGCTCACCGCACAACGCGATATCGACATCAACCGCCCCTACGTGGCACGCGAATACGGCATGGCCCGCTACGAGCGCCTCCGCAACGCCGACTTCGCAGCAGCCGACCGCTACTACGAACGAACCCGAGCGTTTTGGGATCAAGTGCGAGATACGTGGTCAGCGGCGTTCGAGCAGCAAGGCACGGTCACACTGCGCGGGCCGGTGGACAAGCTTGGCTTGTTCATGCCCCTGTTCGAGCGGGCGGATCGGATCGAAGCGAAAGGTGTTTTGGCCGGCGACGACGATGGGAAGCTGATTCGCGAGGCGCTGAGCAAGATGGCAGTTGCTATCAGTTCATCCGTCCTCCAACGGTGAAGTTCAGACCCAGCCATCGTTCCGAGATTCAGCACCAAGGCCGACGTGGTCAGTGAGTTCAAGAGCAGGTTGCTTATTCAGCTTTGATCGAACACGCGCCGATAGCGGCCATGACCATGAGGTTCCCGGCGCGTGTTCGTCCCAACCAGCTTGGTCAACGCGATCGAAGCCGTCGTGCCGGCGATGTCGCGCATGTCATCGGCTTCGGCATCGGACAGCGTAGGCATTGAGTCCGGCACCGTTGCGTCCGCCTGCAGCACCCGGCGCTCGAAGTTGTTCAGTTCGTATGCGCGCGCCTGGTTCAGCAGATTGTTCCGCCTTCCAGGATTGCCGGTCGCGTTGGCACGCGCCAGCAACTCGTCGTGCCGCGCTCGTTTCTCCTTGATCAGGCTGATGTACGCACGACGGTCAGCCAGCGTCTGCGGCCCCAGCAGCCAGAAACCCGCATGCGAATCGTGCACGTACTCGTCGAACAAGGACGCAGCGCCGCTAGGCACTGTTCCACCCTGGAAAACTTCTCGCAGCAGTTGAGTCTGCAACTCGGTGGCAGTAGGGGGCACCGTAATCATCCCGCGTCCCGTGGAGGCCCTGCGCGGCTGTGATGCTTCCCTCGCACGCCGAACGTCCTCGCGCCAGTCGAGTTCGGATTCCCACAGATCGACCTTGTCCTGGGCACCTGACATCGTGTAGCTCTTCAACGACCTGAAGCTCTTGTCGTCCGGCAAGCTGGCGCGCCAACGCCAATAGAGGTGCATGTGATCCTGCAGTCTGTTCTCCGCGCGCGGTCCCTTGGCCGCAAGATCGGCCTTGTCGTCGAACGCCGTCCAGTTGGCATACTCGTCGAACGCGGTATTCAATGCTGGATCGATCGCGAAATCGCGCTTGACCGCTCCCGGCATCTCGGCCAGCTTCTGTAAGGCAGCACCCGCATTCAGTGCCGAGAAGTGCATGTCGTTCAATGGGATCTGGGACAGCAGCGCGCCTCGTCCGGTGCTCGCTTTACCCTGGTCGCCCGGGCTGTAGCCGCCACCGACGTCTGAATGAGCGCCCGGATAGGCCCGCTCCACGGTCTGAGCGGGATACGCGCTTCCGATACGTGCCGTCGACAAGGGAAACGACAGCCGAATCTCGTGCGACGCGACCATGTGCTCCGTCCTGGCAACGCCGGCGATGTCGAGGTTGCCATCCGCCCAGTCGAAGAAGCCCGATCCGACGGGCGACGAATCCGCCAGGAAGACCGACGCAACGGTGTCGAAGACGCCCAGGAACCGCATGTCGAGGATGGCATTCCCGACCCGCCCGCCGGTGGCCATCTGTATCCACTTGGCGAATACCCGCGCCTCGGCTGCCCCGCGCGAGAAGCCGAATACCGACAGGCTGACCTTTGTCACTTTCGGGCGCTTGCCTTCCACCGCCTTGCGAAGCCGCTCGTTCAGTTGCTGGAAGAAGAGCACCAGCTTCGAGTCGCCCAGCCGCCACCAAGTGGCCAGCCCGCCCGTTGTCGTAACGATTTGGCGCATTTCGTCAGGGGCGACGAGGTCCATCTTGGTGGACGCACGGCACACGGCGTTGAACACTTGCAGCATGGCGAAATGGATGCGTGCCTCACCCCCTGCAGAATAGGCCTTGCCGCTAGGGTCCTCACCGTGCTCGCCGATCTCTGGGAACGGGGTCCCCACCCCGGGGATGTAGTAGCGGAAGTGCTCGCCGTCGGCCTTGTGAGCATCAAACAGGCTCACGATGTTGGAGTGGCCGACCAGGGGCTTGTCACGCGCCATATTGTTGTTCGTGCCGTCGAAGAAGACGCCGACCTTGATTTCCTTCACGCAGTCGGTGGTGCAGGTGCTGGCGTCTGCAGTGGCGACCCGCTGAGAAAGTTCCCGCGCAGTGGGCTGCCGATCCGCGCGCGAGAAGGCGCCGGGGTTCGACGGGTGGTACTTGTCGCCGCCGGGAGGACTGTCCCACCAGTCACCCGCATTCGCGAGCGGAAGCAGCTTGAAGCTCGGCTGCCAGGTCGCCGCGCGGCCAGGGCCGTCTGTGAACTGCGGGTCCTGCCATAACAGGATTTGCGCGCCGTTCCCCTCAATGTCGCATTCGGCCACGTAGGCCGACGTCGACTTGAAGTACCGGCACCGCCTGCGATGCGTGCGGGCATCGAACTGGATCTCGTACCAACCGGCTCGGAAACTCATGACAGCGCTCTCTCGAAGAAAAGGGGTTTGAGATTGCTCACCATTTGAAGTCTTTCGGTTTCTTGGGTAGGTGAGGCCCCGGGTAGCCCTCTGCCTCGTCGCTACCACTGAAGATGACCAGCCTCACCTTATCGCCCGGGAGGAAATGCACGTTCAGCGTGGTTCCCGGCTGCTTATAGGCCTCGATCGGGACCACGGCCTCGTGCCAACGCTCTTGGGTTTCCGGCCCGGTGGCATTGGGGTCGGGGCTGCTCGTGGTCCAGCGGACCTTGGCCGTGAGTCCGTCACGCCATTGCCGCGGGTAGACGATGCAGCACACGAATGAGCCGCCCCCCGTGTACGCCATGACATTCCCACCCCAGGCCTCGTCCACGTAGAACTGGTGGATGTACTGGTTGGTGTGGTTGTAACCGCTGATCTGCGCCGTGAGCTTCTCCGGTAGGGACTCCTTGGAGCAGGCTGTGAACGCGCTGGCCATCAAGGCCATGGAGATCAGGCGTCGGGGAAAAAGAAGTAAAGCCATGGGTGCCCTGGATGAATGTGCCTGATAGCCTCGCTTATTGCGCCGGCCGACGACCGGAATCGAGTTCTGCCCAGAGGTCATCGCTCCAGGACTCCATCTCACGAGTCAGGCTGGCGCCATGCTCCCGGACATTGAGCCAAGTCGATGCCAGTTCAGGATGGCCATGGAAGGATTCTCCGGTTGCCAGCGAAAGCACCACGAATTGCAGCCTGTCGGGGGTCTGCGTCACCGCGAACCGTGTCGCTGTGGCGAGAACGCGCTGCAGAGTCAAACGGAAGTCCCCGCGTCCCGTTGCCGGCACCAGTTCCGAGGTCTTATCCAGCAGAAGCGAAAAGATGATGTCCGCCTCACTCGCATCGAGCATGCGGGCGAACTGACCATTGCTCAGTTGAAGATGGTCGGAGCGGTCGGGCGTAGGAGCGGGTTCTTGCGCGCCGGCGGCTAGCCCGGCCGACCAGTAGCGAGGCGTCCCCAGTTCATCCAGCCACCACCAGGATTGCACCGCCCTTGCAGCTCGCAACGACTGCGCCAGCGACAAGGCCGGCAGCAGATTGGTCAGCACGCGCACGTCTGCGCAGCGGCAATGCAGCCGCTGGTCGTCCTCCACCGTGGCGAGCGCAAGGTACGCCAGCACCGATTGCAGTTCATCTGGCGATGCGGCGGAACACAGCACACTCAGGCCTGCCGCAGTAGGTTCAATAGCGACCCAGCGAGCAAGCGCCTCGACGAGATCGGCCTGCGGAGAGGCTGGTATCTCCAGTAGCTGTGGTCCGCTTGTTCCGAAGGCGTCGAGGCTGGAACCTGAAAATGCGACATGGCGTGGCCATCCCAAGGTGTCTGCAATCCGCAGGCTTCTCGTCACGTCCATGACCCCGTTGTCAACGAGCAGCCACTTCCGATCGGCTGTCTGTGCAACAGCAAGCAAGAAATCGCGAAGCTGCGAAGGCTGCACAAGGTTGCGGGCGAAATGCAGCATCAACTCATGCCTCACTGGAGAGCCGCGAACGGGACTCCGGCGCGCGCGGCCTTCAGCATGCATTCGACGCACACGCTCTGAGGCATTAAGGGGAGCCCATAAGGCGAGCTCTCCGGCCCGACGAACGATTTCTTTGCCGCCTTGACCGTGATCTTTCCCGGGCACTGCGTGGTGATGCCATTGCCGTCGATGACGATGCTTGCCCCGCCGGAGGTGGCCAGGGTGATCTTCTTGGCCGCTGCCCAGTCGATGTGGCTGTTGGCGCTTTGCACATTGATCAAGCCCTTGGCCGCTACCTGCGCCTGCCCGGCCTGGGCCTGCATCTGCACCGGTCCCTGGCCGGCGATCATCGTCAGGCCCTTGCCCTTGGCGCCTTCGCCGGCTTGCACGGCTCCGGCCAGGATGCCGAGGCTCTGCCCGGCGTTCACCCTGAGTTGGTTGCCGCTGGCGATGTGCAGGTCTTGCCCGGCCTGCCAGCTGATGGCTTCGCCGCTAGCGAACTGGATGTCTTGGCCTGCGACGACGGCGAGGCCGGCCTTGGCCGTGATCGCCACGATGGGGTCGGTGGTGTGGGGCAATTTGCCGTTGCCAGCCTGAGTGCTCTTGCTGCCCGCATCGCTGACCGCGTTGTCCAGCGCGCTTTGGCTCACGGTGCCGCTGGCCGCCTGGTACAGCGCTTTCATCGGCGCGGCCTTGTCGCTCAGGGCACTGGTGCTGGCTTTCGTCGTGCCGATGGCGCTGGCCAGGGCCGTGGTCTGGTGGGTCTTGGCGGCTTGGCTGAAGCTGTCGGCCAGGGTCATGGCCTGCTTCAACAAGGCCATGCCGGGGGCGTTGTCGCCGGCCGGGTCGCTGAGGCTGGTGCCGTAGCTGCTGATGAGCAGGCCTTGGGTGGCGCGGATGGCGCCGTAGGCATCGGTGCGCAGCTCGAAGCCCTGCCCACGAAAGCTGCCGCGGTGGTTGTCGGCTTGGTGGATCAGGTAGCCCATGTTGAGTTGGCTGGCGTGCTGGGTGCTGGCCAGTTGCACGCGCAGTTGGCCGGGCGTGTCGTCGAACACGAGTTGGTTGAAGCCCTCGCCGCCGAACTCCTTGCTCTTGACACCGCTGAGGGCAGCGGCGTTGTTCTGCGCCTTGGCATCGGTCGTCGCCGTTCCGGGCGCGCCACCATGCCAGGCAGGCGCGTGGCCGCCGGCACCGGAGCCCATCAGGTTGCCTTGGGCGCTCGGGCGGTGGTCGCTGCTCTGGCTGTAGGCGCTGGTGTCGCTCTCGCCTGCGGCACCGCCAGGGGTGGCGGGTAAGCCGGCTTCGCCTCGGCCGTTGTAGAGCGCACCGGTGACGATGGGCCGCTCAATGTCGCCTTCGATGAACTGCAGCAGCACTTCCTGCCCGATGCGGGGGATGAACTGGTGGCCCATGCCGGCGCCAGCCCAGCGCTGGGCCACGCGAACCCAGCAGGTGTTTCGGTTGTCGTCTCTCGCGTCGGCATGCGGAGCGCCTTGCCAATGGAACTGGACCTTGATGCGTCCCATGGCATCGGTGTAGAGCTCATCGGCACCACTGGCCGTGACATTGCCGTTCGGACCGACGACGATGGCTGACTGCAAGCCGCGCGCGGTGGGTTGGTTCACCGGCATCGGCCGCCACGGAATCACGCGGCGGATGGCCTGGAACCGGTTCGCATACCCGAGCTCGGCGGCTTGGGCCGCGAGCTCCGGGTCCTCGCTCAGCGCAGACAGCAAGGTCGATTCAGGCGCGGTACCGTTCAGCTCCGCGAATGGATCTTCCTGACGAGTGGTGTGGGCCAGCTGGCGGCTCAGTTCCTTGGGCAGGTTGTTGATACCGAGGCTCTGCACGGTGTGCACACTGAACTCGCGATCGGCTGCGGTCTGGCCGAGTTCACCCAACGCATCGAGCGTGCTTTGCGTCAGCGTAAACCACTGGCCGGCACGCAGGCTGCGCACGGTGCTGCGGGCGACCCAGGTCTTGTTGCGTGCTTCGAAGGCCTGCTGATGGCAGGTGGCGCGGTGCTGCGCCTGGCTGTTGGTGCATTCACCGGTGTCTGCATTCGCGCCGTGCAGCTCGTAATGCTGCAACCAGGAGGCCATGTCCTGAATGTTCTTGCTGCCGAAATCGTAGGCGGTGGGAGCTTCGCTGGCCACGGCACGCTTGCCTTGGTAATCCCACTGCAAGATGGCGGTGCTCGCGGGGTTGAGCTGGCGCAAGCCACCGAAGCTCTGAATCGCATCTTGCTGCTCGACTGCGGCGCCACGATGAAAACGGATGCCGGCACCGCCGAGCTTGGCCTTGGAAGTGATGTTCTGCGGCCAGCGCATGCTGTCGGCAAAGAACACCAGCTGGTGTCCGCTAGGCGCCTTGTCGGATTCTTCGACACGCCAGCCCAGGCCTTCTTGTGCAAGCAAGCGTTGCACGAAGGCGAGATCGGTCTCACGGTACTGCACGCAATACGAGCGCATGCCGGCGTTCGGGCCCTGCGCGAGAAAAGCCCGCAGGTCTTCGGTGCTGCCGTCTTCTGCCGCCTCGCCCCATTGCCAGGCGGCATGGCTGCGGTACGAATCGGCACCGAGCACGTCGTCAATGATCTGCGTGATGCTCTTGTCTTGCCAGACGCGGCTGTGGCTGCCATGCGCGAGCATGGCAGCCCAAGGCTGAACGGTGAGCTGGTAACGCACCATGCCGCCGTCGGCCGGCCCTTGCGCCGCTTGAAAGACGAGACCGCTGCGCTTGCTGCGACTGCCGTCGGACAACGTGGCATTCAGCGTCACACGCTGGCCCAGCAAAGCCTGTGGCTGGATGTAGGCGTTGAGGCTGAGCGTGCTCAGGCAGAGCTGAAAGGGCTCGCTGATCGCGTCGACGGCGCTGAAGCGTTCGACCATCAGCTCGCTGATCGGGCCCTCGCCTTCCAGTGTGAAAAGGCGCTGAGCGCTGGTCCAGCCGGCGAGCAATGAAGCGAATTGCGCTTGCGCCGCGCCGATCAAGCTGCTGGCAGCGCCTTGGGTGGCGTCGCTGAGTCGGTCGAGCATTTGTCTTGTCCCTGGCCTTGGTTGCCTGGGAATTTTGTCAGCCGGCCCCCGACCGGAGCAGGGTTGTACGAACTGTTACCGGCCTTCCGCCCCAAGGTCGGGGGTTCCCCCTCCAAAGGGGGATGAGCCTGCTCAGTCGTTGGCGAAGCTGTAGGGGCCGCCGCGTTCCAACGCGCGGGCGTAGGCCGGCCGTGCATGAATCTTCTTCAGAAACGCCATCAATCGCGGGCGAGACGCATCGAGGCCGGCGCGTTGCGCCGCGGCCTCCAGCGGAAAGCTCATCTGGATGTCGGCTGCGCTGAACTCACTGCCCGCGAACCACTCACTCTTGCCCAACTCGGCTTCCATGAAATCGAGCTGCCGCTTCAGATTGGGGTCGATAAGCGTGCTCAACACGCGGCCGGAGATGCCACGTGCGATGGGCTTGGCGAAGAAAGGCATCTTGGCCCGCATGATCGTGATGAACACCAATTTCAGCAGCAGCGGCGGCATGGCCGAGCCCTCGGCAAAGTGCAGCCAATAGCGATAGCGCAGCCGCTCGGGGGTGCCGGCTGGGGGTGCCAAGCGGCCGTTGCCATGGCGTTCGATGAGGTACTCGATGATCGCGCCCGATTCCGCCACGGTCACATCGCCTTCGGTGATCACCGGTGATTTTCCCAACGGATGCACCTGTCTCAGCGAATCCGGCGCCAGCATGGTTGCCGGGTCGCGCTGGTAGTGCTTGATCTCGTACTGGAGGCCCAGTTCTTCGAGCAGCCACAGGACACGTTGCGAGCGAGAGTTGTTCAGGTGGTGGACGGTGATCATGGCGGTGCCGTGCGCAAGCAAAGAGGCCCGGATTGTGGCCCGCAAGAGCAAGCAACCTGCCGCAAATGTCGATCTGCTGCACTGCCGCACCAACTTGAGGCTTTGTCTGACAGGCAACTCAGGCATCGCCCACGTGGCAAGCCCGGCGCGTCTGACACGATTTTTAGTCCGGCAAACATAAATTGGCACGCACTTGCAGACGTCACTCCGTGCCGTTTTAGCGAGCCAGTCAAATCCAACAAACCTACTGAGGTCCGCTCACCATGAAACCCATCTACAAACTCCTGCTCGCTGCCGCACCTGTCTTCCTTGTTGCCGCCTGCGGCGGGGGAGACGACAGCCTTGATGACCGTCTGGACATTGCCGACCCGAAGGTCCGCTTCGTCAATGCGGCCACCACCAGTCCCAATCTCACGCTGTACCGCAATGATGTGGCGCAAGCGGATGCCACCAACGTGGCATACAAGGGCGCCTCGCAGTACTACGACGTGTCCACCGGCACCGCCACTTGGCGCGTGGCGACCGCCACGGGGAACGTGACGGTAGGCACCGTGCCTTTCGACGCCGGTCGAGGCGGGAAGTACACCCTGGTCGCCGTGCCAGACGCCAACATCACCGGCGCAGAAGTGCTGTTCATCTCCGATCCGTACGACAAGGAATTGACCGCCAACAACGCTCGCGTGCGAGTACTGCACGCCTCAGTCAATGCCGGCACCGTGGACATCTATCTCACCGTGTCGGGCGTCGACATCAACACCGTGCAGCCCAACTTCGCCGGTGTTGCCTACAAAACCGCCAACCCGGCCTCGGGCGCCAACTCGGTCGACTTCACCGTCGGCTCGGGTGCCTATAACTTGACCATCACGGCTGCGGGCTCGAAGACACCGCTGTTCTTGGCGCCGGTCACGGTCACCAACAACGCCGATTGGCTGCTGACGGTGTTGCCGGCCTCTGTCGTTCCGAACGATGTGAAGGTGCTGGCCGTGAAGGCGAACGACGCCGCCGCCACGCAGGAGATCAGCAACACGCTCTGAAGCGCCAGCGACGCCCTGGCAGTGGACGGCTCGCTTCAGCGAGCCGTTCCCGCTTGAGCCTAGATCGACATGCGCGCACGCACGCCTTCGGCTTCCATGTTGTCGCCCAGGCCGCGTTGCACGATCTCGCCGCGCTCCATCACCAGGTATTGGTCGGCCAGCTCCTCGGCGAAGTCGTAGAACTGCTCGACCAGCACGATGGCCATCGTTCCACGATCGGCCAGCATACGGATCACGCGGCCGATGTCCTTGATGATGCTCGGCTGAATACCTTCGGTCGGCTCGTCGAGAATCAATAGCTTCGGCCCCGCCGCCAATGCACGGGCAATCGCCAGCTGCTGTTGCTGACCGCCC
>Ga0307513_10011436_pt1 | contig 11032 bp, 10 predicted proteins | sample 15_EM_MG_FD_202174 | JGI IMG/M metagenome (GOLD analysis project Ga0307513, IMG submission 202174) | Populus trichocarpa ectomycorrhiza microbial communities from riparian zone in the Pacific Northwest, United States - 15_EM | ecosystem: Host-associated > Plants > Roots > Unclassified | place... | reverse complement strand
CGGCGGTGTGGGTGAGCATGGAGCCGGGGGCCTCGACCTTTTCGAGGTGGGTGGTGCGGCTGGTGGTGGTCATGGTGTCCTCCGTCATCGATGTCTGTGGCTTTGACTCTGCCGGAGCCGCCCGGTGGACACCTGTGCCCAAGCGCCCGATCAGGTCGGGACTTTGGTCCCGACCTGGGCAGAAGTCGATGGTCGACAGGTCCTTCGGCCCTGCCGCGGGAATCACTCGCGGAGCAGTGTCGGAGTCGAAGCCCTAGCCCACAAGGAGGCGTTATGAAGGGACTCGTGTACAGCGGACCGGGCGAACGTTCCTGGACCGACATTCCCGATGCCCGCATCCAGGAGCCGCGAGACGCGGTCATCCGCGTCGATGCGGTCACGATCTGCGGCACCGACCTGCACATCCTCGGCGGCGACGTGCCGGCCGTGGCCCCTGGCCGGGTGCTCGGCCATGAGGCCGTCGGCACCGTCACCGAGCTGGGCAGCGGCGTCAGCGGCCTGGCCGTCGGCGACCGCGTGCTGGCATCCTGCATTTCGGCGTGCGGCGTCTGCCGATATTGCCGCGAGGGCAGCTATGGACAATGCCGGGGCGGCGGTGGCTGGATCCTCGGACACCTCGTCGACGGGGTGCAGTCGGAGTACGCGCGTATCCCGTTCGCGGATCTGTCGACCTACAAACTGCCGGCGCAGGTGACGAACGACGCCGCGGTGCTGCTGGCTGACATCCTGCCCACATCGTACGAGGTGGGCGTGCTCAACGGCCGGGTCCAGCCCGGTGACACGGTCGCGGTGGTCGGTACCGGGCCGATCGGCCTGGCCGCCATTCTCGGCGCGAGGCTGTTCTCGCCGGCGCACATCGTGGCTATCGACAAGGCGGAGAGCCGGTTGCAGGCGGCGAAGCTGTTCGGTGCGGACACCACAGTCCTGGCCGATGCGGATCCGTTGGCCGTGGTGCGTTCACTCACCGGTGGGCTGGGTGCCGATGTGGTCATCGAGGCCGTGGGCACGCCGGAGACGTTCGAGTTGTGCATGCAACTGGTGCGCCCCGGCGGGCGGGTCGCGAATGTCGGGGTCCACGGTAAGCCGGCCACGCTGCACCTGGAGGACCTGTGGATCCGTAACCTCACGATCACCACGGGTCTGGTGGACACGTACTCGACGCCGAAGCTGCTCGACATGCTCGTCGCCGGGCAACTGGACACCGGTCACATGGTGACGCACCGGTTCCCGCTCGACGAGATGATGGCGGCGTACGACGTGTTCTCCAGCCCGGCGCTGACCGGCGCCCTGAAGGTCGTGTTGTCGCGATGACTATCCAGACTCTGCTCGGTGCGGCCGCGGGGGCGTAACCCGGGCCGGTTCATCGCCCGCCCAAGGCCACGGCGACGGCCGGTGTTCTCTCCTTCCTCGTTGTCAGTGCCGTCGCCGGTGGGGCGTCGATGCTTTCGGGCATCGGCGCCGCTCCACCGGCCGATCGGCTCGAGGCGGTCCGCTCGCTGATCGCAGCTCCACGTAAACCGGCATCACTGCGCTGCGTTTCATGAACGCTCAATTCAGTGCCGCGCCCTCTCGCCGAACGTGTTGGCCCTTCCAAGCCAGAAGCGGCATTCAGCATGGTTGTCCAGGTTGGCTATCGCGAGGGCATAGCATCGGCGCGATTTGGCTAGGTTCTGTCTCCGAGTCAACTGCATCTGGCCACCTCCCGCTGTTGGAGAGCCCACCGGCCGCCGTGTGAACCTGTCGGCGTCCTCGTCGCCCAACATCGGGTGGACTCATCACCAGGATCCCGCCAGGGCCCCGCCACCATCAGAGCCATAAGTCCTGAGCAGCACCGGGTCGGCCAGCTCAATACCCGGCGTTGTCGAGGGCCTTGGCGGTGAGGTCGCGACCGACGGCGATCATGTCGGCGGCGCGGTGGAAGTCCATCACGCGGCAGGCGTTGACCGGGATGGCGACGTGGACGTCCGGTGGGAGCCCGGCCATCCGGTAGCGGGCGATCAGGTCCTGCATGGCGTCCAGGGACAGGGCGAGGACGTCGGCGATGCGCAGGTCGCCGGGGATCGGGGTGTCGGCGACCCGGACGGGGGCCGGGGCGTCGGGAGTCTCCGGCGGTTCGAGGGCGGCGGCGCGGCCGGTCCGTCCGTGGAAAACCTGGCGGAGGCGTTCGCGCCAGTCCTCGAACCGCTGGGGCTCGGCGGTGGCGTGCACGGGGGCGGCGGACTCGTGAGCCGGACGCGGGGCCTGCAGCGACACGGCGACGGTCAGGTCGGCGTCGGCCGCGGCGGTGGGCTCGATGGGTACGGGGTTGAGCAGGCCGCCGTCGGCCAGCAGACGGCCGTTGATCACGACAGGGGTGATCAGGCCGGGGATGGCGATCGAGGCCCTGATCGCGGAACTCAGCGGGCCCTTCTGGAACCAGACCTCGCGGCGGTTGGCGATGTCGGTGGCGACCGCGGTGTACGGGATCGGTAGGTTCTCGATCTCGACGTCGGTGAGGAAGCCGTTCAGGTGGTTGATCAAGCGGTCGGCGGTCATCGCGCCGGGGGAGGTCCATTTGGGGTCGATCAGCCGTAGGACGTCGCGTTGTTTGAGGTCGACAGCCCAGTCGGTGAACTGCTTGAGGCGCCCGGCGGCCATGACGCCACCGACGAGGGCGCCCATCGAGGAGCCGGCGACGGCGACGACCTCGAAGCCGCGCTCGTCGAGGACCTGAATGGCGCCGATGTGCGCATAACCGCGGGCGCCGCCAGATCCGAGGGCCAGCGCGACCCGCCGTGGCGGGGACATGCCCCGATGCTAGCGGAAGCCGGGTCTCCCCGGCCTTGGTGCTCCCCAATCTCCGGTCGTAGCATGCGGGTTCAGTGATGGAATCCCGTCGCGCCGCGGGCCGGGTGCAGCGGGCCGGGCTGGGACCGCAGTTCGGGTATCAGTTGGCGCAGGTCGGCCAGCAGCAGGTCGGCCAGGTCGTGGGTGAACCCGTTGCGCACCACGATCCGCAGCACTGCCAGGTCTGTGCGGTTGGCCGGCATCGGCTAGGCGGGCACCAGCCAGCCCCGCTCACGCAGCCGGCGCGACACGTCGAAGACGTCGAACGTTCGCACGTCGCCGGTGGTGGTGAACGCGAACACCGGCAGCTGGTCACCGCGGCTGAGCAGCCGGAATGGGCCCATTTCGGCGATCTGCCCGGACAGGTAGATGGCCACGTCACGGGAGGACTGCTGGACCGAGCGGAACCCGGACCGGCCGAGCCGGAAGAACGTGTAGTACTGGGCGACCACCTCCGCTCCCGGCCGGGAGAAGTTCAACGCGAACGTGGGCAGGTCACCGCCCAGGTAGTTCACCTTGAAGATCAGCTCCTCGGGCAGGGCGTCGCGGTCCCGCCACAGCGCCCAGCCCACCCCCGGATACACCAGGCCGTACTTGTGGCCCGAGGTGTTGATCGAGGCGACCCGGGGCAGCCGGAAGTCCCAGATCAGATCCGGATCGAGGAACGGCGCGACCATGGCCCCGGACGCCCCGTCGACGTGCACCGGGATGTCCCAGCCGGTGCGCGCTTGCACCTCGTCCAGGACTGCGGCGATCTCCGCGACCGGTTCGTAGCTGCCGTCGAAGGTCGAACCCAGCACCGCCACGACCCCGATGGTGTTCTCGTCGCAGCGGGCCGCCACCTCGTCGGCGGTCAGGTGCAGCCGGTCACCGTCCATCGGCACCAGACGCGGCTCGACCTCCCAGTAGTTGCAGAACTTCTCCCAGCAGACCTGCACGTTGATCCCCATGACGAGGTTCGGCCGGCCGGTCCGGTCCGCCGGCCGGCGGGCGGCCCAGCGGCGCTTGAGAGCCATCCCGGCCAGCATGCACGCCTCGCTGGACCCGGTGGTCGAGCAGCCGATCACCGCGGCCGGGTCGGGTGCGTGCCACAGGTCGGCCAGGATGGCCACGCATCGCCGCTCGAACTCGGCAGTCTGCGGGTACTCGTCCTTGTCGATCATGTTTTTGTCGACGCTCTCGGCCATCAACCGGGTCGCTTGCGGCTCCATCCAGGTGGTCACGAAGGTGGCCAGGTTGAGCCGGGCGTTGCCGTCGAGCATCAACTCGTCGTGCACCAGCTGCCAGGCGGTATCGGCCGGCACCGGATCCTCGGCGAGCGCGTGCAGCGGCGGAGCGACCTGCTGCGCCAGGGCAGGGTTGGCCACCGTCGCGAACGGGTTCCCACCCCGGCCGCTGCTGGCCGCTTCGGTGGCTGTCCGGAGTGCAACACCATCGTCTCCACCTCTCCATTCCGCCACGGTGGGCAAGCCTTTCAGCGCTTTCGTTCAGGTCGACGGGAGCGGCACCGCGCGGCCGACTGTGTGCAGGTGGCGCGGTCATCGGCGCTGAAGCGCAATCCAGTAGCGGCGCTTGAGCCCGATAGGGGTTTCGCGCACGTCTTCCAGCACTCCGCCATGCTTCTCGATCACCCGTGCTGACGCAGCATTATCCTCGTCGCAAGTGATAAGCACCGAATCGAGGTGTCGTCGCCGGGCCGCCCCCAGTACCTCACCGAGCGCCCAACTCGCCACGCCGCAACCCCGCACCGACGGGCGGACGCTGTAACCGATGTGGCCAGCCGCCTGCAGCAGGAAGTCGGTAAGTGCGTACCGCAACGTGATAGCACCCAGGACCGTGTCCTCCTGGTCGACGATCCACCAGTACGCAGCGTGCACCAAGCCTGCCGCAGGCGGCACGCTCTCGTCCCCTTCACGTCGCAACCGTGCCACCCACTCGACGAAGCCGGCTGACGAATCGATGTCATCGCCGGGCCGCAGCCCACTGCCGGGCTGATGGACGCCGCCGCCCCACTCCTCGCGTGACGCCAGCCATGCTGCGTGGAACTCCGCCGTTGGCTCAACCAATCTGCGCACGGTCAAGGATCACAACTCCAGGAAGATCCGTGCAACCCGAGTCGAGTACGGAAGGCAGTGTTGCCTACCGGCTGTCGGAGGTCGTGGCGTCGGCGGTTGCGGCCCGTCCGGCTTCCAGGCGGGCGATCGGGATCCGGAACGGCGAGCAGGACACGTAGTCGAGGCCGGTGCGGTGGAAGAACCGTACCGAGGCGGGGTCGCCGCCGTGCTCGCCGCAGACGCCGATGGTCAGATCGGGCCGTGCCGCGCGTCCGCGGGCGACGGCGATCTGGATGAGTTCGCCGACGCCGGTGGTGTCGATGGTTTCGAAGGGTGAGGCGGTGAAGATGCCCAGTGACAGGTATCGGCTGAAGAACGCGCCTTCGACGTCGTCGCGGGAGAAGGCCCAGGTCATCTGGGTGAGGTCGTTGGTGCCGAAGGAGAAGAACTGTGCCGACTGCGCGATCTCGCCGGCGGTCAACGCCGCCCGGGGGACCTCGATCATGGTGCCGATTCGGATCGGCGGCGCGCCGCCGATACCGGCCAGCACGGCCTCGGCTTCGGCGCGTACCGTCTCAAGCTCCTGCACCGCGCCGACCAGCGGAACCATGATTTCGGGTCGTGGGTCGCCGCCGTCGGCGACCCGCCGGGCGGCGGCTTCGGCGATGGCCCGGACCTGCATGGCGAACAGTCCGGGGATCACCAGGCCGAGCCGCACCCCACGCAGGCCCAGCATCGGATTCTGTTCGTGCATGCGGCGTACGGCGGTCAGCAGCACAGCGTCGCGGCCGGGATCCTGGCCGAGCGCTTCGGCGCCGGCCACCCGCGCGGTCAGGTCCTCCAGCGCAGGCAGGAACTCGTGCAGTGGTGGATCGATCAGCCGGATGGTCACCGGCAGGCCGTCCATCGCCGCGAACAGGTCGATGAAGTCGGCGCGCTGCAGCGGCAACAGCGCGGCCAGGGCGGCGTCGCGTTCGGTGTCGTCATCGGCGAGGATCAGCCGCTCGACCAGGGTGCGGCGGTCACCGAGGAACATGTGTTCGGTGCGGCAGAGGCCGATTCCGGTGGCGCCGAAGCGGCGGGCGCGCTCAGCATCGGTGGCGGTGTCGGCGTTGGCGTGTACGCCCAGCCGGCGGGTGTGGTCGGCGTGGGTCATCAGGCGTTGCACGGCGGCCAGCAGCGGGTCGTTGGCCGGCGACAGTTCGCCTTCGAAGTAGCGCACGACGGGGGAAGGGTGTACGGGGACGGCGCCGGGGTAGACCCGGCCGGTGGTGCCGTCGAGGGAGACGATGTCCCCGGCGCGCAGCACGGTGCCGTGCACGGTGACGGTCTCGGCCTCAGTGTCGATCACCAGTTCCTCGGCGCCGCAGACGCAGGTCTTGCCCATGCCGCGGGCGACGACGGCGGCGTGTGAGGTTTTGCCGCCACGGCTGGTCAGGATGCCCTGTGCGGCGATCATGCCGGCCAGGTCGTCGGGGTTGGTCTCCCGGCGCACCAGGATGACCGGTCCGGTCGCGGCGGCGGCCGCAGCCGAGTCGAGCACGATCGCGCCGACGGCCGCACCGGGTGAGGCGGGCACGCCGGTGGTCAGCGGTGTGGGCAGAGCGACGGGGTCGAAGCTGGGGAACATCAGCTGGGCGAGTTGTTCGCCGGTGACCCGTTGCAACGCCTCGTCGAGGGTGATGGTGCCCTCGTCGACCAGTTGCGCGGCGATCACGAACGCGGCGGCGGGGGTGCGCTTGCCGACCCGGGTCTGCAGCATCCACAGCTTGCCGTTCTCGATGGTGAACTCGATGTCGCACAGGTCGCGGTAGCGCTGTTCGAGGCGCTCCATGACCGACAGCAGCTGCCGGTAGCTGCGCGGGTCGATGGTGGCGAGTTCGTGCAGACCGACGGTGTTGCGGATGCCGGCGACGACATCTTCGCCCTGGGCGTTGGTCAGATAGTCGCCGTAGACGCCGCGGCGGCCGGTTGCCGGGTCGCGGGTGAACGCCACGCCGGTGCCGGAGTCGGCGCCGCGGTTGCCGAAGACCATGGCCATCACGTTGACGGCGGTGCCGAGGTCCTGGGGGATGTGCTCCTGGCGGCGGTAGAGCACGGCGCGCTCGGCGTTCCACGAGCTGAAGACCGCGGTGATGGCGAGGTAGAGCTGCTCGTGTGGTGCCTGCGGGAAGTCCCGGCCGGTGTGCGCGTGGAACACCTTCTTGTACGCCTGCACCAGGTCCTGAAGTTCGGCGACGCCGAGTTCGGCGTCCGAGGTGACGCCGGCGTGGGCGCGGGCCCCGGTCAGTTCGGATTCGAAGTCTTCGGCGGGTACGTCGAAGACGGTCCGGCCGAACATCTGGATCAGTCGCCGGTAGGAGTCCCAGGCGAAGCGGGCGTCGCCGCTGCGGGCGGCCAGGCCGAGCACGCTGGTGTCGGTCAGTCCGATGTCGAGGATGCTCTCCATCATGCCGGGCATCGAGAACTTGCCGCCGGAACGCACCGACAGCAGCAACGGATCGCCGCGGTCTCCGAGTCGTTTGTCCATCCGGGCCTGGATCTCGCGCAGGTGTTCCTCGACCTCCTCGAACAGTCCGGCCGGAACCGATCCGGTCCGCAGATATTCGCGGCAGGCCAGGGTGGTGATCGTGAAGCCAGGTGGCACCGGCAGGCCCATCCGGGTCATCTCGGCCAGGTTGGCGCCCTTGCCGCCGAGCAGGTCCTTGAGGTCCTTGTTGCCGTCCCCGAAGTTGTACACATACCTGGCCATCACACTCACCCTCACTCGCGTCGTTGCGGTCGTCCATGTCAGTGCACCGCTGCGGCGGTCCCGTCCAGTAGGGCCGGACGACCCCCTCCGGCCGTTCGATGGGCCCGCTGCACGGGGCTGAGCTGACATTGACCGTCAATGCGAGGGTTCTGGCGGCGACGGGGTGGAATCGACGAAGGCGGTGCCGGACGCGGACAGCGTGTCCAGCTCCGACTGCAGGGCCCGGGACAGCACTGCCATGTCCGGGCAGTGATCGGGGTCGGCGACAGCGGTGACAGTCAGGGTTCCCGCGTACGAAATCGCCTGGAAGGCGACGGTGATGTTGCCGCTCTGCCCGGCGCTGACAGGTATCACGGCCTCGATCCCAGCGCCGGCGAACCGCACCGGTTGCGCCGGCCCGCGCACATAGCTCACCACGGTGTGCAGTCGCCGCTGCCGGTTGATGTACCAGCCGTATCCGCCTCGTGCGGCAACGAACCGGAAGACCGGTCCGAGCAGGCCGATCGGTGGCGGCCCGGTAGCGAGGTCGCGGCGGCGGCGGACGGCGTCGGCAATGCGCGCAATCCGGTCACCGGCGTTCCCGGTGACCGCAACGGAGATGAGCAGAGGGCTCACCTGGTTGCCGAGCCGGTCGGCCTGTGCGTCCGGCCGTCCGGCCACAGGCAGGGCCACAGCCAGATTGGCGATCTCCTCTCCCCGGGAGACCAACAGCGTGTGCAACGCACCGGTCACCGCGGCCACCAGCGCGGCATTGACCGTGCCGCCGTGGCGATGCGCCACGGCGCGGAGCCGTTCGACATCCGCATGGACCGTCGCGACCTGAAGCCGGTTTCCGGTCGGCCGCAGCAACGAGCAGGGTGCGGCACGCGGCGGTGTCAGGCCGCCACCCGCGGACATCGACCTCCGGAACAGCCGCCAGGTCTGCGGTATGCGACGTACCGCAGCTATTTGTCCGCGTACGGCGTCCCCCAGCAGCCGGGCAGTGCTCGGCGGCCGGCGCGCAACGGTCACGGCCGGCCGCCGATCCGGCTGATCGAGCAGGTGGGCGAGCACCGCAAGGCCGCCGAGACCGTCGGCGATGACGTGGTGCAGCACCAGGATCACCGCGCTCGTGCCGTCCGCCAGCCCGTCGACGAAGGCAGCTCGCCACAGCGGCCGATCCTTTGCGAGGGGCGTGACGAGCAGCGCGATGGCGGCACTCACCAGTGCCCCCTCGTCGCCGGGGGTGCGACAGCCGAGGCGGGTCAGGTGCCGCCGGGCGTCGAAGGTCGGGTCGTCGATCCAGATCGGCCGCCCGCATCCCGGCGGCGTGCGGATCAGCCGCTGCGCCAGCCGGGGCACCTCGGCGACACGTTCGACCAGGATCCGTTCGGCCACGATCGGATCGAGCTGCCGGTCGAGCTTCAGGACGGCGGCGAACTGCTCGGACCGGGCTGCGGTGTCCATCGCGAGGAACGCCAAGTCAGTGTTGCTCGCTCGATCGATGTCCACGATGGCAACCACTACGCCGAGCGTTCGCGGCGGTGACGGCCCGCCGTCCGATGCCGCGCGGCGATCCGGAACTGCCGGCGCGATCGTACGTCGGTTCCGCAGCGAGACCGTCCGGGCTCGGGTGCGGCCTGGTCGCGGTCCAGGACGAGTAACCGACGTTGTGGCCTGGGGGCCGGTTCGCTGTACGACATGGGTCTCTCCGTTCACGCATCCGGGTTTCCACCGTGCGTCCCGGCGGCCGCGGTCGGCCAGGGCCGAAAGGCCCGGCTTGCCGCTCCGGCCCTGCCTGCTGGCGTCTGCCGGAGCTGCGCCGCGTCGCTTGCTGGCGAAGCTGGGTCTCGAGCGGCGCACCCAGGCGGCGGTGCTGGCCACCCGGTTGCTCGGCGAGCACCCGAGCTGACGCCCGGCAGGCCTCGCCCGATCCGATCGGCGGCCGGTCAGGCCCGCGGGCCCCGTTGGTCCTGTCGACGGGGGCCGATCGGCCCTGACTTCGATCACGTCATCGGTCCTAGCGTCGCGTCTAAGTGACGCAGGAGGTTCAGTGATGAAGACCTGGCGTGTGGAAGATGTGATGACCAAGGCTGTGGTTACTGTTTCGCGGACCGCCTCGTACCGCGAACTGGTGGACCTGCTCGTGGAGCACAGGTTCAGCGCCGTGCCGGTGGTCGACGAGTTCCAGCGAGTGACCGGGGTGGTGTCCGAGGCGGACCTGCTTCGCAAGATCGAGTACGCGGGCGCCGATCAGCCGCGCCTTTTCGAGGGCCGGCGCCGCCGGGGCGAGCGGATCAAGGCGTCGGCGCGTACCGCGGCCGATCTGATGAGCAGCCCGCCTGTCCTCGCACTGGTCGGCACGCCCCTGGCCGCGGCAGCTCGGCTGATGGACAGTGAGAACGTCAAGCGTCTCCCCGTGGTCGACGACCTCGGACGGCTGGTCGGCATAGTCACCCGCGGTGACCTGCTCAAGGTCCACCTGCGCCCGGACGACGAGATCCTCGCGGACGTGGAGTCCGCTGTTCTCCGCACCTTCCGCACGGATGAGACCCAGGCGGTGCGGGCTGAGGTGGCCGGCGGCGTCGTGGTCATCACCGGTCGCGTCGACCGGTGGTCGACGGCCGACCTGGCCGACCGGCTGACCCGGCAGATCCCCGGCGTGGTGGACGTCGTCGTCGACAAGCTGCAGTACGACTACGACGATCGCGACATCCTCGGTTCGGGCACGGCGTTCGGCGCGGCCTGAACACCGGGGGTCGGCGCCTCCTCCTCGACGCGGGACCTTCGGCCCTGCCGCCGGTGCGTCTGCCGAGGTCTCGTGGAGGTCTCACCGCGATCCCACGTCGTTGCTGCCTCGTCGACAGCCGACAAGCATCCGGAGGGCCGACGGATGGAGACCATCTTCGATTCCCTGTCCAGTGAGCCGTTCCTCGCCGGTCTGGCCGAGTCCCATCTGCGTCAGTTGACTTCGTGCACCAGTTGGGCCGTCTTCGCGACCGGGTACCGGGTCTTCGCCGAGGGCAGCCGCGCGAATCGTTTCTGGCTGATCAAGAAGGGCCGGGTCGATCTCCGGACGCCGGTGCCTGGCCATGGCGACGTCGTCGTGGAGAGCCTCGGTCCGGGCGCGGTGCTCGGGTGGTCGTGGCTGTTCGAACCCTATTTGTGGCATTTCACCGCGGTCGCGCCGGAGACCACCTTCGCCCTGTGCCTGAACGGACCGGCGGTGCGCCGGTTGTGTACCCAAGATCCGGAACTCGGCTACGAGCTCAGCTCCCGGTTCAACCGCGTCGTGGTGGAGCGGCTGCAGGCCACCCGGCGACGACTGCTCGACCTTCCCACTACGGCGCCCTGACGCCTTTGTCGGTTAGACCTTGTGCTGTGCCGCCGCCACAGTGGACGCCAGCGCCACGCCCCAGTT